>Ga0105048_10011588_pt1 | contig 13900 bp, 12 predicted proteins | sample MAT05_FD_78382 | JGI IMG/M metagenome (GOLD analysis project Ga0105048, IMG submission 78382) | Freshwater microbial communities from Lake Fryxell liftoff mats and glacier meltwater in Antarctica - MAT-05 | ecosystem: Environmental > Aquatic > Freshwater > Ice > Liftoff microbial mat | place...
ACCCCTCCTGCACCGCCTTGCTCAATTGCTCGAAGCTGTTGCTCGCTTTTTGCGACGACTCGGTGGATTGGCCCTTTCCGATCGATTCCCCAACGTTTTTTACGCTTTGCTCCGATGCTGACTTGCTTGTCGATTCGGTGTTCTGGCTCTTTGCAACCTGCTCGCTGAATTTGCCGCTCTGTTCAGTGGTGTTGTCGATCGCTTTTCCCACTTGTTCTGCGGGACCGCTTTGGGCTGCCGCCATGGCAGGAACAGCCAAGGCGACCACCGGCAGACTTCCGCGCAACAAACGCCGACGGCTCATCACAAGGCCGCCAGCGGGCGGCGCGGCCCGGCGCATCACCAAGCCCTCATCGGCAAGCGCGTCGAGCCCTGCCCAAACCTGATCTGGCGCCCAGCCCAGGGTCTTCGCCAAGGCCGTAACGTCTCGGGTTCCGTCCAACAACTGCCACAGTTGGTGGCGGTCTGCAGCCAGATCCACGTCGCGACCGTGGCTGCTGATGGCACTCACCGAGCCATCGGGCTGCGGTGAACGATCGAGAAGAGATCCAGCACGCTGGGGCAAATGTCGAAACGACTGACTAAACATACTGAAAGCTCCTGTTCGCCTGTCGGAAATGTTAAGAGCCTCTGAGGCAGTTGCAACCCCCCGCCTGCGGGGATCAGTCAGGGCCGAGTCTGACCTCAAACTACATGCGCCGCCCGAGGTCAGGACGTGGGGGCTGCGCTGGGGCCGGGTTTTGCCGCGCTGGGGGCTCTGGCCAGCGCCGCGCGTCTGCGGGTGAAGTAGGCCGCCAGCCTGCTACCGCAGCGCCTTGTAAGTGGCCGACTGGAACGCGTAGAACAGCGGCAATGACTTGCTGTCGGCGAACGGCAGGATCTGCGTCAGGTACGCGCCGCCGATGCCGGTGGTCTGGTCGATCCAGAAGTAGCTGTTGGCCAGGCCGCACCACATCAGGCCGCCGGCGGGCATGCCGGTGTCGGTGGCCGCCTCGTTGATCTGAAAGCTCAAACCCCAGCTCTTTTCCACACCCGGGAAAAACTCCGCGTCCAGCGTCAGCGGCGGCGCCTGGGTGGGCAGGTTGGTCACCCGCAGCGGGCCCATGGCGTTGTGGCTCATCAGCTGCACCGTCTCGGGTTGCAGCACCTGGGCGCCACTGCTGGCACGGCCCTGGTTGAGCATCATGCGGATGAAGTGCATGTAGTCGCCCACCGTGCCGTACAGGCCGCCGCCGGCCATCTCGTGCTCGGGGTGCTGCTCGATCTCCAGGTCACCGGCCACCAGCGCGCCGTCGTCGCCGCGGTGGTGGATCTTGGCCAGCCGGCTGCGCTGGTCGGGGCGGATCTGGAAGGCTGTCTCGGTCATGCCCAGCGGCCCCAGCAGATGCTGCTGCAGGTATTGGCCGATGGTCTGGCCGCTCACCGCCTCGACCATGCGCGCCGCCCAGTCGATGTTGATGCCGTACAGCCAGCGCTCGCCCGGGTCGAAGACCAGCGGCTGCATCATCGCCGCGCGGCTGCAGCTGATGATGCCCGGCGTGCCGGTGGCCGCCTGGTAGCGGCCGGTGTCGGCGTCCCAGAACTCATAGCCGAAGCCGGCGGTGTGGGTGAGCAGGTGGCGCAGCGTGATGTCGCGCTTGGGCGCCCGCATGACCGGCTGGCCGGCGGCGTCGAAGCCCTCCAGCACCTGGCACTCGCCCAGGCGCGGCACCACCGCCTTGGCCGGGCTGTCCAGGTGCAGCTTGCCCTGCTCCACCAGCTGCATGCAGGCCGCGCCGGTGATGGCCTTGGTCATCGACGCGATCCAGCCGACGGTGTCGGTGGTCATCGCTCCGCTGCTGCCCAGGTCGCTGCCCAGCACGCGCTGGCCGAAGGCGCCTTCGTACAGGTTGTGGCTGCGGTCGGTGACCATGGCCACCACGCCAGGCACTGAGCCCTGTGCGGCGGCGCGGCCCAGGATGTCGTCCAGACTGGATTGCAGGCTCATCAGATGTCTCCGGTGGGTTGGGGGCGGGATGGGGGCGCCGCAGGCGCCACCGCCGCCGCAGTGTGCGTCGGCGGGCCGCAGCCAACAAGATGCCAGGCGGCGACTGCGGGTTGACACCGATGCCGCGTTCGCCGCCGGCCAGACCGACGCGGACCTGGTTGCTCGCGCTCAGGCGCTCAGGCGCTCAGGCCGGCGCGGCCACCAGGCCGAACTTCGCGGTCAGCCGGTCACGCTGGCCGGGCTGGAAGTTGATGCGCGAGGCATCACCGCCCACCGCCCGCACCAGCCGCCGGTCCATCACCGCAAACCACAGCGGCGGCACATAGGCCAGCGGGAACATGCCGAAGTAGCCATTGGGCAGCTGCGGCGCGGCGTCGAAGTGGCGCAGCGCCTGGTAGCGCCGCAGCGGGTGGGCGTGGTGGTCGCTGTGGCGCTGCAGGTGGAAGGTGGCCCAGTTCGAGAACACATGGTTGCTGTTCCATGAATGCTGCGGCGCGCAGCGCTCGGGCCGGCCGTCGGCACCCACCCGGCGCAAGAGCCCGTAGTGCTCGATGTAGTTGGCCGAGGTGAGCTGGAAGTTGGCCCACAGCGACGCGGGCAGCAGGAACAGCAGCACCTGCGGGCCCAGCCACAGGCACAGCGCACCCCACAGCGCGGCCGAGATCGCCAGCGGCTGCAGGATCTCGTTGTGCCAGGACCAGACCGCCTGGCCGTCGGCGCGCAGGCGCGCACGCTCCAGCGCCCAGGCGCGGTGCCAGGCGCCGGGCATCTCGCGCAGCGCGAAGGCCCAGATGGTTTCGCCCATGCGCGACGAGGCCGGGTCTTGCGGCGTGGCCACATCCCGATGGTGGCCGCGGTTGTGCTCGATGGTGAAGTGGCCGTAGACGGTGGGCGCCAGGATGAATTTGGCCAGCCAGCGCTCCAGCGGCGTGCGCTTGTGGCCGATCTCATGGCCCAGGTTGATGCAGAAACCACCCACGCCGCCGGTGGCGATCACCAGGCCCAGCTGCCCCGCCCAGCCCAGCGGCGCGGTCTGGCTGAACCAGGCCGCGAAGATGAAGGCGCCCCACAGCAACGGCACCAGCGCGAAGGTGACGCGGCGGTAGTACGCGTCGGCTTCCAGCGCCGGCACGGCAGACTCTGGCGGGTTGCTGCGGTCGGTGCCCAGCAGCAGGTCGAGCAGCGGCGCGATGACGTAGGTGAAGACCACCGGCAGCCACAGCATCAGCGTCACCGGGTGCCACAGCCACAGCAGCGGGCCGGCAGCGATGGTCAGCGGCACCAGCAGCGACAGCACCCAGGCGAAGCGCTTGTGGTCGCGGTACGGGGCTGCGGGGCGGGGGGCTGTGGGGCGCGGTGTTGCGGCGGTATTTGACATGCCCCCAGTGTCGCGCCGGCACCTGGCGCTGTCGAGGCGCATGCGGACACGCCGGGGCGCGGCCCGGTGCTCAGAGCCTGAGAGTTTTTCGGGCCTGCCCGAACAGCGCGTCAAAGGGCGCCCGATCTAGGCGCAAAGCGCAGCCATAGCCCGGGCTATGGCGAGCATTTGCAACGACGAGCGGGGACACTTTGGCGTGATGAGCGGGCATGAACGAAAGACTCTCAGGCTCTCAGCCCTGCCGGCGCGTGGCCAGCCAGATGCTGGGCAGGATCAGCGCGGCGCCGGCAGCGTGGTACCAGGCCGGCGGCTCACCGAGCAGCAACCAGGCGGTGAAGGCGGCATACACCGGCCCCAGGTACAGCACCAGGGCGGTGGGCCCGGCACCCAGCTCGCGCAGCATGAACGAGTAGGCCTGGTAGGCCAGGATGCCCGGCAACACCGCCGCAGCCACGATCAGGCCCACCGCGTGCCAGCTGAAGGGCGGTGGTGTGACCAGGGCCAGCTCCAGCGCGGTGAAGGGCAACAGCACCAGGATGCCGCCGGCGGTGATGGCCACCAGCCGCTCGGCCGTGCCCAGTCGGCTGGGCCACCGCCGCAGCAGCACCGAGTAGGCCACCCAGCTGATGCCGGCGGCCAGCACCCAGCCGTCACCCACGGTGAAGCGCACCGCCAGCAGGTTGCGCAAGTCGCCCTTGGCGATGACGAACAGCACGCCCAGCAGCGCCAGCGCCACGCCCGCCACCTGGCTGGGCGCCATGCGCTCGCCCAGCAGCAGCGCGCCCACCACCGCAACGGCCACCGGCGTGGCGGCGTAGATCAGCGCGATGTTGGCCGACGAGGTGGTCTGCCCGCCGATGTAGACGAAGGCGCCGCAGATCCACATGCCCAGGCCGCCCAGCACCAGCAGCTGTTTCCATTCAGCCGCCAGCCAGGGCCGCCCGGCGCGGCGCAGCCCCACCCAGGCCAGCGGCAGCATCAGCGCAAAGGCCAGGCTCCAGCGCCCCAGTGCCAGCGTGTGCGGCGAGACCACACCGGCTGCGGCGCGGGCGATCAGGTAATTGCTGCTCCAGGCCAGCGGCACCAGCCACAGCAGCAGGCGGGCGGTGCGCTGGCGGCGTGCGGCCGCCGGGTCGGGGGCAGTGTCGGTGTCATAGACAGGGACAGGGTCGGGGGTCCGGGCCATGCGTGGTGGGCGTCATCGTGCTGTCAGCGGGGCGGCCGATTGTCCACGCCGGCCCGTGCTGACCCGGCGCCCCACACACCTCCACGGGTACATCCATGGCGGCGCAGCCATGGCCACGCGGGCTGTCGGTGCCGAACGGTGGCAGCCGCCGCGCCGGCGCGCCCGCGCCGTGCGGCAGTCACCGCGTAGTTCGTCGACGGGCGAACCGACCTCGTCATCGGGCTGTCGATGACCAGCGCCAGCTACAACGCCACCGACCTGTTCGCGCTCCCGTGTGGCCGGCAAGTGGTCGCAAGGCCGGTCAGACCAGCGGTGGGCTGTGCCACCAGCCCAAGGCGTTCGACTGGCGGGCGCGCAGCGCCGGGCCGCATGCGCTGAAACGGCTTGACGTGGACCGTTTCAACGCAGCCTGCGCGCTGCTGAACCAGATCATCGAGATCGGCTGAGCGCCCTCGACCAGCCGGTTTGGCCGCGCGGGTGATTTGAGTGTGTGGCTGGGTTCCCGCGAGCGCATGTCCGCCGGCGCGCCGGCCGCCGGTGCGCTGTTGCCGGCACGCACCGAACCGACTGTGCATTCCCCGGACCACGCCGCGTTGCGGCTCTATCCCAGAGCCAAACCTATTTCGACCCGTATTGGGTCGATATTAGATCTTGTCCGGTCAATATCGACCGAATAGTATCTGCCTCCATTGCCGCACCTTGACGGCAAGCCACAAACGGAGACAAACCCTTGGACTGGAGAGACCTCAAGAGCGGTGAGCGCACGTTGCTGGATCACGTGTTCTGGGCCAGCGGCATGTCGCGCGACGCACTGGCTGCTGCGTCTTCGTTCTCCAAGACGCGCGCCAACGCGGCCGTGGCCGAACTGCTTGAACAGGGCCTGCTGGAGCAAACCGGCGACCAGGTGCCCACCGGAGGGCGTCGCGCGGAGACGCTGCGCCTGAGCCGCAGCCTGGGTGTGCTCATCGGCGTGGCCGTGGGCGCGACCGGGCTGGAGGTCGGCATCCTGAGCCCCGACCTCGTCGTGATGGCGCACCACAGCGAACCGGCCGACGTGCGCGACGGCCCGGGGCCGGTGCTGTCGCGCATCCGAATCCTGATGCACGAGCTGCTGGCACGCTGCGGCATGGCGCCACGCCAGGTCATCGCCATTGGTATCGGTCTGCCCGGCCCGGTGGATTTCGACAGCGCCCAGCTCGTGAGCCCACCGCTGATGCCGCTGTGGGACGGCTATTCGATCCGGGACGACCTTGCCGCTGAATTCAAGGCGCCGGTGTTCGTGGACAACGACGTGAATGTGATGGCGCTGGGCGAGCTGTGGCGCATGCAGCGCAGCCTGCAGAATTTTCTGGTGGTGAAGGTCGGCACGGGTGTGGGCTGCGGCATCGTCTGCCAGGGCCGCGTTTACCGGGGCGCCAACGGTTCGGCGGGCGACGTGGGCCACATCTGCGTGGTGCCCGATGGCCCGCGTTGCCACTGCGGCAACCTGGGCTGCGTCGAGACCATGGCCGCCGGTCCGGCCATCGCACGCATGGCCACCAACGCGGCCGAAGCAGGCCAGAGTCCACTGCTCGCACGCATGCTGGCCGAGCGCGGACCGCTGCGCCTGCAAGACGTGGCCGAAGCCTGCCGCGCCGGTGACGTGGCGGCCAACCAGGTGGTGCAGCGCTCAGGTGAGCTGGTGGGTCAGATGGTCGCCTCGGTGGTGAACTTCTTCAATCCGTCGCATGTGTTCATTGGCGGCGGCATCACGCGCGTGGGGCCGCTGTTCCTGGCCGCCGTGCGCCAAAGCGTGTACCGCCGCTCGCTGGCGCTGTCCACGCGCCACCTCGAGATCCAGTACACGCCACTGGGCGAACGCGCCGGGCTCATCGGCGCGGGCGTGCTTGCCATGCAGGAAAGCCTGCGCCAGACGGAGACGGCGTGATGGCCATGGCCACCGCCACCACGGCCACGGCGACAGCGGCCAATGGCGTGCGCGTCGAACTGCGCGGCATCGTCAAGCGCTTCGGCACGGTGCAGGTGCTCAACGGTGTCGACTTGACGTTCGAGCCCGGCCGCGTTGTCGGGCTGCTGGGGGAAAACGGCGCGGGCAAGTCCACGCTGATGAAGATCCTCTCAGGCTATGAGCAACCGAGCGAGGGCATGTTGGCGGTGCATGGCCGCAGCGTGCGCTTTGCCGGCCCACGCGCCGCCGAGGCCGAGGGCATCGTGCTCATCCACCAAGAGTTCAACCTGGCCGAAGACCTGACGGTGGCACAGAACATTTTTCTGGGCCACGAGCTGCGGCGCGGCTGGTGGCTAGACGACGTCGGCATGCGCAAGATTGCCCGCAGTGTGCTCGACGCGGTGGGCCTGCGAAAGGTGGACCCGGACACCCGCGTGCGCGAACTCATCGTGGCCGAGCGCCAGTTGGTGGAGATCGCCAAAGCCCTGTCGCGCCATGCCCGCGTGCTGATCATGGACGAGCCCACCGCCACGCTCACGCCCGGCGAAACCGGGCGGTTGTTCGAGCTGGTGGCGCGCATGAAGGCCGAGGGCGCGACCATCGTCTTCATTTCCCACAAGCTCGACGAGGTCGAGCGCATCACTGACGAGGTGGTGGTGATGCGAGACGGCCGCCTGGTCGCGCAGCAGCCCACGGCATCGCTGACGCGTGCCCAGATGGCCAACCTGATGGTGGGCCGCGAGCTTGCGGACCTCTACCCGCCGCGCAGCACGGTCCCGACGGACGCACCGGTGCTGCTCTCGGTGCAGGGCATGAGCGTGCCGGGCTGGGCGCATGACGTGAGTTTCGAAGTGCGCGCGGGCGAGGTGTTCGGCTTCGCCGGTCTGGTGGGCTCGGGGCGCACCGAGTTGTTTGAAGGCCTGCTGGGCTTGCGCGAACGCAGCGCACAGCGCGTGACTGTGGCTGGCACGCCGGGGTTGCCAGGCTCACCGCGCGAGGCGGCCAACCTGGGCCTGACCTACCTCAGCGAAGACCGCAAGGGCCGGGGCCTGCACGTGCGTTTCGGGCTGCGCGAGAACCTCACGCTGATGGCACTGCGCCGCCATGCGCAACCCTGGCTCAAGCCGTCGAGCGAAGCCGCAGCACTGGCCCAGGCGGTGCGTGAGTTCGGCATCCGCTGCGGCGCGCTGGATGTGCCGGCCAGCTCGCTGTCGGGTGGCAACCAGCAGAAGCTGGCGCTGGCCAAGGTGTTGCACCCTGCCCCACGCGTGGTGGTGCTTGACGAGCCGACGCGCGGCGTGGACATCGGTGCCAAGCGCGAGATCTACGCCCTCATCCGACGCCTGGCCGACGAGGGCCGTGCGGTGGTGGTGATCTCCTCAGAACTCATGGAACTCATCGGTCTCTGCCACCGCGTCGCGGTGATGCGCGGTGGCCGCATGCAGGCCACGCTCGAGGCCGCGCAACTCACCGAACAGGAGCTCATCGCCCATGCAACCGGAACACATTGATCCTCCCGCCATGCCAGCAGCGCCTGCAGTGGCGGCGCGCCGCGCGCTTCGCCTGCCGGCCGTCGGCGCCATGCTCGGCCTGGTGCTGCTGTGTATCGCGGGCACGCTGCTCAACAGCCAGTTCGCCACCGCCGACAACGCTTTGAATGTGCTTACCCGCACGGCCTTCATCGGCATCATTGCCGTGGGCATGTGCTTCGTCATCATCTCGGGCGGCATCGACCTCTCGGTGGGTTCCATGGCCGCACTGATTGCCGGCGTGACCATCCTGCTGATGAACAAGCTGGTTCCGCTGGGCTGGTCGCCGGTGGTGGTGGTGGTGCTGGGCATGAGCGCGGCTGTGTTGCTGGGCGCCGTGTTCGGTTTGGCACATGGCCTGCTGATCACGCGCGGGCGCATCGAACCCTTCATCGTCACGCTGGGTACGCTGGGCATCTTCCGCGCTTACCTGACCTACTTCGCCGACGGCGGCGCCATCGCGCTGGACAACGGCCTGGCCGACACCTATGGCCCGGTCTACTACGGCAGCCTGTTGGGCATCCCCGTTCCGGTCTGGGTGTTTGCGCTGGTGGCCATCGCGGGCGCGGTGCTGCTCAACCGCACCGCCTTCGGCCGCTACGTGCAGGCCATTGGCTCGAACGAACAGGTGGCGCGCTACGCCGCAGTGGACGTGGACCGCATCAAGGTGCTCACCTACACCCTGCTCGGCGCTTGCGTGGGCGTTGCCACGCTGCTCTACGTGCCGCGCCTGGGCTCGGCCTCGCCCACCACGGGCCTGCTGTGGGAGCTCGAAGCCATCGCGGCCGTGATCGTGGGCGGCACCGCGCTGCGTGGTGGCGCCGGCAGTATCGCTGGCACTGTCATCGGCGCCGTCCTGCTCTCGGTCATCAGCAACATTCTCAACCTCACCAACATCATCAGCGTCTACCTCAACGCGGCGGTGCAGGGTTTCGTGATCATCGCCGTCGCATTCATGCAGCGGCGGCGTCCGTAAGGCTCGACGCATGGGCCTGTTCTTCCGTCAAAACCACCATTGAAAGAGACAAACATGAACTACCGTATCCGTCTGTTCGCACTGGCCGCTGCTGCGGCCTTTGGCCTGGCCGGCCCGATGCTGGCGCAAGCCCAGACCAAGGTGAACCTGGGCGTGGCCATTCCGGCCGCCACCCACAGCTTCGCCGCAGGCCTGGTGTACTGGGCCGGCGAGGCGAAGAAGGAGCTGGAGAAAGACCCCAACATCAAGGTCACGATCAAGACCGCCAGCGGCGCGCCCGAGCAAGCCAATCAGCTGCAAGACCTGGTCACCGCGACCAAGATCGATGCCCTGGTGATCCTGCCCTTCGAGTCCGCCGCACTCACGCGCCCGGTGCAGCAAGTCAAGGCCAAGGGCGTGTACGTGACCGTGGTTGACCGCGGCCTCACCGACACCAGCGGGCAAGACGCCTACGTTTCGGGCGACAACACGGCGTTCGGCAAGGTGCCGGCCGAATACCTCGCCAAGTTCCTCAACGGCAAAGGCAACATCGTTGCGCTGCGCGGCATTCCCACCACCATCGACAACGAACGCATGGACGCCTTCAACTCGGTGATGAAGCAACACCCGGGGATCAAGGTGCTGGACGCCAAGCACGGCAACTGGAACCGCGACGACGCCTTCAAGGTGATGCAGGACTTCCTGACACGCTTCAAGGAGATCGATGCCGTGTGGGCGGCCGACGACGACATGGCTTTTGGCGTGCTCAAGGCGATCGAGCAGGCCAAGCGCAAGGACATCAAGATCGTCTTCGGTGGTGCTGGCGCCAAGACCATGGTCAAGACGCTGATGGACGGCAGCAACCCACTGATCCAGGCCAACGTGTCGTACTCGCCCAAGTTCATCTACGACGCCATCAAGATGACCGCGTTGGCGCGCCAGAAGGGTGAGAAGCTGCCCGCATCGACCATCGTTCCTTCCGTGCTGATCACCAAGCAGAACGCCAAGGACTTCTATTTCCCTGACTCTCCGTTCTGAACAAGCGCCTGGAGGATCCGCATGAAAACCATTCAGGGACCTGGGATCTTCCTGGCCCAGTTCATTGGCCCGGCCGCACCTTTCGACTCGCTCGACGGGCTGGCGGCTTGGGCCGCCTCGCTGGGCTACAAGGGGGTTCAAGTCCCCACGTCGGACCCGGCGATCTTTGACCTCGAACGCGCAGCGACCAGCGACACCTATTGCGATGAGGTGAAGGGAAGACTTTCTGCGCATGGCCTGCAGGTGACGGAGTTGTCGACCCACCTGCAGGGCCAACTGCTGTGCGTGCACCCCGCCTACGACCTGCAGTTCGATGCCTTTGCTGCACCGCACGTGCGCGGCAACACCGGCGCGCGCACGGCTTGGGCGCATGAACAACTGCTGCTGGCGGCCAAAGCCTCGAAGCGCCTGGGCTTGACCGCCCACGCGTCATTCTCGGGTGCGCTGGCCTGGCCGTATCTCTATCCCTGGCCGCAGCGGCCGCCCGGCCTGGTGGAAGCCGCGTTCGCCGAACTCGCGCGGCGCTGGCACCCTGTGCTCGACGCGTTTGACGACGCGGGCGTGGACGTCTGCTACGAACTGCACCCCGGTGAAGACCTGCACGACGGCGTCACCTTCGAGCGTTTCCTGGACGCTGTGGGCCAGCACCCGCGCGCCAACATCTTGTACGACCCCAGCCACTTCGTGCTGCAGCAACTCGACTATCTGGCCTTCATCGACCATTACCACGAACGCATCCGCGCCTTCCATGTGAAGGACGCCGAGTTCCGCCCCAACGGCAGGCAGGGCGTGTACGGCGGTTTCAGCAACTGGATCGACCGCGCAGGCCGTTTTCGCTCGCTCGGCGACGGGCAGGTGGACTTCAAGGCCATCTTTTCCAAGATGGCGCAATACGGTTTCGCGGGCTGGGCCGTGCTGGAGTGGGAGTGCTGCATCAAGAACTCCGAAGACGGTGCGCAGGAAGGTGCGGTCTTCATCCGCGACCACATCATCCGCAGTGCTGCCCGCGCCTTTGACGACTTCGCCGCCAGCGACAGCAGCCCCGCCACTCTGGCCGCACTGTTGGGCCTCAACAGGGGCAGCGCGTGAGCACCGCGTTCGACATCCAGCGCGCTACCCGCCGCATCCGCCTGGGCATGGTGGGGGGCGGCGACGGCAGTTTTATCGGCGCAGCGCACCGCGTCGCAGCGCGCTTGGACGACCAGTTCGAACTCGTGGCCGGTGCGCTGTCGTCCACCCCCGAGCGCGCCCATGCCAGCGCAGCGAAGCTGCACATCGCGGCCGAGCGCAGCTACGCCGATTACGCCGCAATGGCGGCAGCCGAGTCGCGGCGCGAGGACAGCATCGATGCCGTCGTGATCGTCACGCCCAACCATCTGCATGTGCCTGTGGCGCAAGCTTTCGTCCAACAGGGCATCCATGTGATCTGCGACAAGCCGATGGCCACGTCGCTCGCCGAGGCGCAGGAACTGGCGCACGCGGTGCGCGAGCGCGGCCTGCTGTTCCTGCTGACGCACACCTACGCCGGCTACCCCATGGTGCGTCAGGCGCGCGAGTGGGTGGCCGCTGGCGAGCTCGGTCAACTGCGCATCGTGCAGGTGGAATACGCGCAGGACTGGCTGGGTGAGGCGGTTGAACGCCAGGGCAACAAGCAGGCCGAGTGGCGCGCCGACCCCAAACGTGCCGGCCCGGCCGGTGCGCTGGGCGACATTGGCACCCACGCCTACCAGCTGGCGCGCTTTGTGAGCGGGCTGACGGTGCAGGAACTGTCGGCCGAGCTCAGCACCTTCGTCCCGGGCCGTGTGCTGGACGACCACGTGCAGGCCATGCTGCGTTTTGAGGGTGGCGCGCGCGGCATGCTGTGGGTCAGCCAAGTCGCCAGCGGCGCCTGCAACGCCCTGCGACTGCGCCTGTACGGCACACGCGCCTCGCTGCATTTCGATCAGGAACAGCCAGAGCAGCTCTGGTTCGCCCCGCTGGGTGAGCCCGCGCGCTTGCTGCGCCGGGGCATGCCGCCCCAGTCTGCGGTTCAGGCCTCGGCCAGCCGCATTCCAGCTGGTCACTCGGAGGGTTACTTCGAGGCCTTCGCAGAGCTGTACCGGGACTTCGCACGCGCCTGGCGCGGCGGCCAAAGCCCTGCCATGCCGGGTCTGCAGGACGGTCTGGACGGCATGGCCTTCATCGAAGCTGTGCTCAGCAGCCACCAGCAGAACGCGGGCTGGGTGCGGCTGTAGACAACGGGCGCCGCCGGTCGCCGTCGGTCGCCGGGTTTGGCCGGCAGACCGAAGGCCCCTGGTCTGCCTCTGGCTTGCCGGAGGTCACGGCCCGACAGCCTGGGGTCTTGGGCACAGCCCGATGGGCAGGCATCGGGCAGCGCTGGTCGAAGCCAGCTGCACCGAATGCTTGCCCGCCGGAAATGGCCGCTTGACGCCGGGGCGCAAGGATGGTCGCGGCTGGAGGCCAGGATGCGCTGGAACGCATCAGGCAGTGGGCATCGGGTCGCGCCCTTCGATGGCCATCCGGGCAATGAACCCTGAGCGGGTTTCGCCGGCACGGCGGGCACGTGCGTCCAAGCGGTGCAACACGCGGCGCGGCAGACTGATGTTGACCCGCTCCAATGTGTCATCCAGCATGGCGGGATCCACCTTGACGAGTGCCCACAGCCAGCCTTCAAACTCAGGATGTGCGGAGCGAAGGGTCTCGATGTGGCTGGGCCGCGGGATCTCTCGCCCGGCATCCAGGGCGGTCGCAATCCAGGCGGTCACGCCTTCCTCGGCTTGAATCAGCGCATCTTCCAGGGTGTCGCCAGCCGAAAAGCAGCCCGGCAGATCGGGGGCCACGACGCCCCAGGCGGTGGCGTCGGTGCCGGGTTCGATGGCGATGGGGTAGCGCATGGGTTCACCTTTCAGATGCCGGCTTGTCGCCGTATGGCTTTGACCAGCCCCAGACCCAAATCCTTCTTCGGATGCGGCACCACCACGATGCCGGGACGCTCGGTGTGCTTGAACACATGGTGCGAGCCGTTCACACGGTCCAGCACCCAACCGGCTTGCCGCAAGTCGCGCATCAGGTCCGCACTGGTCATCAGTGTGTATCGTACACAATTCAAGCTTGTCAGACCAGTGAATCGCTGTTGAACGATCTCGCGTTGGGCGACGCGGGCCTTGATCTGAACGCCGATCAGGGCCGGCTCAGCCCAGATCGCGGCTGGCCAGCGCGTGCGGCCGATCTGCTGCAGGGCTTTCGCGCCATCGTGCGGCTGGATGCGCAGGACGCCCAGACCGTGCCGGCCTACTTGCGCGAGGTGAGCTACAGCCAGGGCGATGTGCTGTTCCGCGCCGGCGACACCGAGGCCGTGGCACACCTGCTGCTGGTGCTGGAGGGCGAGGTGTCGGTCGACACCGGCAACAGCCCGCCGGGGCTGGAAGTGCCGATCGCGGTGCTGGGCGCCGGCTCGGTGCTGGGCGAGATGGCCCTGCTCGACGGCGCGCCCCGCTCGGCCACCTGCACCGCCGTCAGCCCGGTGCTGGCCGCCGGCCTGGCCCGCCGCGGGCTGGAGCGCCTGATCGACGAGCACCCCCGGGTAGCGGCCCGGCTGATGGTGGTGCTGGCGCAGCACATGGCCGAGCGGCTGCGCGCGCTGGACGACCAGCTGCGCATGTACGGCCAGATCCACGCTGCGATCCGGGCCGCTTGAGCGCCACCCGAGCGCCACCCGAGGGCCACTTCAGCGCCACCTGAGCGCCGCGCGGCCGCTTTCGATCAGAACCCGGTCAGACGCGGTCAACAACCGGTCGGCATCTCGTCGGCGCCCGGTCGGCGCCTGGGCAGGTTAGCGCGAGGGGTCGATCAGCACCTTGGCGCCGGTGTTGCGCGCGC
>Ga0105048_10011593_pt1 | contig 13894 bp, 13 predicted proteins | sample MAT05_FD_78382 | JGI IMG/M metagenome (GOLD analysis project Ga0105048, IMG submission 78382) | Freshwater microbial communities from Lake Fryxell liftoff mats and glacier meltwater in Antarctica - MAT-05 | ecosystem: Environmental > Aquatic > Freshwater > Ice > Liftoff microbial mat | place...
AGCTTCCTTGGCGATATTGGCGGTAAGGATTTCGGCGACCTTCGCAGCGTCCAGGTGATCCACGACCATGCTGCGAGCGCGGCCCGTCTCGCGGTCAATCAGGGTCATCACCGTGTTCATGTTGCGGAGCGCCATCTTGGACTTCGGCGCGGCATGGTTCACGCCGATGTAGGTTTCATCGACCTCAACCATGCCGCCGCCCTGACCAAACGGAGCAAGTTCACCGCAGCGCATGGCTTCACGGATACGGTGCGCGAGGAACCACGCCGTCTTGTAGGTGACCTCTAGGGTGCGGTGCAGTTGATGGGCGCTCACGCCCTTCTTGCTGGCCGTCATCAGGAAGATCGCCTGTAGCCACTTGGTCATGGGGAGCTTGGATTCCTCGAAGATCGTACCCATCCGCACGGTGAACTGGCCCTTGCACTGGCCGCACTTCTTCAGGCCGAAGCGGACGCGCTTTTCCGGGTTCGGCTTGATGAGCGTGATGCGCTCGAATCCGCCGCAATGCGGGCATACCGGGCCGTTCGTCCAGATAATGCCTTCAACGAAGTCGAAGGCGGCTTGTTCGTTGTGGAAGTAGGGGCGGCTGAGAACGGACATGTGCTTGATTCCTTGTAGGAACCTTATGCCACAGCCTAGATAGGTTTGCAAAGTATATAATCGCCAGCACGCTTGACATACAAAGCAATGTCATGGTTCCTTGTCATTACGACAAGGAGACCTGTCAATGACGCCCTCACAGAAGCGCTCAGCCCTACCGCCGGCGGTCATCGGCAGTGCTGGCTTCGTTGCCCTGGCCGCCGCGCTGGTGATGATCCTTCGGACGGGAGGGTCAGGTCTGTCCGAGCTGGATCGGGTTGTCGTCGGAACGCTGGGTTTCCTTGTGCTGGTCGGGTGGTGGGGATTCTGGATGGCCCGCAGCTTCCGCGCCAAGGATGAGTACCTGCGACACGTCGAGCGCGCGTCATGGTTCAAGGGCGGGCTGATTGGCCTGATGGCCTCCGTCCCGGTCTACGCGTTCATCGGCCTTGGAGGCCTGCACTGGCTGAACCCGCAAAGCCCCTTCGGACAAGACATCTCTCGTGCATTCGCGCTGGGATACATGCTGCCAATGCTGATGCAGGTCGCTGGCGTGCTGATCGTCGCGCTCTGGATGCGGCTGGCCAGGCGATGACCGCCCGTCAGAGCTTCGCGCAAGAGCCCGCCCGCATTCGCCGGCTCCATTCCAACTTTTGCCCGGTCTGAGGTGATCCCATGGCGTCTTCCCTGTCGTCCAACGCCCACTTGCGCCTGCTGATGATCGGCCTCGGCGGTGCCGGCGTCGCTATCGGTCTGGCGATCATCCTCCTGACCTGGGGAACCGGTTGGGGCTGGGCGGGTGCCGCCCTGATGAGTTTCTCGCCGATGATCGCCGCCCGGATCGCATCGCGAACAGTCGACGGGGCTGAAATGCGGCCTGCGTTGCGACGCTATGGCAACCGCCTGGCCGCCATCATGGTCGTCTACTTCCTGGTCCTGATGGGTGCTGTGTCGCTCTACGGACAAGGGCTGACGGCGGGGCCGCTCGGCTATGTCGTGGCCCTGACCCCGGCGGCCCCACTCGTGGGGGTCTTCATCATCATGGGCCGACTGCTCCGGGAGGAGACCGACGAATTCCTGCGCGACGTCACGCGCACCGCGTTCGTCTGGAGCGGCGCGCTGACCCTGTGTGAAGCCACAGTCTGGGGCTTTCTGGAGACGTTCGGCAAGGTCCCGCATGTCTGGATGTGGGCTGTCCCGGTCGCCTTCTTCGCCCAGCTGGGCCTGACCGGTCCGCTGGCGGCGCGGAAGTATCAATGAACAACCGCCTCAAGGTGCTCCGCGCCGAGCGGAACTGGTCTCAGGCCGACCTCGCCCAACGTCTCGACGTCTCGCGCCAGAGCGTCAACGCCATCGAGACCGGCAAATACGACCCCAGCCTGCCGCTGGCCTTCCGCATCGCCCGGCTGTTTGACCTGAGCATCGAGCAGATTTTCTCGGATGCGCCGGCCTGAGCCAGGTCATGCTTCAGGCGCCGGCTGAACGCCCCGCGTCTTCCACAGCGAGAACAGGATGCCGGCCGCGATGATCGACAGGGTCACGCCCAGCGAAATCGCGGGGTCGACCTTGCCGACGATCTGGTTCCAGAAGATCTTGGTGCCGATGAAGACGAGTACGATGGCCAGCGCGTACTTCAGATACTCGAAGCGGTGAACCAGGGCAGCCAGAGCGAAGTAGAGGGCGCGCAGGCCCAGGATCGCCATGATGTTGGCCGTGTAGACGATGTAGGTGTCGGTCGTGATGGCGAAGATCGCCGGCACCGAATCCACCGCAAACACCAGATCGGCGATGTTGATCATCACCAGCGCCAGGAACAGCGGCGTCGCAAAGCTCGCGAGCTTGCCGGTTTCCGGGTCGGGCTGGCGGACGAAGAAGCGCTCGCCGTGCAGTTCGCCGGTGACGCGCATACGCCGGGACAGGAACTTGACGACAGGGTTTCTGGAAACGTCCTGCTCCTGCTCCTTCATCACGAGCATCTTGATCCCGGTCGCGATCAGGAAGGCACCGAAAATGTAGAGCACCCACTCGTACTGCTGCACGAGGGCGGCACCGAGCGCGATCATCACGCCGCGCATGATCAGCACCGCGATGATGCCCCACAGCAGAGCTCGATACTGATACTTCGCCGGGATCGCGAAATAGCCGAAGATGATCGATATCACGAAGACGTTGTCGATGGAGAGCGCCTTCTCCAGCGCGTAGCCCGTGAAGTACTGCATGCCCGAGGTTGGCCCCATGGACCACCACACCCAGGCCCCGAACAGGACCGCCACCCCGATATAGAAGGCTGACAGCTTCAGGCTTTCGGAGACCCCGATCTCCTTATCCGACTTGTGCAGGATGCCGAGGTCGAAGGCGAGCAGAGCGCCGACGATGCCCATGAAGACCAGCCAGAGCCACGCGGGCTTGCCGAGGAAATCGCTGGTCAGGACGTCGGCGAGCAGTTCCATCATCACGTCTCACGTCTCACGTTTCGTGTGTTCGAGCGAGGGCATCGGGCTCATGCGGAGCCTCCGTCACGCCCGGAAGTTGGGTAGGCGCGCGCGCCCCCGAACGCCTTGAATCTCACCAGGCGGTGGGCCGGGCACGGGGTGCACCAGCGGAATGATTGTGCAGGCTTCTGAAGACACGATCAGGGCCCCCCGGGGGAGGGGCCCCGCAGTGTCGGCTCAAGCGTGTTTCAGCTCGCGCCAGGCCGGTGCGATGTGGCTTTCGGCCAGGAACAGTTCGTCCTTCACCAGCAGCTTCTTGCGCTTGAGATCCTGGACGATGAAGGCGTCCGGGTTCGGTCGGCGGCTTTCTTCCCTGACGCGTTGCTCCAGCCACCGATGATGGTTCTGCAAACGCCAGACTCGATTTTGATCCATATGCTCCGCCGGTTGGTAACGCGCCCGAAACCCGGGGCTACATTGGGGGGAAGCTGGTCCGGACCCCGAGCGCGTCGTTGCGATCCGACATCACGATCGAGGGCGATCGTCAGAGGGGCCCGGGCCGCAGTGGAAGAGTTGGGTATGACCGCTGTCGCCCGCCAGTGCCCTGGCGATGCGTTCTGATCATGGTCGTGATGGGTGTCGCTGATCTTCGGCCAGGCTGTGTTGCCGGTCCAGCGACGTGAGGATGAATTCAGCCAGACGCTCCGCCGCCATGGGTACGGCAGTGGACGCCCGCATCAGGGCGATCTCGGTGTCCGCCAGCGCCGGCAGTCCATGCCGCGGCGCCAGTCTCACCAGATCCGGCGGCACCATCTCGCTGGGCAACACGGTGATACCCAGGCCGGCGCGCAACGCCGCCTGCTGGCCCGCCAGCGACGGACTGGTGTAGGCGCAGCGCCAGGCGCGCTTCTGGCCGTCCAGCGCGGTGATCGCCCGCTTGCGGTAAACGCAAGGGCTGGGGGCGACCACCAGCGGCAGCGGTCCGTCAGTTTCAACCAGGCTCTCGTCAGCGCCCACCCAGACCAACGGCTCGCGCCACACCCGGGTGCCCACGTCCGGGCCCAACGGCTCGCGCTTGACCAGCGCCAGATCCAGCGCCCCGTCGCGAAGTTGCTCCAGCAAATTCAGCGTCAGGTCACACGTAACCGCCAGTGTGGCCTTGGGGTTCGCCCGGGTGAACTCGCCCAGAATGTCCGGCAGGTGAACCGTCGCAAAATCTTCCGGCGCGCCCAGCCGGACCTCACCCTCCACGTCGCCGCCGGTCAGGCCGGAGAGGATTTCATCGTTTAGTCGCAACAGCCGACGTGCCTGTGGCAGGAAGGCCTCGCCCTCCGACGTCAATACCACGTGGCGCGGGTCCCGCGACAACAGCCTGACCCCGACCTGATCCTCGAGCCGTCGGATCTGCAGGCTGATCGCCGACTGTGAACGTCCCAGCCGCTCGCCGGCCCGGGTGAAACTGCGCACCTCGGCGATAGCCACGAAGCTGCGGACGAGGTTGAGTTCAAGATTGATCATGTGGCATCCAGTATACGTAAAGATTGGCATATCTTGTGACGGGAATGACGACAATCAACCGCAATGGCCAAGCGTAACAACCTAGAGGGGCTCAACAGATTTCAGGGCGACCTCCGGGTTCGACGCAACCACGTCTGATGATGCGCCTGTCGTTGCGGTCGCACCCTTGAGGACGGGATCCACACCGGCGGCGGCGGCGTCGAGGGCAGTATCGGGCAGATCGTCGGAACCCGGGCTTTCGCTGACGTTGTCATCAGCCGCCTGGGCCAGGAGCCAAAAAACTCGTCCCGGTCCGCTACAGCGCCAATGCAGTGCTGGAAATCGCGCCCGAGGTCCGCAGGGCACCTGCTGATCGCCAGACGGTCGGCGTGCGGGCTCTGCCCTGGGCCAGGGGTCAGTAGCGGCGGCGTGCGCGGCTCGGTTATTTCCGCCCTGCGCAGGCACCCGGCTGCTCCGCCTTCCAGCGGATCCGCACATAGTCCGAGCCGTTCCACTGCATCACCGGATGGCAGAAACCTGGACCGCCGTTCTTGATGTCCGGCCAACCACCGACCCCGCGCGTTGTTTCGAAGGTCGGGAAACCCGGACTTGCGAACAGCTTTCGCCATGCACCGCCAGCGTCCTTGGTGACGATTGCGAAGCCCACCTCGTCGCGGCCATAGCACGCGATCCCGGCGTCTGTGATCAATGCGTCGGGGCGAGCGTCGCCGTTGATATCGCGGATCTCGATCTCCAGCGTCTGGGTGGGATCGCAGGCGGCATAGCGGCCGCCCTTGGCCTCAAACCCGGCCGCCTTGAACGCCCCCGCCCGATCCGCCGGGCTCTGGGCCTGCGCGCCTGTCGTCGACAGTGCTGCCGCGAGTAACCCCAGGACCAGAATGTATTGCACTTCCGTCAGGCCGCCTGGGCTTTGCGATAGATCGAGTGCTTCGGCGTTTCCATGACCCGACGCATCATCGGCACGAACGCCTCCAGTGGCATCGACTGGAACGCCGGATCGAACGAGTTCTGGTCGTAGAGGTGGCAGAACTCGGCGGTGTATTCAAAGTCCGGATGGCCCCGGTACCCGTCGCGCATGTCGCGGTCGAGGCCCAGGTGATGGAAAAAATAGTAGCCCTGGAAAATGCCGTGCTTTTCCATCATCCAGAAGTTCCGCTCCGAGATGTACGGCTTCAGGATCGCGGCACCCAGTTCGGCATGGCTGGCTGGAAGCAGCACGTCGCCAATATCGTGGACCAGGGCACAGACGACGTATTCCTCGTCATGCCCGGCCTGATGGGCCCGCGTCGCGGTCTGCAGGCTGTGCTCCAGCCGGTCGACAGCGAACCCGCCGGTGTCGCCCTTCAGCAGGTTCAGGTGGTTGACGATCTGATCCACGTGCTGGCCACGATGTACCTGCGCGGCACGTCCGATCGCGGCCCAATCTTCCGCGGTGCTCTCGGTCATCGCGTGGAACTTCGCCTGCTGCAGGATGTCGCCGTCGGCCATCGTCATAACTCCCTGATCTTTGCCCGCATCGTGCGACGAGCGAGGCCTGAGGTCAACGTGAGGGGTGATTGACAGTCGGTGCCGCCCGCGTCCCACTCCCTCCATGCCGATACACGGAGGGGACGGGGAGGTCCGGAATGACTGTCGAACTCCAGCTATTGGTCTACGCAGCGGGATTGACCGTCCTGCAACTGATCTGAGCCACCAACCCGGCGCGCCTTGAGGCGACGGGCCGGAGCCGCTAAAGGGACGCACAGCGCGACCGTAGTTCAGAGGTAGAACGTCAGCTTCCCAAGCTGAATGTCGCGGGTTCGATTCCCGCCGGTCGCTCCATTAAATCAATCAAATAGATTCTAAAGGCGTGACGGTTTTCGGTCGATTGGGAGTCAATTGGCCCTTTTCGTAACAGTTTCGTTCTCGCGACTTCGGTTTGTCACGTGCATAAATGCCGACCTTGACGGGCGAGTTGCAGACAATCGATGCCGCCGAGATGCCCTTGTCCTGGGCTGCACAGGCCCAACGCCTCAAGCCGCCGCGAGCGGCTTGATCGCTGCAAGCTCCTGCCTGGCTCTAACCCGTGCGCTGGGTGCCGCCTGTTTTCCGGCTTGCCTCGTCGCCGCTCACGGAACAGGATCGGACCAGGGCTGGGGGGTGTTTCCTTTGAAGGTGCTGTTGGTCTCAGATCTTCACTACGCGCTGAAACAGTACGACTGGACGGCGGAGGTTGCCGCGGATTTTGATCTGGTCGTTGTTGCCGGAGACCACCTCGATATCGCAGGTCAGTTGGATGGCAGCGTCCAGATCCTCGTCATATTGAAGTACCTCCAGCGGCTTGCGACTCGGTCTCATCTCCTCGTGTCGTCCGGCAATCATGATCTCGACATGCGCGATGACGCTGGCGAGAAGGTTGCCTCCTGGATGGAACAGGTTCGTCGACTGGGCATTCCCGCGGATGGCGAGAGCATCACAATCGATGGAACCCTTGTGACCATTTGTCCCTGGTGGGATGGACCGCGATCCCGAGATGCCGTCCATCGGCAGATCGAGCGGGACGCTGCGAAACCCAAGGAGCGATGGATCTGGGTGTATCACGCGCCGCCGGACGGCTCGCCCACCGGCTGGTCGGGCAAACGACACTACGGCGACCGCGAACTGGTTGAGTGGATTGAAGCCTACGGTCCCGACATTGTCTTTACCGGCCATGTCCACGAGGCCCCATTCCGCGACGGCGGCTCATGGGTCGACCAGATCGGGTCTTGCTGGGTGTTCAATTGTGGTCAGCAGATCGGACCGGTGCCCGCCCACATCATGATCGACACCCAGATCGGTGAGGCCGTCTGGTTCTCCCTTGCGGGCGCAGAGATCGTGGATCTGGATCAGCCCCTGGTGCGACCCATTGCGGCCCTGAGCGAGCGGCCTGCCTGGCTGGAACGCCCTACTCGAGGTCTCGATCTGATCCGGGCGTGAAGCGGCCGCGCTGCTTGTGCAGCAGGGTCTCCAGGATCTCATCGACCATCCCCAGATGATTGGTTTCGCCTTCAAACTGGCGCTTGAGGTCGACCAGATAGGCGGTAACGCCATTCAGCCGCTGGGCAAGCATCTCGGCAAGCGCATACGAGACTTCCGGGTGTGCCTGAAGAAAAGCGCGACCCTCCGTCGTGACGTAGGCGGTGCAGGACGTGACGGCGCGGACCGTCGCCATATGCGGGATATCCAGCAAGATCGACATATCGCCCAGTATGGCCCCGGGGCCCGAGACCAGATTGATGCGAAATCCCTCCTTGAGGATCTCCACCGTGCCGTCAGCGAGTACGTAAAGGCGGCCTGTGGCCGAGCCTTCGGTCATCAGATCTTCACCGGGCGCAAAAGCGACCTTGGGCAGATCCGAGCAGAACTGGACAATCGACCCGGACAAGTTTCCCTCGGAAAGTTCAAGTGGCGTGAACGCCTATGCTAACCATTGGGCCTGCCAGGTACAGGATCTAAGGCTGCGACTGGTCAGTCGCCTGAGAGACGCCCATTTTTGGGGCACCCGGAAAGTGCCATGGCTGCGGCTCGCTATCGGTCGCTTATCTGCATTCCGGCAAAGTGAGCTATGGTGCCCGGACCGATCCAGAGCGCCACGCCGCCGCGGCGGCTGGCACCGCCCTTCAGATCATTGACAACCAGGGTGGGCTGCGCGGCGCCGTCCAGGAACAGCCGGGCCTTGTCCCCAGCCACTTCGATCCGCATCCGTGTCCAGTTGCCGGGCTCCATGTCCGCATAAGCCTCATAGCGGGAGGGGGTCTCGCGTCGCAGTCGCTGCCAGGGCCAGTCGGGCGCGGAGAAGTACTGAACCGCGCGGTTACGCCGTTCCTGATCGTCGGCGCGCCCGTTGGTGGGGCGAATGTAGATACCCTCGCCACTCCTGCCGTCCTGAGAGAGCCGGAACATCACGCCGACGAAGCCGCGGGCTCCGGCGTTGGCTGCCGACGAAGGCTCTCCGGAAACCCAGAGCTCGATCGCCCCGTCACCAAAATCCACGCCCGGCAGCAGGGCCATCTTCTGGGTGTCGCCGTCAGGCGGCCCCTTGTCCTGGATGCGCAGGGCTATACGTCCGGCATGGCGTTCGACCGAAACAGCGATGTTGCCAACCGGGCGCACCACAGCTGGCTCCAGCCGCGGCTTCGCAGCTCCCAGCAGGCAGACCGCCGCAAGGGCGAGGCAAAGCCTACGCAAGGATCACCACTTGTACCGGATCTGGGCCCCGAAGAGGCGCGGCTGGTTCCACCGCCGCACCGTCTCGGTCTCGAAGATGATGTAGTCGAAATCGGTCAGATTGGTCGCGTAGAGCGCCACCTCAATCGATCCGTTCTCGATGCCGACCCGGCCATCCATGCCGTAGCTGTCATGCAGTTTCGGGACCTGCTCGATCTCCTGGATTCCGCCCTTCTGGAACGAGTAGGTCACGTTAGCAAATCCGCGGAAGCCGCCGACCAGGTCGTGCCGGTAGTCGATGTTCAGCGATCCATTCCAGGTCGGCGTCTGCGGCGTGGTCGCGCCCTTGAAGCGACCGGCGACCACCTTGCCCTTCTGGCGCGCGCCGTTTGCGCTGATGCGCATCGGCCCGTCGAAGACCTGGAACCGCATCACCACATCCGCCTCAATCCCGGTGATCTCAGCCTTGCCTCCGTTGATCAGGAAGCTGGTCGACGATACCGGGCAGGCGGGGTTCGTCGCCAGGCAGCCGTTGTCCTGCTGGACCAGGAAGTCCTTGATGTCGGTGCGATAGGCGGCGGCCGTGACATAGATGTTGGGCGTGACGTTACCCTTGGCGCCGATTTCGTAGGTCGTGGATTTCTCGTCGCCGAACGACGGGGGAATTGCCACCGGCTGGCGAGGATCGCCCGCATTGGTATTGAAGCCGCCGGACCGCACGCCAGTGCCGACTTTGCCGTATAGAAGCCAGAGCGACGTCGGCTTGTAGCCTGCGGTCAGGTTGAAGATCGCCGCGTCCGGCGATGACGCCGCAGAGGTGATCAGCCTGGCGCCTGTGGTGACCGGCAGGTTCGTGGTGCGGTCGAACCGGTTGGTCTCGATCTCGCGCTTGTCCTTGGAATACCGGCCTTCGGCCTCCAGGTTAAGCTGTTCCGTGACCTGGTACCCGACGGATCCATAGACTCCCGCGGACCTGATCTTCGCGAAGGTGGGCGTGAAATTGCCGATCGAACGGTTCGCCGCCGTGGGCGTGCGATTTGTGGTGCTGGTCTGGTTCTGCTTGATCTGCAGCAGCTCGAAGCCCGCCAGCCAGGTCACGCCGTTCACCTCGGCACCTGTCAGATGGACATCCTGGTAGAGCGATTCCGCCAGGTTGTTGTTGACGGTGCCTGCGTTGGTATCCGTGAGAAGAAGCTGGTTGCCGCGCGCCCGCTGGATCGCCAGAGCAACAGGGTTGGTGGCGTCCCCGTCGAAACTGGATTGGGATTTTCGCTTGCGGTACATCGACGTCGAGTCGATCGAGGCCCAGCCCATGTCATAGCTGAGGGCCAGATTGACGTTGGCGACGTTCTGTTTGGCACCGGGCGGCGTGTTCCAGTCGGATTCGAACTTCTTGCCGAACAGGCCGAGCGGATAGCCCGCTGCAACGTTAGGCTGGATGGCGTAGGTGTAGAACAGGCCCGGCGTGCTCGCGATCTGGTTCTCGAGCAGCAGGTTCATGACAAGGTTGTCCTTGTCGTAACGGATCTGGGCACGCAGGAGGGAGCTTTCCTCATCGTCGTGATACTGATCGACGAAGGGGGCGTAGAAGAAGCCTTTCCTCTGGGTCACGCCATTCGCGCCCAATCGGATCGCCACACTGTCCGACAGCGGGACGTTCGCGACGAGTTGAAGCTGGGCCCGGTCGTTTTCGAAGCCGTATTTGAGATCCGCGAAGCCCGAGAAGGTCTGGGTGGGGATCGCCGAAATCACGTTGATCGAGCCGCCCACGGCGTTGCGCCCATAGAGCGCGCCCTGGGTGCCGCGCAGCACCTCGACGCGACCGATGTCGAACAGGTCCGCGGTGGAGAAGTTGCGGCCGCCCAGGTTCCCGCCGCCGCCGATATAGGCACCATTGCGATAGAGACCGACGGCGGCTTCGGCCGACGTTCCGCGACTGGTTCCGGCACCGCGCAGCGAGATTTCGGAATTCGCCGGCGTACTGGTGTTGAAGTAGCGCAGGCCCGGCACGGTGGAGAGCAGCGTCTGCACGTCGCTGACGCCCCCGCGCGCCTGGAGCCCCTCGACGTCAAGCACCGTTGCCGCAACCGGGACGTCGCGCAGCCGCTCCTCGCGCTTGCGAGCCGTAACAAGCACCTCGCCGACCTCGGTGTCATCGTCAGCCCTGGCACCGGCCTGGGCGTGCGCTACCGATGTGGGGGCGAAGCTCGCGAGGGCCATGATGGAGCCGCAGGCCAGCAACAATTCCCGCCCCGAGCGAGCACGAAGCGTGGGCGCAATCCCTCGCGCTGCGTCCGATTTTCCCATGTGCGTCCCCTGAAGTTTGTTTTTGATCAAGCGCCGACCGAACCCGTCGAGCGCCGGGTCTTCTACACCGTCCTCGCAATGCCGCAATACTTACCGACCGACCGGTTGGTCTTCGGTGGTGACCAGTCGACCAGCGGCGGGCTGAATCGCAAGCCGGCAATCTGCGTGCGCAAACTGGACGGACTGAAAAGCAATCAGCCCTTACCCGATTGGGATTGGCCGATCCGACGCGGGTTTGCGACCCGGCCGGCAAAGGATCCGCGACGTCAAAGGGACGTGAACGCGCGCCAACCTACAACAAGCTATTGCTATGTTATCTGAAGGAAGGGGTGCGCGCTGAATTTGGTCTTGCAGCCTACCGATCGGTAGGGCAGCATCCCCAGGTGCAAGCCGTGCATCAAGACGCGGTCTCACCATCGGCGGCTTCTCGCGTGGAAAGCGGACAGACGGCTGTAACAGGGGACAACAGGATGCAACTCGAAAATTCGCGCCTTTCGACATGGAGCGCCAGAAGCCGCTGGTTGACCGGGATTTCCGCTTTGGTGTTCGGGCTGCCAATGGCGCCGCCAGCAAGCGCCGCCGCCGCCGATCCGACGAAAGTCGAGGAGGTGGTCGTCACCTCGCGCAAGCGTGAGGAACGTTTGCGCGACATCCCCACCGCCGCTACGGCCCTCAGCGCCGAACAAATCCGTGACCTGGGCGGGGTGCCCAGCCTGCAGAGCCTGCTTTCCAACGTCCCGGCGGTGAACTTCGCCAACACCTCCAACCAGGTAACCTCGGAAGTCTCGATCCGCGGGTCCGGCACAAGCCGCTCGACCACAGCAGAGTCCGGCGTCGGGCTCTACCGCAACGGGGTCTATCTGGGCGGCGGCACGGTCGGCGGCCGGACGTTCAGCCGGCTCGACTTCTTCGACGTCGGCGGCATTGAGGTCTTGCGCGGCGTGCAGGGCGCGCTGAACGGGCGCAACGCTGTGGGCGGTTCGATCAATCTGCTTTCGGCGCGCCCGATCCAAGGGCGGCAGGCCGGCATCGCAACAGTCAAGATCGGCCAGAATCAACTGCGCGAGGGCAGCCTGATCATCAATCAGCCGCTGACCGACAACCTCGCGCTTCGCGTTGGCATCCTCCAGATGAAGCAGAGCGAAGGCTTCTTCTACAATCCAGTCCGGGACGAGTATTTCGACGCCCAGAAACAGGATACAGCCCGGGTGCAACTCGCCTGGAAGGGCGAGAATTTCAACGTCAACCTTTTGGCGGAACGCAGCCACGATAAGCTGCCTGGGATCATGTATTCCCTGCAGATCCTTCCAGGGACGAACCTTACCTATCCGAGGGGTTTCGTAGAGGATAAATACAACATCAGCTGGAGCGCCTCGAACGCGGCGAAGATGCGGACGAACTACTACGAGCTTGTCAGCAGCTACGATCTCGATTTCGCCGAGGTCACCCTGACCAGTTCTCTGCGCGAACGGCATTCGCAGAACGCCTTTGACGGCGACGCCTCCTCGGCGCAACTGCAGGCGCAACTATTGGCCCGCGGTCTTGTGGCCCCCGGACGGGTGCAGGGCGACCCGAACACGGACTCGATCCAGTTTGGCTACGGGAGCATCCTCTACAACGACATTCACGTTGCCGGGAACAAATTGGGTGGGTTCAGCTGGTTGGGCGGCTTCGAATACTACGTCCTCAACGAAACCTATCAGGTCATTGCCGCCCGGACCCCCACCGCGGCCCTTCCCTCGCGGGGCACGAACGTGGTCGTCGCGAATGATTTCACATCCTATGCTGCCTACGGCTCGGTTAGCTACGACCTGACCGACGCCCTGAATATCGAGGCCGAGGGCCGTTACACCCACGACTCCAAAGCCTATGCCGCCCAGCGCCTCGAAATTCGCAACGGATTGCCCATCCCGGGTGGCGGCTACCCCGGCTCGGATTCCGCCAAGGCGGGCAATTTCTCGTACAACGTGACCCTCGGTTACAAGGTCGACGACTGGCTGACATACGCCAAGGTTGGCACCGCCTATCGCGCTGGCGGATTCAACACGAACCGCGGCGACGACCGCGCGCCAAAACCAGCGCCACCGTCGTTTGACAATGAGGAAACGACCGCGTTCGAAGTCGGTGCCAAGGGGAATATCACCCCCAACATCTTCGTGACAGCCGCCGCCTATCGGTCCTACGTCAAGAGCCTGCTGATACAGACCGACAACGGATGCTTCCCGGGCAGCCTGATCTGCCCGGTGGCTGCGACCCCTTTCGTATTCAACTCGGGCAAGGCGCGGCTGGGCGGCATCGAGCTGGAGGCCAACGGCCGGGCGCGCATCCTGGGCGGCATTGGTCGTTTGACAGTCGGCGTCTCTCGCCAGTGGGGCATTATCACGGACGGGCCGGACAAGGGCCGCTCCGGTCCGCAGCGCCCGGACTGGACCGGCACCTTCAGCGCCAACTACCGTCGTCCGCTGAGCGAGAACATCGAAGGATTCATCAATCTCAAGGGGAACTATCGAAAGGGGGGCGTCCAGGAAATAGCCCAGACCCCAGAGTTGGTGGACTTCGGGATATATGACCTGCGCCTGGGGGCCACCCGCGATGGGCTCGAACTGGCGGTCTTCGTCAACAATGTCGCCAACGAAAGCTATCTCGTCTTCAACGCCGCCACCGTCCGGCGCTGGAACATTCCGCAGACCTGGGGCGCCGAGCTGACCTACCGCTGGTAGCCGCGTCGGCGGAGCACTCGGGTTCAACGCACACGTTGCGGATATCCTCAACGGTGCTGTCAGTCCAACGGCAACTCGTCTCCGATTGGGCGCAATGAGCCCAAACCCGGACGGCCTTCAGGCCATGACGGACTGCCACTCGGCCAGGGCGGC
>Ga0105048_10011595_pt1 | contig 13893 bp, 10 predicted proteins | sample MAT05_FD_78382 | JGI IMG/M metagenome (GOLD analysis project Ga0105048, IMG submission 78382) | Freshwater microbial communities from Lake Fryxell liftoff mats and glacier meltwater in Antarctica - MAT-05 | ecosystem: Environmental > Aquatic > Freshwater > Ice > Liftoff microbial mat | place...
CCAGCTTGTCTGCTTTGGGAGGCGCTCAATGTTCAAGGGGATGATCACTGTTAACGATACGTGAGACCTCAGTTTTCAGGGTTTTAGACACTAACTTATATTTATTTCAGCGATATGGCTTTCAGTTGGTTGTGACGATTCATATTTAGCTCGTTGACCCGATCGAGTTGATTTGGGAAGATAATGACTTGATAGAATAAGTACATTGAAAATCTATTTTTAGGGTGGGTTTTATATGGGCATTGCCTGGCTTTTAGTTTTGCTTGGCTGAAAGGGCTAAGGGAGCATGGAGTTAGGATAAAAGCCAACGATCGCGTTTTACACCTGCTGTAAGGGTGGCTCAAGTAAGGGGGTTTGGATGGAAATCAGTGATGTGATCAGGTTAATGCATCCTGTAATTGCGGTAACTTTTGTATTGCCTCTCATTGGTATGGTGGTGAATCTGGCGTGGCAGACGCGCCAGCGCCGAATGCAGACTAAGGATGCGGGTAAGAGCAAGATTCCGCCAGTGGTTGGGCCTGAGCATTTGAAGCTTGGACGCTGGTTGACGGGAGCAGTTGTGGGAATTGCATTATTGGGCTTGGTTCACCCCATTGCCAAAACTATTTTGAAGAAGAATGTTTGGCAAAATATGCCAGTTCAGGTTTTAGGAATTGCGCTGTTTTTTGTGGCTACGATCGCCTCTTTGGTGCTGCTTTACCGAGCGACTCAGTGGTATTGGCGTGCCACCTTTGCGAGTTTAGCTGGGATTGGTTTGGTAGTTTTAGGGATGCAGGATGGGGTATTTCGGCGGGAGAATGAGTGGTACATCTCCCATTTTCATTACGGCATGTTAGCAGCATTATTAATGATCTTTTCGTTAGCGATCGTCCCAGAAATTTATCGTGATCGCTCTCATCGCTGGCGAATCGTTCATACTGTATTGAATTGCTTGGCGTTGTTGCTGTTCCTAGGGCAGGGGATTACAGGAGTACGAGATCTCTTGGATATCCCTCCTGTCTGGTCAGAAAATTATGTTTTCAAGTGTGATTGGGAGAAGAGGGTTTGTCCTCAATCGTCTTTACCTGCTCTGCAGGATTTGAGTTTTGGCTTGTTAATTATGGAACGATTCACAATTTAATTTCATGGTGCCTCAGTATTCTCTTGTAGTGCCCATTAAAGATGAGGAAGCCACGATTCTAGAACTCTATCGCCGTTTGAGTGCTGTGATGGATGGGATGGATGGGAATGTGGAATTGATTTTGGTGAATGATGGCTCTCGCGATCGATCGCTTCATCTAATGCGAGAGTTGCAGCAGAAAGATCGACGGGTTTGTTATGTCAGTTTAGCCCGCAACTTTGGACATCAAATCGCGGTGACAGCGGGGTTGAATTTTGTCCGGGGACAGGTTGTGGTGGTGATGGATGCGGATTTGCAAGATCCACCAGAATTGATTCCCGATATGGTGGAAAAATGGCGGCAGGGCTACCAGGTTGTCTATGCTCAGCGCACGAAGCGGCACAAGGAAACCTGGTTTAAGCGATTTATGGCCTATGCCTTCTATCGGTTGCTGCAACGATTGGCAGATGTGGAAATTCCTACAGATACGGGGGATTTTTGCTTGCTGGATCGGCGGGTTGTGGACGTATTAAATTCGATGCCGGAGCGGAATCGGTTTATTCGCGGGTTGCGATCGTGGGTGGGGTTTCGGCAAACTGCCTTGCTGTTTGAGCGCGATCCCCGCTTTGCTGGTGAGGTGAAGTATACCTTCCGTAAGTCTTGGGCATTAGGAATTAATAGTTTAATTTCTTTCTCAAAGGTACCGCTGCGGATTTCTACCTATGTTGGACTGGTGGCAGCTATGATCTCGGTTCTCATGGCGATTTTGGTATTGTACTGGCGGTTGTTTGCTCCAGGTGCGCCCCTGACTGGATATGCTGCGATTATTGTGGCAGTTTTCTTTTTGGGGGCAGTGCAACTGGTGAGTATTGGGATTTTAGGTGAATATGTAGGACGGATTTATGAAGAAGTCAAGGGTAGACCGCTCTACACATTGGCAGAAGTTGCTGGGTTTGAAGAACAGAATGAGCGGTGACAGGGCATTAACATGACCAATGAATTAGTATGACCAATTTGATTTGGGAACTTGATTATTACTCTCGCCCTATTTTGGATGAGCAACAGAAAAAGTTGTGGGAGGTGGTGATCTGCGAAAGTCCAATGGGGGTCGATCGCACCTCTGAGTCCCTATTTCGCTATGCCCAATTTTGTCCCGGAACCCAGGTTAACTCAGGCTGGCTGAGGGGGGCGATCGCAGAGGCAATGGCGCAATCGGGTCAGACTCCTCTGAAGATTCGCTTTTTTCGCCGCCAGATGACGAATATGATCACCAAAGCTTGCAAGGATTTGGGATTGGTGGCTCAACCCAGTCGGCGCACCTATGCGTTGCATCAGTGGCTTCAGGAAAGAACCGAGTCATTTTACCCCGCTCAGCCTGGATATCAGCCAGGACAGGGTAGTTTGATTACTTCGGCTGTGGTCTATCCGCTATCCGATCCTGAACCTTTGCCGGATGCGTTGATTGGGCAAAAGTGGGCGTTTGTGACGCTGGAGTCGCAGGTATTTGCAGAGATGGCAGAGTGGGCGATCGACTTCAGTGAAGCGTTTCCCTTATCTATGATTGGGCTAGACAGTGACGCTAAGATTCCAGGTGTCGTGTTATTTTCATCCCGCGCTTTGCCGATGGCGGGCTGGATGTCTGGGCTGGAGATGGCATTCCTTAAGGTGGAGGTGCAGCCGATCGGTCTACTCTCTAAAGCGCTGCCTGCCCGACTGATGCTGGAAACGGGGATGAACGATCGCTGGATTCTAGCCCCGCTCCCCACTCCGCAACTTCAGGCGGAGGCTGAGAACTTTGAGTCTGCCAAACAAAAGGTGCAGCGGGTTCACTTCATTGCGGTGCAATCTCATCCTGAAGCCGAATCCTTTGCCGGATTTTGGCTGTTACAGGAACTCAATTTAGCGTAATTTGGTTGTTAGTGATTTATGTTGTTAGCCGTTGGTTTTAAACTTCTAGCAATTAAAAACTGACAACTTCATTTTGCTAGTTATGGATGCTGACAATCTACAACCAGAAATGGTGGCGGAGCAATTGCTGGACTTGGCAACGCGCTCTGGAGCAGAAGCGGCGGAGGTCTTTCAGTCTTTAACGGTGTCTCGCCCTGTGTTTTTTGAGGCGAACCGCTTGAAGCAGCTAGAGAGCCTTCAATCGGAGGGCACGGCGCTGCGACTGTGGTACAAAGGGCAACCAGGGCTGGCTGTTGCCCACGGTTCTACCGATGCCCAAGACTTAGTCGATCGGGCGATTGCCCTGAGTCAACTCAATGCCCCAGCAACGGCTGAACTGACTGTAGCTTTGCAAATGCTTTACCCGCCTGTGGGACGGACTGTACCTGTAGAGCAATTGATCGATTGGGGGAAAGAGGGAATTGCGCTGATTCGCGATGCCTATCCTGAAGTGCTGTGTAGTGCGGGTTGGGAATACGAGGTGGAAAGTACTCGGCTGCTCAACTCTCAGGGTTTGGACTGTCAGCATACAGATACGACTCTGAGCGGCTATATTGAAGCTGAGTGGGTACGGGGGGATGATTTTCTGGGTGTTTCCGATGGTCAAGTTCAACGAGACCACCTCGATCCCATAGCGCTTGCCCAACAAATTTTGCAACGGTTGCGATGGGCAGAGCAGACTGCCCCGTCGATGAGCGGACGTGTCCCGGTGCTGTTTACCTCTAAAGCAGCGGATATGCTCTGGGGCACGGTGCAGGCGGCGTTGAATGGGAAACAGGTGATTGAACGGGCTTCCCCGTGGAGCGATCGGCTAGGAGAGCAGGTCACTTCCCCCTCTCTCACCCTGTCGCAACAACCAGATTTGGGGCCCTTCAGTTGCCCATTTGACGATGAAGGCACTCCAACTCGATCGCTAGTGTTTATCCAGGATGGAACCTTACAACTGTTCTACACTGACCATACGGTGGGGCGCAGGCTGGGAAATGGCACGACTGGCAACGGAGTGCGTCCTGGATTGAGCAGCTACCCAACTCCAGGTTTATTTAATTTGGTAATTCAACCCAGTTCCCGTAAAAGCTCCGGTACTTCAGGCCCGTTGAACACAAAGGGTAAATCCTTGCTGGAACTGATCGCGACCCTGGAAGATGGCTTAGTGATTGACCAGATGCTAGGGGGCGGGGCGGGCATTTCAGGAGATTTTTCCGTTAACGTAGATTTAGGCTACCGAGTGAAGCGAGGGCAAATTGTGGGGCGCGTGAAAGACACGATGATTTCAGGGAATGTCTACACGGCGTTGAAGCACATTGTGGAATTGGGAGATGATGCGGACTGGAATGGTTCGTGCTACACGCCATCTTTGGTTGTGGAAGGTGTGTCGGTCACAGGGCGACAGTAATCCATGCTGTACTTCTCCATCCAGCAGCGCCTGCGCGACTTTTTGCGATTCAAGCGCTTGGAGATGTTTGAAGCCTGTGTAATTGGGCTGGTTTCCGGGTTGGTGGCGGTTTTGTTGAAGCAAGGCATCGCCTTGGTGTCAGGATGGCGCATCACTGCAACCCATAGCCTGCCTGCCTGGATTATTTTGCCCAGCTTTGGCTTGGTGGGCGGGCTGATTGCGGGGCTGCTGGTCGAAAAAATTGCTCCTGAAGCGGCGGGTGGGGGCGTGGCTCAGGTCAAGGCGGCCCTGGGCGGGGCCCCGATCGCCCTCAATCTGCGGGTGGCGGTGGTTAAGCTATTGAGTGGCGTGATTGCTCTGGGGTCTGGATTGCCTCTGGGTCGTCAAGGACCGACGGTGCAAGTGGGAGCAGCCCTGGCAGCGCAACTGAGCCGCTGGATTCCTACCTCACCAGACTATCAGCGGCAATTGATTGCAGCGGGGGCAGGGGCGGGGTTGGCGGCGGCCTTCAATGCCCCGATCGCCGGGGTTTTATTTGTGATTGAGGAGTTGCTGCAAGATGTGTCCGGGTTAACGATGGGGACAGCAATTCTGGCATCTTTTATTGGTGCAGTTGTCTCGCGGCTTTTGGGCGGTGGTAGCCTCGACGTTAACCTGAATACCTTTACGCAAACAACCTTCGTATTTCACGATATTCCCTTTTATGTGGTGCTAGGAGCGCTGGCGGGACTGATTGGGGCCCTGTTCAATCGGAGCGCATTGGCCAGTGTGGAATTTAACCGCCGAGTGATGCGGGTGGGGATGCCTTGGCGGGTTGGCTTGGCTGGGTTAGTCAGTGGTGGGCTAATTTCCCTATTGCCTGCTGCCTTGCATGACAGCGACAAGTTTAGGGAAGCGTTGATTTTGGGGGAAGTCAGTTGGCAAATGGCTCTGATTGCGTTGATTTCCCCCCTAATTCTCTCCCCGATCGCCTACGGGTCTGGGGCACCGGGGGGACTGTTTGCTCCTACGCTGCTGTGGGGATCGGCGATCGGTTACTTGGTGGGATTGACAGAACAATCTTTAGTGGGCAGCGGTTCACCCACAACCTTTGCCCTGGCAGGCATGGGGGCGGCCTTCAGTGGATTTGCCAGAGTCCCCATTACGGCGGTGGTGATCATTTTTGAAATGACGACTGATTTTAATTTAGTGCTGCCGCTGATGATTGTCTCAGCCATCGCCTATCTGGTGGGTGAGGCTGTGTTTAGTCGGTCTCTGTATGAGCGCCTGTTAGAGGGAAGTGGAATTTATCTTAAAAAGGCAAACTCTGAAGGACGGTTGACGGAGTTAAGGGCGGCGGATTTGATGCAACGTCATGTGGAAACCCTGGCGAGCCAAATGACGTTGGATGAAGCAGTGCAAACCTTTTCTCGATCGCACCATCGCGGTTTCCCGGTGGTGGAGGGTGAAAAGTTGGTGGGCATTGTCACGCAGTCGGATCTGACAGATATGGCATCGCGGGGATTACCGGGGGGAATTCCGCTCCATCGCATTATGACTCCGCGGCCGGTGACCGTGAGTCCAATGGATACCCTGGCCCATGTGCTGTATTTGTTGAATCGGCATCAGATTAGTCGCCTTCCTGTGACAGAAGGGCGGAAGTTGGTTGGCATTATTACTCGCGCCGATATTATCAAGGCGGAGTCCGATCGCCTGGGAAATGAGACGACCCAACCTGGTTCTCAGTTTGCGCCGTCCTACGCGGTCTATCAAACCCGGGCCCCGGCAACGGGGAAAGGTCGGCTGCTCTTACCTCTGGGCAATCCTCAAACGGCGGGGGGATTGATCCGATTGGCGGCGACAGTGGCCCGCGATCGGGGCTATGAGTTGGAGTGCTTGCAAGTGGTGTTGGTGCCCCGCACCCGTTCCCCAGCCGCCACACCCGTCGATACGGTCATTAGCCGTCGGTTGCTCAGTCAGGCGGTGCGGATTGGTAAGGAGTGGCAAATTCCAGTGCATACTCAGGTGCGCGCGTCCCACGATTTGGGGCAAGCCATTCTAGATACGATTAATGAGCGCCAGATTGATTTGCTGGTGATGGGTTGGAAGGGCACGACCTCAACGCCCGATCGCATTTTTGGTGCAGCGGTGGATACATTAATTCAACAGGCTGCCTGTGATGTGATGATGGTGAAGTTTTCCTCGTTTTCCCCACTCCTGGTTGATCCCACACTGCACTTTCACCATTGGCTGGTGCCGATCGCCGGGGGACCCAATTCTCAGCAAGCGCTACAACTCCTCCCATCTTTGATTCATCTCAGCCCTACGCCGATCATTAGCTTGTGCCAGGTATTTGTGCCATCTGAGATTAAGCCAGATTTAACGATGCTCAATCAGGCGGTGCAAGTCCTGAGCCAGCGTTTGAATCAGCCTGTGGCTACCCATCGGGTGTTAGCCAATTCCGTACCAGAGGCAGTGGTGAGCTTGGCTCAGGAAAAGTGCTGTGATGTGATTGTGCTGGGAGCGACAAAGGAAAATCTACTCCAGCAGGTGATTAAGGGCAATATTCCAGAGTCGATCGCCCGCAATAGTCAATGCAGTGTGATTGTGGTGCGACGGGCTGGGTAGCGATCGGGGGACTAACATTCCTAACTACCCGCCGCCAAACTCGAAGGTTTCTGACAAATAACCTCTCGACGATCGGCATGTCATTTCGCTGCAAGCCTGTAATTGCCACCCGGATGTTCGCCAGATACGACTACTCAGCCCTACGATCGGAGTTGGGTATATACCGAAATTATTCTATAATCCCTACCTAACCTCGATATTGTTCCAACAGGTGAGGCAGGTGATCATAGCCATCCACCCCGATCGTGGCGATGATTTGTTGGCGGTGTTGCTCCATTAGACGCTGAAATGCCTCCTCCCCCACCTGTCCCTGCAAAATCAGGAGTAGTCCGGCGGGTTGTCGCCAACTTGCAGAGGCAATTTGCTCCAATAGGTACATACCAAGGCAACCTGCGTAGATCGCTGCTGGAAAGTTTTGCAGACGGTATTGGGCTTCAGCCAAGGAGGATAGGTTCCAGCCCTGGAGGTATAAGTCTCCAGAAAATTGCGCCGTTTGAATCGCCCCTTCCAAGTAGGCAAGCGCCACCTGGGGTTGTTCTAGCAGGAGGTGGGCCGTCCCCAGACTACTGAGACAGAGGGATTGGCTCTGCCGATCGCCCAACCGCTCCGACAACTTTAAGCCCTGCTGCAATAGATCGATCGCCGCTTCATAGACATCAGGTTCGGTATATTCTTGCTGTTGCGCTTGAAATACCTCACTAAATCCTAAGTTGGCGAGGGCATTGGCTTCTCCCAACCGATCGCCCAGTTGCCGACTCAAAATCAGCGCCCGTTGGCTGTAATTGATCGCCTCTCCATAGGTTTTTTGGGCCACACAGATGCGGCTGAGGTGGTTGAGGTTAGCGACTTCGCAGGGCCGATCGCCAGCAGTGCGGGCAACCTCCAGGGCTTGTTGATGGAAGGTTTGCGATTGCTGATATTGACCTTGGGCCCGCAATGAGTAACCCAGCAGGGTCAGAATCCGGGCTTTTTCCTGGGTGCCCTCTGTCTGGCGCAGGGGAATATCCAGGTAGCCCAAGGCATCCCGCAGGTAGCTACCAGAAAAGGAGGCAAAAATCCCGCCGTAGAGGGGAAAATACGTCTGCTGGGCAAATATCCGCAGAATTTGCAAGGTCATCTGAAACGACCCACTGGCAAAGGCCGCTGTGGTGGCGCGATCGAGGGTGGCTGTTCCCGTTGCCACCTGGTCAAAGCCACTGGCCAACTTGGCCCAGACGATCGCAAAGGTCAAAAAGGTAGAAATTGATAATTTTGCCCCGACTTGGGAGTCGTAAACCAATCGGTCAAACCAGGTCACCAGCCCTTGCTGCAGGCATTGCAGGGTCAACGCCAGTTCCACCCATGCACTGGTTTCCAGGTGGGTTTGCTGCGCGGACCACTGCACCGGAGATTGTTCCAACGCTAGGTGCTGAAACAGGTCACGGAGTAAGGGGCGAGTCACCTGTTTTTGCCACAGGGCCCACGGACCACGCTGTCCAGGGATGCCTTCAAACCCCAACTGGCTCCGATTTTGGTCATAAATCCAACTGACCAGATGGTCTTCTAGTTGTTTCCACGATTCGATCGCCCGCAGAATCCCCACAGCGAAGGGCTGAGCCGCTGCATCGGGGGATCGTTGCAGGGTTTTGGCCAGGAGCGGCCACTGGGCTAGGGCAATCACCTGGGATTGGTTGGGATCAACCGCTTGCAAGAACAGTGTCAAGCGGCGTGCTGGATCGGCGGCGACCAGTTGCTGGACTGTGCTGCCTAGCAATTCCGTGGCTTGGTTCTGCTCTTGCCACCGTTTCCACTCTCCTTGGATCGTTTGGAGGGCCCGCAGAATTCGATTTGCCTTAGCCAGTTTAAATTCATCAGTCTGGGTGTCTATCTGACGCTGAGTTCCTGTGAGCCGATCGCCCAAGCAACGCTCAAAGATTTCCCCCGTGCCCAATTCAACGCCTTGCACTAACATTTGGTAGACCTGTTCTTTGGAACGAATCTTGCCTTTCAATGTTGTGTCTACAATGGCATCAACTAAGCCAAGATAGCGCTCTGCAAAGGATTGAGAACTGGGAGTGGGAGAGAGGGAATCCATCATGATTTTCGGAGCAGTGGGGAGTCAGATGACTAAAAATGGGCAGTAGACAGAATGGCTTGCAATATTCTTTGCAATTTCTTTTAAATTAAATGTATTGCAAAGGGCTGGGTTAGCTACAATCCAAGGCACGAACCTGAAGTTTTTAAATCAGGGATTTACGCCTATGAATTGAGCCACAACGACTTCACAAATTCATCAATAAATCAATCCTGTAGCTATGTTTGAGAGTAGAGGATTAGAAATGAAAAATCTATTCTATCTATTTTGAATCGACTCAAAATTTCGACTGCCTCAACCCCATTTTCTTTGGCATCAGGAAATCAAGCAGGACTGATAAATCTATGGTTACATTTACAAGCCATAAATGCGGAGTCAAGATAATTTTTTAGGGTGAGATTTTCCGATCGCAAATCCCATAAAGCTCAATAAAACTAAATTGATGCACTTAAATTTCGATCGCTGAGTGATCCTCTGTTCCAATTTTTACCAATTTTTGCCAAATCGCGTTTTGCCTGGAAATCTTTGCTTATGAATCCCCCTAATCCTCCCCATCTGGAACAACCCCTGCCTACACAGCCTCTAAAGTCTGTTGAGGAGCCAAGCGATCGATTCCCGCCCCTGCTCCGCCAGCGCGTTTTTACCTGGTTTGGCAATCTCTCACAATTCGGCAAATTAACTGTCGTGACAACCGCGACCCTCGCTGGATTAGTTGTTTTAAGTTCTGCTTTGGATCTCCTTTCCTTATTTGTGAAGGTTGCGTTTGTGGGAGCCGTAGCTTATGGTTCCTACCGGATTTTCTTCGCCTCAAAACCAGAAGAATAGCAGTTGGTACCCATGCTTTTCCTGCTCTATAATGCGTAGCCTTAGACTCCCTAATCTCACATTCATCGCAGAACTAAGTAGGTAAGTGTAATTAATTGTAAGAAGGGGAGTGGGGGCGTTGCCCCCAGGCAGGGGGTGGAACCCTCTCTACCCCCAAAATTATCTTTAGTTTAATTGCACCCAGCTACTTACTTCCTGCGATCGCAAATTGTAAAACTGTTTGTTTAGTCGTGCGTAAGACTGCAAAATCTACCCCATCGTGTCAGGAAATTTATTTAAATGGCTAGCCCAACTGTCAGGAGAAATGCCAACCCATTTAGGTCAGTGGCCACGCCAACCCGGACGTATTTACCCCTCTTGCTGCGCCGCTGGGGAGCTTGGGCGATCGAAGTTGGTCTGATTGCAGCCACCGCCATTGTGCCCTACAAACTAGGGGAGTATGCCAAAACCCACTTTTCAGGAGAAATGGTGCCGCTCAATGCGGCCCTGGTTACCACACAGGAAACGATCGCCAAAACCCTTGCCCTTCCCCTAAGTGAGGACAGCCGGATGGCGGCTCCGTTGACTAACCTATTTTGGTCGGGGGCCCTTTTGCTCCCCCTCACGGTGGCGGGCGTTAACCTCTACTTTCTCAGTAAAACGGGCAAAACCATTCCCAAAGCTTGGCTGAATGTGCGAGTCGTCACCGCAGAGGGCGACTCCCCTGGTTGGGGCAGGGTGCTAGTCCGCGAAGGCGTGGGTCGTTGGGGGCTACCGCTGGGGCTAACCTACATCATTTGGCGCTACAGTGGCGCGTTTCCAGGATTGGGGATCTTGTCGGGGCTGGCGGGGATCATGTTACTGGCGGAGTGCGCTAGTGCGCTCGGCAATTCTCGTCGCCGGGGATTTCACGATTATCTAGCAGGAACCTATGTGGTGGATGCTGGTCAGCGGTTCCCTGCCTCTGGGATCTGGCGAGAGACGGGGACTTGGGCAGACGCGAGTCGATCGTCCCAAGGAACAAAACCCCAATGGACAGAGGAGGATGCGGCGATCGCGACGATCGTCCTCACCCCAGAAACTCACTGGCAAGAGCGGCAAAACCTGTGGCTGTGGATGCGGCAACACCCTGGCTTGAGCCTGCTCAGTGTAGCTTTGACGGGGCTGGGATTGGTGTTAGGAACGTTCGTGGGCACCCAGGTTTATGTGCAAAGTCAAGCCAATCTGCGGGAGTTTCAGCAACAGGATAACCAAGTGTTTCTCGCCTTGGTGAGTAAACTAACTCCCCTCTCCACCCGTGTTCCCGATGAGCGGCGCAGTGCCATTCTCGCCTTGGGCACGATCGATGATCCCCGCGCCCTACCGCTGCTGGTGGACTTGCTGAGCCAAGAACGATCGCCCGTGTTGATCGATGCCATTCAACAGGCCGTTGTCCGCAAGGGCCCGGCGGTGCTGCCCTCCCTCCGCCGCTTGAATCAAGCCCTACGAAATGAACTGGAATCCTTACAGAATGGGGGCATTCCCCAGGAGCAAGTTTCCCTGACCCTGCGGCAACGGGCAACCCAGCGGGCCATCGCCAAAATCTTCACCCTCTACAGCGGACAACTGAGTGCCGTAGACATGAGCCGGGTGGACTTGGGGCAGACTGCTCCTGGAGCCACCCGCTTTACCCTCGTTCTTGACCAAGTGGATTTAGCAGGAATGCGACTCAAAGCCGCGATTCTGACCAATGCCCGGTTGCGAGGGAGCCGCTTCTATGGATCTGGGGAGGACGATCGCTGGGGCACCTTCGACGACTTAATTACCGATCTCAGCGGTGCCGACTTGAAGGATGCAGATTTAACCAGCGCCCTACTGGCCAATGCCATCATGCATCGCACCAGTTTGATTCGGGCCACCTTGACCAATGCCAATCTCACCCATGCTCGGCTGACGGGGGCAAATCTAGGCAGCGCCAAGCTGGTGGGAGCAGACCTGCGGCAAGCTATTTTGACCGACGCTAGTTTTGCGGGGGCAGACCTGGCAGGGGCAGATTTCTCCCAAGCAAATCTCCAGGCAGCCCGAATGGGGCAGGCGAGTGCGCTGGATGCCAAGTTTCAGTTTGCCAATTTAGTCCAGTCTGATTGGAAGGGCGCAGACTTGTCTGGGGCAGATTTGAGCCAAGCCAATTTGCAGGAGGCTAGTTTTGCCTCGGCTCGATTGGTGGGCACTGCCTTCAATCAAGCCCAACTTCAGAATGCGAGTTTTCAGGCTGCTGATTTGACCCGAACAGATTTTCGTGGCGCAAATCTAGATGGGGCTGATTTCCAGGGTGCAACGTTTGTGGCGATCGTCCCCACGTCCTCCAGCCAATTCGTGAAGTTGGCTCCCGCACCGACCCAGACACCCTTCTTACGAGGAGTTAATTTCTCCAAGGTTCGCAATCTTAGCCCTGACCAAATTACCTACCTCTGTGCCCAAGGCGCACAACATCCTAAATGCAGCCAGTAGGTTTCACACTTACAACTTAGTAATGCTTCCCCCAGCGCTTCTATCTGTTTTAGGGATAATGACGAGGGGCGATCGAAGGAGGAGCGATCGTGCTTCACCCTTCCTGATGGGTTTGTAGCCAATTCTTCAGGTCAGCGATCGTGCTGAAGTCTAGTAATGCTTCCCCCAGTGCTTCTAGCTGTTCTAGGGATAATGAGTCGAGGGGCGATCGAAGTGCCTCTGGGAGTTCTCCCACTCGTCGGGTCAAAAGGCGTAGTACGAGCGATCGTTCACCTTCTTGTCGTCCTTCTTGTCGTCCTTCTTGTCGTCCTTCTTGTCGTCCTTCTTGTCGTCCTTCTTGTCGTCCTTCTTGTCGTCCACGTTGGACTCCAATTTCCTCTCCCTCAGCCTTCGCTTCTTGATAGACCCGTGTCTCTTGCAACGTGATTCCCAACATTTCTTCAACCTCCTGCCGACTCAGATTCGTGAACTTGTACACCATGATTCGGGTCACCATCTCCATAATGGCACGACTAATTTCAGCCGTTTGCCCCGATCGCGCCAACAGGGAACGAGCCGCAGCGGGTGCGTTGCCTTCATCGACCATCGTCAGCACCATCAACGCAACTCCCGACGGTAATTGGGCTATGTCTCCCAATTCTTCTAGGTAAATCCGATGCACTTGTTCGCTGGCTAGGAGCGATCGATAGGGACGAGTCTAGCTCTGTTCAGTGGCGCGATTGGGATAAATTACTACCGCTTGCCAATCGCTGAAGCGCGATCGGTTGCGGTAGAAATACAAAAATGACTCTCCGAACAGCCGTTCATACAGTTGCTCATCTTTTTGAAACTGGACTTCACAAAAATACACAACTCCTGTACTGTCGGTCTCTGGAGGTAGAAACACGCCATCGATTTCAAACTTGGGTTCTTTGACTGCTACAGAATCAAAGCGGTAACTGGCGGCATTGGGAGGAGCCGTAGCTAACAACTCAAACAGCAAGCTGGGAGACTGCTGAAATAATTGGTAAAAAATGGAATCCCGTCGCATGGTCGCTACCTGAAGAGTAAATGCAATTGTACTACTAATAGCCTAGGGATTGATTAAAGGCGATGACCCGGCGATCGTCATGACAAGGATTTATACAAAGTGCGGCATTTAATTGAGAATTTCTTTGCCAAGCTGAAGCAATACCGAGCGATTGCAACACGCTACGATAAGCGGGCAGTCAACTTCCTAGGGGCGATTTACCTAGCTGCTGCCATGATTTGGCTGAATTGATGACACGCCCTAGGTCATGCAAAAGTGAGACTCTGCTTAACAGATGGTTGAGAATCTGGCAGAGTGAAGTTTTGCTGCCAACATAGTGGACTTTCTATAAGTGTTGGTTCCGCATAGATGTGCTTCAGGAAACAACGGTAAGATTGTTTTGAGCGTAGAGGAAGAACTATGAGTATCATTCTCAAGCCGGAACAAGAGCGATTTATTCAAGAACA
>Ga0105048_10011597_pt1 | contig 13891 bp, 9 predicted proteins | sample MAT05_FD_78382 | JGI IMG/M metagenome (GOLD analysis project Ga0105048, IMG submission 78382) | Freshwater microbial communities from Lake Fryxell liftoff mats and glacier meltwater in Antarctica - MAT-05 | ecosystem: Environmental > Aquatic > Freshwater > Ice > Liftoff microbial mat | place...
ACCCGCGAGAAGTCCTCGAGGCGACGTGGGCCATCCTTGACGGTGGGAGCCACCAGCGGCTTGTCGTAGCGGCAGTAGTCGGAGTCGCCGTGTGCGACCAGCACGGGCCGTGCGAAGGCGATGGCGCGCGCCGAGATCTTGGCGAGTATCTCATCGAACCCGTGCCGCAGCGGATCCCCTGCGGGTGCCTCGATGCCGGGGTTCGCCTGCATGGCCAGAAGGACGCCTGATGCGTCGCGCCGCTCGGCTTTGTTGAACGCACTGTCGATGAAGGCGACGGCGGCCGCCGTGCGACGCGCCACCTCTGCCAGTCGCTCCGCGCGCGGTGCAGCTGCCGTCTCGCCAATGCCATCCCAGCGGGCCAGACCGTTGTTGCTTCCCACGACGTGCAGCGTGGCAAACACCACGTCGCCGCGCGTGAACAGCACGTTCTCCACGAACTCCGCGCGGGCCGGGTCCCTGGCTTGTGACAGCACCCGCATGGGCCGCTTGCCGAGCGTTACGCCCGGCCTGGGGAAAAACAGCGAGCGAATCTTGGCGAGCCGCTCGATTGGATTGTAGCCGCCCGCTGCTGGGCGGTGGCAGTCGGTCCATTCGTTGTCGCCTGGGGTGTAGACCAGCGGCTGCTCGAGCTGCGCAAGCTGGTCGAAGCGCGCACGCAGGAGCTCATCGGCGCACAGGCTGCTGCCGCTCTTGATGTCGCCCGTGTGCAGCGTGAGATCGACGCGCGCGCGGTTGATCTGACGGATCACCTCGTCGAGCTTGAGGAGCTGGTCGACGAAGCGATGACTCGGCTGTCGTCAGCTGGCGCTACGACCGCTGCGCAAGGTGCAGCGTCTGGACCAAACGGGCTCATCGGACAGCGCACGCACGTGGCGCCAGAACTGAGAGAAGCGCTGCGCATGCATGGCAGGGCCGATGAACGAGATGGAGCGCAAGATTCTCTCGAGCTGCGCATGGTTCACCGGAGTGTGGTCCTCGAGCTGCACCGACTCATGCAGTGTGATGCCCGCAACGCCGGCCAGCTGCGTGATCATGTCGCGGGTGGCGCGCGGGCGGCGAGGTGCGGCCAGCTCCATCAGGCGCACGACGTCGCGCATGAAAGGAGTGTTGCCGGGCTCGCAAGTCACGATTGCCAGCGCACCGCCCGGCTGGAGCAGCCTTCGCACTTCGTGACCGGTAAGCGCAGCATCGAGGAAGTGCATCGCATCCGCGATCAGCGCCAGTTGCACGCTACACGGCGGCAGGGGGACGGCCTCGGCGGCCGCGTGCAGGCACTGAACGGCAAACTCGCTCGTTGGTGCCCGCGATCGCAAACGTTCCAACATGGTCTGCGCCGGCTCCACGGCAAACACCGTACAGCCCCGCTCGGCCAGTGGCAGCGAGAGGTGGCCGATGCCGGCACCCAGATCGACCACCCTGCTCCCAGGGCCACCGGCCAGACGAAACAGGCGCTCGATCAGTGTGAGCGGATATGGAGGACGCGCGTCGTACACGTCGGCCATGCGGTTGAAGACCCACGCGGCGCTGTCATCGATGCCGATCTTGCGGCGACCCATCGTCAGAGTGGTAGCGCGCTCTGGGCCGTGCGCGAGCTCAACGAACCAGTGTCAGCGGCTCGCCATGCAAACCATGACGTCGCAGGCGGTAGCCAAGGATGCGCGCCGTGGTGCCCAGGGCGCGCGCGGCCTGCGACTGGTTGCCGCCCGCGTTTTTCATGGCTTCCATCAGGATCTCGCGCTCGTAGGCCATCATGACGTCGTGCAGCGAGCCGGTTTTTGTGGTGTTCGATGAGCGTCCCGTCTGGAGCGTGGGCGGCAAATGGTGCTCGCGCACCACGCCGTCCTGGGCCAGCAGTACCGCGCGGGCGATGCAGTTCTCGAGTTCGCGCACGTTGCCGGGCCAGTGGTAGCTGGTCATCAGCTCGATGGCAGGCGTGCTGATGCGCTTGACCTCGCGGTGACTCTCCTTTGCGTGGCGCTCGAGGAAGTAATCGGCGAGCAGCGTGATGTCCGACTTCCGCTCGCGCAGCGCGGGCAAGTAGATAGGGAACACGTTGACGCGGTAGTACAGGTCCTCACGGAAGCGCCCCTCCTGCATCATCTTTTCCAGGTCGGCATGGGTGGCCGCAACCACACGCACGTCGACCGGGCGTGACCGGTTCTCGCCCACACGATCGATCTGGCGGCTCTGCAGCGCGCGCAACAGCTTCACCTGGCTGGCCAACGAGAGCTCGCCAATCTCGTCGAGGAACAGCGTGCCGCCGTTGGCCGCCTCGAAGCGCCCTACCCTGTTCATGGCGGCTCCGGTGAACGCACCGCGGACGTGGCCAAACAGCTCGCTCTCGACCAGGTTCTCGGGAATGGAGCCGCAGTTGACCGCGACAAAAGGGCCGTCTTTGCGCGGGCTCTCGGCATGGATGGCCTGGGCGATCAGCTCCTTGCCGGTGCCGCTCTCGCCGCGGATCAACGCGGTGGCTTCTGAGGGCGCGACCTGGTGCACCATCTCGACCACGACCTTCATGGGGCCCGAGTTGCCCACCAGGCTGCCCGTGGCGCGCGCAGCACGCTGTTGGGCCGCCAGCCGCTGCGTCTCGCGCTTCAGACTGTCGACCTCTTCCACCTGCTCGCGACGCTGACGCACCGACTGCCCGATCATCATGGCGACGATCATCAGCAGACGCAGGTCGTCCTCGAAACTGATCTCGGCGCCATACACGCGGTCGACGCTCAGCGTTCCGATGACCTCGCCCCGGTGCGCAATGGGCACACACAGAAAGGCGATCTTGGAGCGGTCCAGGTTGATCCGGGAGGCGGTGCGATCGAGGAAGAGAGGCTCATCGCCGATGTTTGCCACGATGGCGGGCTCACCACGGGCGAGCACCTTGCCGATGACACCTTCGCCGAGCTGGTAGCGCCCACGCGCCTGCTGCTCGGCGGACAGACCGTGCGCTACATCGACGCGCGCGAGGTCACGGGAGGGATCGAGCACGGTGATCATACCGCGCTCCATGCCGGCCACCTGGGCCATGTGCGACAGGATACCCTTCAGGACTGGGCCCAGGTGGCGCTCCGAAGAGAGCAGCTCCTGGGCTATCCGGTAGAGCAGCTCGATCTCGCGCCGTGGTGGCTGGGAAGAGAACGCAAAATCTGGTTCGTCCATGGAATCCGACAAAACCGGCGGGGCTACTGCGCCGATACTACTTGCTACCAGGTCACTATTTCCGGCCCGTAGCGGAGCCGTAACCTGTCATCGCACTTCGACAATTTCGTTCAACACGCGCACCTGAAATGTCGGAAGCTTTACGTCGGGGTCGTCGAAACACTCACCGGTTTGCAGAGAGAACGACTGTTTGAAGATGGGCGAGGCAACCTTGGGCAGGCCGCCCTTGTCGCCGATGATGCCACGCGACAAGACGTTGGCCTTGCTGAACGGGTCGAAATTGCTGAGCGCATACAGCTCGTCGGACTCGCCCACGCGGAATACCGCAACCTGTTGGCGGCCGACCAGGCAACAGACGCCGGTGTTGGGGACGATTTCCGAGACGGCGCACACGCGCGTCCAGGCGGGCTCGATCACTTCGGCTGCATTGATCATGGCACTACCCTCAGCAAGCCCCGCTCTTCACGGCGTGCAGGACGATTTTGTCCGCGCTCGCGGACGAACACTACGTTGTCATCGGCAGCGTCGCTGTTGACGAACTGGCGGAAGCGCCGCCGCTTGTCGGGGTCTTCCACGGCGACCTTCCATTCGCACTGGTAGGTGTCCACCAGCTTTTGCATCTCGGCTTCGAGCTCGTGTCCAATGGACAGACTGTCTTCCACCACGACCTTCTGCAGGTACTCCATGCCTCCTTCGAGCTGATTCAGCCACGTCGAGGTGCGCTGCAATCTGTCCGCAGTGCGGATGTAAAACATGAGAAACCGGTCGATCATTTTGATCAGCATGGCGTCGCTCAGGTCCGATGCGAGCAGCTGCGCATGCTGCGGCTTCATGCCGCCGTTGCCGCACACGTACAGGTTGTAGCCCTTCTCGGTGGCGATGATGCCGAAGTCTTTGCTCTGTGCCTCGGCACACTCACGCGTGCAGCCCGACACGGCCGACTTGAGCTTGTGCGGCGAGCGTAAGCCGCGGTAACGCAGCTCGATCTGGATGGCCATGCCCACCGAGTCCTGCACACCGTAGCGGCACCAGCTGCTGCCGACGCACGACTTCACCGTGCGCAGGGACTTGCCGTAAGCGTGGCCCGACTCGAAGCCCGCGTGGATCAGCTCACGCCAGATGTCGGGCAGCTGCTCGACGCGCGCACCGAACAGGTCGATGCGCTGACCGCCCGTGACCTTGGTGTAGAGGTCGTAGCGCTTGGCCACCTGGCCGATGGCGATCAACCCATCGGGAGTGATCTCGCCTCCGGGCACGCGCGGTACGACCGAGTACGTCCCGTCTTTCTGGATGTTGGCCAGGAAGTAGTCGTTCGAGTCCTGAAGGTGCGCGTGTTTGGGCTCAAGGATGTGCTCGTTCCAGGTGGAGGCCAGGATGGAGGCAACCGTGGGCTTGCAGACCTCGCAGCCGCGACCCTTGCCGTGTTTTTTGATCAGGTCCTCGAAGGTCTTGATCTCACCGACCTTGACCAGATGGAACAGCTCCTGGCGCGTGTTGGGAAAGTGCTCGCACAGTGCGTTGGAGACGTCCTGGCCCATGGCGCGCAGCTCGTCCTTGAGCACCTGGGTAACCAGCGCCGAGCAGCCGCCGCAGCCGGTCCCGACCTTGGTGCACTTCTTGAGCGCGCTCAGCTCGGTGGCGCCATTGCGAATCGCAATACACACGCTTTCCTTCGTGACGTTGTTGCACGAGCAGACGGTGGCGTTCGCCGACATGGTGATCCTGGGCCGTGCGGCGCCGTCACTCGGCGGCATGAGCAGCAGCTCGGGCGATGCCGGCATGGGCGACGACTCGCGCACCATGGCGGTCAACAGGTCGTAGTCGCTGGCGTCGCCGATCAGCATGCCGCCGAGCAGCGTCTTGCCGTCGCCACTGATGACGATGCGCTTGTACATGAAGCGCAGATCGTCGACCACGCTGACCGAGCGCGCACCCTGGGTGGTGCCGAAGCAGTCGCCGAAGCTGGCGACATCGACGCCCATCAGCTTGAGCTTGGTGGACATGTCTGCGCCCATGAACGGCATGACGTCGCCGGCAATGTGTGCAGCAGCGGCGCGCGCCATGGAGTAGCCGGGACCCACCAGGCCGAAGATTTTTCCGTTCCAGAGCGCGCACTCGCCTATGGCATAGATGGTGGGGTCGTTCGTGGCGCAGTGGTCGTCGATGGAGATACCGCCCCGAGGGCCGACGGCCAGCCCGGCGTCACGCGCCAGCTCGTCGCGCGGGCGGATGCCGGCTGAGAACACAACCATGTCGGTCTCGACCTGACTGCCGTCGGCGAACGCGAGGGCCGTCACGCGATGTTGCGCATCGACCACGACGCCCGTGCTGTTGGAGTCGGTCTTGACGGTGACACCCAACGATTCAATTCGGGCGCGCAGCATGCGACCACCGACGTTGTCGATCTGCATGGGCATCAGGCGCGGAGCGAACTCGATGACGGTCGTCTGGAGGCCCAACTCCGCGACGGCCTTGGCGGCCTCCAGGCCGAGCAGGCCGCCGCCGATCACGATTCCGCGCTTCACGCGCTTCGCGTAACCCTCGATGGCGAGCACGTCGTCGAGCGTGCGGTAGACGAAGCAGCCCTGGGCGTCGTGGTTGGCGATTGGCGGGACGAACGCACGCGAGCCGGTAGCCAGCACCAGGACGTCATACGGGATGCGGAAACCGGCCATCGTGTACACGGTCTTCAGCGAGCGATCGATGCGGTCCACGCGGTCGCCGAGGCGCGTTCCGATGCATAGCTCCAGGTAGCGCTCGCGGGTGGCAACTGCCAAATCATCGACCGTCTTGCCGTCGAAGTACGCACTCAGGTGCACGCGGTCGTACGCCAGGCGCGGCTCTTCACCTATCACCGTGATGGACAACTTGCGCTCGGGGTCACGCTCGCGGAGGTCCTCCACGAAGCGGTGCCCCACGAGCCCGTTTCCCACCACGACGATGCGCGTCTGTCCGTTGATTTCTGAAGTACGCATAGGACGTTTCCCGCACGTTTCGGACGATTCCTTCTCTCCGCGAAGCGGGATTGGCATCGTCGTTTCTGCAGGGACACTTGAGCAATGCGCATGCCCCGCCGCCAAATCCCGCAAACAGCCGGCGATTTGGCGGGACTTCAGAGAACCACCGACAGCTTCGTCGAACCGATCGACAATTTTGTGCTGCGCGTGGTTTCCGGCTGGTAACCGTCAGACGTGGAGCGTCGATGACCGCGAGCAGAACCGTCGAATCCTGCAACAAACACTTACCTGGCAGACGACCACACCGAACGACGTTGGCGATGTACCACAAGAACGTTATACGAGTCCGGCTCGGCCGCCGCGCTCAAAACGCGATCGGACTGGTGCCTGGCTCGGGCGGCATGTCGATGGACCAGCGGAAGTTGTCGATGAGCGCCGTGGAGTCGAGCAATGGGTCGCCGCTGTCCCAGAGCACGAAGCGAACAGTGACGACCTCGCGCGGCTTCACCGGCACCACCGTGTGCAGCCAGCCCGTGGAGGCACCCCCGATGTCGCGCTTCTCGCTCTGCTTGGCAGCACAGATGGATTCGCCCTGGTCGAAGCCCGTCCTGGCCAGCAGGCTTGGACCCAACTCGCAAAGCATGGGGCGCTTCACGCGGCCGCGCTCGGCCTGCCGGCAAACGCTGAGCAGGCCCGTATTGACACCGATGGGGTCGCCGCTCTTGTCGAACAGCACGTTGGTATCGCTCAATCCGCTGCGCCTGGGCTCGACCTGCACGATGAAGAAGTCGTTGAACGCGCTGCACACGAAGTCGGGGTATTCGTAGGTGAAGAACATGGTGTCGAAAGAGAACGAGCTAGCGTAGCCAGGCACGCGGAGCTTGAGCTCCAGAACGATGTCGTTGAACGCCAGCGCGTCAGCCAGTTCGACGCCGCTGCTGCACTTGCTCGAGTCCCTGGGATAGTTGTCCGGCGGCGTGCGCGAATCGGACCAGCGACCATCCGCCATGCGCGTCGCGCCGAGGATGTCGCAGTCCCTTGTGTAGCCGGGATCCGAGACATCGCGCGCGCTGCCAGTGGACAGCACGAGCGAGCGTTCGCCCTCGCGCGCTGCCACAGTGCCGAAGAGCCGGGGAAGCCAGACCTGCCGGGTGTCGCCAAGCCCGCCCACTCCGGTGACGCGCTGCCAGGCGGCAGACAGCAGCCCCGGCAGGCGGGAGCTTTGACTGTGACGCTGACAGATGCCGATGGCTTGCGCTGCGTCCTCGGCCGCGAAGTCATCGGCGTCCAGCTCGGCGTCGCAGCTGGCAAGCTGTTCGGTGGCGTCGCCGTCCTTGCAGTCTTCGTCGAGCCCATTGCCCGGAACGTCCAGAGCCCCCGGTCCGCGGGCTGGGTCGCAATCGTCACAGTCGCCGGCAGCGCGCGAGAAGCCGTCGTCATCGCCATCCTCGCTGCCCGTGGACCGCAGGCAATCGATGGGAATGACGACCCTCGCGTCGGGTAGCTCGACGCTTGCGTCGTAGTCGGTCGGCGCAGCACCGGGGGCCCGACCGTCGCCGGAGCACGCACTGATCAGGAGCAGGATCGCGAGACAGCGTGCGGGTTCGCTCACGCGTGCGCGAGCGATGACATGGCAGCTGCCTGGAACGTTCGAGCGCATTGCTGCCCAAGAGTAAACGCGAAGCACTTCCCTGCGCCACCGCCCGGCGGCCGACTCCTGTACAATCTGTGTCCATGGACGCAAATGAGCTGCGAAACCGCTTCGAGTCCCTGGGCATTCGACGCGTGAAGGTGGGTGGATTCGACGTCGATGGCGTGCTGCGCGGCAAGTACCTGGCGCTGGACAAGTTCTGGTCGGTGCTGGCGGATGGGTTCGGCTTCTGCGACGTGGTCTTTGGCTGGGACATCGCCGACGCATGCTACGACAACACATTGCTGACGGGGCCAACGAGCGGCTACCCCGACATCCGCGCAAAGATCGACACGGCCAGCTTTCGCGTGCTGCCCTACGAACCCGAAACTGCCGGCTTCCTGCTCGACTTCTACGGCCCCGACGGCAAGGCGCACCCAGCCTGTCCGCGCGGCTTGCTGAAGCGCATCGTCGCGCGCGCCGAGAGTCAGGGGTACCTGCCGTTCGTCGGCGCCGAGTTCGAGTTCTGGGTTTTCAAGGAGACGCCCGACTCGCTGCGCCAGAAGGACTACCGTCAGCTCACGCCCATCTCGCAGGATATGTTCGGCTACTCATGGCTGCGCACGGCACAGCACCAGGACTTCGTGCGCGGCCTGCTCGACGCATGCGAGCGCTTCGACATTCCGGTGGAGGCCTTCCACACGGAGACAGGGCCCGGCGTGTACGAGGCGGCTCTGAAGTATGGCCCGGCACTGGTCATGGCGGACCGTGCCGCGCTGTTCAAAACGCTGGCCAAGGAGGTGGCGTTCAAGCACGGGCTTTGTGTGACCTTCATGGCCAAGTGGAACGCGTCGCTGCCGGGGTCCAGTGGTCACCTGCACCAGAGCCTGTGGGACAGCACGCGGCAGAAGAACCTGTTTGCCGATCCCAAAAACAAGCAGGGGCTGTCGCCGCTGGGACGACACTACCTGGGCGGGATGCTGCTGGGCATGGCTGAACTCACTGCGCTCTACGCACCCACCATCAACAGTTACAAGCGCTACGTGCCCGGCGTGTGGGCTCCGCTGACGGCCAGCTGGGGCCTCGAGAATCGCACCACCGCCATCCGCTTGATCCGCGGTGACAGCCCCGAGAGCACGCGCTTCGAGTACCGGCAGACGGCCGCTGACATGAATCCCTACATCGCCATCGCCGCCAGCCTGGGCGCGGGCCTGTACGGCGTGGAACGTTGTATCGAACCGCTGGCCGAGAGCACCGGGGATGCCTCCGAGACCTCGGGCAGCGCGCGCTTGCCGCTGAGCCTGGAGCACGCGACCGCCCTGCTGAAGCAGAGTGAGCTGGCGCGCACCATCCTGGGTGAGCCGTTCGTGGACCACTACGTGCGCACCCGAGAGTGGGAGGTGCGGCAATACGCGAAGGCGGTCAGCGACTGGGAGCTTCGCCGCTACTTCGAGAGCGTGTAGATCACTGCCAGCGCGTGACGTGCCAGTTCTTCTTGCCCCGTCGCAACAAGATGGCCGAGCCGTGCAGCAGGTCTTCGGTGCGTAGCCGGCGGGAGGCGTCGACCTTGTCGCCGTTGACCAGCACCGCGCCACTGTCGAGAAACTGTCGCGCCTCGCGCTTGCTTTGCACCAACGAGGTGGCGGTCAGCAGCTCCAGCAGCTGTGTGCCCTCGCCCTCGAGCAGCGCGCGGCCGTGCTGCGACTGCGGTACGTCCGCGAATACCTCGTCCAACAGCTTCGCGGTAAGGCGGCGCACGTCGCCGTCGAACAGCGCCTGACTTGCCGACTCGGCGGCGCTCAGCTCGGCATCACCGTGCACGAAGGCGGTCATTGTGCGCGCCAGCAGTCGCTGCGCCTCGCGCTTGTTCGGGCTCTCGAGGTGCGCAGCGATGGTCGCCTCAATCTGTTCTTGCGGCAGGAACGTGAAGCGGTGCAGGAAGCCGCCGACATCGGCGTCGTCGACGTTGATCCAGAACTGGTAAAAGGCATACGGGCTGGTCTTGTCTGCGCTGAGCCAGACCGCGCCCTTCTCGCTCTTGCCGAACTTCTTGCCGTCCGACTTGAGGATCAGCGGCGCGGTGATGCCGTATGCGTGGTACTCGCCGCTTTCGGCCTCGCGCCGGATCAGGTCGATGCCCGACACGATATTGCCATACTGGTCGGAGCCCGCGATCTGCAGCGTGCAGCCCTCGGCCCGGTGCAGGTGCAGGAAGTCGTACGCCTGCAGCAGCATGTAGCTGAACTCGGTGTAGCTGATGCCCTGCTCGCGACTCTCGAGCCGGGTCTTGACCGAGTCCTTCTGGATCATCGCGTTGACAGAGAAGTGTTTGCCCACGGTGCGCAGCACGTCGATGTAGGCAAGCTTCTCGAGCCAGCTGGCGTTGTTCACCAGCTTGGCGCCGCCCTTGCCCGAGAAATCGAGGAAGCGCTCGAACACCTTGCGCATACCCGCCACGTTGGTTTCGACCACCTCGCGGGTGTTGAGACTGCGCTCGCTGTCTTTCCCCGAAGGGTCACCGATTAACCCTGTGCCACCACCCACCAGCGCGATGGGCCGGTGACCCGCGCGCTGAAGATGCATCAGCAGCTTGAGGGGGATCAGGTGCCCGATATGCAGGCTGTCGGCGGTCGGATCGAAGCCCGCGTAGCCGACGCGACCCGGCGTCGCGAGGTGCTGCTCGAGCTCTGCGCCCGAGGTGGTTTGGTGAATCAGGCCGCGCCAGCGAAGGTCTTCGAGAAAGGACATGACCGGCCGGTTGTGGCGCGAAGCCGGAAGCGGCGCAAACCGCTGGCGCGACGCGCTACATGCAGTCGCGGTAGAGTTGCAGCATGTCCTGCTCGGTGCAGGACCGCGGGTTCGATCCGTGGCAGGCGTCCTCGAACGCCAGCCTGGCCAGCTTCGGGAGGTGCGCCTCCGTGATGCCGACCTGGGACAGGCCCCCGGGTAGACCGGTATTTTCCCGGAGCATACGAACAACCATGCCGGCAGACGCGGCCAGCGCGTCCTGCTTATCACCGCCCACGCCGTACGACCTGGCCACCTGGGCCACGCGCTCGGGGACCGCCTGACGGTTGAACTCGAGTACGGTCGGCAGGCAGATTGCGTTGGCCAGGCCGTGGTGCACGTCGTGTTCTGCGCCCAGCGGATGCGCCAGGCTGTGACAGACTCCCAGCCCCTTCTGGAATGCGACCGCCCCCATCATGGCCGCCTTGAGCATGCCGCCGCGCGCCTCCATGTCGGAAGGCTGCTTCACGGCGCGCTCCAGATAGCGGCCGCACAGCTCGATCGACTTGAGCGCAATCGCGTCGGCCATCGGGTGGTCGCCCTTGGCCAGGTATGCCTCGACGCTGTGGGTGAGTGCGTCGAAGCCGGTGGCTGCGGTGATCTTGGCCGGCAAGGTCTCGGTCATGCGCGGATCCAGGATGGCCACGTTGGGGATCAGCTTGGGATGGAAGAAGATGGTCTTGCGCCCCGTGGCGGCCAGAGTGGCCACGGCACTGCGCCCGACCTCGCTGCCGGTGCCGGCGGTGGTCGGCACGGCGATCATGGGTGGGAACTGCGCCTTCATTTTTGCATCACCACCCTTGGCGTCGTCGTACTCCGCCAGCTCCAGCGGCTCGGTCACCAGGATGCGCACCAGCTTGGCCACGTCGAGCGGCGCGCCACCGCCGATGGCCACCACACCGTTGGCCTTGCCATTTCGATAGGCAGCCGCCGCAGCCTTCGCCTCGGCCTCGCTTGGGTTGGTGGAGATGGAGTCGAAGCGCACCGACTCCACGCTCTTGCTGGCCAGCGCCTTCTCGATGCGTTCAAGCAGGCCCGCGCGCGCGACGCCCGCGTCGGACACGAGCAGCGCCCGCGTAATGCCCAGCGCAGCGGCCTCACTGCCCAGGTCCGACACGGCCCCGTCGCCGAACAGAATACGGGTCGGAAAGTTCCAAGAGGCCTCTGCCATGATCGACTCCTCGTGCGCGCCGTCGAAGCGCGCTGTTCCGTGCGCGAGCGAAACGCCGGGCGCGACGGTAGCGATAGCATGCCGAAGTTTCCGCTGAACGTGAACCACCCGTGACAGCCCGCACCGAAGCGCACCCGCGCGTGCGAAGCGAGCCTTGCGCAGCTCAATCCAGCGGGGCGCGTTCGCCAAGCTTTTTGCCGTACAGCTCGTCGATCAGGCCTGCGTAGCGGTCGGCCACGGCGCGTCTCCGCACCTTGAGGCTGGGGGTCAGGACGCCCCCTTCCACACTGAGCTCGGCAGGCAGCAGCGCAAACGCCCGCACCTTCTCGTACTCGCGGAACGTCTCGGAGCAGCGCTCGATTTCGCGCGCGTACTGCGCCTTTACCTCGGGATGCTCCAGCAGCGAGGGAAGGTCGGGCGCATACACGTGCTCGCGGTCGGCCCAGCGGCGCAGCGCGGTCAGGTTGGGGACGATCAGCGCCACATTGTACGGCCGACCATCGCCGGATAGCACCACCTGCTCCACCAGCTCGGACGCCGACAGCTCACGCTCCAGCGGCGAGGGCGCCACGTAGCGGCCATTGTCGAGCCGATACTGCTCCTTGAGCCTACCCGTGACGAACAGGAAGCCGTCCTTGTCCAGGTAGCCCAGGTCACCGGTACGTAGGCCCCCGTCGGCCGTGACGGCCTGCGCCGTCTCGTCCGGCAGGTTGTGGTAGCCGCGCATCACGTTGGGGCCGTACACCACGATTTCACCGTCGCGGCTGTTGGGACCGACGCTATGGTCGATCAGGACGCGCACCTGCGAGAGGGGCTTGCCCACCGAGCCGAGCCGCCTGCCGCCTGGCCAGTTTGCACTGACGATGGGCGACGCTTCGGTCAGTCCGTAGCCCTCGTAGAGGGTGATGCCGATGCTGTCTACGAACTCGGCCACCTCGGGTGCCAGCTGCGCCCCACCACACACCGCGTAGCGCACGCGTCCGCCGAGCTGCTCACGGATCCGCTGGAACACCAGCCGATCGTAGAGCTTGGCCTTGAGTTCAACCGTGCCGCGCGCCTTGCCTGCAGCGCGCACGCGCCGGCGGATGCGCGCGTTGTCGAGGCTATCCTCGAACAGGCGGCGCGCGATGCCCCCCTCGCTGCGCACCCGCTTCTGCACGCCGTCGTACAGGCGGTTAAAGAGGCGAGGGACGCTGAACAGCAGCGTCGGCTGCACCTCTAGCAGGCTCTTCATGATGTCGTCTTCGGACGGCGACAGCGCCAGCGAAGCCCCCATCGAAAGCAGGCCGTACAGCTCCACCACCTGACCGAATGCGTGCGCCCAAGGCAAAAACGCCAGGGAGCGATCCTCGGCCGTGACCGGGAAGATCTGGTGCAAGCCGCTCAGGTTGGACGCCAAATTACGGTGCGAAAGCCGCACGCCCTTGGCGCGCCCCATGGTGCCGGACGTGTAGATGAGCTGGCAGATCTCGTCGGGGTCGGGGACGACCACCGGCCGCGATTCTTCGAACGCGCGCCCGAGGAACTCGTCCAGCGAGACGGCCCCCGAGATGCCGCGGTCGTGCATGCAGACCAGCGAGAGCTCCGCGGGTAGCTCTGCGCGCCAGCCGTGTACGGCGCTGGCTGCCTCGATACCGTACGCGAAGACGAAGCGCGGCGAGGCATCGCGCAGGATGTCGAGCCAGTCGTCGTAGCGCTGGTAGGGATAGATCGGTACTAGCGTGCCGCCTGCAGTGAACGTGGCGAACGCCACCACCGCCCACTCGGGGCTGTTGGGCGCAATCAAGGCGACGCGGTCACCGCGCTGCAGTCCACGAGCGAGCAGCGCCGAGCGCAGCGTGTCGACCCGCCCAGCGAAGTCGCGGTACGTGACCCAGCGATAGCCTCGCGTCTCACGCACGCCGAAGAGTGGGCGGCCCGAGAAGCGTCGAACGCTGGCTTCGTAGAGATCGCAGAGGTCTCGAAACTTTTGCGCGTCCGCCATGCAGCCCCGACCCGTTACGTCACTTGCCGGTCGACATGCGCGCCCGCAGTCGAAGCGAGCTTTCGGGCGCGCGAGCGAAGAGGCCCGCGCGCGACTTCAGTACGGATGGTTCCCGAGCATGGATTCGAACCATGATTAGCGGATCCAAAGACCGCCGTCCTGCCATTAGACGACTCGGGAAGAAGCTTGGGTCGAAGCGC
>Ga0105048_10011598_pt1 | contig 13890 bp, 4 predicted proteins | sample MAT05_FD_78382 | JGI IMG/M metagenome (GOLD analysis project Ga0105048, IMG submission 78382) | Freshwater microbial communities from Lake Fryxell liftoff mats and glacier meltwater in Antarctica - MAT-05 | ecosystem: Environmental > Aquatic > Freshwater > Ice > Liftoff microbial mat | place...
GCAGCGACGGCCACGGCCAATGTCGACAAGGCCACGCCCGCCCAACCCAAGAAGGTGGATGTCGGAATGGTCGCCGCCCTGTCAGTGGCCTTCGGCAGCATCGGGACGGCTCTCGCCTATTTCCTCGGCCTGTTCAAGGGCATCTCGGCTTTCCAACTCGTCCTGGGATTCGTCGGCATGATCGCCCTGATCTCGGGTCCGTCGATGGTCCTCGCCTATATCAAGCTCCGGAAGCGCAACCTCGGCCCGATCCTGGATGCCAACGGCTGGGCAGTGAACGCCGCTGCCAAGGTGAATGTGCCCTTCGGCACCTCGCTTACCGGCATCGCGAAACTCCCGCCGGGATCGTCGGTCGACACTTCCGATACCTATGCCGAGAAGATTTTCCCGTGGAAAATGTGGTTGGCGGTGGTGCTCGCCGTCTACCTGGCGTTCAACTACTACAAGGGCAACTACGACGGCAGCCTGCCCAAGGCCGTCAAGAGCACCCAACTCCTCGGCAAGCTCTCGCCCAGCTATGTGGACCCAGCGGACGCAGCTCTCGCGGCGGCGGCAGCAGCGACCACCAACGCGCCAGTCAAGATCGTCGATCCGGCGAAGTGATCCGACTTCCGGAGCTTCGGAACGAGCTCCGCGAGTCCCCCACCTGCGGGTGCGGATCGTTCTGCAACCCCTGGCACGGGCATCGCGCCCTACTTCAACCGTTGGGTGATGATATAGAATCGGTTGCCCTCATCACCGATCGGCAAGTTCAACTCGAATTCACCCCCGGGCAGGCGGGTGGGCGGCACGCCGGACTTGGCGAAGCCTTCTCCCAGCACATCGCTCTCGAGCAATTCGAACTCGAACCGATTCGCATACCCTGCCGGGAACGACCAGGAGATCTTCTGAAACCCGCCACCGAGCAGGTTGATGTCGAGGAACGGCGGGCTCAGATCGACCTTGGCCAGCGCCTTGTACACGTTGTCGCCAGGATCGGTTCCATCGAGGTACTCCTGCAGGTTCGAGATCCCGTCACCATCCAGATCCCCGTTCGGATCTCCGTTCCCACCGAGAAACACGCATTCCCAGGCATCCGGCAACAGATCGCCGTCCAGATCCGCCAGAGGCACCGGCGGGACCGACAACAGATTCGCGGTGATCACTTCCAGATCGGTTCCGGCACAATCCTCCTCCAGATCGCTAAACGCGCGAACCCGGATCATCGCCCCATCGACGATCTCGAAGGAGTCCGGGAACTTGAAGGGAACCCCGGGCGCGGTGAACAGATTGCGGGGTTGCGCCCCGGGAACGGTCAGGAGAACCGTGCAATCGCCCTCAAACGTGGAAGGCGTCACCACCAGATCCAGCGTCGTCACCGGACGCGGCTTCAGCGCCGCCAGGAGCGCCACGGTGGCGGCCCGCGCGGAGGTCTGATCGGCCGGAGAGACCGCGGTGACGAGGGCATAGTTCGAGTGCACCACGCCGGAGGCAATGAACTGCCGGAGCGCATCCACCGGGAGCGGGTATCTCCCCGGCGTCGCGTTGTTGCTGAGCGAACTGATGCGGTAAAAGTCGAGGGCCAACCGGCGCAGGTTCAGGCTGGCTGCATCGGGAATGGCATTGGAAATGGCCCGATGAAGCGCAACCAGGTTCCAGGCCGGCAATCCGCCGGGGCCGAAGTCCCGGAGGGAATCCACCTCGGATGCCCTGAGCGACGTGCGCAGGACATCACCGGGCCGATGTGGGAAGAGGGAAACCGCATTGCTCTCGGCCAACCCCGGTTTGCCCCGGGCGACAAAGATCTCATGGATCTTCCGCTCCAGAAGAAGGGCACCGAGGGTTTCCAACGGGCCGAAGCGGGAAAGCACCCGCGGCGTCACCGCACTGCCCAGTGCGGCCTTGGCTCCGTTGATCCAGGCGTCGGCCTGGAGGAGCAGATCGCCGGGCCCGGGCGTGAAGACAAATTCCGCTCTCGAAACGGCCGGCACCGGAAGCAACCCGAGCAACTCCCGGCCGACGTCTGTGGCCGGTCCGGCCCCGGAGATGTCGAAATGCGATTCCGTAGAAAGGACGAGCAGTCCGAGACCCACATTGGCCGGGGCATCGCGGAAAGCCACTCCCGGGCTGCCCAGGGCACTGACGAGGTTCACGGTCGAGCGTCGTCCCAAAAGGCCGCCCACGAGATCATGCAGAGCGATCCCCTGTCCCAGGCGAAGGGGAGCTTCGGCATTGGCAACGCCATCCCAGCCTCGCGGGGTGGTCAGCAGATCAAAGCTGGTCTGCTCGTCGATCTTCGAAGCCGGCACACTGTTGGTCGATTTCGGGTCCGTCCCGGCAAACAACTCGTTCTTGTCGGTGAAACCGTCGCCGTCGCTGTCGTTCCCCCCGTTCGGATTCAGTCCCTTCGCCAACTCGACGAAGTCCGGCACCCCGTCGCCGTCCGAGTCCTGCTCCACCGGTGAGTCCGGGAAGGTATAGGTCGCCCGATGGATACGGGAACGGGTTTGACCGAGGGGATCGGCGAAGAACTCGACCGTGGAATTCTGGAAGAGGGTGAAGGTGGCCGAGCCCACGGCCGAGCTCCAGGCCGCCCCGGGGGACGTACGATAGGAAACCGGAACCAGAGCGGACGGCGTGGCGACGGTCACCTGGATCGCCCGCAACTGGGGACCGGCCGGTGGCGTGATCGACGCGTCCCCCGCTTCATCCCCGATGGCCGGGAGGAATGAGGCGACCGAGATCGAACCGGCGAACTGATTGATCAGGGCGAAGTTTGCCGCCGCCGGTTTGGCTCCCAGCGTCCGGACCGTCGGCGTGCGCAAGCCCTGGGCGGAAGTTCCCATCCGCTCGGCGGTCACCGAGACGTTGGGCCCGGCCAGGTTGATGCCGGAAACCCAGTCGGCCGCATTGAGCGACCGCACCAGATTGGGCGTTGCGGAGACAAAGGGTTCGTTGACGAACAGGAAGACATTGGCCGGGGTACCCAGCGGGTTCGGATCCGGCAACGCACCGGAAGTCTTCAGGACATAGTTCGCGCCGTCCTGCCGATATTGAAGGAACTGGGAGGAACGCCCGGGGCCGGGAACTCCGGCCAGCAGATGGACTTCGCCGTTGGCCAGGGGAAGTGCTCCGGTGAAGCTCGTTCCTGCGGGAGCGCTCACCGTCTGGGCGAGCACGGGAGCCGCGGCGCCCGTGAAGGTATAGATTCCCGCCTCGGTACGACCGGCATGGATCACCAGCAGCCGGTTGGCCGGAGTCGATTCCAGAACGACCACTTCGGCGATCGCCTTCCCGAGGGGATACGATGCAGCCGCGGCAAATCCGAACACGGTCGGCACGGTCTCGGTCACCGGTCGCACCACCAGGTTCGACGCTCCGGGCTGGTAGGAGAGGAAATGATGGAGGGTCGGCGCTGCGAAACGCCCGAAGACAAACCGGGATTGAAACCCGGTAGCGGAAGCAACCGGCACCTGGAGGCCGGTGGCCATCGAACCAATGCGCAGGGTGTAGGTAGAGTCGGCACCCGCCCGTTCCAGCACCGCGAGATAGGTCAACCCGTTGCTCTTCAGCTTGACCGCGTTCAGCCCGCGGAACTCACCCGCGAGCGCCAGATTCTCCAGACCGGTCGCCACCGCTCCATCCCAGCGTTGAACGCTGCGGCGATAGGCATTGGGAGGGCCATTCTCAGAACTGATCGCCATCAGGTCGGCGTGAGCCGAGTTCCCGGCACCCCCCACATCGAGGGCGAGCGCTTCCCTCGGCCCAATCCCGGACGGATAGACCGAGGTCGGCACCGCCACGGTCGTTGCGAGTGGGACGTCCAGAAGGTTCACCCGGTTTGCCCAGGGCGATCCGACCACCAGGGTGTCCTGGTTCAGGGAAAGCATCCGCCCGGCCGTCGCCGTGGTCGCCTCGGGAACGCCGCTCGCGCGGGCCTGGGAAAACGTGTGAACCCCGATCGCGAGCTGATAACCCACCCGGAACGCTCCGGTCTCGCGATCAATGATCACCACGTCCTCGCGACCGTCGCCGTCGAGATCCGCGGCCAGATGGAGTTCACCCGGAGTCTCGTAGGTGAAGGCGGCAGCGCGCGTGCCGAGAGCGGCGACCGCAATCCAGTTGAGAAATGACTTCAGATTCATGGCGTGACCTCCACCAACGTGGTCGGGATGACATTGGCGACCTCGCCCGTGTCATCGAAGCGGACGAGCAGATAAGCGTAATTGGCACCGATAATCACCGGCGTGGTGTCGAGGAGGATCAGATTGCGTTCGCTGCTGTTGTTGCCGGGGATCTGGCCCAGAGTCGTGATCCGGATGAACGGATCTTCAATCCGTGTGAACACACCGAGGTTGGGAACGTTGGTCGTGACCGCGGCAATTTGAATCATCTGGGGGGAAACCTGCACCAGATCCCCCGACACCTGCGGCAACCCCGCACTGGCGACCTGGAATCGATACAGGACGGCCGGGAACAGGGATGCGCCCTGTCCGTTGGTATAAACCAACGACTCCGGCTTCAACGCGCCTTCCAGCATCGTGAAGGTACTCCCGGTCTCCGTCTTGAACTCGCGGGCATCCTGCCGACGGACATCCCCGATCTTGATGCCGAGCCCGTCGAAATCCGGGAACTTGATCCGGACCGGGGTCACCTCGGGATGATGGAACACCAGGGTCGGCAAGGGGCGCTGTGGCCAAGGAACCAGCGGGCCCACCTCTTCGGGAGGCGGTTGCCAGAGGAACGACTCGGTATTGGAAGTCTTCCCCGTACCGCCCCCCTTCACCACGCCCGTCACCTTGACATAGTACCGCTTCCCCTGGATGACCGGCACCGTGAGCGTGAAGGCCGCTCCGTCGCCGAAATTCGGCCCGATGATCGGCGTCAGGTATTCGCCGTAATCCACCAGCTTCCAGAGCGCGATCGGCAAGTTGGGATTGACCGGCTGGAAATCAAGCCCGCCGGTCTGGTTGGAGGACAGGACGCTGCCAAGCGTGTTGGGAGGGTTCTCCCCGAGGACCCCCACCCGCACCTTGAACCGTTCCAGTCCGGCCGGCGGACAAAACCAGCGGATGACCATCCTCGGGGCAGCATCGCCTCCGAGCGGTTCCAGCGACGCCAGCAGCGGCTTGGCCGTCGGCTGGGTCACCGTGATGCACTCCCCCAACTGCGTCATCGGGCTGCCATTGCCATGCTCGTCAAACAACTGGCCGTAGTAGCACAGGGACGAGGCATTGGCGGGCATGTCTTCGTCGGGGATCTGCTCACTCAGATTCGTGACGGAATCGTACTTCGCCTGTCCCTGCTTGATCAGGGTCAAAGGCCCGAAATCGACGCGTCGGTACAACCGAAACTCGGTGGTGGTCGGCGTCAATGGCACCACCACGATCACTCCCCCGTCGGGCGGAGAACTGGGATCGCCGACCGGCTTGGGCGGCTGGGGACGGTGGACATTGCAACCCTTGCGCCCCGCTGCACCCGCGATGGCGGGAAGCCGCTCGCAGCGGGAGGCCGCCTCGAATTCGACCTGACGGATTTTGGCGCGCTGAGGCGCTCCGCCGACGCGGACGGAATCCTGGGGGGAAAGATCGCCTTCGGGGTCCCCGGAACGGGCATAGGCGTAGAAGGAGGCGTTCTCGTTGAACAGCCGCCGCGGATAACTCAGGCGACGGACGACCACCGAGGCACTCTCCGGAAAGGTGGTGCGACCGACGTAATTCGAACTCACCCCGCCATTGAGCGAGAACCAGAAGTCCACGAAGGCAATGCCGTCGTCCCGGCGGTTGCACACCAGATCGAAGTGGAGGCGGTCCGGATCCAGGTTCTCGTTGGAAGAGACATCAAATGCCTTGCGTCCTTCGATGAGCGGATCACAGCAGAGGACGAGCGGTCCGCCGCCGTTTGGAGCCACCGGACCGGTGCGGTCGCGCAGCACGCCGAAGGCCGGTGCGGAGTTGGCCGAGAAATTTCCGCCACACGAAGACAGGTCAACCGCCCGGACGGTGTACCAGAAGGTCTTGTTGACGTCGGCGGGAACATTGGGCGCACCTGCACCCGAATCGATGAAGCGATATCTGAGTTGACCGCCCACATGGGGGATCAATGCACTCACGCGATGCAATGCCGGCAGATTCTCGTTCTGGGGGATCTGCGAGGGTGCCGTCCATCGATAGACATAATAGCCCGAGATGCCGGTGTCCTCGCCTGGCGCGATCACGGGCTTCCAGGTGACCTTGAGATGCTGTTTCGGGGCCCCGCCGACGAACACATAGTGGTTCTCCACCAACGGCAGCCGGGGCGCGTCAGACGGCATCCGATCGCAGATCGTCACCAGGGCACCCCGGGAGACGAACCCGTCACGACCCAGCAAATCCCGGGCGGTGACGTAGTAAACAAAGGCCTGTCCATCCTTGAAGACATAGCTGCCACCTGAAAGTCCTCCGTCATCTGCCACGAACGCCACCTTGTTGGTCGGGTTATAGGCCGAATTGAGATTGGCCGGCGCAGAGTCATCAAAATTGCGACTGGCCAGCACCGGCAACTGCGTAACCCGGGCGATGGCCGGGTTGGTCTTGATCTGGGCAAGGAACTGCACCCGATCCGGATTCACCGAATAGAACAGGGCGGCATTGGCATCGGCGACGAACTTGGGCACCCGATAAACATTGAAACCGTAGGAAAGGAGCGAAAGCCGGCGCAGCTCCGGTGATGTCGGCCAGCGGAGTTTGACGTTCAGGTGTCCCTTCCCCGAGGGATCCCTCACTTCAAAGGGCTGGCCGGGAGACGGCAGGATGATCGGATTGCCGGACTCGACCGTCACCCGACCCAGCACACCGCGATCAGCATTGGACCCGAGATCAAAATCACGCACTTCGAAGGTGTACTTGCCGTTGCCGATGAGCTCGGCGTGGCCAAACCCGAGGCAGAGGGCGACCGCCGGATGGAACCGGGAGAGCTGGACGAGCTTCTGATAGTGCTGGGGTTTGTCGAGCGAACCCCGGATAACGATGCTCAGACGTTCTGCCAGGGTGGGCGTCCCGCTCGGGATGAGGGCGGCGAACAGGTTGGACAACCGTCCGTTCAAGGATTCCAGGTCATCGCCGAGGTTCGACGCACGCTGGAGCAGGGCCGCGATCGCAGACGGATCCGTCTGCAAGGTCAGGATCGCCTGACGTTCGAAGGGCGTGACCGAGGTCACATCGCCCGCCTTGACGTAGACCGCCAGCTTGCGCTGCGCGAGCAATCCGGGCTCGGTCGGTTGCAGGACCACGTAGGCCCAGTTTCGGTTGGTCTGGTCACGGGTGACCGTGGCCAGGGTAAACACGGTGTCTTCCAGGATCTGGGCCTGGACCCGCGCGACCGGGGCCGCGGTGGCCAACAACAGGCCGAGAACCAACAGGAACGCTTTCATCGATTCAAATCTCCGGAAAAGGGTGGAAGGTGACGTCGCATTCATGGGTTCTAGAAGCTGACGTCCCAATCGCCATTCTTGTAAGTCACATCGACCTGGGCATCGGCACAGACGCAGAAGGGACAGGGCCCTAGGCATCCCTCCAATCGGCCGCCGCCCTTCAATTGCAGCCCATCGGCGTTCTTCACACCGACCAGCTTGAGTTCACCCTCCAGCGAGGCAAGACACAGGATCGAGCCGTAACAGCCCAGCAACATCTTGCCGACAAAGGTCGGGCCCTCAATGAAGAACCCGGCCCCGAGTCCCACTCCGGCCGAGATCTCGAACAGGCAGGTCGCCGGAATTCCCAGCAAGGCTTCCGAGACCGGGATCCAGACCTCGCCGTAGGCGTACACACCGGTGAAGGGCGGCTTGCCGATGATTTGCTTCACGTCCTGGTCCCAGAAGAACGGATCCAGGGTGCAGGTGCGTCCGAAATAGATTCCGCCCTTCGCCTTGTAACTGTTGAACTCCAGCGCACAGGCGCCGCTGAAATAGTTCTCCTCGGATCCAAAGGCCATCTGTGCCCCCAGATAGGTGATCTTGAAGGTCGCGAAACTTAGTTCGCCGGTGATCTCAACCCCTGCCCCGACTCCCATGATGGTGAATGAGGGCTCGGTCCGGAAGGTGAACTTCGCCTCCACCGAAGCCACCAGATCCGTCGAGGCAAAGCTCAGGTCGACGTCCTTCGCGCCCACCCGGACCTCCGTCGCCTTCTCGCCCGGCCCGATACAGCCGTTCTCCTCGCTCTCGGAGTCGAGCTCGCGGATCTGCACGTAGGCGTTGAACTCCATTTCCGTCGGCACCTTGAACTGGGCGTAGATGTCGAGGCGCAGCTCCTTGAGCGAATCCCCGACGATATGGGCGTAACCATTGATACGACCCGCGCCCATGGTGCCGGAGACCGGACCGAGGAAGCCGTTGATCGAATTGTCGATCTCAGAGAGGGCCTGACCCAGCGTGTCGCGGATGATGGTATTGACCTGCTGAAAGACCGAGTCCACCGCCTCGTGGACGGCGGATTCGAGATCGTAGAGCCGTTGTTTGAGGATGCTGGTGATGGCAGCCGGAATGGCGGAGCCACCCAATCGATCGCCGATCCGTTGCCGCAGATGATTCTTGAAAGCCTGGGCGTTGGCCGGGGTAAACGGATTGTCGATTCCCGCCTGGAATTGGCCGAGATAACTCTCAACGTCCTGACAGGCCTTCTGCATCGCGTTCAGAACCTCGTTCCCGGCCACCAGTTCATTCATCTTGGCCTTGAGTTCATTTACGAACTCCTGGCCGTTGCCCAACGCCCCGCGCACCTGGGTGAAGACTCCGCGGATGCTGGAGATCACGCTGTGGATCTCGTCCAACGTCGGGTCGGCCTTCTTGAGGAACTCGTTGAGATACGGATCAATCGCGCCCCCCGCGATGTCCGCTGCCATCCCCGCCAGGGACTGCGCAATCGGGGAGTCGGTCGCCTGCGCCACCAACGTGCTCACCAACTGCTTCAACAGCGTGGTCACCAATTGACGGTTGCCGTCGCCCGCCTCGGCCAGGAGATTCTCAATCTGAAGCAGGGCGCCCTCGGCATCCGCCAGTCGACCATCAATCTGCCCGACGATCCCATTGGGATTGCTGATCTCTCCCAGGAGACCGGTTTCGAGCACGTTGCGGAAGTTCGTCGGCGCACCGGCCACCACACCGCAGTACTGGCGGACGATGTTTTGAACCTGTGCCAACGGCACGGTGAACTGCTTCTGGACCGGATCGTAATGACTGGACAGTTCGGCGAACAACGCGTTGATCGGCTGTTCCAGCAACTCATTGAGCACCGGTTCCATCACCTGCTGGATGCCCGCCTCCAGAAGCGAGTTCAGGGCATTGAATCCCTTGTCGATCACCTCGGCCTGCACCACGCCCTGGAATGCATCCTGCAACCCGCCCAATTGGTCGAAGGCCAGGTTGGCCAGGTTGATCTGCGGCATCCCCTCGTACTGGATGCCGAAGGTCAGTTCCGCGTTGATCGCACTCAGGTACTTCGGCTCGTACTCCGCCGAGATGACGACCAGATCGGTCTTCACCTGTTCATAGCCGCGGAAGGCACGGCCCGACGACGACCACTTGAGCGGCGCATCCAGTTGCACGATGTCCAACCAGTTGCGCATCGCCCGGACATGATACTTGTCGCCGAGCGACTCCTTGCCGTCCTCGTACTCGATCAGGTTGACGTCGCCCGGGAACCCCTTGTTGTCGGAGTCAAAGGTCTTGTCGTTGAAGAAATCCTTGCCAGCGACCTGATAGCCCTTGGTCGGCCACCCGCCCATCATGTGAATCGGAGCGTTGGTCTGTTCCCGATTGGCGCTGGTATGGACGTGGACCTTGAGATCCTCGAAGAAAGGCACGTCCAATTTAGCGGCGAAATTGACGAATCCAACACCCCGCCCGTTCTGTCCCCGGTAATCCCAGTTGCTCAGGTAGGCGTCGGAGATCGGAGTAACATTGTACTTCTCCTGCTTCGGACCCTTGAGCTTGAACTGGCCCGGCATCTTGAGCCGCGAATCAAACGGCGGATCCAACGGACCATTCGCCGCCTGGCAATCCGCCAGAGTGATCAGGTTGCCACTCGGATGAAATCCCCACACCCCGTGCAGGGTCCCCTCGACGTGCACCGCGAAGGCATCCACACCCAGGGTGAGGACCCCCTTGCCGGGATCGCACTGATCCGCCGCCTTGCGGTCGAACTGGATCGCCCGGGTATAGAAATCGGCCGTCCAGTAATCCAGGACCTTGGCGACATTGGCCTCCGACGCCGGCACCTTGGCCGACTCCAGCGCACCGAGGCAACTGAACTTCAACTCCTCAAAGTTCTGTTTGAAATTCGAGGGGCCCGGAACGGTGAGATAACCCTGCGTCCGCGAGTCCTTGTTCTCGGTGTCGAGGTACGACAACCCGAAGTTATCGAAGTTCACCGGGTATCCATACAGGACGAAGGTTTCCGGGAACTGCCCAAACACCGCCTCATGGATCCCGTTCACCCCGCCCATCCGGACGTAGTACTTGCTGCGTCCCGTGAGCGGATAGTTCCCGGTGGGCTTGCCGGCGATGACGCTTTTGGCCTTCTTGGCACCATTCGCCCCGACCCGGAAATTCATGCCGGCGTAGTCCGCAAACCCGGTGGCATAGCCCGACCCCTTCGGCCGTTCCACCCGCGTCAACGCCTGGTTCGAAACGGTGAACCCGCTGAACAGGATCGTGCCCGGCTTGAGGAAAATGACCGTATTGGTCGCGCGATCCCCGCGCAGGAAGAAGCCCGACATCAGGAAACTTCCCTCGGTGAAGGGATCGGTCTGATGGGCATACTTCTGGATGCTGGGCTCGGCGATCCAGCCCCAGGCAACCGTCTTGGGCGCACTCAGACTGCCAATCCCGTGCAGTCCGCCGTCCGGGGTAAACCGCAGTTCATCGTCCACCGGCTTCAAAAGCATCGAATCCGGTCCTGCCGTCGTCCCGCAATCGATGTCCTGACAATCCCGGGCGTACCCGCTCAATACCGCCGCTCCTGGAAGGAAACTCTTGGACGGAACCACCTCGTCCTTGTCGATCGCCTGCTTTCCGCCCGCCGTCCACGACATGATCGTCGAGGACGGGAAGTGCGGGATCACTCCCCCCGCCTTGAATCCAAACGTAACCGTGAGCAGGGCCGCTCCCTTTTCGTTGGCCTCGACGATGACCTTCGGGCTCAGGACCTTTTCGACCGACTGGTAATACCGCTCGTTCGAGGGTTTGACCTTGCCCGTCGTGGCAGTGGAAGCCGCCAACCGCTCATACTCGGTCTTTCGCACGTACTCGACATCGCCGGTGGGGGTCCACTCGAACCGACCCTGGTTCACCAACCATTTGATGGCCGACATCTTCATCCAGACCGGCTTGGTCTCATCCACCGCCCAGACATCCCCCGCGAAGCTGGGATACTCCGGATCCGCCAGAGGCCGCAGATTCTGGCCCAGGCGGATATTCTGAAAGATCGAGAGGCCCACCGTGAGCTTGCCTGCCGTCCCAAAGGCGTAGCTGAACCCAGCCGGATGATACACGCCGAGGTCCGCCTGCGCCCCGAGGGTGTCCAGGGTCACGGCCCCGCGCGTCATGCGCACGTTCTCGATCATCTCTTCATCCGGTGTCGGCCCGGCCAGCACCACCGAACCCGCCGACAGCGTGGCAGTCCCATTGGAGGAAACCCGCACGCTCAATGCCGTCCCATTCCCGTAGGTATAGCCCGGATGGCCGCTGAGGAACCCGTTCTGTCCATCCACCGCCAGGGTGGTGGGCATCGTCCCGCCTGAAATCGCGCCCTGGACGGGATTGTTGGCGATGCTGTCAAACCGCGTCTCGATCGCGCCGAAGAACAGCTTGCCGTTCAGGTGAAGCAATCGCTGGTTGATCGAAGTGATGGAATTTCCCTCGTCCGGGAACGGCGACAGGGCCGTGCGATAGTGCCCGATCGTCACCTTCAGCTTGTACAGCTTGTTGATGGGATCGAGCTGCCCAGTGGGTGAAAACGAGAGCGTCTGGACCAGATTGGCAACCGACGGAACCATGGGATCCGCCGTCGTATAGGTGGCCAGGGATCGCGTGGAGGTGAAAAAATCATCGGCGAGCGGAATGATCGCATCGGTATTCGCGTCCCTCAGTTCCAGGCGGAAACTCAGATCCACGCTGCTGATCAGGGGAGAAATGTTCCAGCGATCCCAGCGGTGCACCTTGAAGTTGACCTGTGCCTGAAGGTTGCTTTTCGAACCCCCTCCGTTGAGGAGATAGGTCCTCGTCCATCCACCGCCTTCGATCACCGGGATCACGTTCACATCCGTGTCCGTGGCCACCACACTCGGGAAATGCAGGTACGACGCCGGGGTCGTCAAAGCTTCGTCCCCGGTCGCCGTCGGCCGGATCAGGGTGCCATTGGGCCGTCGCAACAGCGTCAATTCGACCCGGTACTGGGTGTAAGGATCCAGTTGCCCGGCGGGCTTGAGCTCCATCGAGTGGGTGACATCCGGAAACAGGATGATCGGTCCCGTCCGATTCACCACCACGACGGCGCTGGCCACGGTGTTGGTCCCGAGCCCGATGATCAACGGCTGGGCCACCCCGTTTGGATCCACCAACCGATACTGGTAGGTGTAATCGAAGACGTAGGTCGAGGTTGCGGTGGACCGCAGGTACTTCACGACCGAGCGCACGGCGATGGTATCCCGGTTGTAGCCGTCGAGACCAAACAACGAATCCGATGCCAGCACGTAGCCGGTGTAGTTCGTAATGGTCAGGCTCGTGATGCTCTCCGTCACCTCGCCTCGAAGGCGAATGACGGAGGCAAGCAGCACAAAAAGCCAGGTCGCCAAGCGGCAGACCGACAGGGAACGAGCCAATGGGGTCAGGCGGGTATGCATGGCCGGAGCCGGATCTGGTCGCCCGTCGGACTGCCAAACCCAGCCTCCAGAGGTGAAGGCGGACGGGGTTCGCAACGGGGGCAACTCACCGGGAACAAGTGAACGCGACTGTTAGACCCTTTTCTGTTCCTGCTGACAAGCTCACCCCCGTACACCTTTGGAGGTAGGACCGAAGTCCTATTCCAACGCGCCGGCCGGCCGGCGGCACCTCCGCGCCAGCCCGAGCCTAGTGCAGGATTGGCAGCGAGTGCGGCTCGCGCATCAGCGATGCGTCCAGATCCAGGAACCAGTCGAGCCGACGGTCCGTCTCCGCTTCGTCGATGTGACGGGCCATGAGCAGGTACGCGGCGTAATGGTTGCCTTCTGACTCCACCAGACTGCCATAGAACGCGGCCAACTCGGGCTCATCGACCTGAAGTGCCCGCGATAGGACCTGGAACTTCTCGCAACTGCGCCCCTCGATCAGGGCGCAGCAGAGCAAATGATCGACGACCTGCTCGCGGTGGTTGCCGGTGCGCATCGCCCCCATCAGCCCGGAGATCCACGGACTCCGGACGGGCTGACCGAATTCCATTCCGCGCTTCTTCAGGAATTGCAGGACCAGTTCGAAATGCTGGAGTTCCTCGATGGCGATGGCATTCAACTCGTGGACGCGCCCATACAACGGCCGATACCGCTCCAGAGTGATGGCCGTCGTCGCCGCCTTGCGCTCAAGGTGGGCGTGATCGACCAGCAGCGCGCCCAGATTCGCCCGCACCTTGTCCACCCACGAAGGGGGAATCCGTTCCCGGAACAACAACATGCCCGGCAACGGTGCCGGATCGCCTGCGGGCAGGCGAGTCCTCAGGCCCCGCCTCGGGGCAGTAGGGGCGGCATTCTGACACTGCCCCCGATCGGTTGGGCAGCGACCCTCGTCGCGCCGTTCGTAGCTGCCGACGTGAGGAGGCGGATGTAGCTGCCGACGTGAGGAGGCGGATGCTCCCGTGCTTCGCCCCGTCTACGGTCCGCCTCGTCACCTCGGCAGCTACCCCC
>Ga0105048_10011599_pt1 | contig 13887 bp, 6 predicted proteins | sample MAT05_FD_78382 | JGI IMG/M metagenome (GOLD analysis project Ga0105048, IMG submission 78382) | Freshwater microbial communities from Lake Fryxell liftoff mats and glacier meltwater in Antarctica - MAT-05 | ecosystem: Environmental > Aquatic > Freshwater > Ice > Liftoff microbial mat | place...
GGAATCATCGAAGCCATTTCCGTTGAAGGAATACGAAGCTACAGTGCCTTGAGCGATGACGGGCTCTGTGCTTTGAGCAAGATACAAGGCCTGAATCTGCGTGGCGTTCAGGGCTACACTGAAAATCATCACTTCGTCGAGTGCGCCGTCAAAATAGTTGGCGTTGTCAATCGGATTGTAACCGATGCCGAAGGGATAAACGGTGTTGTCGAGCGCGCCGGCAACGTTTTTCTCAGCCACCTGAACACCATCGAAATAGATGATGTCCTTTGTACCGTTGTGCACCATCGCGACATGTGTCCAAACGCCTACGGAAAGTGGCGTACCACTGTCCATATCGCTGCAGCATGCACCGTTCGAGTGTGTGGTAAAAACGGGTTTGCCATGGTTGGGCATGGAGACCTTCCAACGCTCCTGCCAGCCGCCGTTGGAAAGCAGAAATACTTCACCCTGGGCGGGCAGTTGGTTCACTTTTATCCAAAAACTGATGGTTGCATTGGCCGAATTGAGCTGGGCTGAATTCGGAGCCGTTACCCCACCCTGCACACCATCGAAAGTCATTGCACTGTTGGGCCACCCGAAGCGGTCCTGGGTAAGCGTGGCGCCATTGACGGCGGCATGGTTGGCAAAGGAAGATTGGTCCTTTGCGCTGCCGTTAAAGTCATAATGCGCCACAGGTGTTTGTGCGTTCAAACCCACCATCGACAAAAGCCAACCGCTGAGCAGAAACAACAGATAAACATTGCGTTTCATATGTTTCATTTTTAAAGTGTATTGAGAAAATTGTTTTTTTCAAATTTTTACAAACCTGGAGGTAACTATCCCTTGCGAGGAACGCAATTGGATGACATACAATCCTGGTTTGCAATTCGTTACATCTATATCCATGGTTTCATTCCACACTTCCTGTCGTTGAATCATCAAATGTCCCGAGGGATCATATACCTGTATATGTATTTCGTCGCCGGCAGCCCCGGACCATTCAACCCTGAGTGTTCCGGATACCGGGTTGGGGTACAAAAACATACCTCCAACACCTGGCTCACCCAAAGCCGATGTTTCCTGCTGGTAAAGCAATTCCACTTCATTTGGAATCAAAGCATAATCGAAAATTTTCACGGCGTCGAGCACGCCTTTAAAATTGTATTCCGGTTGCCCGGGCAACATCTGCCCCATAAGCAAGGGGTACGATGTGGTGCGTATTGGTCCTGTAAGTGTTTTGAATGCATGCAGTTCGCCGTTCAAATAAAGTGCGATCAAACTTCCGTCGTAAGTAAAAACAGCATGGTAAAAACTGTCTGTTTGCAACGTATTGGCAGCGTCGAGATCGGCAATGCTGTTGAGGGTATTGACCGTCCAGCGCAAGTGTTTTTCCGGCGTGATTGATATTTTCCAGCGGCTTTGCCAGCTTCCATGGGATAGCAAAAAAGACTCCTTTAAAGGCAAGGCATCGGCCCTGAACCAACAACTCACGGTAATGCCGTTCTGGAAATTGAGGATTGGATTGTTCGCCACCAAAATATGCTGCGAGCCGCCATTGAAAAAATAAGCGCTTTGCGGCAAACCCTCCATACCGGGGACCAACAACGCACCGTTGGGTATACCGTGCAATTGGTTGCCGCTCACATCGTCGGCATTTCCCGAAAAAGGATAATCGGCGATGATGTCGCCAGGAACCGCCGTAAAGTTTTTTACCAAAATGCTTGTGGAAGCCTGCGTGGACAAGCCTTGGTCGTCGGAAACCAAAACGTTCACCTGAAACATGCCTTCGTTTGCCGGGGCCAACCAAGTCACATCACTACCGCTGCCACTGATGGCGCCCGAGGCTGCGCTCCAGGTGTAAGAAAGAGGGTCGTTGTTGGTGTCGGCGGCCACACACGTGAGCTGTACGCTTCCGCCAGGTGTGGTGTATGACGGACTTTTTTCGATGGAACCAATTTGCGGCGCGTCGTTGATTTCCAGAACTACAGACAACAGCAGCGTGGCCGTATCGCTGTTGCCTTCCGGATCGGTAACGATCAGCTTGATTTCAGGATTGCCGGAAAGGGCCGGTGGCAGGAAATTGACCGTTGCGCCGGAGCCGATGATGGTACCGGAGGTTGTGCTCCAGGTATAAGTGATCGTTCCGGAGTCTGCATCTTCAACCGTTGCGTAAACAGCCGTGGAATCGCCAATTTCCAGCGGATTTTTGGCCGCCGCAAGCGCTTTGATGCGTGGATTAACGGTATACGGCTGTGCGTGCTGGTCGTAATCTACCACGACACCGTTGATGAGCATCCGGTTTTTTTCGTATGCAATCGTACCCCCCGCAGGCGCCAGGGTGATCATGATGGCCTGGTTGGCAGGAATGGCCATGCTCAGCAGGCCGGATACGTTTTGTTGAATGAATGTTTCCGTAAGTGCGTTGTAAACGTCAACAGGAGCACTGCCCGATTCCACCTGAACGAGTTTGGCAGTGTTGTACGGGTTGTAAAGCAGGTAGGTCGGATAAGCCTCGGCGCCGTAAAAATCGGTCTTCAGCAGATCCAGTTTGAGGATTTTGTCCACGTTGGTTTTTTCAATCAAACAACCGAGGTAACCGATGGAAGAAGTGCTGTACAACGAAAGGTTGGTGGCAGCCCAGCCGCCCTGAAGGGCATCGCCGGTGGAATAAGGCGAAAGATTTTGAAATTTTTCCCGCAAGGCCTCGTAGCCCATCACTTGCTGCGGATCGTTGGCGGCAGACCAGCCGGCGGCGTCCTGAAGATTGGAAGTTAAAAAACCAGGGTAAAAAAGTCGGGTTGCATTGGCAAGATTGAGCACCCATTTGCCGATGGCGTTTGCAAAACGTTTGTCGTAACGTACCATGGGCACGAAAGCTGCCGCTTGTTGAACACCGTTGAGCTGGAAGGCATAATCGTTGCCGTTGTCGTTGGCTTCCCCCACCAGTCCCGATACATCAAAATTGCCCCACTTACCAACGATGGTGCCCCAGCCACGCAGAGGACCGCGGTCGAAAGACCAATTCACCATTTTTTCAACATCGTAAGTGGTACCGAGTTCGGCGTTCATTCTGGCTGCGGTGTAAGTTCCGTAAGGCAACATAAGTTCGTACGATGGATTGGTATTCCAATCGTCCAAAAACTCAATCGACCATTCTGCGCCTTTGAGGTAATCGGGGTTGCCGGTAGTTTTCCATGCATTGTACAAAACCCAGGCATAAGCGCCGGCAGCTTCCGGCTCGGGAACGCCGTTGGCGTTGGGCTCCATGGTTTGGAAATTAAAGGCGCGGTAATTCATGTAGGCTGGGGCCCAGGGGGCATCGCTGCCACCCAGGGCGCGCACAGATGCTTGGAAACGGTCGGCAATGGTGGTGAACTGGAAGTCCGAATCACCACCCAAATCGGGATGTAAGTCGTAGAGTTGGTAAAAAAATACGTTGGGCATCAGGTCGTACCACCAGTCACCGCCACTGCTTGCACCGGCATTGTTGAGGTAGATGTTTTGTCCGTTGTTTTTGTTGAAAAAATCCTGGCTCATGAGCAGCCAATCCTGACCAAATTGGTTGCTTTTGTCGGCGCCAACAAGCGAAGCGCTTACCAACGAAGGCAAAACATTGATGGCCTCGTTGCCAAACGGCGAATTGGTACCGACGTAAGTATGCAGGCGGAAAGTGCCATTCTGAGGATAATTGATGCCGGGGGGGCCGAGGAAACACAAGGGCAGGTACTGACCGGATTGTTGCACATCGTACACAAAGGAATCGTAACGCAAGGCTACTTCGCTCCAGTTGCGCATGTTGAACGGCGCAGGCTCGTTGGGCATTAGTTCCACGCGTGGAACCGCAATTTGCCCCGCCTGCGCAACAAGCAAACCTGTTGAAAACAAGATCAAAAATGCACCAATAACTACTCGAGGCGTTGGCTTCATAGATTGTATTTTAATTTTAAAAAATCAATAATTCGAATTCTGAACGAGTGTCGAATTCAGGTCTATTTCTGTTTGAGGCAGCGGGAAAACTTCATTTTTGCCCACCTGAAATCCGGGTAAAACCTGGGCTGCGATGCCCCATCGAACCAGGTCGAAAAAGCGGTGCATTTCGAAGCCAAGTTCGGCGCGGCGTTCCTGGCGCACCGCATTGCGCATGGACTCCTGGTCGCTAACGGTAACAGGCGGCAGCGCCGTAGCCGGATCGCCAGCCTGGGCACGTGCACGGGCACGCACTTCTTCCAGAGGTCCCTGGGCTTCTTGTATGCGACCAAGTTCGGTCAACGCTTCGGCTTCCCACAGCAACACTTCCGCGAAGCGGATGGCCGTGTAGTTGATGTCGCCATCTGCCTTTTGCGTCACCGAGTCTTTGGCCTGAAGGTATTTGCGCACGCCGAATGTGGTGGATGAGAAAGAGTTTTTGTACACCACACCGAAGTATTCTTCGTTGTTTTTTGCAATGGTAAACTTGCGGCGCGGATCATCCACCTCAAAGCTGTTGGTATACTCGGCCGTAACATCGGCGAAGCCGTATCCTTCGTATTTTTTGGAAGCCCACCATTGGTTGAGGAAATTTCCCACCCCCAACTCAAGGTTGGCATGTTGGATTTCCCACACGGATTCGGCGTTGTTCTGGGTGGTTTTCCGAAAGTTGTCCTGGTAATCAGGCATCAGTGAATATACCCCCAATTCCTTCACCTTTCCAACGTATTCGAGCGTTTTTTCCCATTCTCCAGCATACAAACTGGTTTTGGCAGCCAGTGCGAAGGCCGTGCCTTTGGCGGGGCGTCCGGCCTGCGAGGCAGGTTGTTGTATGGGCAACAATGCAGCTGCACGTTCGCAATCCGCTTTGATCTGGGCGTAAATTTCAGACTTCGGCGTCCGTGGCACTTTCAGTTGATCGGGAGGAATCACCATGGTGAACAACGGTACATCGCCGAAAACCTGGGTAAGCAGAAAGTAATAATACGAGCGCAGAAAAAGCGCCTCGCCGGTAATCGCGTTGCGGCTGCTTTCAGGCATGTCTATGTCCGGCAAATTGTCGAGTACAAGGTTGCACTGGGTGATCCCCTTGTACTGCAGTTTCCAAAAATCGTTGAATTCCTCCGTACGTGGCGTGTACGTAAAAGCATCGAGTTCGGTGATGCCCGGTCGCGAACCATCGCCGCCCGTTATGGCCTCATCGGAAGTGATGACCCCAAAAGCCCAATAAAAATTGTTGTTGGAATTGCTGAACAACAAGGGCTGGTAGGCGGCGTTTATGGCCTGAATGGCGTCGTTTTCCGTCTGGAAAAATGAGCCGGCATCAAGAATGGCGATCGGCTCTTTTTCCAGGATACCCCTGCAGGAAAAGAGCGACAAAACCAGAACTATGGGTAAATATGGTTGTATTTTCATGGCAATACACGTTTTTCGGTCGGTGTTTAAAAGGTCATGGTTACGCCTGCGATGAAGGTGCGCGGTGCTGGCACGGTACCCCAGTCGACGCCCACAGCGAGGTCGGAAGAAAGTCCAAGACCTTGGGTATCGTTGGCGTTGGCCTGGATTTCGGGATCCAATCCAGGGTATTTGGTAAAAGTGAGTGCGTTTTGCGCCGTAACATAAAGTCGGAAACTGCCGATGCCGTTCCAATTCATCAGGTCTTTAAAATTGTAACCCAGAGTTACGTTGCGAAGGCGCATGTAAGAGCCGTCTTCAAGAAAACGGGTGGAAGCCCGGCGGTTGCCGTTGCGGTCGTCCACACTCACCCTGGGGATGTCCGTATTGGTGTTGGTGGGTGTCCAGCGGTTCAAAATTTCATCGTAAGAGTTGAAACCGCGCAGTTGGGTTTCGTATGCGAAATTGCCATACAGGAAATAGACGTCGTTGCCGTAAATTCCCTGAATCAGGGTCGAAAAATCGAAATTGTTCCAGTTGAAACCCAGGTTGACGCCATAGGTGAAATCGGGAAACGGATTGCCAACGTGTTTGCGGTCTTTGTCGTCGATGACGTTGTCGCCATTGATGTCTACAAATCTCACGTCGCCCGGTCGGGTATTGTTAGATTGGAAAGGGCTGGCGTCGATTTCTTCCTGTGTTTGGAAAATACCGTCCATATCGTAGAGGTAAAATGAACCGACCGAGTAGCCGGGTTCTGTACGGGTGAGCGGACCGTCGGACAAACCGAAGCCGCCCAAAATGGGTTCGCCGTTGGCAATAGACAATACTTTGTTTTTTACCGAAGCGATGTTTGCACCGATGGAGTAATTGAATTTTTCAATCCTGTTTCGGTACGTAATTCCCAATTCAATACCTTTGTTTTCCACAGTGGCAGCATTCACGAACGGCGGACGTTGCGAACCACCGGCCTGCGGAACAGGTACGCGCACAAGGATGTCTTTGGTTTCTTTCCGATACCAGTCGGCCGTAACCGAAAGCCGGTCTTCCCAAAAACTCATGTCCAAACCGAGGTTGGTTTGTGTGCTGGTTTCCCATCTGATGTTGTCGTTGCCGGTTTCCAAAATGGTAGCGCCGGTAACGATCTGATCGCCAAAATTGTACACGAAGTCGCCCGTACTGACCAGTGAGCTGTACGGATAAACCCCGATTTCCTGGTTGCCCAGTTGTCCCCAGCTTGCCCGAACTTTCAAAGCCGAAACAAATGCAACACGCTGGAAAAACTGCTCGTTGGAAATGTTCCAGGCGGCCGAAACGGAAGGGAAAACGCCCCAGCGGTTGTTTCCGCCGAAGCGTGAGGAGCCGTCGCGGCGTATTGCCGCGCTCACCACGTATTTGTTTTGAAAGGAATAACCTGCCTGGGCGAAGTACGACAACAAAGCCCATTGGGTGGCGATGCCCGAAGCGCTGATGTTTTCAATCGATTCCGGGTCGCTGGCATTGATGTAGCGGAAAAGTGGGTCGGTACGCCTGAAGTTGTTGGCTGATGCGCCCAGGTAGTCGGTACGGTTTTGTATGGCTTCCATGCCCACCAGTGTAGAAATTCGATGGTTGCCAAAGGTGCGCTGAAAATCGGCTGTGTTGTTCCAAACAAGCGTTTGGTTGAAAACCCGGCCTTCGTTGAGCGATGTGGGATCATATATGGCTATAGAAAGGCGTTCCTTAAACAGCTTGTTTTGTTCAAACTGCATGTCTCCACCAAGGGATGTGCGCAGTTTTAAACCTTCCATCAGTTTGAATTCGGCGAAAACATTGCCGAACATCCGGTACCGCTTGATGGTCCAATCGGTGTTGTTGATGAAAACCACCGGATTGGCATTGCCGTCGCCATAAAGGTTGGCGTCACCGAGCTCGGCACTCACGTTCACGTAGGAACCGTCGTCGTACTGGTTGCGAAAAACCGGCGCGGCAATGAGCGCGTAACGAATGCCGCTGGGCTCGTTGCCCTGACCAAAACCGTCGCCCGAAGCGCCAATCACTTTGCGGTCGGTGTGGGAAAAGGAGATGCTGTTGCCTACCTTGAACCAATCGTTTCCGATGTCGCCGTTGAAACGCACCTGGTATTTGTCGAATGACTGTCCATTGAACACACCATCCTGTTTGTGGTATTCGCCGCTGAGGTAAAAGCTGCTGTTTTCGCTGCCGCCCATGGCCGAAAGGGAATAGTGCTGTATGGGCGCCGGATCGAACACCAAGTCGAGCCAGTCGTTGTCGGTCAGGCTATCAAGAATGGCCGGGTCGTAGGTCGGCAGTTGGTTGGCAGGATTGCGCAAGGCGTTGGAGTTGGTGATGGCCTCATTGCGAATGGTGAGGAAGTCTTTGGAGTTGAGGAGATTGGGCAGGTTTACAGCATTTTGAACACCGGCATAGGCGTCGAAGGTAAAAATGGGTTTGCCGGCTCTGCCGCGTTTGGTGGTGATCAGCACCACGCCGTTGGCAGCACGTGCGCCATAAATGGCGGCGGCTGCACCGTCTTTCAGGATTTCAATCGACTCGATGTCTGAAGGAGAAAACATGTTGATGTTTCCCGTCGTCGGTATGCCATCGATGACGTACAAAGGGTTGTTGTTGCCCAGGGTACCTGCACCCCTGATGCGCACGGCGATGTCATCGCCCGGTGAGCCGGTGACCTGCGTCACCATGACCCCGGGCGCTTGTCCCTGAAGGGCCTGATCGATCCCAACAACGACCAAATTTTGAATGTCCTTGGCTTTGATCGAAGAAATGGAAGAGGAAATGTCGCTGCGGATCTCTTTTCTGTACCCTGTAACCACCACGTCTTGCAGCAGACTGGTTTTTTGTCCCATTGTAATCGTAAGCGTTGGGCGGGCGCCTACCGGCATCTCCAAATCGCTGTAACCGGTGTACCGAAACATTAAAATGGCGTTGGAAGACGTAACTTCCAACCTGAACATGCCGTTCACGTCGGTTGTAGTGCCGTTACCGGTGCCTTTTTCCTGTATGGTCACGCCAATCAGCGGCTGACTTTCCTCCAAGGAGGTGACAGTCCCTGATACAGTAAAGGATTGAGCGTTAACATTTACAGAAAAAAAGAAGGAAAACATAAGGACAAACAATGCGCAATAAACAGGGCGCAAACCAGCCGATACCTTTTTGAAAATCAAGGTGTAGATTACATGCATAGTGTGGTAGTTGTGTTTCAGTTCGACAAATATGAGGACTACCACAGGGGGCAAATGATACTATTATGCAAAAACATGGTATTATAATGAATAAATCTAAAACCTATTCTTATTTTGCGTCTGCAAGTTTGGGTTCAACAAAAATTGAGCAATAAATCAGTTCTAAAAATTATATTTGTAAAATGCACATTTATCGCGAACTCACCCCCCTCAAAAGTCCCGATGTGTTCGTCGTGCTCGATTCCGTTAGCAACGGTTTCGATTACCCCATTCACAACCATCCTGAGTTCGAAATCAACCTGATCGCAGGCATCTCGGGAACACGGATCGTAGGCGATTCCATCGAGCGTTACACCGACTACGATCTGGTGCTGCTTGGGCCTTATCTGTACCATAAATGGGATGGCGACGAACACCTCCAGCAAAAAGGAACGCCTTACCGGGTGATCACCATTCAGTTTGCGATGGACTTGTTCAGCGGCGGACAGTTGTTCCAAAAAGAACGGTTTTCCAACATCCAAAAACTGCTGCTCGATTCCAGCCGGGGTATGCATTTCCACGGAAATACTTTTGTGGAAGCCATGCGCTTGATGGTCAACCTAACCGAAGACAAAGGCTTTACCAACATCATCGAATTTTTGCAGTTGCTTGATTTGCTTTCGCAATCCACCGAATGGTCTTTCCTCGCCAGCGAAGGTTTTTCACCCCGTACACCCCGTGCCGAAAACAAACGCATACAGGTGGTGTACAATTACATGCTTAAAAACTTCGCCAATCCCGATTTGAAAATCGGCGAAGTTGCTGCTCAGGTCAACATGGGCGATTCCGCTTTCAGCCATTTTTTCCAAAAAGTTGCTTTCCGGAGTTTTACCCAATTCCTGATTGATGTGCGCATAGGACATGCCTGCAAGTTGCTGCTCAATACCGATGAAACGATCAACCAGATCAGTTTCAAGTCGGGCTTCAACAACTTGGCCAACTTCAACAGGTTGTTCAGAAAATACCGATCCTGCACGCCCATGGATTACAGGCGTAAATATTTGGGAAAAGACAATTTTGACTGGACTAAACAGGTAACGCCATGGCAGTTTTTACCCGGAAAAAACCAAGGCAAGGATGCCATCAAACCCTCGGCGTATTCCACGAAACTGGTGCATTTGTAAGGCTTTTCGGGCCCGCACATCACCATTTTCCGTAATTATTAAGATGCCCGTTCAATCTGATGGATCCTTACATGTTTTGAGTTAAAACATCAAAACCGCACCACCACAAACACCCTCGCGAAAAACTTCGTGCCTGCCGTAAAACAAATTTCCGTCACCGGCGCCGGCTCGTTACGCAACCGTGTTTCGGTTTCAAATTGCGCTTCTTTCCACTCGGTATTGAAGAGGTTTTGTATGGAAAAACCAGCTTCCCACCGTTTGGTGTTGTACGAAGCCTGCAAGTCGAACACGTTGTAGCCCCGGGCCACCGTGCTGTTGTCTGGGTTTGCCGGCCTGTCGCCCAACCACCTGGTCCGCAACGAGGCATTGATCCCGTTTTCAAAACGGGTGCTCACGCCGCCGATGCCCGTCCAACGGGGTGCCAAAGGCAGGTAATTTTCGCCCTCGGCATCGTCCACGCTTCTACCGTTGGAATACGTCAGATCCGCATCGAAAAACAACCAGCCGTTGGCCTGGTAGCGCGCACTGAGGTCGAAACCCCGGCGCAGGGTGCGGCCACCCGCTTCCACCACGGCGGCATCGCCCACGTACACAAATTCCTGATCCAGCCACAACGTCCACAAAGCGCCCTGCAACAACAGGCGGTCCGCCGGTTTGGCCACCACGCCCACATCGGCACCCCAGGCAGCCGGCAGGGTTTCACGCGCTTCCTTTGCCACCACCACACGGGTGTCGTTGCTGTGGAAACTTTTGCCCGCTTTTGCGTAAAAACGCCATTTTTCCGAAGGCGTATAATACAATTGCATCTTAGGCGAAACCACTGCAGCCGTTGCGTTGCTGGTTTTGTTGCCCTCCAAAAAATCGGTGTAGCGGTGCACAAATCCGTCGGCGCGCAAACCGGCATGGAGCGTCCAATATTTGCTCAAATCCATTTCGGCATCGACATAAACACCGGTATTAAACTCCCGCACATCGCCGTAAGCCAAACGCTCCGTTACTTCCGAGCGGTTTACGGTGCGGGATAGTTCGTTGTTGTCTACAACATCATAGCGCGACTGCACGCCGGTAGAGTAACGTACCGTTTTGCCGCCAAGCCGGCGTTCCCACGAAAAACTGCCGTTGTAGCCTGTCAAAAAGCGATTTTCCCGTTGTTTGATCTGGTCGCCGTTGACGCTGTCTTCCAGAAAAAACGTAAAGTTGGAAAACAGTTCAAAATTGTAACGCGTGAGGTAAACCTGCTGTTTCCAAACATCGCCGCGGCTTGTGCTGCCCATGAGTTGAACGTTCAGATTGCTGCGGTCGGTTATTCCACCTTCGGTATCGTCGATGGCGCCATAAAACGAAATTTGTCCGTTATCCACGGCGCGGTCGGGTATTTGTCCGGAATGGTTCCAGCGACTGTCGAAATGTGTTGCGGCCACGTTCAGCCACGTGTTTGCGCTTACCCTGCCATGGTATTTGCCCGCGAGGTTGAGGCGATGAAAATTTTGCGGACTGTCAAAATAGCTGTTTGAAAACAAATATTCTGCGGCCACGTAGGCGTTTTGGTCGCGTTGGTGTGCTTTTTCTCCCAAAACATCTACGGCTGCAACACCGCGGTAGGTATCGAACTGCCCGGCTTCGACTTTGACGAAAGACCGGTCCAACACATTGGTCGTACGGAAATCCACATAACCGGCGGTGGTGAAATTGCCCTTGTCGGCATAATACGTGCCCTTGTCAAAATCGACGCGGCTCACGAGCTCCGGGATCACAAAATGCAGGTCGGAGTAGCCTTGTCCATGCGCGTGCGATACCATGTTCACTGGCATGCCGTCTACAGTAAGCTGCACGTCGGTGCCGTGGTCGATGTCGAAACCGCGCAGGAAAATTTGTTCGGCTTTTCCGCCACCGGCATGTTGGGCGATGAAAAGTCCGGGCACAAAGCGCAGGATGTCTTGGGAAGAATTGATGGGACGCATGTTTATATCCACGGCATTGATAGCGCTGGTGTTGCTTCCTGCCTCGGGCGACACGACAACGGCTTTCAGGTCGAGCGACGCTTCTTCCAGCAAAACCTGCACAAACGTTGCTTCGTTGTCGAGTACGCGCACGTTTTTGATCTCTCCAATGGCATACCCAATGCAGGCTATGGTGATCGTGTACATTCCAGGCTCCATGTTTTTGAACCTGAATTTGCCGAGTTCATCGGATTGTGTCGCTTGTCCGGTTTCCGCAATGCGCACCACCACACCGGGCAGAGGCGCTTGGGTAACAGCGTCGCGAACGAGGCCGTTTAGCAGTCCAAAATGGGTTTCAAGCCCTTCAGGGTGGGCAGTCAGAACAGAAGAGAGCAGGCAAAGGCAAAAAATGACGTAGGTGTGTTTCATAAAGTTGAGTTTGTTGATGATGCCTACATATTCGAGCGGTACTGCTGTTTTGGTTTTTAACGGTAAGTAAATATTTGTTTTTTGAGGGGATGCAACAAAAAAGCCACCCCGAATCCGGAGTGGCTTTTTTTGTGATCCCGACAGGGCTCGAACCTGTAACCGCCTGCTTAGCGTACGCACTATGGCTTTCGCCACTTTACAAACATTTTGTTTAAAATAGCTTGTAAATTTGTGGTCTGGACTGTCTCTTCACCCCCGGCATTATCTGGTAGGGTGGCTGACGTACTAGTCTCTGCATCCAACAGTCAAAAACTGTCAAACTCACGATTGCCATGGTATCGACTACAAAGCCGAAACTTTAGGTTTTCCTGAACAGTCAACATCCCACCGCGCATTACTGCCCGATGGCTCCTAATTGAAGGCAGGTGCTCTATCCATTGAGCTACGGGACCTTACTCAGCGTTACTTTAAACGCTGCTGCCGCAAAAATAAGTCTTTTTTATCCTTTGTACACTCCCTTGCATGTGTTTCCTTTACATTGGCAATGAAAAGCCATTCATACCATGCCCACCGAGTCCTCCGTACAAATTGAAGAGAGCTGGAAAACCGTCCTCGCCGACGAATTTCGCCAGCCTTATTTTTCGGCCATCAAATCTTTTTTGATCGCTGAAAAAAACGCGGGAAAAACCATTTTTCCGCCCGGTCCACTCATTTTCAACGCCTTCAACCAAACGCCCTTCGACAAGGTGAAGGTGGTTGTCCTTGGACAAGATCCCTACCACAACCCCGGCGAAGCCATGGGACTCAGCTTTTCGGTGCCCAAAGGCGTGCGCACACCGCCGTCGCTGGTCAACATCTACAAGGAGCTCGGTCGCGACCTGCGGTTGCCCATGCCTACCCACGGCGACCTCACCTCGTGGGCCGACCAAGGCGTTTTACTGCTCAATGCCATGCTTACTGTGCAAGCAGGCATGGCGGCCTCCCACCAAAAAATCGGATGGCAAACGTTTACGGATGCCGTCATCAAACACCTTTCCGAAGGCCGCTCCGGTATTGTCTTCTTGATGTGGGGAAAATTTGCCCAAAGCAAAAAGCACCACATCGACAGCGCCAAACACCATGTTTTGGAGGCTGCCCACCCCTCCCCGCTTGCAGGCAACGCCTTTCAGGGATGCGGCCATTTTTCCAAAACCAATGAGCTGCTTGAAGCCCAGGGACAGGTGCCGATCAATTGGTTGGTGGCTTAAAAGCTCTAATCTGCCTGCTTTTCACATTGTTAAAAAGGATTTTTTTGGAAAGTCCCGCAAATACCCCAACTTTACGCTACCGTCTTACCATCAAATTAAAAATCTTCTATTTTCCAATTACCTTGACATGAATATTTTTGTAGCAAAATTAAATTACGACACTCAACAAGAAGATCTGCGCGCTGCATTCGAAGAGTTCGGCGAAGTGTCCTCCTGTTCCATCAGCTTCGACAAATTTACGAGCCGTTCCAAAGGATTTGGGTTCGTAGAAATGCCGAACGACGACGAAGCTCAGGCAGCCATCGAAGCCCTCGACGGAACCGATCTTGACGGCCGGACCATCGTGGTAAAAAAGGCTGAACCACGTGAAAATCGTCCACCAAGTGGCGGAAATCGCGGCGGCGGAGGCGGCTACGGCGGCGGCGGCGGTAATCGCGGCGGCGGTGGATATGGCGGCGGCGGCGGCGGAGGTGGCGGGTACGGCGGCGGCGGCAGCGGTGGAAGCCGTGGCGGCGGCGGAGATGGCAGCGGATGCGGCGGTAGTGGCTGCGGAGGTGGTAAC
>Ga0105048_10011600_pt1 | contig 13887 bp, 11 predicted proteins | sample MAT05_FD_78382 | JGI IMG/M metagenome (GOLD analysis project Ga0105048, IMG submission 78382) | Freshwater microbial communities from Lake Fryxell liftoff mats and glacier meltwater in Antarctica - MAT-05 | ecosystem: Environmental > Aquatic > Freshwater > Ice > Liftoff microbial mat | place...
CGGCGCGATCCCCGCGATGCGCGAGGAGAAGCTCGTGCGCCTCATGACGGAGTTCGGCCGTCTGCTGTCCGAGCACTCCGCTTTTAGTGAAATCTTCGGGCTGATTTGAGGGGATGGGTCAGCTCCGCGTGAGCTTCGCCGTCCCCGCGAGCCCGAGCCGCCGGGCCTCCGCCATCACCGCGTCGCGCACCGCCGCATGGACGCCGGGCACCAGCGGTGACGGCACCACCTCTCCAGGCTCCGCATGCGCGGCGATGGCGCGGGCGGCGGCGATCATCATCTCGCGCGTGATCGCGCGGCTGCGCACGTCGAGCGCGCCGCGGAAGAGGCCCGGGTAGGCGAGGGCGTTGTTGATCGTGCGCCCGTCGGTGGCAAAGGCAGCTCCTGCGGCCATCGCCTCGCTGGGATCGATCTCCGGGTAAGGGTTGGAGAGCGGGAAGAGCACCTGTCCGGGCCGCACCAGCTTCGGATCGATGAGCTTGGGGCGCCCCGTGGTGGCGATCACGATGTCGGCTTCGCGCATCAGCGTCGGGAGATCGACCGGGCGCGCGCCGAGCGCGCCGAGCCAGCTCATGGCCTCTTCGGAGCGATCGTGGACGAGCACGTCGCCCACTCCATAGGCCATCATCAGCCGCGCGATGGCGCTGCCGGCGGCGCCGAGGCCGATCTGGCCCACCAGGGCGCGGGAGAGCTCGACGCCCGTCATCTGGCAGGCGTTGATCACCGCCGCCAGCGCCACCGTGGCGGTGCCGTGCTGATCGTCGTGCATCACCGGTTTGTCCAGCCGTTCAATCAGCTCTTCCTCGATCCGGTAGCAGTCGGGGTTGCGGATGTCCTCGAGGTGGATGCCGCCGAAGGTGAGGGAGAGGCGTAGCACCGTGTCCACGAACTCACGGACATCGGTCGTGTCGACGAGGAGCGGCGTGGCGCTGATCCCCACGAACGCGTCGTAGATTACCGCCTTGCCCTCCATCACCGGGAGCGCGGCGAGAGGGCCAATGTCGCCGAGGCCGAGCACGCGGGTACCGTTGGTGAAGATGCCGACCGAATTGGCAATGACCGTGTAGTCCCACGCCAGCTCGGGATCACGGTGGATGGCGGTGGAGACGCGGGCGACTCCGGGCGTGTAGATAGAGCGGAGATCGCGCAGGTGACGGAGCTCGACTCGGCTGGTGGAGTGGACCTTGCCGCCCTTGTGCAGCGCGAAGACCCGGTCGACCGTGCCGAGCAGCTCGATCCCGTCGAGGGCGCGGACCGCGGCGAGCACCCGCTCGGTCTGGGCGTCGTCCTCGGTCTCGACGGTCACCTCACGCACGGTGTCGTGCTCGCCCATGCGGATCGTGGTGATGTCCGAGACCAGGGCGCCCTGGTCGGCGATGGCCTGCGCGAGCCGCGCGAGCTGGCCGGGGCGATGCTTGAGGCGCACCTCGAGCATGGTGTCGATGCTGGTCTTCCTCATGGCGCGGGCGACGATAATACAAGCTCGGGCGAGCTGACATCGTCTTCGCTGCCGCGCCGCCCTCGGCTCCTCGCTGCCTCGCGGTTCAGGGCTTCGCCGCCGCGGGGGCCTCGGCGCGATCCGCGCTCTCTTTCTCCTTCACCTCGGCGATGCGCGCGTTGAGCCAGTCTTCCCCGGCGAGGATCTTCACGTGACCCTGGCCCGCTTCGAACGCGACCCCGACCGAAGCCAGCTGGGTCTCCACCTTCACCGCGCCGCTCATCGTCTTGCCGATGTCGTGCAAGCGCGCGGTGATGGTTGCCGAGCTGCCGCGCGCGCGCAGATCGAGGTCGAGCTTCTCGCGGGACAAGCGTAGATCGCCGGAGGCCGTGAGCTCGTCCATCGGGAAGAGCGCGCTGGTGAACCCGGGGATGGTGCCTGCGCTCGCGAGCACGACGCTCGGATCGAGCACGAGGCTTCGTGTCTCGGGATCCGCGTCGTGGAAGCGGACCTTGGTCGAGAGGCGCCCGCGCACCTGAAATGAAGGGGTTTTGACGTCGACGCCCTCGGCGCTGGCCTCGACATCACCGGCGGCGCGCAGGGCGCGATCAATCGCCACCCACGCGCGCTGTGGTCAGGCCAGCGCTTCGGCGCTGTCGCCCGGCGGTGATTCGAGGCTGATCCGCCCGAGGCCCCCCGAGCGAAACTCGTGAACGAGGATCTCCGCGGCCTTGTGGACGTCAATCACTCCACCGCTCTTCAGGCAGCCGCGACGGCGCCCGATCTCGGCGATGAGCGCTTCCGGCGTGAGCGGGAGAGCGCCGAGCTTGAAGCGCGCGAGCAGGCGCTCAGGGTAGCGCTCCAGGAAGAGCCGCGCGCCGAACAGGGCGACGTTGAAGTAGTCAATCGCCGTGTCGGGTATCGATCCTGCCAGCGCCAGCCGCAGCGAGCCCGCTTCGTCCTCGATCTTCGGCCACATCAGCCCTGGGCTGTCCCAGATCACCATCCCGTTCTGCAAGACGACCTGCTGCTGCGCCTTGGTGACAGCGGGCTTGTCCCCGACCACGGCGACGGCGCGATTCATCAGGGTGTTGATCAGCGTCGATTTCCCCACGTTGGGGACGCCGACGATCAGCGCGCGGACAGCCTTGCCGGCGCCGCTCGGGCGCGGGGAGAGGCGTCGGCACAGCTCGGCGACCCGGCTCCGGGCCTCCGCGGCGCGCTCGGTGCTGATGGCGATCGCCAGCACGGCGCCGCCGGGTTGCTCGGTGGCCGGATCCGCGCTCGTGGACTCGAAATGGTGGAGCCACGCCTCGGTGATCTGCGGATCGGCGATGTCGCTCTTGCTCAGCACCTTGAGGCAGGGTTTGTCGGCGCGGAGCTCGGTCACCACCGGGTTCGAGCTCGCCCCCGGCATGCGGGCGTCGAGGACCTCGATGATCACGTCCTGTGACGGCATCGCCGCGGCGAGCTCGCGCCGCGCCTTGGTCATGTGCCCCGGGTACCACTGGATCAACATCGGGGCCGTTCTACCATCCCCGGGATGAAGGCGATCAATCGAGCTGATGCTGGTGCGCGATCCAGTAGGCGAAATCCACGGGACCGTCGCAGTAGCCCACCGAATAGCTCCGCAGGTTGCGGGCGATCAGGCTCTGGTACTGCCCCTCGAGGGTCGTGCCCCAGTAGACCGTCGCGCCCATCGGCACGACCACGCCGGCATCGTTGGACGCCTCCGTGGACTGGAAGCGCCAGGCGTAGTCCTCGTGCTCCCCGCACCCGGGCGGCTCGCCGGGGAAGCAGCCCAGCGCCTCGGCCGTGGCCGCGATCGACGTTTCCTTGAAGAACCCCGCAGAGTCGCCGTCGACGCCGCGGAACCAGAGCGTCTTTCCGTTCTGAACCGGGTTGGGTGCGCCGTCCCACGAGGGGAGATTCTTGATCTGGACCCGCTGCGCGCAGCCGCCCATGAAGGGGCTGATGCTGACGTTCACGCGCACATAGGTCCCTTTGGGAACGTCGGTGTAGATGCCGGGCGCGGTGATGGAGAGCTTCGAGAGCTGCTCGGTGCAGTCGGCGGCGGGCGAGCAGCTGTCGAGCAGGAAGAAGCCCGGCGCGGGCGTATCGACCACGGCGGCCGAGAACTCGTAGTCTCCGGCCCCGGCGTTGCAGGCGAAGGTTTTCCCTTGCCAGGTGCTGAGCGTGATCTCGAGCTTATCGTGGGTCTCGACACAGGCCGTCCCGCCGCCCGCGCCGCCCACGCCCACGCTCACCGAGGTCCCGATGCCCCCGGTGCCGCCGTCGTAGGTCGTGACCGAGCTGCTGAATCCGCCGGAGCCGCCGGAGCCGCTCGCTGTGGCGCTGGTCTCGCCGGCAATGATGACCTCACCGGTGCACGCGGGCGCGGCGAGGAAGAGCAGAACAGGTAAGGTCAAGCGTCGCATCGTGTCCTTCTCAAAGCTCGTGCGGCAGGAGATCCCGCGGGCTACGGTAATATTGCAGAGGCGAGTACGAGAGCAGGTTGGAGACGCGTGAGGTGTAGAGACAGGCGTACTCCTCCACCTGATCTCCAAAGCTCGAGGTCTCGTTGGCCTCCTTGAGCAGAGAGCCCCAGTAGGGGTGGAAGCGCCGCGCGATCTCCCGCTCCAGCTTGCCTGTCTCGGCGTCCAGCGTCCGCAGCTGCCCGCGGATCCGCTCCACCGCGCGCTTCACCCGCGTCCGCTCCAGCTCGTGCTGGGAGGATCCGTTGGAGCGCATCTGCGGGGGCACCAGGATCGAGAGCGCCGGGGCCTCGACCAGGGTCGTCGCCGGATCTTCCTCGAGCTTGCGGGTGAGATCCTTGAAGCGCTGCTGGTAGAAGCGGAGCTGGTCCTCTAACTCTTCGCGGCGCTCCTCGAGCTGGCTGTTCTTGTCGTGCTCTTCGCGGCAGGCCTCGTGGGCGCTGACCTCGGCTTCCATCTCCTGGATGATCATCGCCGTGCGCCAGGCGCTCTCTTTCTTGGAGCGGAGGATGTCGCCGTAGATGTGGTCGCCGACGTAGAGCACCCGATCGCCGGTGACGCCGAGGGCCTTCTCGAAGTCATGGAGGTTGCCGCCTTCGTAGATCGTCCCGCGCTCGAGCGGCAGCGTCGCGGGGTGAAGCTCGTCGCCCGAGCGCTGCATCATCGGGCGGCGCTCCTGGAAGAAGGCCGGCTTCTGCGAGGCGACGATGATCACGTCGAAGAAGTGACGGAAGCTCGGGTACTCCGGCATCGCCCCGCCGAGGAGGTAATGCATCATCTGCTCGGTGCAGAGCCAGCGGCTGTTGGTGAGCAGGAAGAGCTTCTTGCCGGCGCTCCGGAGCTTGTGCAGCGTCTGCGCCAGGCTGGGATCGCGGTCGACGTAGCGGGGCAGGTTGCCGTTGAGCTCGTCGAGGATCGTCCCGTCGCGGTGGGCCTCGTCGATGCACTCGCGGATGTCGGTGAAGAGCCGCGCGAAGTCGAGCTGGAGGCCGCGCTGCTCGAACGCGTCGACGATGCCCGTGTACATCGTGGCCTCGGAGAGCGCGTAGAGCGTGTCAATCCAGTGGTAGCGCGCGGTGGTCGGGCGGATCTTCTTCGACTGGTAGAGCGCGCGGATCTCGTCCTTCGAGAGCTCGCGCAGGCCGTGATAGCCCTGCTGCACTACCTTGAAGCGATCCATCTTCAGGATGTGCCCGAAGCGCTTGTCGATGAGCAGGCCGCGGATCGGGAAATCGATCGGGTAGGGGATCGACTGGATCACATCCGGCGGGTACCCCCGGGTCGCTAGCTTCTTCACCGTGGCCTGAATGGACAGCTTGTCCATCTCGGCCTGGTTGTAGATGGCGAGGGTGTAGTCCATGTCGAACCCCACCCAGTCGATGCCGGCCATCTTGAGGTTGCGGTTGACGAAGACCCGCCGCGACCGCGGGATCCGCGTGGGCTCGGGCGGGGGCCGAAGGCCGGTGATGGGCAGGTCGAGCTGTTCGAACGTCACGGGTCGAAGGGAGACTAACCTACCCGGCGCCCGGCGTCGAAAACCCTGCTTGGACGGAGTGAGCAAGGGGGCTAAGCGCGGCGGCGCGCGACGATCGGCAGCATCGGTTCGGTGCGCGCCCAGCGGGGGCGCGGGCGCTGCACCTGATCGAGCGCGCTCCAGAAGCTGTGGGCGTCAGGGAAGCGATCCTCGGGGCGCTTCGCCATCGCCTGCGCGATCACCTCATCGAGCCCTTGTGGCAGCGGCCACGGGGCGTAGCTCGACGGCTTCGCGGGCGAGCGCGTGAGGTGGGCGTCGAGCAGATCCTCCACCGACGCGAGATCCGCGAAGGGCCCGCGCCCGGCCACCATCGTGTAGAGCACCGTCCCCAGCGCGTAGAGATCCGTGCGCGCGTCCACGCGCTCGCCCGCGGCCTGCTCCGGCGCGAAGAAGCGCGGCGTGCCCATCGTCACCCCTTCGTCGGTGCTCTGCAGAAGTGGCCGCGGCGCGCGCCCCCCGGCGCTGCTCACCACCTTGGCCAGGCCGAAGTCGAGCAGCTTGAGCACGCGCCCCGTCGCGCCCGGCCGCGGATCGCAGAGGAAGAGGTTCGTGAGCGTGACGTCGCGGTGCACGATCCCCACGTAGTGCGCGGCGCCGAGCCCCGAGAGCGCCTGGCGCGCGAGCCCGATCGCCTCGTCCGGCGGGAGGGCGCCGCGGACCGCGAGCTCCTCGCGCAGCGTGCGCCCGCGGAGCCGCTCCATCACCAGGTAGGGCCGCCCCTCGAGCGTCACCTGGAGGTCGAGCACCGCGACCAGGTTCTCGTGCTCGAGGCGCGCCAGCGTCTGCCCTTCGAGGCGCATGCGATCGACGAGGTCCGGCCGTTGCCCGAGGCCGCGCTGGAGCAGCTTCACCACCACGCTCTTGCCGAGCGTGCGGTGCTCCGCCTCCACCACCTCGCCCATGGCGCCGCTCCCGATCGCGGCCACCGTGCGGTAAGGGGTTCCAGCCAGCGGATCGAGGCGAACGGAGGGAGGGTGTCCAAGCACGATGGCGGGGATCGTGCGGCCAGCGCGCGGCGCGAGGCGAATGAAGCGCGCCGTTTTCCAGACGCCTGTTCAGTTCTGCTCGTTCGTCCCGGCGGACCAGAGGCGCCGGAATCCCACCCCGAGCACCTTGCCGTCACCGCGCTCGATCAGCGCCCCAAAGCGGCATTTCTCCACCAGCGCGCCTTCGCCGACGCCGTCCTCGTGCTGGTAGTGGACGCGCTGCCCCTCGGTGAGCGCTCCGAAGATCCGCGCCGCGTGCGCGATGGCGACCAGATCGCCGGCGGCGTCCGCGGCCTTGACGATCTTCGAGCGGCGCATCCGCCGCACGGCGCCGCCCGCGAGCCAGACGTCGACGTCGTCCCCCTGCACGAAGAGCACGACCCCGGTGCGCGCCGCGCCCTGCTCGCTCGCTACCGCGACGAGCTCGCCCGCGCCTTGCTCGGTCGAGGCCCGGCCGCCGAGGCGCTTGCGCACCGCGTCCACCGTCGGGCTGGCGTTGGGATCGCCTTCGGCGAGGGGCAGGAAGAGGCGTCGAACCATCCTGCGCAGGGTACCACCATCGTCAGCGCAACAGCACGACGGCGACGACCATCAGCGCCACGATCGTCACGCCGAACGCGAAGCCGATGAGCAGCCCGCGCGATCCGCTCGTCCACGAGACGCTGGGAGCGAGGTACGCCGGGGGCGCGGGCGGCGCGAACGGCGCGAACGGCGCGTACGGCAGCATCGCGGCGTCCGGCCCCGGCGGCAGGGGCGGCGCGGCCACGATGCCCACCGGCGCCGGCCGTTGTCCGCGCGCCTGCGGGACCAGATCCTGGGAGATCGATTTCTCCGTTTTGACGAAGGGCTTGGGCTCCGCGTACGGAGGCGGCGCGCCGAAGCTCGGCGACTCGGGAGGCCGGCCAAATGTCGGCGCGTACGGCGGCGCATACGGCGGCGGCGGCGCGTACGGCGGCGGCGGGAAGCCGACCGACGCGTCGGGGAGATCGGTCAACGAGGCGCGCACCAGCGTCCGGAGGTTGTCGGACGAATCCGGCTCCGGCTCCCTTTCGTGGAGCACCACCGAGGCCGGCGCGCTCGCCCTGCCGTCGGCGACCATCGTCCTCGCGATCTCGAGCGAGCCCGAGAACAACGCGTCGTTCGGCGTCGGGACCTGAGGCCTCTCGAACGCCAGCTCCTGCGCGCGCTGCGAGCTGCTCGGCGCGCGCACATCCCCCTTGATCCGCCCCACCCGGGTATCGAGGAGATCCGGCAGGATCTTGCGCAGCGACGAGCCGAGGTGGCGCGCGGTCTGGGGCCGCTCGGCCGGGCGCTTGGCGAGCGCCTTCAAGATCAGCGCCTCGAGCCGCGGATCGAGCCCGGGGGCGATGCTGCTCGGCGGCTGCGGCGCCTGGTGGATATGCAGCGTCGCCGTGTGCAGCGGGGTCTGCCCCTCGAACGGGAGCTGCCCGGTGACGAGCTGGTACAGGAGCACGCCGCACGTGTAGATATCGGCCCTCGTGTCCACCGCGAGCAGCGCGCATTGCTCGGGAGACATGTACGCCGGGGTGCCGATGAAGGTGCCCGCGCGCGTGACCGCCGAGGGAGGATCGAGCCGCGAATCCGGCCCCCGCTCGCTGGTCTGCTCTTCGGCGAGCGCGTCGGCCGCCAGCAGCTTGGCGATCCCGAAGTCGAGCACCTTGACCCGCTCGCCGCTCTCGTGCGTCGGGTCGGCCATGACCATGATGTTCTCGGGCTTGAGATCCCGGTGAACGATGCCGAGATCGTGGGCCACCATCAGCGCGTCGCAGACGTCGATCAGGATCCGCGCCGCGCGGGCCTGGGAGATCGAGCCTTCGCGCTCGAGGAGCACGTAGAGGTCGTCGCCGACCAGGAGCTCCATCGCGATATAGCTGATCCCGTCGGCCACGCCGTAGTCGATGATCTGCACCGAGCAGGGGTGCTTCACCCACGACGAGGCCTTGGCTTCGCGCTGGAAACGCCGCACGAACGTCCGATCGTTCGTCAGCTCCTGGTTCATGATCTTGAGGGCGACCTCGCGCGGCTCTTCGTCCTGCTCGGCGACGTACACCGTGGCCATGCCGCCTTCGCCGAGAAAGCGCTTGATGGTGAACCTTCCGGCCACCTGCTTTCCTACCAGCGCTTTTTGCCTCGTGGCGGCGGATCCCTGCAAGGCTCGCGGCTCCTCTGACGGCGGAGCCTATCAAAGAAAGCGCTGCGGGTTCGATTAGAAGCGATCGCCAGTCGATTCGTTGGCTGCAGGCTTCTGCCCGGGGCGCGGGGCGATCCCGTGTGTGCGTGGACCCGCGCCGCGTCGCGCTGCCCGGGCAGGATCGATCTGTCCACGGTCCCCGTCCTCCGGGTAACCTCGACGACGCCTCCATCGGCGGCGCGACCACCAGAGGGTGGTCGCGCTCAGCGGCACCTGATTTCCTGTGTTTCGAGAGAGCGACAACATGAGACGACCCCTGGATGGAACTCTGCTGCTGGGCGCCCTGGCGCTCGCCTCCCTGCTCCCGGCGTGCGGCCCGACGCGCGTGCTGATCAACCCCAAGGACGTGACCAACGTGACCGTGCGGCCCACGTCCGGGAAGCTCCTCTTTTGCCCCGGCGAAGCCTTCCGGGTCGAGGTCCTGGCTCAGCTCACCAACGGCTCCTGGTGCAGCAGCACCGAGCGGACCCGCGGCTGCTTGAACGAGGCAGACGCGGTGATCGACGCTGCCAGCGTCCACGTCCAGGGATCGCCGGGCGGGATCGAGGGCAACCGCGCGAAGTTCATCTGGAACACCAGCGCTGATCCTCTCGCCACCGCGGCGACCGGGGTGGCGCTCCAGGGCTGGATCGAGCGCGCGACTTCGGCCGGCGTGGAGCGATCGATGGCCGGTGAGGCGCAGCTCACGCCCGTCTATGGGTGCCAGGCCAAAGGCTTCTTTGGGGGTGGATCCGGCGGGAGCCAGGGCGAAAACGGCGCGCCGGGGCCGGATCTGGACATCGCGGTGACCACGCTCTCCACCCCGTTCTACCCCGACGCGGCGCTGATCCGGGTGATCCACGGGACGCAGCGCTCCTATTACATCAGCGCTTCTCCGGACCAGCCGATCCTGATCACCTCCGGGGCCGAGGACGGAGGCCACGGCCAAGCAGGGGTGAACGGGAGAGAGGGTGTGGCGGGCAAAGACGCCTCCGGCGCCTGCGGCCGAGGAGGTCACGGCGAGCACGGTACACACGGCTTCCAGGGCAGCAACGGGGGCAACGGCGGCCCCGGCGGCGTGATCCGGATAACCCTCGATGGAGCCTTTGCCAACAAGCTCCGTGGGCGCGTCCTGGCCACGAGCCTGGGCGGGGCCGCCGGCAACGCCGGAGCCGGCGGCCTCGGGGGTAAGGGCGGCGCCGCCGGCAAAGGCGGCGTCTCGAGCCCGGACTGCACCTCGGGTGGCACCGCAGGCGACGTCGGCCACGACGGCGTCAACGGCCCCTCTGGACAGCCGGGCTATCCCGGCCCCAACGGTCCTCCGCCGGTGTTCGCGATCGCCGGCCGCGCAGCGCTGTTCGGTACGGAGCTGAATACCATCCGGCAGATCGAGGCCGCCAAGCCCCCCGCGGAGTCGTCGAAGGGGTCGGTGACCATCGAGGCGCGGTGATCCGACCTCGTCAAAGGTGGATGGACAGCGTCGCGAAGAAGGTCCGCGGGGCGCCGGCCGTGACGTGGCGCGCGGGCACCAGCGCGGGCGTGGCGCTGCGCTCGAAGTTCGACGCGAAGGTGAACTCGCCGTCGTACCAGTTGGCGCCGAGCAGGTTGGTGACGTCGGCACGGAGCTCGATCTCCTTGAAATGAAGGCCCACCGAGGTGTCGGCGAGGAAGATCTCGTGACCGAGCTCGGCGTAGGGGAGCGGCCGCGCCCCGAGGAAGGTGAGCCCGACGCCGAAGTGGCCGACGAGATCCCGATCGAAGAAGCGCGCGAGGCGCGGCGTGAGCGCGACGTCGGATCGCGCCACGAGCTGCGGCGCATACGGCACGAGGTCCCCCGCCTGGTACGTCGCATCGGACGCGGTGAACGACGCGCGCGTGTAGGTGATGCTCCCGCTCTCGGTGATCCACGGCCGCGGCCGCAGCGTGAGCTCGAACGCGACGCCCGTGCGCTGCGTCGCCGGTACCGGCTCGTTGCGGGCCGTCGCCTGATCGAAGACGAGATCGTCGCTCAGGGTGGTGTGGAAGACCGCGGCGCTCGCCTGGATCCGATCGCCGTCCGCGTACCGGAGGCCGCCCTCGAACGATCGCACCTTGGTGAAGGGCGTGCGCTCGCCGTCGCCGAGGCTGCGCGCCTGCGGTGAGCGGAAGCCATCGCCGTAGCTCGCCAGCGCGTGCAGGCCCGGCAGCGTGACCACATCGATCGTCGCCTTGGCGCCGACGTGCGCGCCCAGCGCGGCGCGCGCGGCGCCCGCGTCCTTGATCGCCCGGTCCTGGACCGCGTACGAGAGCCCGTCGATGCGGAGCCCGCCGCGGACCGCCACGCGACGGATCGGGCGGAGCGAAGCGTCGGCGTACGCGGCGATGTCGGTGGCCCGGATCGACGCGTCGACGAGCGTCTTGGTGGTCGCGTCGTTGACGACCGAGAGGCGCAGCTGCGACTGGGTGATCCAGTCGTTGCGGATCGAGATCCCACCTTCGAGCGTGTCGTCGTCGGAGAGCAGATGGAGACGGCGCCGGTACGATCCCGTCGCGCCGACAGTGACGGCGTCGTTGATCTGCTGCTGCGAGTCGCCGTTGATCTTGTCCTCGAGGAACCCGGTGTAATCGGAGCGCAGCCGCAGCGAGCGCAGGATGAAGTACGGGGCGAGCGACCAGACCGAGCGCTCTTCGTCGTCGGTGCGGTCGAGCGCGATCACCACCTGCGTGCGCGACGAGTCGCCGCCTTGCTTGGGATCGTACGAGGCGAAGCGATCGATGGCGCCGCTCTCGATGTCGCGGAGCTTGAGCACGCCCGCCGAGTCGAAGCGGGCGTTGTAGGTCGAGGCCATCACCCGCGCCGAAGCGAAGCTCCCGAGGTCCCAGGTGCCCTGCGCGATCGCCGAGGTTCGGCGCGCGGCGCGGGCCGGACCGAAGCCATCGGTGCTCTCGGTCTCGAAGGCGGCGAAGGTCGTGTCAGGCGCGTTGGCCGGGTGATAGGCGAGAAAATAGCGACGCTCGCCGAACATCCCGAGCGTCGCCGCGGCGGTGAGCCCCGGCTCGTTGTAGCCGAGATCGAGCCCGATACTGCCGGCGACGGCGAAGTCGCCCTGGCGCGGATCATAGGTGCCCGGCCTCGAGCGGATCTGCTTCACCACCTCGGGCATCACGAAATGGAGATCGGCGTAGCCCTGGCCGTGGACGTTCGAGACCTCGTTCACCGGCGCGCCGCCGACCCAGATCTCGACGTCCTGCCCGTGGACGGCGTCGAAGCCGCGGAGGAAAATCTGGTGGGCCTTCCCCTGGCCGCTGTGCTGGGTGATGAAGACGCCGGGCACGACGAGGAGGAGATCGCTCGCGGTGCGATGCGGCGCGGCCGAGAGGACATCGCGCTTGCGGATCACGTCCGACGCGCCGCGGGCCGGGCCGTCCCCGTTGACGAAGACCGTCAGTTGCGCGGGGACAGCAGGAGGAGCCGCGGGAGGGGTCGGGGACACCGGCACCGCGCTCGCGGCGGCGGGAGCGACCACCAGGAGCGGCGGCGGCGCTCCCTTGAAGCGCACGACAGCTCGGATCTTCGAGGCGATCGGCGTTCCGTCACGCTTGGCGGGATCGAAGGTCCAGCTCTCCGCGGCGCGGACGGCGGCAGCGTCGAGCTCGGCGTCGACGCTGGTCTCGATCTCCACCGAAGAGACCGTCCCGTCGGCGCGCACCGTCAAGAGAAGCGGGACCACGACGTCGTGCTCCGAAGCCTGCCCGCGAGGCCACGGCGCCGTCGCGGGGCTCCTCGCGATCGGGGGAACGATGGTCTGCGCGAGCGCGGAGCCCGAGGCGATCGAGATCGCCGCGCCGAGCGTGATCCCGATCAGGCGCGACGAGCGAGCGGCGAGGAGACGCCGCGTAACTTTCTCTGCGAAAGTGGGTGTCACAGAAAATTAAGGCGTGACACCACAGAGGTACAAGGAAGAGAGCTCGGCACGTTGGTGGGTGTTGTTGGTCAGAAAGATTGCGCCCTCGGCACGCACCACCAGGAAGGAGGGGAGTGCTACGCGCCGGGGGCGAGGTGGCACTATGCCCGAGGCGGGGGGCCGGTTCCATCCCCATCGCGGAAGCCGCCCGATGGCCCACGGAGGACGACCACGGCGGCGACGACGACGTGGTCCAGATCCGTCCGAACCCCCCGTCGCGCGGAGAGAGACGGGCGGACCCGAGCGCTCCACCGTCCTGATCGTCGATGATGATCCCGACGTGCGCGAGGTGCTGGCGATGGTGCTCGCGGACGAGGGCTATGACGTCGCGACGGCGTCCAACCGATATCGACGCGCTGCTCGCGCTGGTGGAGAAGCACGGAAGAGGGCGCCCCGCGGGGGGGACGTGGCCTTGGTGACGCGGTGAAGCATTTCAGGATCTATCCGCCCCTCACGGACATCCTGGTGAAACAATGTCAGCACGCTCTTATTTCGTGGACTTGCTCGCGAAGAGAACGGAGAGTCGACCCGACTCAAATTCTGCTCTTCCGGCGGTTGGTGCGTTCTCCCGTTGCTACGCGCAACCGCCCTGCGAGGTCCCATGCCCTGGATCCTCTCGTCGCTGCGTGCCTTCCCTGGGTTTGCCAGGGCGCATCTCTGTCGGGCCTTACTCCCGCTCCTTCTTTTCTTCGCCTCTGCGCTCAGCGGGGCCGCCTGTCGAGGCGACGACGGGGAGGCGCTCGGGGGAGAGGACGCCGTATTGGACGATTCGGATGATTCGCCGATCGCGGGAGCGATCCAGGGAGCATTCGCGGTCTCCAGCACCGGGGAGGCGTCTTACCCTATCCCTCTTATGGTTCCTCCGGGCGCGGCGGGAATGCAGCCCTCGCTGGGCGTCTCGTACAATAGTGCGGCCGGCGATGGGATGCTGGGGATGGGGTTTTCGCTTTCTGGCTTATCCGCCATAACTCGCTGCGCGCGCACGATGGCGCAGGATGGGGAGATACGGAGCGTTCGGTATGATCAGCGGGACGCGCTCTGCCTGGATGGGGCGCGTCTTCTGCCGGTGGGCAGCCGCAGCGGCGGGGTTGTCGAGTACCGAACGTTCCCGGACTCCTTCGTCAAAGTGCTCGCCTATCCGAGCAAGGTTTCGGAGAACCCCGCCGAAACGTCAGATGTCGGGACATGGAGTTCGAGGTTCATGATGCCCGCTCCCTCCCGACGCTCCTAGGCGTTAACCAGGTTCTTCCCGTGGCCGTGGCCACGGGACGCTGGTTAACGCCTATACTCCCGACGCCC
>Ga0105048_10011601_pt1 | contig 13887 bp, 11 predicted proteins | sample MAT05_FD_78382 | JGI IMG/M metagenome (GOLD analysis project Ga0105048, IMG submission 78382) | Freshwater microbial communities from Lake Fryxell liftoff mats and glacier meltwater in Antarctica - MAT-05 | ecosystem: Environmental > Aquatic > Freshwater > Ice > Liftoff microbial mat | place...
CAGCATCAAGTTGCCAATCCACATGGACGCGATCAGGCCCCAGAACAACTCGGGGTTGCTGGTCATGACTTGCGGGCCGGGCTGGATGTTGTGTATGGTCATGGCACCCACCATCAGCGCCATCACGGCATTGGGTGGAATGCCCAGTGTCAGCAACGGTATGAACGAGGTTTGTGCGCCCGCGTTGTTAGCAGCCTCTGGCGCGGCTACGCCACGGATGTTGCCCTTGCCAAAGGGCACTTCACCAGGCCGCAGCTTTGTTTTTTTCTCCAGCGTGTAGGCTGCGAAGGCCGCCATAACGGCACCGCCACCGGGTAATATGCCCAACAGCGAGCCGAGCGCCGTGCCACGCAAAACGGCTGGTACCATGTTCTTGAAGTCTTCTTTGGTGGGCATCAAACCGGTCACGTTGGCGGTAAACACTTCGCGTTCACTCTCGTGTTTGCCCAGGTTGCTGATGATCTCGCCATAGCCGAACACACCCATGGCGATGACGATGAAGCCAATGCCATCGGTTAGCTCTGGCAGATCGAAGCTGAAGCGTGGCACACCAGAGTTCACATCGGTGCCCACCATGCCCAGCAACAGGCCCAACACAATCATGGCAATGGCTTTGACCAGCGAGCCAGAGGCCAACACCACCGCACCAATCAGGCCCAAAATCATCAGAGAAAAGTATTCGGCGGGGCCAAACTTGAAGGCCAGCTCGGTCAAGGGCGCGGCAAAGGCAGCCAGAATCAATGTACCCACGCAACCCGCAAAAAATGAGCCCATACCCGCCGCAGCCAGTGCAGGCCCTGCCCTGCCATTGCGTGCCATTTGGTAGCCGTCAATCGTGGTCACCACCGATGAAGATTCGCCCGGCAGGTTGACCAAAATCGCCGTGGTCGAACCGCCATACTGCGCACCGTAATAAATACCGGCCAGCATGATCAATGCAGATACGGGTGGCAGCGCGTAGGTGGCGGGCAAGAGCATGGCAATGGTCGCCAGCGGCCCAATGCCGGGTAGCACCCCAATAACCGTGCCCAACAAGCAGCCGACGAAGGCATACATGAGGTTGACGGGTGTGAATGCAACGCCAAAACCCAGCGCAAGATTGGTGAACAAGTCCATGGATGGGTCCTAATCAGGCGCCGACGAAGGCGGGCCACACGGGAAACTGCAGATTCAGCAGTTTGATGAAGGCAAGGTAGCTGAAAACGGCCAAGATGGTGGCCAAAATGAAGGCTTCCTTGAAATTGAACTTTTCACCCGCCAGGCAGGCCACAAAGGTCAGCGCATAAATGCCGGCAATCAGCCCCATGGACGGCAAGCCGATGCTGGGTAGACCGCCCAACAGTGCGCCAAACACTACGTTGGCCAGGATGATGAAGATCAGCGGCCTCCAGGCAAAGGAGCCAATCTTGTCGCCATCCATAGTTTCCACCACCAAGGCCTTAAAGGTGATGATGCCGCCCAAAAAAGCCAACAGAACACCCAACACCAATGGAAAGTAACCCGGCCCCATGCGGGCGCCGTTTCCAATGGTGTAGCTACTGGCGCCCCACGCAAAGGCTACTCCGACCCCCATGAACATGAGGCCCGAAAAAAAGTCTTTTTGGCTTTTGATATTCACTACGGCGTTCTCCTGATATTGACGACCATGTCGCGCTTTTTAGCGGCTCAGTGTGCCACAAAGCAAGCGACAAAAATCCGTCAGATGCTTTAACGATGAATGCCCTCAAGGGATCACCGAAAGAATCAACGCTGCTGGTTGTTGCGTTCGTCTTCCCGCTTCTTTTCCATCTCCTTGAAGCGTATGCATTCGCCGGTCCGGCGGAAACGGTCGGTTTTGCATTGTTCTGCGATACAGGCAATACGGAATATGAAGACCTTGTCGGCACAGATCTGTCCAGCAGCAGACGGCCCAGACCCATTGCTTTGAGAAACCGGCGCTGGTGTGGCCTCGCGTGGCGCAACGGGCACGGCCTCTGCGTTTTGCGCTACCGGTATCGAAGGGGCACTGGCCTTTGGCTTGACTGTACTGGCGGTGTTGGCGGTGTTGGCGGCGCTGGTCACTGCAGGGGTCACGGTAGTGGATGGCTTGGGAGTCTTGACCACGGATGCCGAAGGCAGCTGCACTGGAGTTGAATCCGACTCCTTCTCTTCAATGATGATGGCCTCAGTCGGCAATGCGGTTGGCGCGGCAGCCACCAAAGGCGGCGCTTCGGGGGGCAGCAAATCCACTTGCGGCTGAGGCGCTGGCCGTAATACAAATACCAATGCCAATACAACACACACTGCTGCTGCTCCAGCGGCAAGGACTGGTAATTTGGAGCGTTGACGGGCTACTGTTTCTACAACAGGTTTGGCTGTTGGCGCCGCTGTAGGGGGTGCATCTTCATAAGGCTGCGTCGCGGCAAAGGTGCCTACGGTCGAGTCCAAATCAGCCTGGCCTGCCTGGGGCCGGAACTGGGGAATGGTTTTGGCTCGACTAGACGTATTGTCCAGCGCCAATTGTTCCAGGCGCTGCTGCGCGCGCCGGGCGTAAATGCCGGCGGGATACCGCGCAAGGTAGTCCAGCAAATTCTGGCTAACAGTGGAATCCTTGACTTTGTTCCAGATGCCCAGTTCTTCCTCATAGTTCACGGTAGTAACCATGGAAACATCGGGGCCAGGCCCAAAAATGCCGGTGCTGGAGCCATCACGCAGTGCAGCCGGTGGCGCCATGGTTGGCCGACTTGCCATGATCTTGCCCAGCTCTGCGGCCACATCGGCGTTTTGGTCTGCAGATGAAGCTCCCATCTGCTGCGCCACCCCACGCAGGGCCAGCCCAAATTCGCGCGCTGTGGCATAGCGCTCGTCGGGGTTCTTGGCCATGGCGCGGGCCATTACTTCGTCCATGGTGGCGGGAACATCCGGGTTCAGCGTGCTGGGGCGCGTGGGCTCGTGGCCCACGATCTGGTGGATCACCACAAACTGATTTTCACCATCAAAGGGCAATGTTCCGGTCAACAATTCATACAGCACGACGCCAGCCGAAAACACATCTGAGCGCGAGTCGCCCCGCAGTCCCTTGGCCTGCTCCGGCGACATGTACTTGGGCGTGCCAACCGCACCGCCCACCTGCGTCAGGTGGGTTTCATCAGGCTCCTGAATGCGGGCCACGCCAAAGTCTGTCAGCTTGACCCGGCCACTGAGTTCGATCAGCATATTGGCGGGCTTGACGTCGCGGTGCACCACGTTTTGGCGGTGCGCATGGTCCAGTGCCATCAGCAGGTCGTGCACCATCACGATGGATGAGCGGACTGAAAAACGGGCACCGTTCTCCAGATGGCGCTTCAGGTCATCGCCCTGTATGAACTCCATGACCAGATAGGCGGCATCCCCATCCTGACCCGAATCAAACACACTGACGATATTGGGATGGTGCAGGCGCGCAGCAGAACGCGCCTCGGTACGAAAGCGGCCTTCGTATTCGACAGCTGCCTCAGGCGACAGGCTTTGTACGCGAATGGTCTTGATCGCCACCTGGCGGTCCAGGTTGGGGTCTCGGCCTTCATAAACTACACCCATCGCGCCTTTGCCCAGCACGCGAACGATGTCGTATCTGCCTAATTTTTCGATTTCCGCCATATTGGGTTCGTAGACCTGGGTAATCCATGGAAAACTGGACCATTCAAGCATGCTAGCAGACAGACGATGACACCACCCGGTTAAATCGGATACGATGATCCAACCCTCTTCTGACGGGCACCATATGCCTTACACAACCCAGTCGAAAGTCCATTGATGCCTACCGTTGTCTTTGCAGATATCGTCGGAAGCACGGGCTTGTTCGAGCAAATGGGCGATGCCAATGCCTCGCTATTGATGAACAGCCTCACCGGGCTACTGGGCAAGGTGTTTGAGCAGCACCACGGCCGCGTGGTCAAGCTGCTGGGCGATGGTGTTTTCGCCGTGTTTCCCGATGCTGGTAGCGCGGTGACTGCCTGCGTAAGTTTGCAGTCGCGTTTCCAGACCGAGCCCGTGATTCCCGTGGGTGGTACGGCCCCCATTCAGATGCAAATGGGTGTCGAATCGGGTGAGCTGGTAGAAATCGACGGCGACTGTTTTGGCGATGCAGTCAACAGCGCATCGCGGCTGGCAGACCTGGCCGGTGCCGACCAGATTTTGACCACCCAACACGTTTGGGATGAATTGGTGGCCGCCCAGCGCCCCCTGTTGCGCAGCTTGGGGCCCATGCACTTGCGCGGCAAAACACAAATTTCACATATTTACCGGGTGGAATGGCAAAGTGGCCGAGACGTGGATGCCACGGCCATGGGCATGTCCATCTACACACCCACCACGCACCAGTCCCTAGCGCTCACCGTGCAGGGCCGCACACAGGTCTTTGCGCTAACCACCACCGGCATCACCATTGGCCGCTCTACCGATGCATCACTCCCTGTGCTGGACCCCCGCGTCTCACGGGTGCACGCCACCATACGCAGCCGTGGCGGCCAGATTGTGCTGAGCGATGCCTCTAGCTTTGGCACCTGGGTGTACTTTGGCAACCAGGCCGAAGCCGTAGCGCTGCGGCGCACCGAGTGTTTTCTGGTTGGCTTTGGTCAACTGTCTCTTGGCTGCCAGATCGATGCAGACAAGGCACCGCTGGTAGCGTTTGAGGTGAGTTAAATCTGGCTACAGAGAGTCGGGTAGTGTCAACCATCAGGTCAACGGCGGTGTGGAAATTAGCACCTCTTCGATGACGGTTTGCCCTTCGGCCACCCGCAAGGCACCGGCCAGGCGCAGCGGGCGCATGCCGTCGGCAATGGCCTGCTTGCGCAGCACGTCAATATTGGGGTCCGCGGTGACTTTGGCCTTGAAAGCGTCGGACACTACCAACAGCTCGTACAGGCCCATACGGCCCATGAAACCTGTCATGCGGCAATCCACACAACCCACCGGTTTGTAGGGCTTGTAGCCGCCGTTGATGTTCCAGGGCTTGATCATCTCGGCCAGGGCCTCGCGCCCGGTTTCCTCGTCGCGCACCTTGCAGTGCTTGCACAGGGTGCGCACCAAGCGCTGGGCGAGCACGCCCAAAAGCGTGGCGTTGATCAGATACTGCGGGATGCCCAGCTCCATCAGTCGGGTGATGGCACTGGGCGCATCATTTGTGTGCAAAGTAGAGAATACCAAGTGCCCGGTCAGCGCGGCCTGCACCGCCATCTCGGCAGTCTCCTGATCGCGGATTTCGCCCACCATGATGATGTCCGGGTCCTGGCGCATCAGGGCACGCAGCCCTTGTGGGAATCCAAAGTCTAGCTGCGGCTGCACCTGCGTCTGGTTAAAGGACGCTTCAATCATTTCGATCGGGTCTTCTACCGTGCTGACATTGACCTCCTCGGTGGCTACCCGCTTGAGTGTGGAGTACAACGTAGTGGTCTTACCCGAGCCCGTGGGCCCCGTGACCAAAATGATGCCGTGGGGCCGCTTGACCAGCGACTCCCAGCGCGGACTGTCATGGCTGGAAAAGCCCAGCGCCTCTAGATCTTTGACGGTGTTGTCTGGGTCAAAAATTCGCATCACCATCTTTTCGCCAAAGGCGGTGGGCAAGGTCGATATACGCATTTCGACCTCGTCGCCACTGGGGTTGCGGGTCTTGATGCGTCCATCCAGTGGACGGCGCTTTTCAATCACATCCATGCGGCCCAGCAGCTTGATACGGGCCGTCATCGCATTGAGAACACCCATGGGCATTTGGTAGACCTGGTGCAGCACGCCGTCGATGCGAAAGCGAATGACGCCCTGCTCGCGACGCGGCTCCAAATGGATATCACTGGCGCGCTGGTCGAACGCGTATTGCCACAACCAGTCCACCACTTGCACCACACTCTGATCGTTGGCATCGAGCTGCTTGTTGGTCTTGCCAAGCTCCACCAATTGTTCGAAACTGGAGCCGTTGTTGCTACCGGATTTATTGGCAGCCTTGACCGACTTGGCCAGTGAATAGAACTCGGCTGTATAGCGGTGAATCTCTTGCGGGCTGGCTAGCACGCGGCGCACGCTGCGGCGCGATTGGCGCTCGACCTCTGCCACCCAGTCCACGATAAAGGGCTCGGAGGTTACTACCGTGATCTCGCTGGCATTGATGGCCACCGTCAATATGCGGTGGCGCTCGGCATACATCGCGCCCATGGCGTCGGCCACTTTGCTGACATCGACCTTCAGCGGATCGATACGCAAATAGGCCATACCCACCCGCTCTGCCAACCACTGGGTCAGCAGCTCAATGTCCAGCACCTTGTTGTCCGAGGCGCGCCGCATGGAAACTGCGGTCAGGCGCACCAATGGATGCTGCGCGCTTTCGGCTTGCGCGCAGCGCGCAATGGTCTTGGTCGCCTGCTCTTCGGAGATGACGCCATCGGCTTGCAACCACTCTACCAACTGGCGCCAGCCTACAGGGCCGGTGTGTACGCTCTTTGCCGAAGCGCTCGAATGGGTCTGAGGGTGTGTTTTGGCGTTCATAGGGTCACCGGTTTAAAGACACGCACCCATTTGTCGGCCGGCAGGCCCCATAGACGCTGGATAGTGTCGGCGCGCTCCATCAGCACAGCACGCGTGGGGCGCAGTGGTGTGCGCTGGGCCATCACCACTGTATTGCCTTCACGGGTAGCCTTGAAGGCCCACAGCGCATCGTCTCCAAAAGCGCTCGCCATGTTGTCCACGCTGCGCTGAAAACTCGACGAACGGCCAAAGAGGTTCACTGTCATGCAGCCATCTTCGGTGAGCACCTTGCGGCAATCGGCATAAAACTCTGCACTATCCAGCACCGGGCCTGCGGCCTCTTGGTCGTACAGGTCGACCTGCAGGGCGTCTACCGCGCCGATCCAGTGCGCCTGCTTAATCTCTTGCTCGGCATCGGCCAGTATCACTTTGAGGCGGTTGTCGTCTTGCGGCAGGTGGAACCAGCCACGGCAGGCGGCCAGCACCTGGGGGTTGAGTTCGATGGCAGTGGTTTTCATGCGCAAAACCCGGCGGCAAAACTTGGTCAACGAGCCAGCGCCCAGGCCCAGCTGCAAAGCTTGCCGCTTTGCGACACTGCTGGGCTCTACAAATAGCAACCACGCCATCATGCGCTGAATGTATTCGTGAACGAGCACGTTGGGCTCGTCGATCAACATGGAGCCTTGTATCCAGATGCTGTCCAGGTGCAGGTGGCGGACTTGGCCTTCGTCGGAAAAATTGACTTCGGGTAACGTGGATGATTCTTTTCTTGCCATGGAGTATTAAATCACTTGGGGCAGCAGTGCCGCCAGCTTGGGCAAAGCCTGGCAGGCGTTGTGGGTCGTGGCCTGCGCCAGCGCCTCGACCGTGATGCCGCGCAACTGTGCCACCTCCGCCGCGATGCGGGGCAACTCGCCGGGGGCATTGCGCCCCTGGGCAACGCCGCTCTGGCGGTCTTGCTGGGTGGTGTACAGCCAGTGCGGCGGAATATCGGGCGAGTCGGTTTCCAGCACGATGGACTCCAGTGGCAGGGTCTGGGCCAAGTGGCGCAACTGCAGTGCGCGCTCGAATGTGACGGCCCCGCCAAAGCCCAGTTTGAAGCCTAGCTTGATGAATTCGAGGGCCTGAACCTCACTGCCATTGAAGGCATGCGCAATGCCAGACCAGGCCGGGCCGGTTTTAGACAACTCCCGCAAATGCTTGAGCAGCCGGTCGGCCGATTTGCGCACATGCACTACTACGGGCAACCCAAACTGGCGCGCCAGCTCAAGCTGTTCGCGGTAAACCTGCTCTTGTTGTTCGCGCAGCGGGCTTTGGGTCAGCTCTGGCACAAAGTAGTCCAAGCCGATTTCACCGACCGCTACGAGGCGCGGGTCTTTATGGTGTTCTTGTAATTGGGTCTTGAGCACCAGCAAGTCTCCGGGGCCAGCGTGTGGGCTGCAAAGCGGGTGTATTCCCAGGCAGTAGCTATCGCCACCGGCATGGGCCAGCGCCCGCACGGTGTCAAAATTGCTGACTTCTACTGCCGGTATGACGCAGTGAACGACACCGGCACCCAGCGCAGCTGCACGCACACCTTGCCGGTCAGCGTCGAACTCGGGGGCGTCCAGGTGGCAGTGGGTGTCTATCCAGCGCATGGTTGCCCCGCGGTGGCGTACAGCTTAGGCACCCGCCCCAGCGAAGCGCCCCGACACCAGCGTCAACTGCCGACTGCACCGCGCTGCCAATGTGCCGTCGTGCGTGACCAGCACAAAGGCCGTGCCATGCTCGCGGGCCAGTTCCAGCATCAGGTCAAACACGCCATCAGCGGTGCTGCGGTCCAGGTTGCCCGTGGGCTCGTCGGCCAACACACAGTCGGGCTGCGTCACCAGTGCGCGGGCAATCGCCACGCGCTGCCGCTCTCCACCCGACAACTCGGCCGGGCGGTGGTGCACGCGGTCTTGCAAACCCACACTTGCTAGCATTTTCATAGCTGCACGGGTACATTCCTCGGGGGCTAGACGCCGAATAGTCAATGGCATGGCAACGTTATCCAGGGCGCTGAACTCTGGCAACAGGTGGTGGAACTGGTAGACAAAGCCCAAGTGCAGGTTGCGCAGGCGGCCCTGTTGTGCCGCACTGTGGCTGGCCAGGTCTTGCCCGTGCAATTGCACGGTCCCACTGGTGGGTGCGTCCAGGCCGCCCAGCAGGTGCAGCAGCGTACTCTTGCCCGAGCCGGAGGTACCAACGATGGCTAGGGTCTCGCCACGGCGGACTTCAAGGTCTACGCCGTGCAACACGGTGACGTCCAGACGCCCCTCGCTGAAGCGCTTGGTCAGGCCGTGGGCCTTCAGAACAATCTCACCGGCGTTGACATTCGGGTTGCCAGCGCCGCCGGGGTTCAAACCGGCCACCATGCGGTAGTGGGCAGCACCAATAGCCGCCGGAACAATAACAGTTTCACTCATAGCGCAGGGCCTCGGCAGGGTTGACGCGGCTGGCGCGCCAGCTGGGGTACAGGGTGGCGGCAAAAGCCATGATCAAGGAAATCACTGCAACCGGCAGGATGTCTGCCTGCTGCGGCTCACTGGGCATGCGGCTGATCAGGTAAATGTCTTTGGGCAGGAAGGTGGCACCCAGCAAATGCTCCAGTGCCGGCACGATGACGTCGATATTGAAGGCCACGCCCAGCCCCAGTAACAGCCCGGCCAGCGTGCCTATCACGCCCACCATGGCGCCCTGCACGACGAAGATGCCCATGATGCTGGCTGGGCTGGCACCCAGCGTGCGCAAAATAGCAATGTCAGCGCGTTTGTCGGTCACCGTCATCACCAACGTGCTCACCAGGTTGAAGGCTGCCACGGCCACGATCAGCGTCAGAATAATGAACATCATGCGTTTTTCGACCTGCACGGCGGCAAACCAGGTGCGGTTTTGGCTGGTCCAGTCGCGGATGTAAAGGTCACCGGTCATGGTGCGGCGCAGCTCGTCGGCCACCCGGCGGGCATCGTGCAGATTGCGCAGCTTGAGGCGCACGCCAGATGGACCTTCGAGCCGGAAAATCTTGGCGGCATCGTCGACATGCACCATGGCCAGGGCCGAGTCGTACTCAAAATGGCCGGAATCAAAGGTACCTACAACGGTCATTTGCTTCAAGCGCGGCACCACACCCGCCGGTGTGACCTGGCCGCTGGGCGAGACCAGCGTAACCTTGTCACCCATACGAACACCGAGGGAGCGGGCCAGCTCCAGCCCCAGCACCACGCCAAAACCACCTGGCTGCAACTGCGCCAGCACGGCAGACTGCGCACCTGCCGCCAGATCGGTCACGGCATGCTCATAGGCCGGGTCTATACCCCGAACCATTACGCCTTTCATGTCCTCACCCCTCGCCAACAGGGCTTGGGCTGCTATAAAAGGTGCAGCGCCAATGACCTCGGGGTTGGCGCGCGCCTGGCTCAGGGTGAGCGCCAAATCGGGCAAGGCTTGGCCACCGGGGGCGTAAACCTCGATGTGAGAGACCACCCCCAACATGCGATCGCGCACCTCTTTTTGAAAGCCATTCATCACACTCAGTACGATAATGAGTGCCGCCACGCCCAAGGCAATACCGAGCATGGACACACCCGAAATGAACGAAATGAAACCGTTGCGCCGGGTGCTGCGTCCCGCACGTGTGTAGCGCCAGCCAATGATCAACTCATAAGGAAATTTCAACATTCCCGGATTGTGGCATCCATGCGGGACAATCTAGCCATGCACCTGTTTATTTCCCAAGCCGCCCCGATGGGCCCAAACTGCCAGGCAGCCATCGCAGAACTGAGCCTGCCCAACCTCAACGATCTGCTGGGCCAGCTGTCGCCAACACCTCCGCTGTTGGGTTCGCCCGATACCCTGACCCCGCTGGCCGAACGCATACGCGCCAACAATTTGGGCCTGCAGGGACCGGACGGTTTGATACCTTGGGCCGCCACCGACGCACAGCACCTGGGCCTGACCAAGATCCATGGAGATGCCGGCTGGGCCTGGATCACACCCTGCCACCTGACCGCCCACTCCAACCAGGTGCGCATGGATGACCCGCTGGATCTGCATATCAGCACCAAGGAGTGCGACATCTTGCGCGGGGCCATGAAACGCTATTTTGAAGAAGACAACATCACGCTGCACCCGCTAAGCAACGGCACCTGGCTGGCCTTTGGCGCCGTGCTAAAGGACCTGCCAACCGCTTCGCTAGAGCGCGTGGCGGGTAACAGCATAGACGCCTGGATGCCCCAGCAAGAACATGCCAAACACCTGCGTCGTCTACAAAACGAGATGCAAATGCTGCTCTACACCCACGCCGTAAACGACAGTCGTACGGCGCGCGGCCTGGCCACCATCAACGCGTTCTGGATCAGCGGAACCGGCACACCCGGCCCCGTACCCACCCAATCGCCGGAGCGCATGGAACATATGGACGGCCTGCGCAAAGCCGCACTGCTGGATGACGCCCACGCATGGATGCAGGCCTGGCAAGAGCTGGACCGCACCCGCCTGGCCGAGCTGCTGCAAAGCGTCAAAGCGGGCAAGGCTGTACAACTGACCTTGTCTGGCGAGCGCACGGCCGTGACGCTAGAGACTCAAGACAAACCGTGGTGGGGCCGCATCCAGCAACGTTTTTCCACCGCAACATCGCAACAACTATTGCAAACCCTGTGAACATCATCCCCCGCGACATTCCGCCACGCAGTGTGTGGGTGCTGGAGCAAGCGGGAATACACCCGCTACTGGCGCGCCTGTATGCGGCGCGTGGCGTCACCGGCACCGAAGAACTGGACGACGCGCTGGCGAAATTACTGCCGCCCTCCTCCATGCTAGGGCTGCCACAAGCCGCCACGCTGCTGGCCGACGCCATTGCACAAGACAAGCGCCTGTGCATCGTCGCCGATTACGACTGCGATGGCGCCACCGCGTGCGCCGTCGCCATACGCGGCCTCAAGCTGCTGGGTGCTCAGTACGTGGCCTACATCGTGCCCGACCGTATCGTGGACGGCTATGGCCTGACCGCACCGATTGCCCAGCGCGTCAAAGACAGCGGGGCAGACGTGCTAATCACTGTGGACAACGGCATTGCCAGCATGGACGGTGTAGCCCATGCACGCGCCTTGGGGCTGCAAGTGCTGGTGACGGACCACCACCTGCCCGCAGTTGAACTGCCGAATGCCGACGTCATCGTCAACCCCAACCAACCGGGATGTGGCTTTGTCAGCAAGTCCATCGCCGGTGTTGGCGTGATGTTTTATGTGCTGATGGCCTTGCGCAGCGAGTTGCGCACCCGTGGCATATTCGACGCCGCCACACAGCCCAAGCTGGACGTGCTGCTGCCGCTGGTGGCTTTGGGCACCGTGGCCGATGTTGTCAGGCTGGACGCCAACAACCGCCGCCTGGTAGCCCAAGGGCTAAAACGGGTGCGAGCCCTCGCCATGCCTGCAGGTATCGCTAGCCTTTTTATAGCATCAGGGCGATCTGCGCCGGTTGCGACCACGTTTGACTTCGGCTTTGCATTAGGCCCGCGCATCAATGCAGCCGGTCGTTTGAGCGACATGACGCTGGGCATCGAATGCCTGCTGACCGACGACCCGGCCCGTGCCGATGAACTGGCGAAGACGCTGGACGGCATCAACCGTGAGCGCCGCGTAATCGAGGGCGATATGCGCGAGCAGGCCATGCTGATTGCCGAGTCGCTGTTTGAAGAGGGCGATGAAGCGCCGCCTGCCATTTGTGTGTTTGACCCGGACTTTCACGAAGGCGTGGTCGGCATTGTGGCCAGCCGGATCAAAGACAAGCTGCACCGCCCGACCTTTGTGTTTGCCGCCAGTGCCGCACCGGGCAAAGAGCATGAACTCAAAGGCTCGGGCCGCTCCATACCCGGTTTTCATTTGCGTGATGCGCTCGACCTAGTGGCCAAGCGCCACCCTGGCGTGCTGCTGCGCTTTGGCGGCCATGCCATGGCAGCCGGCTGCACCATCCATGAAGACGGCTTGGACACCTTTGAGCAAGGCCTGATCCAAGTGGCCCAAGAGTGGCTGGACGCCGCCACGCTCACCCGCCGCCTGGAAACCGATGGCCCACTGAACCCAGAATACCGCCGTGTCGACTTGGTGGACACCTTGCACAAAGAAGTCTGGGGCCAGGGCTTTGCCGCCCCCACTTTCAGCGAAGAAGTCGAGGTGGTGTCGCAACGTCTGGTGGGTGAAAAGCACCTCGCCCTGAAGCTCAAGCACCAGGGCCAGCCGGTGGACGGCATCTGGTTTGGCCATACCGAGCCGCTGCCCGCCAAGGTCACCCTCGCCTTCCGGCTGGATGCCGACGAATGGAACGGTGTGCGCCGCGTGCGTTTTTTGGTTGAAGGCGCGCAGATCTAGGATTCTGGGCGGTAGGGCGTTCTGCCGCCCAGAATCCTAGTACACCTCCGGCACCAGAATCTGCTGCGGTACCGGCTGGCGCTCATAGTCGTCATGGCGCACACGCGGGGGTAGCACCACAGACGGGTGCTCAATCTCTTCATACGGCATTTGCTGCAACAGGTGGTGGATGCAATTCAGTCGCGCCTTCTTCTTGTCCACCGCCTGCACCACCCACCAGGGTGCCTCGGGAATGTGGGTGCGTGCCAACATCACCTCTTTGGCGCGGGTGTAGTCCTCCCAACGGGCGCGCGACTCCAGGTCCATGGGGCTGAGCTTCCACTGCTTCAGCGGATCATGGATGCGGCCCAAAAACCGGCTGTGCTGCTCTTCGTCTGAGATGGAAAACCAGTATTTGATGACCTGTATGCCCGAGCGCACCAGCATTTTCTCGAACTCGGGCACGGTACGGAAGAACTCCTCAAGCTGTTCGTCATTGCAAAAGCCCATCACGCGCTCCACCCCGGCACGGTTGTACCAGCTGCGGTCAAACAGCACGATTTCGCCCGCCGCCGGTAAGTGCGAGACATAGCGCTGAAAGTACCACTGCGTGCGCTCGCGGTCATTGGGTGCGGGCAGCGCCGCCACACGGCACACGCGCGGGTTCAGTCGCTGGGTGATGCGCTTGATGGCACCACCCTTACCGGCCGCGTCGCGCCCCTCAAAAATCACCACCACCTTGTGGCCGGTTTTGACCACCCAGTCCTGCAGCTTGACCAGCTCGCCCTGCATGCGGAACAGCTCCTTGAAATAGGTGCGCCGGGCCTCCCGCGCGTCTGCATCCAGGTTACTGGGGGCGCCGTCGTCCAGCTCCATCTCCAGCTCTTCGTCGTAACTGTCCAGCATGTCGCTCTGGATACGGCGTATCAATTCGTCTTCGCTGGAACTCACGGTCTACTCCTGTTGGGGGGGTTGCTGCTTACCCTACTAGGGTAGATAAGTCTTGTGACAACGGCGTGACCAAAGCATGACAGCGCCGGGCGTAAGA
>Ga0105048_10011602_pt1 | contig 13884 bp, 7 predicted proteins | sample MAT05_FD_78382 | JGI IMG/M metagenome (GOLD analysis project Ga0105048, IMG submission 78382) | Freshwater microbial communities from Lake Fryxell liftoff mats and glacier meltwater in Antarctica - MAT-05 | ecosystem: Environmental > Aquatic > Freshwater > Ice > Liftoff microbial mat | place...
CGCCGGCTTTGCCACGGATAAAAACATGGTCTGATGTGGCGCCGTACAACGCCACGCTGCCTACAATAATATTTTCTTCAGGTACAAAAGTGGCTGTACGGTCGGGATACAAAATCATGTTGGCGCCACTGAGTCCTTTGCCAAAATAATCGTTGGCTTCGCCTTCCAGTTCCAGCGTTACCCCTTTGGTATTAAAGGCACCAAAACTTTGCCCGGCTGATCCCCGGAATTTCAACTGAATGGTATTTTCCGGCAACCCATGTTGCTTGTATTTTTTTGTGATCTCGTTGCTTAATACTGTTCCAGTGGCACGGTCGGTATTGATGATTTTAAATTCAGCCACTACCTTTTCCTGGTTTTCCAGGGAGGGTTTTGTTGCTTCCAATATTTTCCAATCGAGGATATCCTGCATCATATGGTCTTGCTCTTCGGTATTATACAAACCAGCCTGTGCGCCTTCTATTTGTTTATGTAAAATGGAAGAAAGATCCAGCCTGCTATATTTCCAATGGTCTACATTTTCTCTTTTTACCAGGCAATCCACCTGGCCCACCATTTCTAAAATAGTGCGGAAACCCAGTTCGGCCATTATTTCCCGCAGTTCCTGGGTGAGGTATTTAAACAGGTTTACCACGTGGTCAGCATTGCCCGTAAAGCGTTTGCGCAGTTCGGGGTCTTGTGTGGCCACGCCCACGGGGCAGGTATTCAGGTGGCATTTACGCATCATAATGCAGCCCTCGGTTACTAATGCAGCGGTTGCTACGCCCCATTCTTCGGCACCTAATAAAGTGGCAATGGCAATATCTCTTCCGGTTTTTAACTGGCCATCGGTTTGTACTACCACGCGGCTGCGGAGTTTATTTTTTACAAGGGTTTGGTGGGTTTCGGCCAAACCAAGTTCCCAGGGTAAACCGGCATGTTTAATAGAACTGATGGGTGATGCACCTGTACCGCCATCGTGGCCCGAGATCAGCACCACATCGGCTTTGGCCTTGGTAACGCCAGCGGCAATGGTGCCCACCCCTGCTTTGCTCACCAATTTTACATTGATCCTTGCGGCACGGTTGGCATTTTTCAGGTCAAATATCAATTGGGCCAGGTCTTCAATTGAATAAATATCGTGATGCGGTGGCGGGGATATCAATCCTACGCCCGGGGTTGAGTGGCGCACTTTACCGATCCAGTCATCCACCTTATGGCCGGGAAGCTGACCGCCTTCGCCGGGCTTGGCACCCTGTGCCATTTTAATTTGTAGCTCATCCGCATTGGTAAGGTAGTAAGACGTTACGCCAAACCTCGCACTGGCCACCTGTTTGATGGCACTCCGCATACTATCGCCATTGGCCAAGGGTTCAAAACGCATTTCGTCTTCGCCACCTTCGCCGGTGTTGCTTTTGCCGCCAAGGCGGTTCATGGCTATGGCCAGTGTGCTATGTGCTTCATGGCTGATGGAGCCAAAACTCATAGCACCCGATGCAAAGCGTTTGTAAATATTTTCGGCCGGTTCCACTTCATCAATAGAAATAGAAGGACGGTTGGGGTTAAAGGCAAACAGGCTTCGTAGGGTACAGGCTTTTTCGCTTTGGTCGTTTACCGCTTTGGAATATTTTTTGAATGTCGCATAATCGCTCATCCTTGTGCTATACTGCAGCAGGTGTATGGTGGTGGGATTGAATAAATGGAATTCTCCTTTGCGTTTCCACTGGTAGAGGCCGCCGGTACGCAATTGCTTAACCGGAATTTCTTTTTGCGAAAAACCAAGATGGTGTTTGCTTAGTGCTTCCCTGGCCAGTTCATCCAGGCCCATGCCTTCAATACGAGAATAGGCACCTGTAAAATAGCGGTCCACTACAGAGCGGTCAATACCGAGTATCTCAAATATTTGGGCCCCCTGGTACGACTGCAAAGTAGAGATGCCCATTTTGGAGAACACCTTCAACAGCCCATCGTTAATGGCTTTAATGTAGTTGTAGCGTAATTCTTCCCAGGTTAAAGGGGTATCTAATTTACCCGAAGACTTTAAATTTCGAATAGTGGCCAATGCCAGGTAGGGGTTGATGGCAGTGGCTCCAAAACCAATCAGGCAGGCAAAATGATGCACTTCCCACACATCGCCGGCTTCTACCACAATACCCACGCTGCCGCGTAAACCTTTTCTTATTAAATGATGATGCACAGCAGCTACCGCCAGCAAAGACGGGATGGAAGCATGCTCGCTGTCAATAGCACGGTCGGTAAGAATAATCACTTCAAAACCATCATCCACCGCATCCACCGCATAACGGCAAAGTCGGTCAATGCCCCTTTCCATGGAACCGGGTTTTCCATCAGAGCGGAAATAGGTTTGCAAGGTTTTGGCCTGGAAAATACCGGTATCAATGCTGCGGAGCTTTTCCAGTTCTTTACTGGTTAAAATAGGGTGCCTTAATGCCACACTATGGCAATGCATTGGGTCTTCATCCAACAAGTTGCCATTATTACCCACAAATGTGGCCAGGCTCATTACCAGTCTTTCACGTATCGGGTCTATAGGCGGGTTGGTAACCTGTGCAAATAATTGCTTGAAATAACTGCTTAGATGTTGTGGCTGATCGCTGAGGATGGCCAGCGGCACATCGGTACCCATAGAACCAATGGGTTCTTTTCCATCCAAAGCCATGGGTTTAATAAGGGTTTCAATATCCTCGGTACTGTAGCCAAATGCCTGTTGGTATTTGAATACCGATTCATCGCTGAGATGCGTAAAAGAAACACGGGGTTCTTCCAGTTCTTCCAGCCTTATTTTGTATTGGTTAAGGTAATCGGCGTAAGGTTTTTGTGAGCAGATGCTATGTTTGAGGTCATCGTCGCTGATGATGCAGCCTTTTTCCATATCCACTACAAACATTTTGCCCGGGTGTAAACGCCCCTTCTTGATCACGTTATCTTGGGCTATTGGCAATACACCAGCTTCCGATGCCATAATAACACGGTCGTCTTTTGTAACCACATACCTTGATGGGCGAAGGCCATTACGATCAAGCGTAGCACCAATCATTTTACCATCGGTGAAAGAAATAGAAGCCGGCCCATCCCAGGGTTCCATAATAGAGGCATGGTATTCGTAAAATGCTTTTTTAATGGGGTCCATGTCTTTATCTCCATCCCATGCTTCGGGTATCAGCATCATCATTACATGCGGAAGGCTGCGGCCGGTCATAGTGAGCAGCTCGATCATATTGTCCAGGCAGGCACTGTCTGACTGCGACGGAAATATGATTGGCAGCAGCATGTCCATATCTTCTTTGCTGAACCAGGGTGAAGTAAAGCCGCTTTCGCAGGCTTTGAGCCAGTTGAGATTACCCTGCAAGGTGTTGATCTCTCCGTTATGGGCTATATAGCGAAAAGGCTGCGCCAGTTTCCAGCTCGGGAAGGTGTTGGTAGCAAAACGACTGTGCACCAACCCAAAGGCAGATACCATTCTCTCGTCGCTGAGATCGGTAAAATAGCGGCGAACCTGTGTACTGGTTAATTGGCCCTTATAAATAATCGTTTTGGAAGAAAGCGAAGCCAGGTAAAAACCAATAGCATCTTTCTTTACCGTACTGTTGATGGTATGCGTGGCATAATTGCGGAGTACAAAAAGTTTCCTTTCAAATTCGTCCTGGTTGGTAATATGATCGGGGCAACCAATAATTACCTGCTCTATTTCAGGTTCTACACTTAATGCTGTAACGCCAATATCAATTGGATCTACCGGTACTTTGCGGTAGGCCAGTACAGTCAATTTTAATTTTTTTGCTGCGCGGTTAAATATTTCCCGACACTCTTCCCGCTGTTGCACTTCTTTTGGGAAGAACACCATACCGACCCCGTATTTGCCTACGGCTGGTAAATGAATTCCCAGTTGAATGGCTTCATCAAAGAAAAATTCATGCGGCAATTGCAGCATAATACCGGCACCGTCACCCGTATTGTTCTCACAACCACAGGCGCCGCGATGCTCCATATTTTCTAAAATAGTAAGGGCATCGCCAATATGCTGATGGCTTTTATGGCCTTTAATATTGGCCACAAAACCAATGCCACAGGCATCATGCTCGTACTCGGGGCGGTAAAGGCCTTCACTTATTTGTTCATTTCTTTTCATCAAACAACAAATTGGGTTTTAGTTGAAGGCAGGCAAATCGTGGCTGACAAGATAGAAAACTATCAGCAAATGCTGTTTAAATTTTCAATGTAGTATGGATTAGTTTAGAAATGTTTCAGCAAAACTGAACATGGCTTTGAAATATTTTAATGCTGCGATTTAAGTCCGCAGCAATAGCTGACTTGGAAAGCGATGGAATTATTGAACCGTTTTCAGATAAATGTGTTCTGCGCAGATAATTTACGATGCTTATTCCGAACGGGGTAAGGTTTTAAGGCAAGAGCTATTTCACGGTAACAACCCTGCATGTTTTATCGGGTGGACGTCGGTTATGTTTTCCTGAAACAAGTTCCGGATTTACAAACAGCTAATTATTTTAAACCATGCTGCACTTTTATAACAAAGGCTTCTGTGGTGTTGGCGTAATTTGCTATTTCTGCTACTGTACATTTCCTTGAAAGCAAAAGGTTGGTTACAAAGGCAGTCTTTTCTTCCATTTTACCTTCCATTTTACCTTCTAATTTACCTTCTAATTTACCTTCTAATTTACCCTCTAATTTACCCTCTAATTTACCTACCACTTTACCTTCCATTATTCCCTCTGCCCTGCCTTTTTTCTTGGCTCTGTCGAGTACCATTTCTACTATGCCCATGGTTTTTTTATTTTCGGTTAATGTATTTATTGCTTCTTCAAATTTAGACCCGGTTTCTTGTTTGGCAAACCACACGTACAAATTTAAGAACGTTTGTAAGCCCCGCATTTTTTTAGTATCAATATTTCTTCGGTACAGGTTGCGGAATATTTGCAATTTAAGAGCCAGCAAATCATCGTCGTCCACCTTTTTCTTTTTTAAAGCCAGCAACACTGTGAGCACCAAAATGGCAAATGGATTTTCGTCTGCAGCAAGTACCTCTTCGTTTTGTTCCAGGATTTTATATGTGTTGAACCGGTAAACATTGCTGGTTCCAAGGTGATCGTATTCATACGTCTTCGGATGAAACTTTTTGTTGCCATCTGTAAAAATGGCAAAGGCTGTGATAGGCTTTTTGTACTTATCCAGAATGCGGTAGAAATAGGTGAACATTCTTTCCGCAAAATCCTTGTCGTCGTAACCCTGTATCTCAATATGCACCAGCAGCCACTCCTCTTTACCAGTCTTTGTAAACACTTTTACCAGCTTATCTACAAATTTTGGCGAATCACCTTCGTCCTGCGGAAAAAGTTGTTCCAGTTCCTTATCCAAAAACTGAAAACCCTTGCGCATATCGAAAAAGGTATCAGCTTCTTTAAAAAAGAAGCGCAAAAAATCGTCGAATACGTTTTCCAGTATCCCCTTCCAAAGCGTATCGTCTTTTATCATGCCATTGCAATTATAGTTTTCATAGTGTATATAAAGGCAGGTTAGCTACTGCGCCAGCCTCAGATTTTTATTTAAATTATAGCCACCCCGATCTGCGGAACAACGAGTAGATTATAACGCATAAGCCCACCGTAAACATTACCACCGTTGGGTAGCCATACTGCCATTCCAACTCTGGCATAAACTTAAAGTTCATACCATAAAAACCGGCCACCATTGTTGGTACAGCTATAATGGCAGCCCAGCCTGCAAACTTTTTGCTTACCTCGCTTTGCGAAATAGATAGCAAGGAAAAATTAGCCTCCATGGCAGTATTCAATAATTCGTGGGCATGATCCACCATTTCGTTTATGCGTAGCGAATGGTCGTACACATCGCGGAAATAGGTTTGGGTTTCTTCCGAAATGAGCTTAATGTCGAAGCGGGCAAGCCGGTTGCAAATGTCTATAAGTGGCGACACTGCCCGTTTTACTTCGAGCAACTGGCGTTTGAGGTTGTAGATATCCTCTGTGGTTTGGCGGGTTGGTTTATCATTAAATATCTTTTCTTCTATAGACAGAAGGCCTTCTTCCAACGCTTCCACTACTGGGAAATATTGATCAACGATAGCATCCATTACAGCATAAAGCGCAAAGCCCTGGCCTTTACTTAATTGATGCGGCATGCTTTCGCAGCGGAGGCGCACATCGGCATACGATATGGAAGAGCCGTGCCGCACCGTTACCAAAAAATTGCTGCCTACAAAAAAATGGGTTTCGCCAAACTCAATTTTATGCAGGTTTCCATTTGCCTGTGCGGTGCGCAACACCACAAAAAGAGTATCGTCGTATTTTTCAATTTTTGGGCGTTGGTGCGCCAGGTGGGCGTCTTCAATGGCCAAGTCGTGCAAGTGGAATTTAGACTGCAACAACTGCAATGTTTCTTCGGTAGGTTCGTGCAGCCCCACCCATACAAACTGGCCGGGGTTTTGCAAGGTCTCGTCTATATGCTCCAAATCCACATTGCCCACTCTGCGGCCATTTAGGTAGGCTGCGCAATTAACTATTTCGTTCATGGCACTCGTTTTTAAGGGTAATACTTGTATGACCGTAGCTGGCTTAGTTTATGTAAAGTAAATCAGCCCAAACCTATTCCAAATTATTTTTCAGAAGAATATCCATTACCGTTTTACCAGTTACAAAATCACAGTCTGCACTGTAGTTCGTTGTAAATATTGCGTAATCGTTTTGGGAAAAGCCAAGAGGCTTAAAGTTTTTTTGGGCTGAAAAAAATAATCGCCTGGAGGTGTAAAAGAAGCCTCTATTTTTACTTCGATAAACTGGGCATAAATTATTTGATGTGTAAGTTTTTGGGTGTAGGTTTCGGATATACTTACCAGTTCGGCTTCTATAGATAAGTGCTGTTGTAAAAACTTTTTTACCTGCTTTTCGCCCCAGCTTCGGGGTTCTTGGGCTTCGTGCATAATAAATTCGTGCAGGCTTTGCCAAATATCTTTACCAACTCTTTTACGCACCAGCACCCGCTTATTTTTTTCTATAATAAAATAGGTGAACCAACGCCTTTTTATGAGTAGTTGTTTTGTTTTTATGGGCAAAGTGCCGACCATGTTTTTTTGTAATGCCACACATTGTTTTGCCAGCGGGCAGCAGTGGCACATGGCATTTGCCGGGGTACAAATTGTTGCACCAAAATCCATTATGGCCTGGTTGTATTGGCCAGGCTGTTGTTGGTCCAGGCATTCATCGGCCTGGGCTTTAAAAAGTTTTTTGCCTAAGCTGCTGTCTGAAGGGGTTTGGATGCCAAAATACCTTGCCAGCACCCGAAACACATTACCATCCACCACGGCGTGGGGCAGGTTAAAAGCAAATGAAGCTATGGCAGCAGCTGTATATGGTCCTATACCCTTTAGTTCTAAAATTGCTTCGTATTTATCGGGAAATTCGCCATCAAATTCGGTAGTTATAAGCCTGGCCGTTACCAGCAAATTCTTACATCGGCTGTAATAGCCAAGCCCTTCCCAGAGTTTAAAAACATCATCATCTTTGGCTTTAGCCAAATGCTTAATTGTAGGGAAATGCTTAATAAATTTTTCGTAGTAAGCCCAGCCCTGCTCTACCCTTGTCTGTTGTAAAATAATTTCGCTGAGCCATATTTTGTAGGGTTTCTTTTCTCCCTTCCAGGGCATTTGCCTGTGGTTGTGGGTACTATTCCAAAGCATCAGGTTCATTCTAAAAAGGGTTATGCCTTGTTGCTTATTTTTTGCCATCGGTTTTTTATTGCTTTTATCCCTTGCCACTCCAGGCTTTCTGTGGCCGTACATTGCAGACTTACCGTATAACCAATTTATTAGCCTTCTGTAAACCCTAAATATAAAATTAGTTTTGAGCTACTTGCATATCCGGTTTTCTTAAACTACATTGCTTTGCTGTAATAAAAAAATCCTCTAAAACTCAACCTTAAAAAATCATGAGAAAATCAGATTTAATCAACCAAATTTCTGAAAAGACTGGTATCGCAAAAGTAGATGTATTGGTAACATTGGAAGCAATGTTCAAAGAAGTTAAGAGCAGTCTTTCTAGTGGCGAAAATATTTATATACGTGGCTTTGGCAGTTTTATCTGTAAAAAAAGAGCCGCCAAAATTGGCCGTAATATCAAACGAAATACAGCGGTAGAAATACCGGAACACTATATACCCGCTTTTAAACCTGCAAAAGAATTTGTTCAGGAAATCAAACAAAGCAGAAGGTAATTTTTAAACCAAAATATTCCCTCTTTTTAAAGTACTCAATACGAACATGGGAATATTACAGTGGCAGCTTGTGTTTTTACTTTTATAAAATGGGTAGGTAGTATTTGGCCCAAATTATTTATCAAGCCAATCGGCCGGGCATTGTTTTTTTGTTTTACCGTACCTGAAACCCCTAACCAGCAACTGTTAGCGTTGCAAAATACAGTACCACAAATATTATTTGGCCATCTCTACTACGGCCTTTTACATTTGCACCAGTTCTTTAAAATCACTTATCAAGAAAGGCAGAGGGATATGGCCCAATGAAGCCTTGGCAACCCTTGCAGTGTACTCCGCTGTAAGAAGGTGCCAACTCCTACCCAGGTTTATTCGTGGGAGAGATAAGCCAGAGTAAGCATTTATTCTACCAAAGGTTTTAACCGACACCTGAAAATATATAAAGCCCATCTGAGTTACGGATGGGCTTTTTTGTGTCAAGTGGGAACCAGGATGTAAGTGGATTGACAGGATTAATGGGAAATTAAACACAATCTTTTTAATCAATGTCATTTACTTACATCCTGGTTCAGACAAATTTTTCGACAAGTAACAAGAAAATATCAAAAACCAAAATCACATTCATGAGCGAAGAAGCAAACAAAACAAAACCATTGGTACTGGGCCTTTTTGGCTTTGGCGTGGTGGGCGAAGGGCTATACAAAGTATTGGCGAAAACTACATCGCTTAATGCCAGCATTAAGAAAGTATGCATCAAGCATCCCAATAAAAAAAGAAATGCCCCGGCGGAACTGTTTACAACTGATGCCGACCTGCTGCTGAACGACCCGGAGATAAACGTGATTGTAGAAATGATAGACGATAGCGAAGCGGCATATAGCATTGTTACCACGGCCATAAAGAATAAAAAGCAAGCCGTAAGTGCCAGCAAAAAAATGATAGCAGAACACCTTGAAGAGCTTATTCGTTTGCAACAGGAACATGGTGTTTCCTTTTTGTACGAAGCCGCTGCCTGCGCTTCTATACCCGTTATCCGAAACCTGGAGGAATACTACGATAACGATTTATTGGCTGGTTTTCAGGGGGTGGTAAACGGAAGTACCAATTACATACTTACTAAAATGTTTGAAGATGGGTTAGATTACAAAGAAGCCTTACTGGAAGCGCAGCAATTAGGTTTTGCTGAGAGTAACCCGGCATTAGACGTGGAAGGCATTGATGCCGTGAATAAACTTACAGTTTTGCTAAGCCATGCCTATGGCATTGTGAGCCACCCTTCTAAACTTTTATACACCGGCATACAGAATATTAATGCAAATGACGCCAAAGTAGGAGCCGAAAAAGGACTGGTAATACGGCTGGTGGCACAGGCACGCAAGACAAACGATGGCAAAGTGGCCAGCTTTGTGCTGCCACAGTTTGTAAAAAAAGACAACCCGCTGTACAACGTTCGCAACGAATACAATGGGGTGGTTATTAAAAGCGGCTTTGCCGATGAGCAGTTTTTTTACGGAAAAGGGGCAGGAAGTTTTCCTACGGCATCAGCAGTATTGAGCGACATAAGTGCCCTGCGGTACGAATACAAATACGAGTACAAAAAACTGTTTTACCATGTGCCCAACGAGCTTACCTGGGATTTTTACCTCAAAGTCTATGTAAGTTTTGAGCAGTTGCAATCCATACCACAACAATATTTTGAGTGGATAGAAGAATGGCATAGCAACGAAACAGGCGGATATCTTGTTGGGGTATTGCATGTAAAACATTTATTAGAGAGCCAATGGTGGAAACAAAAAGGCGTTTCACTGGTGCTTACAGCCGACCCATTTATTGAAAATATTGAGTTGCGCCAGCTAAGGAAAAAGAGTTTGGAACTGGCGGGGGTGGTGGTGTAAGGGGGTGATATTTGCCAATTTCCGTTTGGATTGTTTTGGCTTAAAAAAGTTGTAGTTGTTCCACCCCAAATAGCCCTATCCATCAATTCCCCTAAATTTGCCTCCTTGCAATAAAATACACACAGGAACTTAGGTGATTTCAAAAAAAAACTGGCAGGCCAGCGGAGAGACCTATTTATTTGCTTGCAAAGACAGCGTTCTTTTTGTTTCAATTGCAACTAGTGCAGATGGGAATCTGGAGCAATCAAAACCGCCAAAAACTTCAATATTTATGAGATAAAATTTGTGTCAACGCAAGATTTACAAAAGCTTTTATTTCGTCACTGGTAAAAGAACCAATAACTTTTTATTCAGTTTTGCGCAGTAAATTATCTAAAAAAAACCTGGAAAATTTATAGTAACCAGTAGGTTAGCTTAAGCTCAATTAAGGCAGCCAGTAGCAGCAGAGCAGATACACAAGATGTAAATCCAAATCGTGCTTTTGCTGTTACACAAGTTCTTCTAAAAAGAAAAGAAGCCGGAAAAGTATTCCTTTACAACGGGTTTTAAATCCCACCAGTTATCCAATGAAAAGAATAAAGTTTGGCCGGCTAAACACTGCTATCATTTACGCATTTGTTATGGGAGTACTCACTCTTTTATCTTTAGTTGTAAGAAGATACTTAACTACACCAACCTTTAAATCAGAGGCCAATCAATTATATGAGCAATAAAATTTCTTTCGCTCTGGTAGGCTGTGGCCGCATAGGCACCCGTCATGCCGAACATATTGCCAACAAAGGCTTGTTAACTGCCGTTTGTGATACGGATAAATCTAAAGCAGATAAAATTGCCGCAGATTATAATGCAAAAGCATATTACAGCTTGGAAGACTTGCTTATAAACGAAATTGACGTTTTGGTAGTATCCGTATGTACCCCAAACGGACTCCATGCGCAGCATAGTATACAGGCATTAAATGCACGTAAACATGTGCTTTGCGAAAAACCAATGGCCATTAGTGTAAGTGATTGTGGTGAGATGATAAAAGCGGCTGAAAAAAATAACAGGCACTTATTCGTGATAAAACAAAACAGGTTTAACCCGCCCGTCTCCGCCGTAAAAACCCTAATAGATAACAATAAACTGGGCAAGCTCTATTCGGTGCAACTAAACTGCTTTTGGAACCGAAACGAAGACTACTATAAGAACTCATGGAAAGGCACCAAAGATTTGGATGGCGGCACACTTTTTACCCAGTTTAGCCATTTTATAGACCTCCTCTATTGGCTAATAGGCGATGTAAGAAAAGTATTTGCGATGACAGCCAATTTTGGGCATAAAGGCATTATTGAATTTGAAGATACCGGCGTTATTGCACTTCAATTTTATAGTGGAGTACTAGGCACTATCAATTATACCGTTAACTCCTTTGCTAAAAACATGGAGGGCTCTATTACCATTTTTGGTGAAAAGGGTACGGTAAAAATTGGTGGTCAATACCTTAATGAGCTGGAATATCAAAGTATAGATGGGATGGAAATAAAAGATTTACCCGAAGGCAACAAGCCTAATAATTACGGCACCTACACGGGCAGCATGAGTAACCACGATAAAGTTTACGAGAACCTGATAGACGTAATGGATAACGGAGCAAGTATGGTTACCAACCTTTTTGAAGGTCTTAAAACAATTGAGATTATTGATAAAATATACCAATCCGCACAACAGCACAACCAATAAAATGGAGCCAGTAAAATACCAGGCACAGGTAAAAGATGTGCGCTTTGGTGACAATGTAACAATTGTTGAACCCTGTAACCTGTATGGCTGTACCATTGGCAGCCATAGTTTTATTGGGCCTTTTACCGAAATACAAAGAAATGTAAGTGTTGGCGAATATTGTAAAGTGCAGAGCCACAGCTTTATATGCGAACTTGTAACCATTGGCCATCATTGCTTTATAGGACACGGGGTAGTGTTTATCAATGATCTTTTTAAAGAAGAGGGCCCGGCCGGCGGCAATATAGAATTATGGAAAGCCACCCAAATCGGCAATCATGTTTCCATTGGCAGTAATGCAACCATTTTGCCTGTTAGTATTTGCGATAATGTAGTAATTGGCGCCGGGGCTGTGGTTACAAAAAACATTACCCTTCCGGGAACTTATGCCGGAAATCCGGCAGTGCTGATAAAAAGCGGCCTTTTGCCAGGTTAAATTTTATATGGACTTCACATACCGTTTAAATTGGAGAGAAACAGCCCTCCCCCCTTTCATCAAAATTAATCAGGAAGGCAATTCCCCTAAATTTGCCCACTTTACAATATAATTATCTCAGGAACGTTAAAACTGATTATGAAACTGACTCACTTAGCCGTAAGCCTTATTTGCTTACTGGCATTTAATATTTGTTCACAGGCACAGGTTTTAGGTTCCGAAAATCTCACCAATGTAAAGGTTGAAACCATTTCTGACGATGAAATAAAAGGTTATTATCAAAAGGCAACTGCCGCCGGTTTAACAGAGGATCAGGCCTATCAGGTGCTTACTAATAAAGGGCTGCCACTTACAGAGCTTGAAAAACTAAAGCGACGTATTGAGGCCATCTCTGGCGGTGCAGCAAGTAACAATACCCTGCTTAAAAAGATCAGTACCAAAAATGTTCCCCGTGTTACCAATACCGATGCTGCAAGGGTGCCCATGGAAACATTTAGTAGGGATAACACTATCTTTGGCTCCGAACTTTTTTCAGCTAGTAGCATGGTATTTGAGCCAAACCTACGCATTGCGACGCCATCTAGCTATATACTTGGGCCCGATGATGAAGTCATCATACATGTATTTGGTTTTAGCGAGCAAACCTATAACCTTACTGTAAATGCAGAAGGTAATATTTACATCCCCAACGTGGGTCCGCTGTACGTAAATGGATTAAGTATAGACGAGGCCTTAACAAAAGTAAAGAGCAAACTTGGCGGCACTATTTACAGAGCCATCGGCTCCGGCCAAACCAAAGTGTCGCTAGACCTTGGTAAAATAAGAAGTATAAGGGTTACCGTAATAGGCGAAGCTCGCAAACCAGGTACCTTCTTAGTATCGTCTTTAACCTCGGTCTTTAACCTATTGTATTTATGTGGCGGCCCATCCGACATGGGCAGCTTTCGCAAGATAGAATTAATAAGAGATGGAAGGCTAAAAAGAACGGTCGATATCTACGATTTTCTTACTAAAGGCGATTTGAAAGATAATGTGTTGTTAGAAGAGTTGGACGTTGTGCGCATACCGTATTACGAAACAAGGGTAACCCTATCTGGCGAAGTAAAACGGCAAGGGAAATTCGAATTAAAGGCAGATGAAACGCTTACCCAACTTTTAGGATATGCAGGCGGCTTTACAGATGAGGCTTATAAAGCATCGGTAAATATTACCCAACTAACAGATAAAGAAAAGAAGATTGCCGATATTGCTTCGGCAGCATTTGCTAGCTACAAGCCGCAAAGCAGCGATATTATCAGCGTCGGTAGGATTTTGGACCGATATGCCAACCGGGTAAATATTACTGGCGCCATTATACGGCCCGGAAACTATGAAATTGAAGAGAACATGAGCTTGCAAAGCCTCATAACAAAAGCCGGCGGCCTGCGAGAAGATGCCTACTTGCAACGGGGCGTTATATCAAGGCTGAATGATGATATGAGCCCGGCCAATGTATCTTTTCATGTGCGCAATGTAATAAACGGCACCGAAATCATCCAGCTAAAGAAAGAAGAC
>Ga0105048_10011604_pt1 | contig 13884 bp, 16 predicted proteins | sample MAT05_FD_78382 | JGI IMG/M metagenome (GOLD analysis project Ga0105048, IMG submission 78382) | Freshwater microbial communities from Lake Fryxell liftoff mats and glacier meltwater in Antarctica - MAT-05 | ecosystem: Environmental > Aquatic > Freshwater > Ice > Liftoff microbial mat | place...
AATAATCCTAGAGCTAAGGAGATTTCTTGAAAAGAATTTACCCCACCCTAGCCCTCCCCTTGCAAAGGGGGAATTAAAGGGGGTAAGTCCAACTAGTAACTTTTACTGGGTATTTTCATTGTCGGAAATCTCCTAAATCTAGATATTCCCCCTGCGATCGTAGTAGAGGGAATATCGGTATATTGATAATCACAACTTTATAACTGCAATAACTGCCTTGGTTAATTTCTATGGTTCATGCGCCTAAAAATCTCCTTTCTATAACTCTCATGCCTTTGATGATTACTCTAGGCAGTCTTATACTTAACCCTTCATCTAGTTATGCTCAAGGAGATTTAAATTCCCTACTTAGGACGGCAGTATGTACTCAAGACTGGGGGGGCGCGATCGCAGTGGTCGATCGAATGCGTCCTTTAGTTCCTAGAAATAGCTCTAGCCAAGAACAGCTAACTAATTACCGCCAACAACTACAAAACCTACAGCAAGTAAATCTTCGTCTAGATAACTGGGCTTGTGTACAGGGTCAACCCATACCTGCTTTCCCAAGTAATCTTAGCGATCGCCCGAATACTATCCCCTCTCCTACTGCCAATAGGAGCGATCCGCCTCCAGTAACCGCCGCCCAAAACTTCTGGGAAGGATTTCTAGATATCGCTGATGCCAGCACCGCCAGGATCGCTCAGACCATAGGACAGGAGAGATTACGCCAGTACGCTGCCCAAGTATGCAGTACCTTACAACAAGGAGGCAGAATACGAGATGTGCCGGCGATCGCCACGGGAAATACCCTTACTCCCCCAAGCTTTCAAGAAACCTTGCAAGAAGCAAGCGTTAGTGCCTACTGTCCTGCCTACATTAACAAACTCGAATAAAGGCAGAGTTGGCTAAGGGATTTTCAGGGAACTAAGTCGAAGCCCTATCCTCTAGGAGCGATTAGTGCTAAACCGATAAGGATTTTTCCCGTAGTGCGGGGGAAATTCTTACTAAAAAAATCATTACTTTTTCAGGACTACCTAATAGCGATCGCTCGATAGAGAATACCTAGAGTAAACCATAGGCAAAAATTCTCGTCCTCAAGTGGGGACTAAAGCACCACAGGGCTATACTATGTTAATGAAGTTTTAAAACCTTCAATAAACCCTTAAAACTCTGCCTCAGTAATTATTTGGACTAGCCTACATGAACTCAGGAATAGACCTTCAAGGAACATTTATAGATTTCATCACTGACCTTGGTGTACCAACTGGTACCGCTAAAGCTCTGTGGTTGCCCCTGCCCATGGCCTTAGTCCTACTGGGAGCAGCCACTGGTTTATTGATTGCCGTATGGCTAGAGCGGAAAATCTCCGCCGCTGCCCAACAACGCATTGGCCCAGAATACGTAGGTCCGATGGGGATTCTCCAACCCGCTGCTGATGGATTAAAACTCCTATTTAAGGAAGATATTGTCCCCGGCAAAGCCGATCCTTGGTTATTTACCCTCGGACCAATTATCGTCTTGCTGCCCGTATTTGTTTCCTTTATCATTGTCCCCTTTGGCGAGAATATGCTAATTACAGACCTAGGAACAGGGATTTTTCTCTGGATCGCCTTGTCTAGCATTACTCCCATTGGTCTGCTGATGTCGGGCTACTCTTCTAACAATAAATACTCCTTAATTGGAGGCTTACGGGCAGCGGCTCAATCTATTAGCTATGAAATTCCCCTAGCCTTAGCAGTGCTGGCAGTGGTGATGATGTCTAATAGCTTGAGTACGATCGACATCGTTCATCAACAATCCGGCTACGGTATTTTAGGCTGGAATATTTGGCGGCAACCTGTAGGCTTTTTAATCTTTTGGATCGCAGCCCTAGCAGAATGCGAACGCCTGCCCTTTGACCTGCCCGAAGCAGAAGAAGAATTAGTTGCGGGGTATCAAACAGAGTATTCAGGCATGAAATTTGCCCTGTTTTATATTGGCTCCTACGTTAACTTAAACCTTTCAGCTCTTCTAGTCGCAATACTCTATCTAGGCGGTTGGGAATCTCCTATCCCCATAGATAATCTAGGATCGCTGTTGGGAGTTGCCCAAGATACTCCTTGGTTGCAGGTGATTACTGCCGCCTTAGGAATTGGGATGACTCTACTGAAAGCTTACTTCTTGCTTTTTATTGCAGTCTTATTACGCTGGACTGTGCCACGGGTAAGGATTGACCAGTTACTAAATTTAGGTTGGAAGTTCCTCTTACCGATCGCCCTCCTAAACCTCCTATTAACTGCGGGACTAAAGCTCGCCTTCCCCTTTGCCTTCGGAGGCTAGTTTGTAATTATCAGTGAACAGTTATCAATGAACAGTGAACAGTGAACAATTATTAGGCATTTATGTTCCCTGTTTACTAGCCAAAATTGGTTGATTACAGCTAATTATGAGAGACAAAAACCCTCTAGAGAGAAGAACGATATGTTGAAATTCCTCAAACAAGTAGGCGATTACGCCAAAGAAACTTTCCAAGCGGCAAAGTTTATTGGACAAGGCTTGGGGGTCACGTTTGATCACATGAGCCGCCGCCCTGTTACTATCCAGTACCCCTACGAGAAACTTATTCCCTCCGAACGCTACCGGGGACGAATTCATTTTGAATTTGATAAGTGTATTTCCTGTGAGGTTTGTGTCCGGGTCTGCCCCATTAACCTGCCAGTTGTGGATTACGAATTTGATAAGATAACCAAAAAGAAAAAGCTCAACAGCTACAGTATTGATTTTGGAGTGTGTATTTTCTGCGGTAACTGTGTAGAATACTGCCCAACTAACTGTATTTCCATGACTGAAGAGTACGAACTGGCAGCTTACGATCGCCACGAACTCAACTACGATAGCGTAGCCCTAGGACGATTACCCTATAAAGTTACTGACGATCCCATGGTAACTCCGATGCGAGAACTGGCTTACCTGCCCAAGGGTGTTTTAGACCCTCATGATTTACCCGCAGGTTCCCAACGCCCTGGCAAGCGCCCAGAAGAGTTGGTTAAAGAAGCCTCTAAATAGCTTACTGAGCATAGCTGACTGAGGGCAGTAACAGTAGGCAAAGTAGAAATGCAGAGAGAAATGTAGATTCTAAGTAGAAAAATCAATAGCAATCAAGAAAGGATAAAACTGTGAACTTAGCAGAAGGTGTACAGGTTGTTAGCTTTGGTGTTCTGGCAACCATGATGATTTTGGCGGCTCTAGGGGTAGTGCTACTGAACAATATTGTTTACTCAGCCTTTTTATTAGGAGGTGTATTCATCAGTATTTCTGGGCTATACGTGCTCCTCAATGCAGATTTTGTAGCCGCAGCTCAGATTTTGATCTACGTAGGAGCAGTAAATGTATTAATTCTGTTTGCCATCATGCTTGTGAATAAGCAGGAAGCCTACGCCCCTGTAGCAAATCGCTGGGTACGGGATTTGGCAGCGGGATTGGTTTGTGTGGGAGTGTTTGCCCTATTAGGAACTGTAGTTGTGGCAACAGATTGGCAGGTCGCTCCGCCTCCTGTTCAAACTCTTAGTTCTGTGATCAAGATTGGAGAACACTTTTTTAGTGATTTTCTCTTACCCTTTGAGTTGGCTTCGGTGCTATTACTGATGGCTATGGTGGGGGCGATCGTGCTTGCCCGCCGGGACGTGATGCCCGGAGATTTGAGTTTGACAAATCAAACTACTAACCGGACTCTACCAGAAAAAGCTAGAGAACTCGCCGCCCTAGGTAGCAAGAAAATATAAAGAAAGCAGGAATATCTCTAATATCTGTTTGAGGGATATTCTTGCTAGAACAATTTGCTAAAACAATTCAGGATAATTATTAGCCAATCTCAGGAATTTTTCTATGCTTCAACTACAATACTTTCTTCTTTTAGGAGCAGCTCTGTTTTGTATCGGTATTTATGGATTAGTAACTAGCCGTAATGCTGTGCGGGTACTAATGTCGATCGAACTCCTGTTGAATGCAGTAAACCTGAACTTAATGGGTTTCTCCAATTTCCTCGATCCTACAGAAATCAAGGGGCAGGTATTTACAGTATTTGTAATTACTGTAGCCGCAGCAGAAGCAGCCGTAGGCTTGGCAATCATCCTATCTATTTATCGCAACCGTGACACCGTAGATATGGAGCAGTTCAATCTTCTGAAGTGGTAATAACTCTTTTACTTGCCAAGAGCATTCATAGGGTTGGCAGCAATAATAACAAAACCAAGGATCCAAGCTGGCAGGAAGAAAATCTCTCCGCCAAATTTTCTTTGTAGCAGCCAGCCTCTTGATGAGTGCGATCGCCAGCGAACTACCATATCCATGATAACCAAAGCAAAGCCAACACTCATCATAACCATTTGATTAGGGAGTTTGAGAGTGCATGAAGGATGCTTATAAACCAAGGATTTCAGTCACTTGCCCTTCTCGTCCCCTAGGAATTAACTTCTAACAAACCGACAGGCGGGTTTATTTCCAACCGCTGCTCCGCGATATTCACCACCGGGACAATTTCCATTACAAACGGAATTAGGATCGTCACGGGTTGGGGTTCAGTTTGACGTTTTGGCTTAGGAATTTTACTTTTCCGATTAGGGACAACTTTCTCCTTGACTTCTGGAATGGGGGGCTGCACCGCTAGTTCCACTTCTAATAGATCATTCCCCGCCGGGATCACATCCACCACAGTGCCGATCGCCACTCCAGTTTTTTGGTTATAAACTCCCAAACCAATGAGATCCATCACATGAAACTGATCTGGAGGCAAGGCAATGCGATCGCTCTGAGGCACCAATAACTTTCCGCCCCGCAAAGCATCCACCGCTTCCCGACTGGTAATTCCTTCTAGATTAATAATATACAGATCCTTTCCCGGCACGAACCTTCCCCGCACCAGGTTCACTGCGACGGGTTCTTTCCCCGGCAATTGCAACCAACGCTGCCCCGGCTTTTGGAACCGTTCTGGAAAATCTGACTGGGGATAAACTCGAATTTCTCCTTGTAAGCCTTGAGCAGATACGATCGTCCCAATTTCTAACCACTGCTCTGCTGATGTATTTACCAATGTATTCTCTAAGTTATTTTCTAATTTATTCGTGACTTCTGATGGTTCCTGCCTGACAGTCCCGGAGCCAAGTAATGACGGCTTGCCCCACGGCACTATTCATACTCTCCCGTGTGGGAGTGAGGTTTTGTTGAGACTGGGTGCTACTCCTACTATACATCAGGGCTAGTTGCCAACCCCGGCTAGTTTGTACCAAAAATAAACGATGAAATTCTTGCACTTCCACGATCCTGCTCCCTTGGTACTCTCGGTTCAGGGTCGTAAAAAATACCTGACGTAGTTCTTGATTATTGGGCTGGTTAGGATTTGGAGGAGTTGTCTCAAGGGGGGGATTAATATCTGTATTTAGGGGATTAAAATCTGGATTTCCAGCAATGATCACGTAGGAATTCGTGCTTTCTAATCGCAAACGGCGCGATCGCTGAGTTACCCGATTGGCATAACTAGGCAAATCTCGCAACAGCAAAGTAGTCAAACTCGGCAAATCTTGTGGACAGCTACTAGGCTTGACTTCTGCCGCCCGTGCGATCGCCGGAAACCCAAACCCTACAGCAATCATAATCATCAAAATCCCCCCCCTTTTTAAGGGGGGCAGGGGCGATCGCAAACTTGCCAAAAGTGAACTAACCCTAATCACTCCAACTCCTCACAAATACGCTGCCAAGCCGCCACCGGGTCTGGGTCTGCCGTGATGGGGCGACCAATAACTAGATAATCTGCCCCCGCTTGAAATGCTGCCTTTGGAGTCATACTCCGCCGTTGATCTCCCGCCGCTGCCCAACTAGGACGAATCCCCGGACAAACCAACAAAAAATCCTGACCACATACATTTCTCAACTGGGCTACCTCTTGGGGCGAACAAATTACTCCCGACAAACCAGCCTTCTGAGCCAGAAGAGCCATTTCTAGGGCATATTCTGATAGCTCTAGGGGAATTTTCAGATCAAAAGCCAAATCCCTACTGCTGAGACTAGTGAGAAGAGTGATAGCAAGGAGGCGGGGCGGATGGCTACCTAGATTTTGGGCGCAGGCGATCGCAGCCCCTTGGGCAGTTTCTAGGGCAATCTTCCCGGCAGTAGCATGAACTGTGAGCAAATCCACCCCGTAGTGAGTAGCTTGACGCACCGCCCCAGCCATCGTATTGGGGATATCATGAAATTTTAGATCCAGAAAAATCTTCTTTTGCTTTTGCTTGAGAAATCTCAGAATTTCTCCGCCGTTACAGACAAACAATTCTAAGCCGACTTTCCAGAACTGGACTTGAGGCAATAGCTCAACTAGGGCGATCGCCTCCTCTAGAGTTCCCACATCCAAGGCTACAATAATCCTTTCAGCTAGGACTACCGGAGTAGGCACAGGGCTTTGTTGAGTATCATTAGCCATTGGTTACTTACCAGTACAGTAAGTATTAATCTCCCCTACGGTTAGGTTCGATTCTTGTCCTGCCTTGCCAGCTTTTTGGATATTTTCACCGACCTGCTTTGTAGAAGCTTCTATCTGTTTTAAGGCCTCAGGAGCAGTGAAATTTACGGTTCCCAAGGTAGCAAAAGCCTTGCTAGAATCATCGAAACCAGTCGAGATCGTCTCTAGCTGGGATATGTACTTACTCTGAAGTTCTTTGAGTTTCGGATCGGCTAGATTTACTTCCTTAATCTGCTCACCAACCTTTCTGATATCTTGGACAAATTTCCCTAGCGACTCTTGAACCTTTGCTATTTGCGCTTTTACTTCTTCAGGTTTCGTGGGGTTAACATTACCCATACTTCCCATAGCACTAGCAGATTTCTGGTAAGTAGTTTGCCCTTTATTAATTTCGGCAATTAACTTATTGCACTGAGATGTTTTACTTTCTCCACAGCTAGTTAGGAGGAGTAAAAATCCCAAGCCAAGGGACAAACTAACCTGAGTTTGATAGCGATAAGACATTATAAAACCTCTCTAAGTTGGTTGATTGCGGCGGCGCTGGAGAAACTCTGGAATATCAAGCTTCTCTCCCTGGGCATCCAAAACAGAAGGTGGAGGAGTCAGAGGGTTGCGTCGAGGAGTCCGATTAATTACCTCGCGCGCTGGAGGCGGGGCAGGGATATTGATTTCTCCAGTAAATCCGGTGGCAATTACGGTAATTCTGATTTCTCCTTGGAGTCGTTCGTCAATTACAGCCCCAAAGATAATATTAGCGTTGGGATCTACTACATCGTAGATAACTTCCGCCGCAGCATTGACTTCGTGGAGGGTCAGGTCTGTGCCGCCCGTAATGTTAAATACTACCCCCCGCGCTCCATCAATAGAGGATTCCAAGAGAGGAGAAGAAATGGCGGCGATCGCTGCTTCCCGCGCCCTAGATTTCCCGGAGCCAATGCCGATCCCCATCAAAGCAGAACCTGCATCTGCCATCACAGCTCGCACATCAGCAAAATCTACGTTCACCAAACCGGGAATGGTAATAATATCGGAAATCCCTTGGACTCCTTGGCGTAGTACGTCATCAGCTTGACGGAAAGCCTCTTGGACTGGGGTTTGTTCAGAAATTACGGAGAGCAACTTGTTATTAGGAATTACGATCAGGGTATCAACTCGGCTTTGCAAAGCCGCCACCCCTTCATCAGCTTGGGAAGTGCGCCGTCGTCCTTCAAAAGTAAAGGGACGTGTCACCACACCTACGGTCAAAGCTCCCATTTCCTTGGCAACTTCTGCCACGATCGGGGCAGCTCCGGTTCCAGTGCCACCACCCATCCCAGCGGTAATAAACACTAAATCTGCCCCTTCTACTGCATGGGCAATTTCATCTCTAGATTCTTCGGCAGATTTTTGGCCGATCGCGGGATTTCCTCCAGCCCCCAGCCCTCTGGTCAACTTCTGCCCCACCTGCAAACGTTTGGGAGCCGCCGCTTGGGTTAGAGCTTGAGCATCGGTATTAATAGACCAAAACTCTACCCCTGTGACATCACTAGAAATCATGCGATTAACTGCATTACCGCCGCCACCACCGATTCCGATTACTTTAATTTTGGCAATACTACCTGGCACGATGTTATCACTCCTAAGTTCTTCCCTGAAGCTTAAACGAGAATCCCGACTGGGGTTAAACGTTACTCCTGCGTTATTAAAAGGATTATTGTTAGCATGAACCACTGAACGGTCAGCAGTCCCTGAATCATTGGAATTTTGGTAATTTGAATCTATATCGCTGTTGGAGTTCATTGTAATTGTTCAGGGTGAAAATGAACAAACTGTTCGGGTTTTGGTAGTAGCCTGTGTTAAACAAATATAGATGAAGTCACCACCAACTACAAACTTTTGTTTTAGTTTTGTCAATATTCGTCTTTGGAGTCTGGGGCAGCAGGTAACTTATCAGTTCAGAAATAAGTCCCTCTAGTTTATCCTGAAAGATAGCCGGAGAAGTAACTATATCTTCAAATGCTTCAAATGGTAGTCCTTAATTCTTCAAGAAATCCGAGAAAAGCTTATTTTATATCAACAATCTGGGGGCGATCGATATCCCGGAGATTAATATAAGCAATTTTACTTATATTAAGCTGCTGAGGGACTTTTTGCATAGTTTCTAAGATGCGAATTTGGTAGGCAAAATTACTACTAAACTTACCCAGATGGGCTTTTCCTAAGTTCGTAGTTAAAATGAGGTTGCTAGGATTGCGGCTGTCAATTTCCGTAATCTGGGCTTGAGACTTGCTAATAATTTGATATATTTCTTGCCAGTGGGGATGAACTTCGGAGTTCAGTCCGATAACTTTAAGGTTGGGGAGGGGTAACCCTAAAGCTACGTAGCTATCCCTAGGCATCCATACTCCAGTTTCATCAATGAGTCCTTCGGTTGTTACTAATCTTGCTTGACCGGAATTCCCCATGCCAGGGTTGGGAATAGAAACAGCTACGGGACGACGTTCCTTGATATTTATAGTGAGGCTGGGGGGTAAGAGAGTGCGAGTAACGATCGCTTCAGCTATCGGACCTTGAGCTTCTAGTTGGGCAGCGATCGCTTCGGGTTGCAGTTTCAATAAAGATTGGGGATATTTCAAAGGCAGGAGAGTCCGAATAGCTGCCGCTGAGAAAAATTGATTTCCGTGGATAATTACTTGTTCTGGACGATAAATAACCCAATTGGGTTGGATAAATAGCCAAAATAGAACTCCTGCGAGAGAAAATACCCACAGCGATCGCCAAAGAAGATTAATAGCTCGCTGCCACCTTTGACGGCGGAGGTTGCGGGTTCTCTGCGTGACAGCTACTTTGGAGATGGGCTTAATTCTCTGCATAGAATTAGGAATGATAGACTTTAGGTGGGCAAAATTAATTGAGCTTGAGCGTTAAAAAACTTACGGGAAAGCCCAGTAGTAACTAGCAAGCTGGTCAGCAAATTTGCTAGAGCCACCATAAACATAATCAAAATTTGATAGGATGCTGCATCCAAGGGATTCACTCCACTCAGCATTTGTCCGGTGATCATTCCCAGCAGGGTGACAATTCCCACCATCAACATTTGATTTAGGGTCGGGATTAGGGCAGTGCGGATAGCCTGACGACGGTAGGAACTGACGGTCTGATCTGGGGTTGCCCCCAAACTAAGATGAGTTTCCACTTCTAGCCGCTGCTGCTTGAGAGTATTAACTAATCGTTCTCCTGCCAAGGAAGCTCCATTCATGGCGTTGCCTAAAATGATCCCGGCTAGGGGAATCACGTACTGAGGAGCATACCAGTCGGGAGGTTGAATGATCAGGATATTGACATAAATTAGCACCCCTAAAGTACTGATGAGAATGGATCCCCAAAGAATGGGCAAAATCCCTGTAAGTTTGGGGTCAATTCGTTTGCGGGCGGCCACAGCGGCGATCGTCACCATACATAATATTATTCCTCCTACAGCTAGGGGATTATTCAGGGCAAAAATAATATTTAAGGCATAGCCAACACCTATTAACTGGGCAACTGTTCTGAGGGTAGCGAGAATTAGCTGCCCTTCTAACCCTAAGCGTTGCCACTGGGAGAGGGCAAGGGCGATCGCCATTAACCCCAAGGCAATCACTAGATCCATGAAATCTAGAGTAATTAGTTGCATGATTTACCCCCAAATAAAACTTAAAAATATCAGGATATTCTAAATAGATTTCTCTCCCATCAAATGCTGATCAATAAAATATAAGACCCTACTTAGAACTCGAACCGGCAGCTTTAGCGGGCAGAATTCTACTCCAAGTTGCAATTTTAGTCACCTAAAAATCTTATGATATGATTGGTTCAGCAATTTAGGGATTATTAACAGGGATTATTAACAATGAGCAAATTTGATTTATCTTAAATTAAATACAGCGCATTGCGCTCAAAAAATCCTCTGTACTAAATGCACTTGCAAAGTGCTGTATAAGATGGAAAATCAATTATAAGTGACTATTTGGAAAAGATTAGCGTGAACACTATCCCTCCCCTCGATTTAGCTAGACAGTATAAAATTATTGGTGATGAAATTAGTACCGCAGTGCAGAACGTCCTCGCTTCTGGGCGTTACATCGGCGGCAATTTAGTTCAGGAATTAGAAACCCAGTTTGCGGCTTATACGGGAGTAGAACACGCGATCGCCTGCAATTCTGGTACTGATGCCCTCTATCTTGCTCTCAGAGCTTACAACATTGGCGCGGGGGATGAGGTGATTACTAGTCCTTTTACCTTTTTTGCGACGGCGGAGGTAATTACTCTGGCAGGAGCCACCCCTGTATTTGTTGATATTAATCCCCAAACTTTTAATTTTGATCCCGATTTACTAGAGGCGGCGATCACTCCTAGAACTAAAGCCCTTATGCCCGTGCATTTGTTTGGTTATCCTACTGATATGGATAAAGTCACAGCTTTAGCTCACCAACATAATCTTTTGGTGTTAGAAGACTGCGCTCAGGCCACTGGGGCAACTTGGGGCGATCAAAAAGTCGGTAGTATTGGACAGGCGGGTTGTTTTAGTTTCTTCCCGACCAAGAATTTAGGGGCTTGTGGAGATGGAGGGATGGTAACGACGCAGGATCCCGAAATTGCTACTACCATCCGTAAACTCCGAGAACACGGCAGTAATGTCCGCTACTACCACGAGGCGATCGGCATCAATAGCCGCCTCGATACAATTCAGGCTGCGATCCTAAAAATTAAACTGCGCTACTTAGATCAATGGAATCAAGCCCGTGAAGAAGTTGCTCAACGCTACCAAGAACTCCTAGCTCCTATTTCGGGGATCGTCACTCCTCAAGTCACAGCTCCAGCCTGTAGCGTGTGGAATCAGTACACTATTCGTGTGCTTCCTCAAAAGGGTCAAGAGATGCGCGATCGTGTCCGCGAAGCCCTGCAAGCTAAGGGAATAAGTTCTATGGTCTACTACCCTATCCCGCTTCATCGGCAACCAGTGTACGCATCCCTAGGCTATCAATTAGAGCAGTTGCCCCACACCGATCGCGCGGCGGCCGAGGTTTTATCGCTCCCAATGTTCCCAGAAATTACTCCAGAGGAGCAGCAACGGGTAGCCTATGCCCTCAAGGATGCTTTGCAGGAAATTATCTAACCCTTTAAGCCTGAGATAAATCAAATCTGAGTATAAAAGCCTATGAAGGAACCTGTAATTAGCATTATCATGGGCAGCGATTCTGACCTGCCTACCATGGCGGGGGCGATCGCTATCTGTGAAGAATTTGGCTTGACCCCGGAAGTGGCGATTATTTCTGCCCATCGGACTCCAGAGCGGATGGTAGATTATGCCCAAAATGCCCACCACAGGGGAATTAAAATCATTATTGCCGGAGCTGGGGGAGCCGCTCATCTGCCGGGAATGGTGGCGGCTCTGACTCCTCTGCCAGTGATTGGAGTGCCGATCGCTAGTCGTCATTTACAAGGGTTAGATTCTCTCTACTCGATCGTGCAAATGCCGGCGGGGATCCCGGTCGCAGCCGTGGCGATCGGTAATGCCACCAATGCCGGATTATTAGGGCTACAAATTCTTGCTACCCACGATCCAGAATTATTAGTAAAGATTCAACAATATCGGCAGCAGTTACAGGAAATAGTATTAACCAAACAAGAAAAGTTAGCGCAACTAGGTTATAAGGATTATCTCGCCCAACAGAAAACTCTCTAATTTTGCTTACAAGTCTTGGCAGATAGTTATTCGTAGATAATTCTTAGCAGTTACATCTCCCCGCAAAAATTCTCTACTAGGTAATAAAATTTCTGCTTGCTTGATCCGTAAATAATTTGGGCGATCCATTCTCAACTCCTGATACCCATGCGTAATCCTGTAAACTAGCAACATAAAGCAAACTATAATCAATGACCAACGCTAAAGATCAAAAGCCATCTCAGCAACTATCAAAAAAATCCTCAAAATCATCTCCGGGTATTAAGGGTTATCTCCGAGAGACGGCAGAGGTTTTGGTTCTAGCAGTAGCGATCGCAGCGGGCTTTCGTACCTTTGTTGCCGAATCTCGGTTTATTCCTTCTGGTTCTATGATTCCGACCCTGAAGATTGACGATCGCCTGATGGTAGAAAAAATTACCTATCTCTTCCATAGTCCAGAACGGGGCGATATTGTAGTGTTTAGTGCTCCCGACAGATTGATCGCCCAAGAGCCATCTCAAGATAAATCCAGAGCATTGATCAAACGAGTGATTGGTTTACCGGGAGATAAGGTTGAAGGTATGGATGGTCAGATTTTTGTCAATGATCAACCCCTTGCTGAAAATTACATCTCAGCACCTATAAATCGCAACTTCTTGCCCGTTGTTGTACCGCCCCAATCCTATTTTGTGATGGGCGATAATAGAAATAATAGCTATGATAGTCGTTTCTGGGGATTCGTCCCTAGAGATCACATTATCGGTAAAGCAGCATTTCGGACTTTTCCTTTCAATTGTTTAGGAGAGATCAAAGCCTGCCCCGCCCGGTAATTCTCAGCATATGTATAAGTTTCTGCATAAATGTATAAATGAGGGCGCAAAATCTTAAGTAAATATCTAAAAGAGGGCGCAAAACCTTGCGCCCCTACTAGAAGAATTGGTGATAACTTGCGGCTTATCTCTGCTGAATTAATAAACTATTTTTGGTAGACGTACTAAAATGCTAGGAATCACTACTCTTTAGTAGTGCCAATATAAATAACGACAAGTGTGAAAAATCAAGAATCTCCATCAAAACCACCCCAGAGTGCTAAGGGCTACGTCCTTGAGGCGATCGAAATTTTGGTAATTGCTGTAGCGATCGCCTTTGGGATTCGTACCTTTGTAGCTGAGGCTCGCTATATTCCCTCTGGCTCCATGCTGCCGACCCTGAAAATTGACGATCGCCTAATGGTAGAAAAATTGACTTATCATTTTCGTAGTCCAGAGCGGGGAGATGTGGTAGTTTTTAACCCCACCGATCGCCTCAAGCAACAAAATTTCCATGATGCTTTTATCAAAAGAGTAATCGGTACTCCCGGCGACAAGATAGAAGTCAAGGAAGGCAAGGTTTTTGTCAATGACCAACCCCTGAACGAAAGTTATATTCTTGAACCCCCCAATCGCACCTGGCCAGTGATCACCGTGCCTCCCGATCAGTATTTTGTGATGGGAGATAATCGCAATAGCAGCTATGATAGTCGCTTCTGGGGAACTGTTCCCCGCGATCGCATTATTGGCAAAGCTGGATTTCGTTTCTGGCCCCTCAACTGCCTAGGAGAAATCAAAGATTGTCCAGCCAAGTAGGGGCGCAAGGCTTTGCGCCCTCATGATTCAAGGTTTTGCCTCTCATAAATTCAAGGCTTTGCGCCCTCATGATTCAAGGCTTTGCGCCCTCATGATTCAAGGCTTTG
>Ga0105048_10011605_pt1 | contig 13884 bp, 11 predicted proteins | sample MAT05_FD_78382 | JGI IMG/M metagenome (GOLD analysis project Ga0105048, IMG submission 78382) | Freshwater microbial communities from Lake Fryxell liftoff mats and glacier meltwater in Antarctica - MAT-05 | ecosystem: Environmental > Aquatic > Freshwater > Ice > Liftoff microbial mat | place...
ACCTGCACAGCGCGCTGGAAGAGTGCAAGGACTTGTTTGTGAGCTTCGGCGGGCATGCGATGGCGGCGGGCGTGAAACTGAAGCGCGAGAACGTGGCGGAGTTTGCAGCGCGGTTCACGGCGATATGCAATGAGCGGATTGGCGACGACGAACTGATCGCGACGGCGAAGGTGGATGCGGCGACGACGTGCGAGGAACTGACGCTCGAGCAGGTGCGGCGGGTGGAGGGGCTGGCGCCGTTTGGAGCGGGGAATGCGCAGCCGACGTTTTTGCTGCGCAACTGCCGCATTGATGGGCCGCCGGTGCCGATGGGGAAGGCGGGTGAGCATTTGTCATTGTCGCTACGGGATGGGGGCGGTGGGGGGGGTGGGGGGGTTGGGGGCGAACCGGTGGGGCGGCGGGTGTTGAGGACGGTGGCGTGGAAGTGGGGGGCGGGTGCGCAGCGGGCGAAGCTGGTGGCGGGGGCGCGGATTCATGCGGTGGTGAAGGTGTCGATTTCGACGTATCGGGGTGAGGCGGTGGAGCCGGAGCTGGTGGATGCGGTGGAGGCGTGATTCGGAGGGGAAGGGATCAGCCACAGAATTGCCCAGAAGGCCCAGACGAAGAGGGAAGACGGACGAGGCTCACTGATTGTGTGGCGGGTTTCATTGCGGGAAACAGGGCGTTCTCTCAGGGATTCGACCGCGCAGAATCCGGTCGTGGCGAAGGGTTTTGGTGGGGTCGTGACATACCCTTCATCCCTATGGGTGTTCCGATTTCGCAAATGTGGACTGTGGCCTCGTACATTGTTTCGCAGAAGCTGCGGGGCAACAAGCATTACCCGCTGGTGCTGATGCTGGAGCCGCTGCTGCGGTGCAATCTGGCTTGCGCGGGGTGCGGGAAGATTCAGTATCCGGCGCACATCCTCAAGCGGGATTTGACGCCGGAGCAGTGCTGGAAGGCCGCGGAGGAGTGCGGGGCGCCGATGGTGTCGATTCCGGGTGGGGAGCCGCTGCTGCACCCGCAGATCAAAGAGATTATCGAGGGGCTGGTGGCGCGGAAGAAGTACGTGTATTGCTGCACGAACGCGTTGCTGCTGAAAGAGAAGCTGGAGGCGGGGCTGCTGAAGCCGAGCAAGTATTTGTCGTTCAGCGTGCACATGGACGGTCAGGAAGAGCATCACGACTTTGCGGTGTGCCGTGACGGCACGTTTAAGAAGGCGGTGGAGGGGATCAAGCTGGCGGTGAAGCAGGGCTTCCGGGTGACGACGAACACGACGCTGTTTGACGGGGCGGACCCGAACTCGGTGCGGGCCTTCTTTGATGAGATGATGGCGCTGAATGTTGAGGGCGTGATGGTGAGCCCGGGGTATGCGTACCCCAAGGCACCGGACCAGAAGGGCTTCATGCAGGAGCGGAAGAAGACGACGGACTTCTTCAAGATGCTGCTGAGCAATCGCAAGAAGAGCTGGAAGTTCAACCAGAGCCCGATGTTCCTTGAGTTCCTCATGGGCAAGCGCGAGTTTGAGTGCACGCCGTGGGGGATGCCGACGTTCAACCTGTTTGGCTGGCAGAAGCCGTGCTATCTGTTGCAGGACGGGTATGTGGATACGTTTAAGGAACTGATCGACACGACCAAGTGGGAAAACTATGGGCGGGCATCGGGGAACAAGTCTTGCCAGCAGTGCATGGTGCACTGCGGGTATGAGACGTCGGCCAACGACTACACGTTTGGGTCGTTTGGGGGGATGCTGTCGACGATCAAGGCGATGCTGGGCTCGTCATACGTGGACCCGGCTGAGGCAGGGCGGCTGGCGGAAGAGGCGAAGAAGCCGCATGGGCCGCTGGTGCAACTGGGGATTGCGGTGAAGAAGAAGGCGGCGGAGCTGGTTGGCGCGGCGTGAGACGCACCCAAATAATCCGCATTCCTGTGGCGAATTACTTCGCGGATTGATTGCGGGGCGCATGGTAAGCCGGTTCGGCAGGTGGTTGGACGTTTCAGCCCCAATCGGCGCGCTAGCGTGTTGGGTTTTGGCGACCCCGCAAGTGCGTGATTCTTGCTCCTTTTTCGACCGGATGATGAAGTGGGCGGTGGTGTCCCTCGGTCGGCGCACGTCTGGCCGGACAGGGTCTTGTGCGGGAACGCCGGGATGGCATCTCATCCGCTGGTGTGGCCATAATTCGGATTGGCAACGGAAGGCAACCAATGGGTACTACGACCTAGGCGAGCTCAGCATCGCCGTTCGCTTAATGTTCGTAGACGGGATCGCGCGTCTGGGCGTTTGTGGAAGCGTGCCGACTGTTCGGTTGCCGACTGGAACATGAACTATCGTCCGGCGGCATCTGCCCCTAGTAAACGGTAAACGGATGAGGTTCGCGCCAACGACCATGGGTAATTTGCCGCACGGAGCAGCGCATAGCGATGGACATCTCTTGTTCGCGTGGCGTTAGCCAAACTAATTTTTTTTATTTGCGACTTGCATTATCGCTCTGATCGGGCATATTCCAAATGTACCCAACCGATTTGCTCCGTTCTACGTGGCAAGGCTAACGCTGTTGGAAGTACAAACAAAGGATCAGCGAGATGAGTATCAGAAATAGGGTTATGCTTGTTACGAGTTTTGTCGCTGGAATGAGCGGCCAGGCCATGGGAAGTATTCTGGGCACCGCTCAGAGCTTCGCGGTGCTTGGGGGCTCAACTGTGACCAACACCGGGCCGACGATTATTACCGGGAACTTGGGAGTGTGGCCGGGTAACGCCATCACCGGCGTTCCTCCGGGCATCGTCAACGGGGCGATTCATACAGGCGACGCAGTTGCCCAACAGGCGCAGAGTGATGTCACCACTGCGTACAACGCGCTCGCAGGCATGGCCCTGACGCAGGACCTGACGGGGATGGACTTAGGCGGGTTGACACTCACCCCTGGCGTCTACTCCTTCTCATCGTCTGCTTTCCTCACCGGAACACTCACACTCGACGGGCTGGGCGACCCGAATGCACTCTTCGTATTCCAGACAGGCAGCACGCTCATCACTGCGAGCAATTCGTCTGTCGTTTTGATCAACGGTGCCGATGCGTGCGAGATTTATTGGCAGGTCGGCAGTTCCGCGACGCTGGGCACTGACACTTCATTTATAGGAAATATTGTGGCGCTCACGAGCATCACGCTGAACACACGCGCGACTCTTTTGGAAGGTCGGGCCTTGGCTCGCAACGGGGCGGTCACGATGGATTCCAATATCATCACCGCTGGTTGCATTCCGACTCCCGGCGCATCGTTGCTCGTCGGCACGGCCTTCACGTGGATTGCCCGGCGGCGCCGGTAAGTTCCATACGCCCGAAAACACTCAGCTAGAACAGGTTCGATAGCCGACGAAGTCGAGCACGCCTTTCGCTTGCCTTCTCCGGTCAGGGTGGTCGTCGCTGAGTCTCGCCAAGCCAGGCCCACGAGGGCGTCGAGGACCTCGGCTTGGAGAGGCGGGCGGCGCGAAACGAACTCGAAATTGCATAGCTTCTGCTTGAAGTTCACGGGAGGTGCTTCCCGGGAATTGCGCCGGCCCTGCTCCGATATCGGGTGGTATTCGTGTAGCCCATCGCCCAAAACGCACCACCGCCGGCGCAGTGTGCTGCGTCGGCGGCGGGTTCAGGAATCAGCGGGATTTTCGCGCTCGATTAGGGAGCGCGGGGTGAAGTCTTTGGTGGAGTTTGGGGCGGGCCAAGGCCGCGTTAATCGCGGGGTGGGCCGTCGGTATTGAAGATGCCATCGATTCGGGGTGCAGGCGCGAATCGGCCGTGAAAACACGGACAATTGGCGGGTTTGTTGGTTGGGGGGCTTGGCTGAGTGATCTGATAACCGGTGGGTGGGAAGCTGGGCAGGGGACTTTTTGCCGCGGTGGGGGGGGGCGGTGGCGCGGGCGGGGTTGTGACAACATTGGCGGGCGATGGCTCGTACAGTGGAGTATGCGATTTCTCTGGGCGTTTTTTATTGTGCTGATCGCGGCGGGGACGTTCTTTATGGTGCGTCCGACGCCGGCGCCGAGTTCGCCCAAAGCACGCGACGCGGCGGGCGAGGGCGAGACGGCGCGCGCTGGCGCAGCGACGAAGACGACAGCCGCCGCGACGGGAACGCCGGTGGATCAGGGGAGCGCGACGACGGACAACCTGGGTCCGGCGGTGAAGCCGGTTGGAGCGGCCGCGACCGACGCGGAGGTGGATTCGAAGCCGACGGATGGTGATACGGAGAAGCCGAAGGAGACGGCGTCGGCGGTCAAGGAGACTGAAGAGCGTGAAGCGGGCAAACCGGAGATGCCGGTGGTGCCGACGGAGGTTGAAACCACCGATCCGCTGGCGCAGTTGGCGGCGGATGCGATTAAGCAAGCAGGCCCGCGCGGTGGCGACGCGAAGGCGTCGGGGGGCACTGGCGCGTCGGGGGCGGATGCGGGTGAAGCGTTTGAACTGATGAATCATGCGGACTTCCCGCTCGACAAGGTCATTCCTGCGAGGGCGACGAAGCGGGCGGACGGGGCGATTGTGGTGGATGGGCGGTTTGTGGTGACGGGTGAGGGCACGAAGGCGAGCCCGTACAAAGTGCCGTGGGATTTGCTGGTGTCGGCGCAGGAGGTGTATAAGCCGCGGAGCGGGCTGAAGAAGATGCCTCAGCGGGTGACATTCCTGCACGACAAGTATGTCAAGATCGTGGGGTTTGTGGCGTTTCCGATCACGAGCACGAACCCGAAGGAACTGCTGGCGATGCTGAATCAGTGGGATGGGTGCTGCATTGGGTACCCGCCAACGGTGTTTGATGCGATTGAGGTGGCCTTGGCGGGCACGCCGACGAATACGCAGCGGATGTCGGTGCACGGGGCTCTGGACGGGCGATTCCGCGTAGACCCGTATGACGAGGACGGGTGGATCGTGGGGTTGTACATCATGCGCGAGGGCGTGCTGTCGCCGGATTGAGCGGGCGGCGTATTACGGCGAGTTTGTGGCGGGCGCGGCGGGGGTCGCCGATGGCGCGAGGGCGGCGGGGGTGATGGCGAAGGCCCAGATTTCATTGGGCACATCGAGCTTGAAGTCATTGTCGACGGTGACGATGAGGAGTTTGCGGCCATCGGGCAGATCAGGCCCGAGCGCGAGGCCTTCGATTTTTTCGGGCATGCCGGTGCCGGCGAGGGTGAAGGCGGGGTCGAGGAAGTCGATGAGTTCGGTCTTGGTGACGGGCTTGATGGTGGGGGGAAGATCAAACTGCGGGAGGGCGGGGATGGCGGAGATGTCGGTGGCGGCGGCGGTGTCGATGAGGTAGAGGCTGCGGTGGTCGGCCTTGTGGCCGGATTTGCCGTCGCGCTCGAGGACGAGGAAGCGAGTTTGGTCGAGGGCGAGGATTTCGCTGACACCGTCGGCGGGGCCTTTGAGTTGGTAGACGAACTCGGTGGATTTGCCGGAGGCGGTATCGAACGAGAGGGCGCGGATGTTGATGCCGATGCGGCGGCCCTTGGCGTCGACGCCGCCGTCTTGAATGAGCGGGCTTTGCAGGAGGGCGACGAGGCGATTGCCGCTGGGGGTGAGGGCGAGGCCCTCGAAGCCACGATTGCTCTGGCGGCCGGAGGTGTTGGCTGCTTGCTCTTCCTGGGGCGTTGGTTTGGGGGCGGCGCAGCGGAAGCGAGCCGGGACGGGCATGCGGCGGACGCGCTGACCGGAGGCATTGAACTGATCGATGAAGGGGCCGTATTCATCGCTGACCAGGAACGTGCCTCGGCCATAATGCGGACGCCTTCGGGATCGAATCGGAGCGAGTCGGCTGGATGATCGGCATCGATCATGTTGGCGGTACCCAGGAGGTTGGCACCTTTTTCGTTCGTAAGCAGGATGGCTTTGCCGATGGTCCAGCGGACGGGGTCGGTCTCGCCGGGGTGGACGGTGATGGTGAGTTCGTGGAGGCGGCACTTGAAGGAGGCGATGCCGTCGCCGGCGCCGCGGTCGCAGGCGACGACGTAGGTATCGCCGGGGCCGCGATGGTCGATGGCGGAGCCCCAGCCGCCGAAACGATTCTGGGGGACGGCGGGGGCGCTGAGGCCGCGGAGGCCGGAGCGGTCGGTCATGCCGCCGTCGATGAGGGCTTTGCCGAGGAACTCGACGGGGGGAACGGCGGAGAATGTGGTGGCGAGGAGAGCGAAGGTGAGGAGGGCGGGCATTGGAGAACGATACCCGTGGAAGTGTGAAGAGGACGCGAAGGTTGTGTGAAGGGGGGCGGTCGCTAGAGGGGAGCGGGCGCGCGGGTCAGTACTGGGCGGGGGAGGTGGGGGAGGTGGGGGATGCCGAGGCGGCGGCGCGTTCTTCGCGGCGGCGCTGCTTGTGGATGAGCCGGAGATTGCGGGCGTAAATCACAACGCCGGGGGCTTGGCCGAGGACGCCGATGACATCTTGTCGCCAAGCGAAGTAGGTAAAGAGCATGATGCCGCCGAAGAAACTGAACCACCAGAAGGAGGGCGGGATGATGGCCTTTTTTTCTTTCTCGGCGACGAGCCACTGGACGAACATGCGGCCGAAGAAGAGGAGCTGTCCGGTGAGGCCGATGAAGACCCAGAAGAAGCCGCCCCAGGTGGTGACCTTGGCGATGCCGAAGAGCATGTTTCCGCTGGAGGCGACGGCGGTGCGGAAGGGCTTTTCGCCCATGACTTTGGTGAAGTCGGCCTCTGTGAGGACGGCACTGGCGGTGCCGTCGCGATAGAGGATGCGGTAGGTGGTGGTGTTGGCGGCGGGATCGGGGGCGGCTTCGAGATCGGCCTTGAGGGAACCGAGTGTGAAGGGGAGTGTCTCGGCGTCGGGGCGAAGGTCATGCCGAAAGGCAGGCGCATAGACCACCCACACGCCGAGGAAGAGCAGCGAGATCATCGCCGCGAGGGGCTCCCACTTGAACTTCAAAGCGCCGTCTCCGGGATGGTCTTCTGGCTGAGGTAGTCGGCACCGCCGGGAACGACAGGGGCCATGCCAGCGTTTGAGGCGGTGGAGACGGGTTTGGTCTCAAGACCGTTGGAGGTGGAGGCGGCGACGCCGGAGGCCTGATTGGTGACGGTGACTTCGGCGCTGGAGACGGGGCGGCGGCGTTTGGCCATCCAGCGGACGGCGAAGCAGTCGATGAGGCCGGGGATGGCGCGCTGGGTGATGCCGAAACCGTACTTGGTTTCACCGGCGGTTCGCGGGCGGTGGTTCACCTTCATCTCGACGACCTTGTAGCCGAGTTTGACGGCGGTGATGGGGATGAAGCGGTGCATGCCGCGGAACTCGAGGGGGAGTGCGACGGCGATCTCGCGTTTGAAGACGCGGAGGGAGCAGCCGGTATCTCGGACGACGTCGGCGAGGATGAGGGAGCGGAAGAAGCGGCCGACCCAAGAGGAGGCGCGGCGGACGAAGTTATCCTGGCGGGCGTGAGAGCGATCGCCCTGGACCATGTCGGCGTTGCGGCTGTGCAGGAGGGCGAGCATGGCGGGGAGGTCGGCGGGATCGTTTTGCAGGTCGGCATCGAGGGTGGCGACGAGGCGGCCGCGGGCGGCGCGGAAGCCGGCGTGGAAAGCGGCGGATTGGCCGTTGCCTTTGCCGGGGGGCGTTTTGCGCATGGAGATGACGCGTAGCCAAGGGCGCTCGGGAATGAGGGCGGTGAGTTTGGAACGGGTGGCATCGGTGGAGCCGTCGTCAACTACGATGAACTCAAAGGGGAGAATGAGGCCGCGCTCGGAGTTGATTCCGAGAGCGCGGCCGACTTGCTCGACGAGGTGTGCGACGTTGTCCTGCTCGTTGTGGGCGGGGGCGACGATGGAGAGTTCGATAGCCATGGAGCGGGGGAGGCTGGTGGCGCTGGCGGGGTCGAGGGTGTGTTCATTCTGGGCGGGCACGCTGGATAGTAGGGTGAGAGGGGGGCGGGCCGGGAGAGTGTGGGTTCTCCGAGCCGACTCGGGAACGGCGGCGGCGTTGCCCACCCCGGCGCGGCCGTTCCCAAGCACCGTTGGTGCATTCCCGGGCCCGGCGGGACGGTTCCCGGACCCGGCGCGACGCCAGACGTGTTGGGCGCGGCGCGAGGGGGCTGGGGCGCGGCCCGATGCCCTTGCCGCGCTGCCCTACATCTTCTCGGTGTGATCGCCGTCGCGAATTTCCGGCTGGTGTTGATAATGGGCTCAAGATTTCACGCGCTCGACGAGCGCCCGCCAGTTTTTGCAGGACCATTGCAGCGAGGGGGGCATGCCGGCCACCTGTTGTCCATCCCTGCAGAACTCCGCCAGCTTCTTCGCCGCGTCGGCCGCGTCGCGGTCGGACTTTACGCGCGGACCCTCTTTCGTTTCGTCTGTGTTTCCTGTCAGCAGGAACTCGATCCAGTTCTCCAAGCGGTCCTGGGCAAAGATGAACACGGCGCGATCGAAGTCGGCTTTGCTGATCCCGTGTTGCTGCGACTCTTTCCAGAAGTCGGCTTTGAGTGCGTTGCCGTCGGCACGGTCGTCGTCGCAGTCGGCCCACACCATAAGCGTCGTCTGACCGCCTGCCTTCAGGCAACTTTGCAGGTCCTCCGGCATCTTCTCGATGACCGCCTTTCGTCCCCCGCAGGGCACAAGCCGGAGCGTGTTGCTGCCGCCCCAGGGCCGGAGCCAGCCCGGGTCGAGCGATTTGATCAGCCGGTTGATGAATACCTGATCAATGCTCTTTCCTCTTGTGCCCTCGCACAAGCACACAATCTGCGTTCTACTTGCCACTGGCCCACCCCCTTGCGATCGCCTCCCCGGCGGTCATGCCCTCGGGCACCTTCAGCGGCCCGATTCGAGTGGGAGAGGTGTGATTGTCGCGTCGCAAGTAGCGTCCGTTCGCTTCGCCCGAGTTCGAGAGAATTTCCGGATGGTGCGAGATCATGATGAGTTGATAATTGACGTCCAGCAGTTCCCGCATCGACAGCACCCACGGTTGCAATTCAGGCAAGCCGACAAAATTGTCCGGCTCGTCGATCAGCACCGTCCGCACTGCGCCGGTCTGCAGCGCCGAGCGCACCATGTACAGGCCAAGCAGCGCTCGCTCTCCATCCGAGAGTTGGCCAAGGAACAGGAGCACCGGCTTGCCGCCTTTCTCCTCGAACCGCAACTGCAGCGCCTTCGTGTTCATCCCGACGTCAACTTGTTTGAACGAGCGGAAATCCGGCCAGACGGCTTGCAGCGCGTCGCGCAGCGCATCGGTCCACGCCTGCTCCTGCGCCAGCGAGCGGTACCACGACGTCAGGTTGCTCATCGACAAGTCCGGGTGCCTGGCCTCGGCCTTGCTCTCGGACTCCATGCTGCGCGGGTTGGGGCGAAGGATCAGCAGTTTGGCGATCTCCTCTTGCAGCAACGCCAATTTCCCGATGCGGAAGCCACGCGGCTGGATGGCTGCCAGCGCCGTCTGTCGCCAGTCCAGCGGAAATCTTGCCTGATCTCCGCCCGCCTTCAGAAAGCGCACGCCCTCTGGGTCGCGCTCGAACAACGGTGTCTTGTCGCACAGGGCCTTCTCGTGGATCACCCGCGGCTTCTCGGAGTCAGTCGTCTGCTCGATGTGGAGGACGTAGTCGAATGTGTGCCCGTCCACGCTCAGGGTCAGTTCGAACTCCTGTATTCTGCTGTCGAGCCACTGAGTGAACTCAAGCCGGGGCACATCCTGCTCACCGGTCCCGCCAAGCAGGCCGTCGCCGGTGCCGAGATTCTGCAGCAGGCGCAACGCATCGAACACTGAGCTCTTGCCCACACCGTTGGGCCCGCACAGCACGCCGAACGAGTCGAACGTCGTCTCGAAGGCCACCAGACAGCGGAAGTTGTTCACATAAAGTCGCGTAATCATGCCAACATCATAGATGATGTAGAGCGCCCGTCGATCCATCCTCGTGACGGCGGCGCCGTACCTGTCGTTGGACAGGACTCATGGGGTAAGGGATTCACGAATCGAGAACCTGGAAGCGAACGGCCTTGACATAGTGCGCGGTGTGCCAGTCGCAGTGGGAGTAGAACGAGCCGGTCTTCTTGAACACGTGGGCCAGTTGCTGGCCCCCCCCCCCTCCAGCGCGGCCCGTGGTTGCGGGGCGGAGGGGGGCGGGGGGCACCGTCGGATCGCCGGCCCGGAGCGAGCGAGCGGCGAAGGGTTGTGGCGTGGTGGTCAGGCGGGGGCGGGCGCGGGCGGGAGTGCGGGCGCGGGCGGGGCGATGGCGTGGGCGGCGGCTTGGCCGGCGAGGTAGCCGGAGGCCCAAGCCCACTGGAAGTTATAACCGCCGATGCGGCCGTCAACATCGAGGAGTTCACCGGCGAGGAAGAGCATGGGGCAAAGGCGCGACTGCATGGTGGCGAGGTGGAGTTCACTGAGCGGGACACCGCCGGCGGTGACTTCGGCGTAGGTGTAGCCGCGGTCGCCGGTGATGGGCATGGGGAGGGCGGTGATGGTGGTGACGAGGGCGCGGCGGAGTTCGCGGGGGAGTTGGTCTGGGCGCTGGGCGGGGTTGACACCGGCGTGCTCGGCGAGGGCGCGGGCGAGGCGGTCGGGGAGGGCCTGGGGGCGCTGATTGAGGAAGCGGTTGATGGGCTGGGTGTATTTTTGGAGGTGGGCGTCGAGGGTTTCGGTGGTGAAGGCGGGAAGGAAGTTCATCAGCAGGCGGGCGGCGGGGTCGGAACGCTTGGCGTCGGTGTAGTAGCGGCTGATATCAAGGGGGCCGGGGCCGGAGAGGCCGAAGTGAGTGAGGAGGGTTGAGTTGGTGAAGGAGACGAGGTGTTTGCCGGTGCCGGAGACCACGGTGAGCGTGGCGGGGACGGCGAGGCCCATGAGTGCGCAGGTGAAGAAGTCGCGATCGATGGTGAGCGGAACGAGGGAGGGGAAGACACGATCGGTGATGGAGTGGCCGAGGGAGCGGGCGATGGTGTGGCCGTGACCGTCGGAGCCGGACTTTGGGAGCGAGAGGCCGCCGGGAGCGAGGATGACGGCGCGGGCGCGGAGGGATGACGCGGTGGTGGGACCGGCGGCGGGCGATGCGTCGAGCGCGGTGGCGCGGGTGATGGTGAAGATGCCGGAATCGTCGCGGGAGATGGTGTCGACGCGCCAGGGGTTGAACAGGTGAACGCCGGCGGCTTTGGCGGCGTCGAGGAGGGCGTAGAGGACGGTGCGGGCTTTGTCGGTGGTCGGGAAGAGCTTGCCGGTTTCTTCGCGTTTGAGCTGGACGCCGAGGGCTTCAAAGAAGGCGACGGTTTGCTCGACTGTGTAAGAGCGGAGGACTTTCTTGATGGCGTTGCGGGAGGAACCGGCGTAGGCGGTTTCGTCAACGGCGTAATGGGTGACGTTGCAGCGGCCGCCGCCGGCGACGAGGATTTTGGCGCCGAGGGTGGTTGCACCGTCGAGAAGGATGATGGAGGTGGAGGCACTGGCCGCACCGGCAGCGCGGGCGGTGCGGCCGGCGGCGATGGCGGCCATGAGGCCAGCGGCGCCGGCGCCGATGATGGCGATGTCGTAGGAGTCGTTCAAGGGCCGGACGGTAAGCAGGTTGGGGGAGGGCCGGGCGATCGGTTGGCGGGCGGGCGAAAACGGGGTGCGGGGGAGAGGCCCGCCACGGCGGGTAAACTGCGGCGATTTTTCCGATGACGAGCCCGCTTGCGTGAGCAACGGGGTGGGATGCTCCGTGTGCCTCGCTGCATGAAATGGTGGGGTGCGCCGGTGCGGTGGGTGCACAGCCCGCCGCTTGCGCGGACGGGCTCGTACGCGTTGCGGGGGAAGGGGCGCGGGGCGGGTGCCTTTAGATCATGGCTTCGAGGCGGCGGTCGGTCTCTTGCTCGATGAGGGCGTCGTGGAGCTCGGTGAAATCGCCCGAGAGGAGCGTGCGGAGTTGGTATTCGCCGGGGAGGCGCTCGTCGGCGACGATGCCTTCTTTGTAGCGGTAGGTGCGGATTTTTTCGCTGCGTTCGCCGCCGCCGATCTGCGAGGACCGGGCCGCGGAGCGCTGGGCGTGTATCTTTTGGCGCTCGATCTCGTAGAGTTTGGTCATGAGCAGGCGCTTGGCGCGCTGGCGGTTGTCGGACTGACTCTTGCTTTCCTGCATGCGGATGATGATGCCGCTGGGCTTGTGGTGGAGTTGCACGGCGGTGGCGACTTTGTTGACGTTCTGGCCGCCTGGCCCCTGGCTGGTGGTGACGTTTTCTTCAACGTCTTTGGCCCAGTCGATCTTCACCTGCACTTCGGCGGGCTCGGGGAGCACGGCGACGGTGGCGGTGCTGGTGTGGATGCGGCCCTGGGCTTCGGTGGCGGGGACGCGCTTGACGGAGTGGACGCCGGCCTCGAAGTTGAGGGCCATCCAGACGCCCTCGCCACGAATGTTGGCGACGGCGCTGCGGAGGCCGCCGGCGGAGGACTCGGCGGTGAAGTCGAGGACCTCGAATGTCCAGCGGCGCTTGGTGGCGGTGCGCTGGTACATCTCGAAGAGGTCGCGGGCCCAGAGGGCGGCTTCGTCGCCGCCGGTGCCGGCGCGGACTTCGAGCATGACCGAACCGATGGCGTTGTCGCTGGAGTTGACAAGGGCGGACTTGAGCGAAGCGACGATGGCTTCGATCTGGCGGCTCAGGCCGGGGAGTTCCTCGGCGGCGAGCGCGGCGTATTCACGGTCGGGGCCGGTGCGGGCTTTTTCGAGCTCGGCGGCTTCGGTGATGACGGCTTTGAGGCGGGTGTAGTCGGTGACGACGGCGTCGAGGGCGGCCTTCTGGATGGAGAAGTCGCGGGCGCGCTTGTGATCGGCAGCGAGGGCGGGGTCGGTGAGGGCGTGCGCAAACTGGGCGTGCTCGGCGGTGAGGGCGTCGAGTCGCGCAGCGAGGGCTGGGGGGAGCGCGTAGGCCATGGTGGAGTGCCGCGGTGGCGCGGAGAGTCAGAGCCCGAGGGCCTCCGCATCGCGATCGCTGAGGAGCGCGCCGGTGGAGCGTGCCTTGACGGTGCCGTCGCGCTTCCAGGAGCGCTCGCATCGGGGCTGGCCGCGGCGGTCGGCGATGCGGACCTCGCTGGCGGTGGGATCGAGATCGATGCGGCTGACGCCGAGGAGGTCGGCGATGTCAACGCGGTCGAAGGGCTCGAGGCCGGTGAGGCTGGCGGGGAACGTGACGCTGGTGTCGAGGGGGTTTTCGACGCCGAGCTCACGCTTGGCGTGCTCCATGGCCTGCATGGCGGCGGCTTTGGCGACGAAGACCTGTTCCCAGGCGGGATCGGCGGTGATTCCGCTGGGAGCGGGGAAGGTGGTGAGGTGGACGCAGACGTCTGGCCCCGTTGGCGTACCGGCGGCAGGCGCGACGGGAACGCGGTGGAGGGAGCGGTAGGCTTCGTCGGCGGTGTGGACGAGGATGGGCGCGATGAGCTTGCAGAGACCGTCGGTGATATTCCAGAGGACGGTTTGCGTGCGGCGGCGACGGAGGGAGTCGGGCTTGTCGCAGTAGAGACGGTCTTTGATGGCGACGAAGTAGGTGGCGCTCAGGGTGCTGTCGCAGAACTCGTAGAGGCGTGCGCTGGCGGTCTTAAAGTCGTAGGTGTCGAACGCGGTGGTGACGTCGGCGATGAGGCGATCAAACTCTGAAAGAGCCCAGGCGTCGATGGAGGTTGAGGGGATGGATTTGAGGTCCACGCTATGGCCGGGCTTGCCCGATGTGGCGGGTGTGAAGTCGTAGAGGTTGCTGAGGAGGTGCTTGAGAGTGTTGCGGATTTTTTTGTAGTATTCACCGGCGGTGGTGAAGAACGATTCGTCAACCTTGACATCGTTGTCATACGCCAGTGAGGAGACCCACCAGCGGAGGATATCGACACCGAAGCGGGTGAAGAGGTCTTCGACGCTGTCGCCCTTGCTCTTGCTGAGTTTGCGGCCGTCTTTGTCGACCATGAAGCCGTGAGTGAGG
>Ga0105048_10011606_pt1 | contig 13877 bp, 18 predicted proteins | sample MAT05_FD_78382 | JGI IMG/M metagenome (GOLD analysis project Ga0105048, IMG submission 78382) | Freshwater microbial communities from Lake Fryxell liftoff mats and glacier meltwater in Antarctica - MAT-05 | ecosystem: Environmental > Aquatic > Freshwater > Ice > Liftoff microbial mat | place...
AGGATTCCCTCCTGATTAAATTTAGTTATGCCCCTAAGTATAAATTACTCAGCTAGAATTTAGCCTATCTAACAAAGTCTGATTTAAACCAAAATCCTATAAAAGGGCGTAGGGCAAACCTGCGATCGCCCTAATCTAATTTAAACTTTTTCTGCAATTGGCTACTGATCGCATCAATCCCAGTCACAACCACTAATAAAACTAACATCATCGTAGTGGCTTTATTGTATTCAAAACCGCGAATATAACTGACCAACTCAAAGCCAATTCCTCCCGCCCCAACTACCCCTAAAACAGAGGCAGCGCGAATATTATATTCAAACATATAGAGGGTATAACCAAGACAGAGGGGCAATATCTGGGGTAGGACTCCATACTGAGCAATCTGCCACCAAGAAGCCCGACCCACTTGTAAGGCTTCTAGCGATCGCTTATCTACCGACTCGATCGCTTCTTGATAAAACTTTGCCAAATAACCAATGGTGTATATTCCTAGGGCTAAAGTTCCCGCAGGTGCACCCAAGCCTGTTGCCGCCACAAAAAATAATCCTAAAATAATCGATGGCACTGAACGAACGGCATTTTGGAAAAGATTAGCGATCCACCTTAACCACAAAGGAGAGAGGTTGCGGGCTGATAATAGGGCGATGGGAATTGAAAGAATTGCGCCGATCGTTGTTCCCCAAAGAGACATTTGGATAGTTTCAATTAAGGCTTTGATCGCCACATCCAAGATACTCAGATCGGGGGGCCAAAGCCGGGACAGAAAATCTGTCATGTAGGGCAAGCTAGTTTGGAGTAACTTGGGATCAATTTTCAATCCTTTCAGAGACCAGCTATAAGCCCAAACTAAGCCGATAATCACTAAAATTCTGATCGCCCAGAGATACCAGAGATTGTAGTGGCTAGCAGTATAAGGACGGAGGCGATTAATAAATTTCATTGGGGATAGTCATGCGTTGGCATGTTTTGTGGGGCGCAAAGATACAAAATATTCCCAAAACCATTACTTACAGCACTTTGTAGATAAATGGGGTACAGGCAAATCCTTATAAAACGAGGACTTAAAGCACTTATCTGTACCTCACCAACCCGAAAAGTGCTGTATATACCACTACCGATTAGGCAGCATCACTAGCCTGAAGGATAGATGAAATTTGCAATTTGGCAAACTGGTGTTCTATATTTTGACAGTCCCCATCATACATGACCTGTCCTGCTTCGAGGACGATCGCCCTTTTTGCATACTGCACTGCGAGGGCAAGATCGTGCAACACCACCACCACGGTTATTCCTTGACGATTCATTTCTGCTAGGCTGCACATCACTTGATTAACGCCTGATACATCCAGCCCTGTGGTTGGTTCATCGGCAAGCAAGATTTTGGGAGACTGGAGCAAAGTCCGGGCGATCGCCACTCGTTGCCGTTGTCCCCCGCTGAGATATCTAGCTTTTTGATAGATATGATCTTGTAACCCCATTTTTTGCAATAATTCCCTAGCCAGAAAGCGATCGCGCTTAGGAAACCCCCACAAACTTTGCCAAGAACTTAGGTCACCCAAACAACCACACAAGACATTATCTAAACAGGAAAGTTGATCAACCAAACCGCCGCCTTGAAAGAGAAAGCCCATATGCTTCCGCACTTTATCAATATACTTTGGCTGGACTGTGGTGCCACAAACTTGAATTTTGCCTTGAGTTATCGGGACTAACCCCACCAGCGATCGCAAAAGGGTAGATTTTCCTGCTCCATTGAGTCCCAGTAGAGCCACAAACTCACCATGCTGGATTTTAAAATCAATTCCCTTCAGAATCGGACGCTTTAAGGTAGATTGATAAGCGGTACTGACCTGATCACAGGCGATCGCTGGCGAAGCATTTTCTGGCAAAGCTTTCATAATCTTAAAATTCTAATTTCTGTATAGGAATACAACAGTTGGTAGTCCTAAAAAAGTAATGATTTTTTAGCAAGGATTTCCCCCACAGCGCGGGGGAAATCCTTGCCGGTTTAGCACTACCCAACAGTTTTCGGGTAAATAGGATAAATAGGGACATTCTCTGACTAGAAAATAAGGGGCTTCAGCCCCTTGCCTGTCTGCTACAAACTAGATCTAGATAAAGACTGGATCAAAAATCTCACACCATCAAGATATAGATAAGAAAGAGAAAGTCCCCAAAAAATTAAGGCTTTAACCCCGCTCGTTGAATTGCAGTCTTCATAGTTGCCAAATGTTGATCGTGATCCACCTTGACTAACTGCGTAGAGTTGTAGAGACTGCGGAATAACTCATTATTTGCCGGTTCATTCATTTTCAGAAAAGCGTTAATCAACTTTTCTCGCAGATCCGCAGGCACATTATCATCAATAGAAATTCCATGGGCTGGGACATTAGGAACTGGGAGCAGTACCCGCAACTTTTTACCCTCTTCAGCAGTGATCCAAGGGGGCAATAAAGCATACTCAGAAACTACTGCCACATCAGCTTGTTCGCGCAATACTGCTTGCAAAGCACTACTATAGCCATCCCCGTAGGTAACTTTTCCAAAAAACTGTTCTAAGCGATCGGGCCCATCCACAAATTTGCGTCCTACTAGTTCACTAACAGGGAAAATAAATCCAGAGCCAGAAGAACGGGAAGTAAAAGCCATGCGCTTGCCTCGTAACTGTTCTAGGGTTTGCTGAGGGTCTGCCAAGGTTTTCAAAGGGCTATCTACAGGGACTACAAAGATTGAGTTGTAGCTTTTTCCCCCCGAATAGTCATCTCGAACTTCCGCCAAGTACATTTTGGAGCCAGCTAGTTCTTCAGCTTTCAGAGCAGCACGACCACTAAGAAAGGCCACATTGGCACGATCGTATCTTAAAGCCTCTACGGAGGCGGTTTCATCAGCAACAATTCCCTTCACAGGAATGCCAATCTCTTGCGATAAAATTGCCGAGACTCGATCGATTTTGCTCTGCAAATCTGTAGTATCTCGACGGGTGGCAAAGGCGATCGTTAGTTCCTTAAGAGGAGCTTTTGCAGCTTCAGGCTGAGCAGGTTTCGCGTCTTTAGCCTGTTCCTTGGGTTGCTCCTTAGTAGGAGTGGAGTTCTGAGATGCTTGCGGCTGAGATGATGTTTGTCGCACATTCTCCGCACAAGCAGTCAAACCGCCTAAGGCTAATAATCCTGTGACGGAAGCAAGATTTATAGCTGAAAAGAATTTCTTTTTCATTGATTTTTTGATTATGGTTGATACATTAAGAAGAATACTTTGCAATAAACCCTAGACTTAGCTTAGGGCTATCTGAGAATTAAAGTCAATAGCTTATCAAATTTTTTTGATTTTTAGACACTAGAGAATTTCCATCCCAGTTACCTCTGACACCTCTACACTTTTAGTTGTCATCACCAAACTGCGCCCAGCCAGTTCCTCTTTCTGGGCAATTTATCTTAGGAATTAGGGCGATCGCATCCTTCTTGCATCTTTATTGCATCCTTAATCACCACCTTGACTAGTGATAAAAACTGGAATTTCCGCAGACCGGATCACTACTCACAAAAAAGTCGATCGCTCTGGAACACGGATCGATCCCCGGAGTTTTGACTACAATTATTTTTTTCTTTGTATCGATCAACGCCCAAAAATCAAGAAGTTTACATGGACATCACTACGCCTAAAGTTAATCCCCAAGGGCGATCTCTCCTTATCCCACTTCCCAAAAAAATCAGCCTTGTCTTCTCATTCATCACAATTTCCTAACAATTAGCTAGTGGCGATTCCTCCCTAAATCGGTTAATGTAGAGAGGTGTGCAAATAGTGTTTCCCACCAGAAATTCAGACAATAGGGAGATTTTGAATAATGAGTAATGTGAAAATCCAAGAACAAATTGAACAGGAATTAGAGCAAGCTAGAGAGGTATGTGACGTTAGCGGCGCAACTTCTGGGGCTTGTGCTGCGGCTTGGGATGCGGTAGAAGAGTTGAAATCAGAAGCTTCTCACCAAAAGCAACAAGACCCAAAGAAAAACTCTCTGCAACAGTATTGTGATGACAACCCTGATGCCCTTGAGTGCCGTCTTTACGAAGACTAAGGTTTTATCCCCTTCCTTAGGTGTCAATTTAAGGTTATTTCATCGGCTAAATCCCTTAGCCAAGCTTCTAGACTGGTCTGGTTCCTCACAATTTCAAACTCCATGTTGGATTTATCCAACTTATCAAATCCCCCATCTAGCCAAGTCATAAGTTAGGGGGGATTTGTTTTATATAGTACTAAACCGATAAGGATGTCCTCCGCAGCGCGGGGGACATCCTTACTAAAAAATCATTACTTTTTTAGGACTACCTTGTTTTGAGAGGATGTGTGTTAGTAATTGTTAAGAAGAAATTTTACATCTCCAATTATTTATGATTCCAAATACCTCAGAAACTTCCCTCCCTTCAGATTTTCCAGCCTCAGATTCCACAATAACTGAGATAGAAGGTGCATCTGGTACGCCTCAAAATATTTTAGTAACTAGCCCAGAAAATCTTGCTCAAGTTACTACTGAAACTACTGTGCAAGAGGGGCAAGACGGGCAGGATGTGCAAAATAGTGAAGAAGAGCGATCGCTAACCAATATTCGTGATGATATTCCTGCTGATCTTCCTAAGGATAAACCTGTCTCCTCAGAACCAAAACCTAGTTATGTCAAACTAGCTATGCGGAATATGGTCAAGAAGCGGGGACTTTCTTTGCAGCATTTCTTTTTAACTGCGATCGCCCTCCTCGGTTTCTTAGTAGGACTTTCCTACTTGACTCGTTGAGAGATGGCGGTTGAAACCGCAACTACAAGAGTAAAGTCCGCCAACGCGGACTGATAAGAATTTCGGACTTATGCAGGAGGTCTAATATAGAGCCTTCAAAATACAAATTTAGGAGCTGTTTGTGAGTTTGTTGCTAGAAGTTACAATTCAAGACCATTACTTTATTCCAGAGCAAGGGGAGGCGATCGCAGACTCCAACCCTATAGATTCAAATCCTATAAACTCAACACCCATAAATTCAAATCAGTGGACACAATGGCTAGAGAAGTGGTTAGAAATTATGCAGGAGGAATTGCCAGAGGCGATCGCCTACGAACTCAGCCTGCGCTTAACTAATGATGCAGAAATCCAAGAACTCAATCACCAATACCGCCAGAAAGATCAACCTACGGATGTATTAGCCTTTGCTGCTCTAGAAGATGATTGTCCCCTAGTACCAGAGGAACCTCTTTATTTAGGAGATGTGGTAATTTCTGTGGATACCGCCCAGCGTCAAGCGATCGAGCGGGAGCATTCCTTAGAACTAGAGTTGGCTTGGTTAGCCGCCCATGGGTTGCTCCACCTTTTGGGTTGGGATCACCCTGATGAGGAGAGTTTGACGGCAATGTTAAAACAGCAGGAAATTCTGCTCCGTAGTGTCGATTTAGTTAGTATTAAGCCTTAACTTTTTTGTTACGGAATAGTACCTAAAAGTTGAAATATAATTAAATATAATTAGATAAAGCCGTCTTCAAGAGACGGGGTTTGACACCCAAATTTCCGATAATTTTCGATAACTACGGCTATGGACTCCAACCATCGATCATCTGCGTCTGAGCCACAATCTCTAGAATCTTTAACTCCTGCTATTCCAACTAATTCTGGTATAGACGAGAATTTAGTATCTAAATCTCCTGTTGATAATAACCATCTCAACTCTAGTCTAATTATTGATGAGACTGCTATCTCCGCAGTTCCTAGCAGTCCTCCTCTCCCGCCTCATCCCCATCAACGTCAACTAGCTTGGAAGATATCGCCTAATGTATTTTTAAGCTTTCGCTATGCTTGGATGGGGGTAGTCTATGCCTTTTCTACTCAGCGCAACCTCCGGATTCATACTATTATTGGGGCGATCGCCCTTGGTTTAAGTGCCTTTCTGAAACTCCCTTTATTAGAAATTGCAGTCATTGGGCTGACTATTGCTCTAGTATTAGCGATGGAGCTACTAAATACGGCGATCGAATCTGTAGTAGATTTATTAGTCAAGCAAACCTATCACGAACTAGCCAAAATTGCTAAAGATTGTGCAGCAGGGGCAGTATTAATGGCGGCTTTGGCTTCTGTTTTGGTAGCAGGGTTGCTTCTCTTGCCGCCTATATATCAAAAATTGGTAGTGCTAACCCAGTAAGGATATCTCACGTAGCACGGGGGACATCCTTGCCAATAATAATTATTTTCCAAGTGAAAAACTAGTTCTCTAATGATTGAAGTTGATGGCTTAAGTAAAATTTACGGGACAAAATCGGCAATTAAAGATATTTCCTTCACGGTACAAACGGGGGAAATCATGGGATTTCTGGGACCAAACGGAGCCGGGAAAACTACTACCATGCGGATTTTGGCGGGTTATTTACCCGCTTCTACCGGAACAGCTAAGATCGCAGGCTATGATGTCCACGAGAATTCCATGGCAGTACGACAGCAGATTGGTTACTTGCCTGAACATCCGCCCCTGTACCCAGATATGACTGTAGAAGGTTTTTTATATTTTGTTGCCAGAATTAAGGGGGTGAGACGTTCCCAGCAAGCTGCTAGGGTGGCAGAAGTGGTGGAGCAGTGTAACCTCACAGAACAAAGGCGATCGCAAATCCACAAATTATCTAAGGGGATGAAACAACGAGTAGGAATTGCCCAAGCGATCGTCCACGATCCCCCAGTAATTATTCTCGATGAACCTACCGTAGGCTTAGACCCCAAGCAAATTATTGATGTGCGGAATCTGATCAAAAGTCTGGCAGGGCAGCATACGATTATTCTCTCCACTCATATTCTGCCCGAAGTGAGTATGACCTGCGATCGTGTCACCATCATCAACCGGGGCAGGGTCGTCACTACAAATACCCCGGAAACCTTGATGGCAGAACTAGCTGGGGGGAATGGTTATGAGCTAGAAATCGATGGCAACCCCGCCGAGCTACAAAAAATGCTGCAAATTATGCCGGGGATTTGTCTGGTAGAAGTAGTTAGTAGTTATGGCTTACCGGGCGATCGATCCCTCTTGCGCCTAGTCTGTAGCCCCGGAACCGAACCCGGACGAGATATTGCTGCCGTAGTTGTGGGAGCAAACCGGGGTTTATACGAGATGCGCCGTACCCGTGCTAGTTTGGAAGATGTATTCTTAGATCTAACTACCAACGAGTTACCTTTATAGTTCTCTGGTTGGTGAATAGTTGGTGAATAGTTGGTGAATAGAGAGTAACTGCAAATTTAGTTAGAATATCGGAATAGAGTGACAATTCGGTAGTGGCGTGACTTAGCTAAAGTAGTGCAATAGATTGGTCATATATTTCAATTTGTAGGGGCGTAAGGCTTTACGCCCTCTGCTCTCCAAAATCAATGATATTCATTTTCTTGATGCACCATTTTAGCTAAGTCGTACCAGTAGGATATGTATAGCCTAAGTTATTCAAGAAAAGGCGATCGCCGTAACGAATCAAAACTATTAAGAGCGTAGGTTAGGCGATCGCAAAATCCAACCTAAAAAATCTTCTAAATATCAATTTAAGCATTTAATTTATGATTATTTTTCAAAATATAATCGCTATTTTTAGAAAAGAATTACAAGGCTATTTTGCCTCCCCTTTTGCTTATATAGTTATGGGTATTTTTTGGTTGTTAGCAGGATTTTTTCTGGTAGCAATTCTGCTTAGTCCCGAAGGCATTATTAACCAAGTTGCTCAACGAGATAAACTAGGTATTCCTACCCCACCCGTTGATGTTTCCTCAGAATTTCTCCGCTTTTTTCTGGGGGTGATTGGGTCTCTAGCCATGTTTGTGCTGCCAATTCTCTCTATGGGGTTGTATGCGGAAGAACGGAAGTGGGGAACCTTAGAACTTTTGGCAACTTCCCCGATCACCAACTGGGCTGTAGCCGTGGGTAAATTGTTAGGAGTAATGACTTTTTTCTCAGCAATGATCGCACCCTTATTAGGTTTAGAAGCGATCGCCCTAGGTACATCAAATCCCCCGATTCCGATCATAGTTCCCCTCTTAGGACACTTGGGATTATTCCTGATGGCGGGGTCAATTCTCTCTTTGGGAATGTTTATTTCTTCCCTCACAGATAAGACGATCGTGGCAGCAATTCTGACCTTTGCTGTGATATTCTCCCTATCTTTGGTAGAGCTTTTAGCCAAAAGTATCGGGGGTGCGATCGGCAGTGCTTTAGAATATTTATCCTTAATGAAACACTATACAAACTTAGTACAAGGAGTCTTAGATACCAGTGGCTTAGTGCTATTTTCTAGTTATATTATGTTGGGAATATTTCTCACCGCTCAATCGATCGAAGCCTTACGTTTCTCCCGGCGATAATATCAATTTCAAACCACAATATATTTTTTAAAAAATCGACACAAAATCAGGAATTAAAATCTCCCTTACACCAGATTTTCTCTAGCTAGTTGGGATAAAGGGAGTGATAGAAAGGAAAGATAAGATGAAAAAAATTATTGGTTATTGGCCCTACCTCAAACATTTCCTCTGGCTAGGAATCATGGCCCTAATCATGGGAATTTCGGCGGGCCTAGTTAGCAATAACTGGCTACCAATTCCTTTGGGATTAATCATCGCTGGAACCGGAATTACTGGCGGGTGGTTAATTATTTCTAGCTTTGTAGCCGCTCAGAAACCTGATGGTTTTGGAGGAGTCGCTTCAGGGAGAAATTCTGTAGTGGCGACTATTTCAGTGTTAGTAATTTTATTTTTAATTAACTTTTTAGGGTTTCGTTATAGTTGGCGCTTTGATTTCACAGAAAATCAGATTCTCTCTTTATCTCCCCAATCTCAAGCAGTAGTTCAAAAATTGCAACAACCCATCAAAATCTGGGTATTTGAAGGGAATCCTAATCCCGCCGATCGCGAACTTATGGAGAATTATCGCCGCTCTGGAACCCAGTTTAGCTACGAATTTGTTGATCCCCAATTGCGGCTGAGTGTGGCAGAGCAATTTAAGGTGCAATCCTTGGGGGAAGTCCATATTGAAGCAGGAACAAGGCGCAAGTTAATCCAAGTAGTGAACGATCGCCAAAGGTTATCAGAATCGAATATTACCAATGGTCTTGAGTCTATTCAGAGCGATCGCCCGCTGCGAGTTTATTTCCTTCAGAGTCACGGAGAAGGTAGCCTCACGGCGACAGAAAAAGGGCTATCTCAACTCAGCGAGGCTTTGGGTCAGAAAAACTACGAAGTCAAACCCCTAGCTTTAGCTACAGAAACTGTGATTCCTAAAGAAGCGGCGATGATTGTTATTGCTGGAGCCAAGCGCAATCTCTTAGAAGCAGAAACTAAAGCTATTACCGAATATCTAGATAATGGCGGGAGCTTGCTGCTGCTTTTAGAACCCAGAACTAATGTGGGCTTGAATAATCTTTTACAAGACTGGGGTGTAGTTTTAGATGAGCGTGTGGTGATTGATGGGTCGGGCAATGGCAAATTAGTCGGGCTGGGTCCCGCCACTTCCCTAATTACTCAGTACGGAGATCATCCTATTACTAAGGATTTAGGGACTGGAATTTCCCTGTTTCCCCTTGGTCGAGCGATCGAACTCAAACCTATAACTGGAGTTACCCAAACTCCTTTAATCATTACAAATGCCAAAAGTTGGGCCGAAGCAAATCCTGATAAACAACCTTTGAGCTTTGACGTAGCGAGCGATCGCTCAGGCCCCTTAAATCTGGGGGTGGCTCTGAGTCGGCAGGCAAAAACCAATTCTGCCAAAGAGTCTCGCTTGGTAGTGATTGGCAATGCTACCTTTGCTACCAATGGATGGTTTGAGCAACAATTAAACGGTGATCTGGTTTTGAATGCGATTGGCTGGCTGGGGCAGCAAAATACCCGCACTCTGTCTATTCGCCCTAAAAATGTAGCTAACCGCCGGATGAATCTCAATCCAGTTCTATCTTTAGTGATCGGCTGGACAGCTTTAGTGATATTTCCTATGGTAGGATTTGTCACGGCTGGGGTGCTATGGTGGCGACGCAGATAATTTGAGATGTAGCAATATGAAACTACAAAAAACTACTTTAGTATTAATGATTGCTGCTTTAATCTTGGCGATCGGTGTTTATTTTTTAGAACTGCAACAAACAAATCAACAGAATGATAATCAAGTTAATCAACAAAAACTATTTGATTTTACAACAGCAGATATTGTTGGTTTAACTATTACTCGTGAGATTAATAATCAGCCCCAAGTTATTACCCTAGTCCGGGGAAATGAAAAAACTTCGCTCTGGCAAATGCAACAACCAGATAATTCTCCGGCTAATGATGCGGTGGTAGATTTTTTAGTGGGTTTATTAGTAGAAACAAAAACTAAAGCTCCTATTCTGGTGAACGATAATCAGTTCATTGAATTTGGCTTAAATCTGCCTCTAGCGACTATTGAAATCAAGCTAAGAAATCAACAAATTTTTAAACTAATTTTAGGTAAACAAACTTTTGATAAAGGCTCTCTCTACGCTTATAAAGATGAGGGAAATAAAAATAAGAAAGTTTTCATAGTGCCTTTGAATTTCCAAAATGCGATCGATCGCTCCCTCTCTGAATGGAAGATAGCCCCAGTCACAACTCCAACTCCTAAGTAAATTGCGATCGCTGATTGTTTACTTTATCTACCCAAATCCTTTCGCTTGAAGTAAATTATGGCTTTTACCACCGGACAACAACTGCAAGACGGCAAGTATGCGATCGATCGCTCCCTAAATCAGGGACGTTTTGGTGTCAGCTATCTCGCCCACGATAAACACAACCACAGATTTGCAATCAAAACCTTTCGAGATGATACTTAGCAAGGTTTTTTTAATAATAAGAAAGAGCAGGTCAAGTTCTACGAACCATTTCTGGAGCAGGGGCAGGTGTGTTTGGTGATGGAATACATTGCTGGACAATATTTAGCTAGTTTAGCTCAACAGACTCTGCCCGTTGATACTGCCCTTAAATATATCCAGCAAATTGGCTCGGCACTCAAAGTGGTTCACGCTCAGGGATTAATGCATCGAGATGTAAAACCTGCCAATATAATGCTCCGGGCAGGAAAATCAGAGGTAGTTCTGATTAATTTTGGGTTAGCAGGGGGTAGTGATGAAACTATGACTATGAATACCTCCACCCGAGAATCAGGGTTTACGGCTCCTGAGTTGTACGATCCTAATCAAAAAGCTCAACCCTACACAGATGTTTACAGCCTAGGGGCAACTCTCTACACTCTCCTCGCTGGTCATGCGCCCCTCTCTGCTCCAGAACGTGCTAAAAAAGGTCAAGATAAGTTACCTCCTTTGCCTCAAGTTAATGACCGGACTTATCACGCGATTGAACGAGCTATGGAATGGGAATGGGAGAATCGGTTGCAAACAGTGGATAAGTTTTTAGGTTTGTTAGGTCTGTCTACTGATGAGGCACCAAGTGTTAATCCTCCCGTTCAAGAGCCTGTACCTGATCTACAAAAGTTAGCTTTCGAGGAAACTAGGCGACAAACTCGTTTTACTGTTTATGGTGTTTGTGTTGGGATTGTAGGAATCTTGGTGGCGATTTCACTAGGGTTGTTTGGATCAGAGATGAAAAACTTTTTAATGAGTCCATTTAGTAAACCCGTACCAGAACAGAAGGTAAAATGAAAGCTATTTTCTTAGTCCGCGACGGCGGACTTTGCTCTTATAGGCGCGGTTACTCTTCGAGAAGCTGCTACGCATCTACAACCGCCCGCTCAGGTTAAACTAGTCCGGCACAATCAACACCAAGATTGTTATGCTGATTGACGCATCCTAGCAGTAATCTTCTGTGCTTCTGCATAGATTCGCAAAGCCGCAGCCATGTGTTGTTCAGCCTCTTCACCTTTTGATTGAAACCACGCCAAAGTCTCAGAATCAATAGGAACAGCAACAGTAGCCAGCGGTAATGCAGGAACCCGTAACTTTGCGTTTGCAAAAAACTCGTCTGTGAGAGGCGGAATATCCGATGTGTCAATATCGTTATCCGTCATTTTATCAATTCTAGACCAGTCGGTTCTTGAGATATTGCTCATAACGCTTCCTTTCTTGTGAGATAGCTTTTCTTAGGGAAATAATCCGAGTTGTTGCTTCATCGGGTTCCGTGTAAACAACCACTACGATTCGTCCATCTAGTATTCCAATGCCAATCCATCTATCTTCGCCATAATCATAGCGTTCATCAAGATCGACTAACATTGGCAAGTCAAAAATCCTATGGGCATCAATAAAATCGAAGCCATGCTTATCAATATTAACGTTATTTTTTCCCTCGTCCCAGTTAAAATCCATGAACCAATCTTAGTCCTGAACTACAAAAAAAATAAGGTAGGATGAGCATAAAATTTATATTTTCTTGCGCTTATGGTTTGGCAAGCTGGTCAGTCACTTTACGGGAATCGGTTTACCATCCAAAGAGAAATTGGTAGGAGTGGATTTGGTATTACCTATTTAGCTCAAGATGGTAAGGGTCGGCAATGGGTGATTAAGACTTTCAAGGGTGATGACCAATCCAGACCTTGAGGACTACCGGGATAAGTATTTACGAGATTTTAAGGATGAGGCTCTGCGGTTAGCAATTTGTCGCCATCCCCACATTGTCCAGATCGATAATATTTTTCATGAGCAGGGGTTGTCTTGTATTGTGATGGAATATATTCAGGGGATGGATTTGGGGAAACGGTTGAAGGATCGCGGGGCATTACCAGAGGCAGAGGCGTTGCGCTACATTCAACAAATTGGTGAGGCGTTGATGGTGGTGCATGATAAGGGGTTATTACACCGGGATTTGAAGCCGCAAAATATCATGGTGCGATCGACTCAAGATGAGGCAGTATTAATTGATTTTGGGATTGCGCGAGAGTTTATTCCGGACTTAACCAAAACTCATACCAAACATGGAACATTTGGGTTTGCCCCCGTTGAACAATATGATGAGCGGGCGCACCGAGGGGAATTTACAGATGTTTATGCCTTAGCTGCAACTCTGGCAAATTTGGTGAGTGGTAGAATTCCACAACCGTCATTTAATCGAGCAATTAGGGATAATTTTCAGATACCTACAGGAGTGAGTTTAGTGGTGCAAGAGGCGATTCGGCAAGGAATGATCGTAAACCCAGAGGATCGGACGCAAACGATTGAGGCGTGGCTGGAAATATTACAGGTGAAACCTAAAATAAGAAATATTAGATTATTGAAAGTGCCGAAGATTATTAATATTAGTTCTTACCATGAAAAACTAAGGATGTTACTGCAAGAAAAAAAATGGAAAGAAGCAGATGAGGAGACATTCAGGGTGACACTAGAAGCGGCAAATGATGGATATAAATTTAGACATTTATCAGACCTCAACATAGGTCAATACTGTTCACTTAAGAAAAGTCTGAGGTACTAAAAATGCCTGTATCTCCTGTAAACTCGTGAGATTAAATTCGTTTAAGAGCGTTAACTGAACCGTATTGCAACATAGGTAACCTTTCTCCTGAGTATCTGCGATCTATTGATGGACTATGGCTGGAATACAGTAACGGGAATTTTGGCTTTTCAGTACAGAATCGCATTTATCAGAGCTTGGGAGGAACGGAAGAGTATGACGAGAATGTTTGGGAGGCTTTTGGAAATACGGTAGGATGGAGGAAAGAAGGGAGTTGGCTATACTACAAAAATATGATTTTGGGTATAGAAGCTCCAGAAGGTCACCCTCCTTTGAAAAATCTATTTAGAGTAGATATGGGAAGATGGGATAGGAGAGGATGGATTGCTGCTCTTTTCTTCTCTCATATTGAGAATTGTAGACTTTAGGATGCAAAAGCCATAGCTGATCTAAAAATGTTTATTGTGGAGC
>Ga0105048_10011607_pt1 | contig 13877 bp, 13 predicted proteins | sample MAT05_FD_78382 | JGI IMG/M metagenome (GOLD analysis project Ga0105048, IMG submission 78382) | Freshwater microbial communities from Lake Fryxell liftoff mats and glacier meltwater in Antarctica - MAT-05 | ecosystem: Environmental > Aquatic > Freshwater > Ice > Liftoff microbial mat | place...
CAAACTACAACTAGCCGGCTTACGCATCAAAATCGCTGGAAAGGCGCACCAAGCCTAGATAAACGCATAGAAGTGCGTTAGCCGATCATTCGTTCATATTTGCAGTTTATTAGTTCTTCGACAGTCAGCTTCCGGAGCGGGCCGGGTAAACCCGGTATCGGCCAGTTCCTGCTGGTCGTGACCGGCAGCTACAAGGTGGCTTGCTATAGCCACCAGTTTGTCGTCTGCGAGTTCGGTACAAGTCCATTGGCCACCCAGAAGCTCAGTGCGGTTCACCAGGGTTATAGGAGCACGTAGGTGCCTGGCTTTACGCCGGGAATGCTAAAGATCCACAGCGCGCCCGCGTCCCGAACCGCGGGTTGCATGCAATTCCAGTTGATCGTGCCCGTAGCCAAATGGCAAATCCGAGATGCTGCGGGATCACCGACGTCTGTCTTGGGCACATTGAAGTAGACGTAGCCCGCGTCGTTGGCAACCAAGAAATTCGCCGCGAACTCGAAGCCAGTGATCGGCTCGGCCTGCAGGCTCGCCATTGGCAGTGGGCCGGTGATGCGGCCCGACCAAGTGATGCCGGCAACCGACTTCAGCCCATACGCGTCGGTCGTGGCTGAGAAAACCGGGTGGGTGACTGAGCGCACACAGCCGACGGCCTGGTCGGGCAGGATGTCCAAGATCATGACGCCCATGCCTCGGCCATCCACCAGACCGGCAGACACCATCGCCTTCCCCAACACGTCGCGGTAGTCACGGTAGTCAGTCTGCAAGCGCAATGCGCCCACCGTGCTGACCTCTGCGTTGCCCCAAGCATAGATAGAGCCGCTTTGCTCAAGCAAGCCGTTGTTGCTCCAGGTTACAAAGGGCGAGTAGGACATCCCGCTAATGCCGGGCTGTGTGCTTCGAATCGGCTCGGTGACCTTGCAGTAATCGTGCAATATCGCCACCAGCGCGAACGCTTGGATCCCCAGCGAATTTGAAGCAGACACCGAAGCAGCATTGCCGCCGGCGTCTCCTGCGTTTCCGCCACCGCCGCAGGCGCCCAATAGGCAAAGCAAGGAGGCACCGAGCAGCAGCGCTGCACCAGAGCGATGGGTTCGAGCGGAGGACTGATGTTGAGGCAGCATGGTCTTGGTGGTGTCTGTAGTTGATCGAGGCCTCTAGCTTCGAACCGCAGTGACCTTCAGTTCGTCACCAACTGACGGACGCCGCTGCCTGCGGACCAACTCGGCGCTGTGGCGACCAACGCCATCGCTGAGTCAGGAGTCCAAGCCGGTACGGCCAGCGCGTGCTGGACTGGCCGCGGCCTGGGAAAACCCTGTCTCAACAGCGGCTCGTCCACGCCGATATCCCGTTCATCCGGTGTTGGGTGCGTTCGTCCGATTCCGACGCCGCTGCTCTATCGCGCCCAGCACGATAGAGCTCGACCTCAGCAAATCACCACTTCAGGAGCAATCTGTACATGACGAATCGATCCTTCGTCCAAGGCACGCGCCGCCTCTCCTTGGCGCTGTCAGTGTGCGCAGCCGCCGCCATCGGCGTCGCGCCGGCCCTTGCCCAGCAGCCCCCGGATCAAGCGCAACTGCTGCAAATGCTCATGCAGCGCATGCAGGGAGCCCAGCCAGGCGAAACGCCTTTCGCCATGCCGATGCAGCAGCAACAGGCGGTCCGCCCGTCGGCGCCGCAAGTATCAGAAGCGCAACTGGCGGCTCAACTGGCGGCCTGGGCCGACGCAAAGGGACCGTTCGCCACCGAGAGCTTCCGAGACGGCTTCAGCATCCAGGGCGAAAGGATGCTGGACCCGGAAGGCGCCATCCTGAAATTCGCGGTTGACGCCAGCACCGGCGACGCCGCATACCTCGCCGAGATCGGCGCCAACCAGTACGCTCTGAAGCTGATGCGATACCGCACGGGTAATCCGGTGACCATCGGCACCGCAACCCGGCAGCAAGGCGTGTGGTCCATGGAGACCGTGAGCGGCATCCGCGCCGCCGGCACCCGCATGAACCTGTCGCCCCGCGGCTTCAGCATCGCTCGAGACAATGCCCTGTTCTCCTATCAGGCCGGTGCCGGACTCAAGTCGTTCGGATTACCCGAAGCCTTTGTCCTGGCCTCCCACCAGAACGGCGACATAGAGGCCACCAAGTGGCTGCTGCTCGAGAAGCGCGCCGAAACCAAAGCAATTGAGGGCGGCGTCCTCGGTGGAACCAGCCTCGGTGAGATGGTGAGCCTCGTCAAGCAACTCGGTGCCGTGGTGGGTGTCAACAAGTCGGATGCGGACTTTGCCCTCTACAACATCGCCACGCGAGAGGTGGTACCGATCCACATCTCGTTGGAGGAAAAACAGGCCAACTTCCTGAGCAAGTGCCGCCAGCGCAACAAGTGGGTCGCGCAGTGCGAGCAACTCGAAACCCGAGCCTCCTTGTACGGGCAGGACGGCGCACCGAACCGCCAGCACTACTTCTGGCGCCTGGCCTGGTTCCAGACGCCGCGCGGACCGATCGCCCTGACGATGGAGGACAGCATCGGCAAGATCGAGGCGATCGAGCTCGCCAGCGGGCAGCGGGTGACGGTGTTTTCGCGCGCGCTGGGCATCGCCGGCTGGTCGGCCAGTCAGCAGCCAGACGGCCGCGTGATGGTTACCGCCCAACTGGGCCTCGACAGACAACGCGTCGACGATGTTGCCAAGCTGTTCGAGCCGCGTGTCGTGGTCCAGGAAGCGTCGACATCCAGAAGCCAGACTCCCCAGTGAGCCTGCCGACCGCTGCCTCAACCATCGCTCCCATCATGTCGAGAAACACGAATATGAAAGCAGTCAGGATCATCGCTGCCGTCATCGCTGCGACGGTACTTGGCGCATGTTCCAAGCCACCTGAGAGCCCTGTGGCTTCTGCGCCGGACATGGACCAAGCCAAGCTTTGCCAGGTCAGCAGCTGGCACCTGGCCGATCAGAACTGCAAGCCGGGCCAGAAGATCGCATTCCTGCCGGAGAGCTGGGGCAATGAGCAGCTACCGGTCATGTTCGCCGCGCTGAACTGCGACTTGCGCTACCAGGTGGTCTCAACAAAGGGCGCCGTCGCATGCATCTTCAAGCCGATCAAACGCGCGGCGGAGGAACCGCAGCCGGCGAAGCCAGCAGGCTCGGCTGCATCCAGCTGAGTTCACCGATCCAACTCAGGTGCACCGGCCCGTGCCGGTGACGCAGCCTGCCTTGGGCGCGGGGCTGCCGCCGCAACCGGCGGCGTCGCTCCTCCCCACCTGCACTCGTTACACGAGTGCAGGACGGTTCGGGCTTACCCCGTAACCCTGCAAACGCAATAACCCCGGCAACATAGAAGTGGACATACATGATCCCCAACTGCCGTCAGGCGTTGATTTGAGCGGCAGCCGCTATGGCATCCACTGAGCCTCGGCGTCGACCTCAGGTCAAGCCTTGAGGAACGCGTCGAATCCGGCGTCCACTGCGACCCGCCTGCACGCTGCGGTGAGTCCAGTCAGTGCGCTGCGGTGCTCGAAGTGTTCAGCGCGAGCAAGCCCCGCTGTTCCTCGGCGGACAGCAACCGCCCGGCCCAGCGCTGAAGGCATTGCGCCTGTTCAGCTGAGTCTGCCGGCGATTTCCAGCAGGCCCGCAACCCGAGTCTGAGCATGACCAGGCGCCGCAAACGGGTGTCGAAGTCCGCACGAGCGCCGGCCAGCAGGCCGCGATCGCCAGGCTGGTAGGTCAAGGTCGATGCCGTGTCGCCCGGTTGCAACTCGCCCCCTTGGCCCAGGCAACGCTCCAAATGCTGTTGTAGCCGCTCAAGCTGTCGATCGGTAGGGGCATGTCCCGCCAACCAGGCCTGGTTAGGGGCCTGCTGCGCGCACAAGCCATGCGCCAGGCTCACCGGCGCGCCCACCCAAACCGACAGTTGCGCGATACGCAGAAGTGTCAGCACCTCGTTATCGGTCACGGGTGCGGGCGCCAGCGCCTGAGTTTGCCCCAGTGAGGCGAACACCAGGCCCAGCAAGCCCGCCAAGACCTTGCCGCGCCAGCCTGGCGCCCTCCGCGCACGGCCCTGGCTCATCGCTGCGCACCCGCCAGCACAAAGCCGGCCCAGTCGCGCACAGCGCCACCGGTATTCCTGATGCTGATCTTCGCCTGCCGCAAGGCCTCGGCATTGGACTTGCCGGCGGCGAGTTCAGCGTAGAACGCCTTCATTACCTGCACAGTGGCCAAGCTGGGCACCGGCCACAGCGATGTCAGCGAAGCCAGGGCGCCCGCCTCCTCGACAGCACGCCGCAGACTGCTCAATCCCTCGTGCACATCCACGCTGCCGTTGCCGGTATCGCAGGCTGACAACACCACCAGGCGCGTGCCCCGCAGATTGAGGGACGCAAGGTCGGTGCCCAAGAAAACCGGCCCGCTCTGCCCTGCCGACAGCATCAGGCCAGCCAGCAGACCGGGCTGTGCCATGCGAACCCGCAGTTTGAGCTCTGGGTCAAGCTCAGGCGCTGGCGAGAGCAGGAAGCCGTGGCTTGCGATGTGGACAAAGGCCGGTGCGTCGGCCTTGCGCAGCGCCTCGGGTGTGGCGTCGGCGCCCACCAACACACGGCTGCCGATGCCCATGCGCTGCAGCGAAGCGCTGACCTCTGCGGCTTCGACGCGCGTCTCCGGCAATGGCTGGAACTGCATGTCCCGCCAAGCGCCGCCTTGCGCCATGATTGTCGGCAGCCGAAGCGCCGAACGCGAGGCAGCTCCCGGCTCGTAGACGGGGTCGGCAATGATGAGCGCACCGCGGCTGGCTGCCGCAGCCGGTGCCTGTACATCGGCCAGTTGAGCCAGACTGCTGAGGTAGCGCACGCTGTGGCCATCCAGCACCAGGCCGCCGGCATCGGGCAGGGCTTCAAACGGCAGCGAGGCGATGACGCCGTCGGGATCGATCGCCCAATGCCGGGCCACCCGTATACCGTCAGGCAATTGTGCCAACAGCAGTTTCTGCAGCGTCTGCGAGGCGGGTTGCTCAAGCGGCGTGCCGCCGGCACGGCGAAAGGCCGCGACGGCCTGATCGACTGCACGCTTGGGCCCCACATCCATCAGTGTGACCGTGCCGTCGGGGGTCAGGGTGTAGCGCAGATAGCGCCAGGGGCCGCTGCCGGCGGCCCCTAGATCCAAGGCCTGGAACTGCAGATAGCCAATGATCGCTTCGTCGGGCTGCAGGCGACGCTGGATCTGGTCGAGCAGTTCGTCGCCGTCGGCAAACACCTTGGACAGGCCGGCCTTGGCCAGCGCCGGCATCAGGGGCTGAACCTGAGCGACGTACTGGTTGGTCCAGTCCACCCAGGCCTTGACGCCGGCCGCGCCATCGGAGGCTAACTGCGGTTGCTGGGCCTCGAGCGCGCGGATCCTGGCCCGGTGCGAGTCGGCCCCCATACCGTCCAACGTACCCAGCAGCGTGCGGCGCCTCTGCTGGAAGCGGTTGGTCAAGCCCTTGGCGCTGGCAATCGCGCCCAGCGCCAAGCGCTGGTGCTGCTGGCTGCCGCTGCGCAGTGCCAATTGCAAGGTCGTGGTCGCCATCCAGCGCCGCTGCTGAAACCCACCGAACTGGGCCTCCACCATCGGCTGCACCGCCGCAAGGGTCTGCAGGCGCTGGCGGTTCAAGCTCAGCGCCAGCGTCATTGCGTCAAGCGCCTCGCCATGCGCGTCGCCTGCCTGCAGCGCTAACGCCATGCGCCAGGCGGCCACCGCGACCTCGTCTGCGGCAACGGCGGCATCCAGGTCCGCGCCCTTCGGAATGGCGCTGTTTCGGTAGGCCTGAAAGTCCTGATGCCACAACCGTCGTACCTCGTCGTGCCGCCCCTGGCGTGCTCGCAGCTCGGCCCACAACACCGAGATAACGGTCGTGGCGGGGATCCGGAAGGCCAGCGCCGCGTCCACGGCCTCGCTGCCGTCGCCCTCTGCGTACAGCCGCTGATTCACCCCGCGCAAGCCCTCCTCGGCGAGCCGAAAGGCCCCTTGCAGGGTGCGCATCACCTCGGCAAAGCCGCCATCCTGCCCCTGCCCCTGCCCCGGTGCTTGCGGCAGTGCAGCCAGGTTGTGCAGCGCCAGTTCGGCATCGTCGAGGCGGCCAAGCTTCATCAAGACACTGGCCAGATTCGGCAGGAGATTGCGCAGCGCCTCGCTGCGCAAGGGTTCAGGCTGGCTGACGGCATCGCGCATGGACTGCTCGTAGTGCGGCAGCGCACCGGCCCAGTCCTGGCGCAGCTCGGCGTGCCCGGCCAGCGCAGTGGCGCGCTGCCCGCCCGCTTGTGGCATGCCGGGAAAGGGCAACTTGACGCCCGGCGGAAATTGGGGGAGTACCGGAAGTTGCGGAAATTGACCCCATGCCGCCCCCGCCGATGCCAGTGCCAACGTCAGTGCCGACAGCACCTGCCTTGCGCGATCAATCTTCATGTTCGGCTCCTGCTTGGCCATTCGATCCGGGCGCAAACGCCCCCGGCCTCAATTCCGACGATGCTCAGCGCGGCCGCACCGCCGTACAGCGCCCGCAGGCGCTCTCGCACATTGCGCAGCCCCAACCGCGTACCCCGTGTAGACGGGTTCGGTTGCAGTCCGACGCCGTTGTCCTGGACCTCAATGCAATGGGCGGCAGGCGTTTTGCCGGTGGTGCTGCCCCTGATCGTCAACAGCACATTGCCCTGCTTCGGCTCCAGTCCGTGCTTGATGGCGTTCTCGACCAGGGTTTGCAACATGAGCGGCGGGAACTCCAGTTCCCTCAACGCCTCTGGCAGCTGAAGTTCAAAGCGCAGCCGCTCGCCCATGCGAAGCTGCATCAGCCCCAGGTAGGCGCGCACCGACTCGAACTCGCTGCCCAGGGTGCTGTACTGCCGGTCACCGGTGGCGACGTTGGCGCGCAGATAGACGATCAGCTGCCCGAGCATCTCGCGCGCGGTATCCGGGCGGTGGCGCATCAGATACTCGACGTTGGCCAGCGTGTTCCACAGAAAGTGCGGCTCGACCTGGGCGCGCAGCAGTTGCAGATCGGCCTGCACCAGCTCGCGCTCGCGCTCGGACAGCTCGGCGCGTACCAACGCAGCGTCCCGCTCGGCCTCGGCTCGAAGAGCGGCCTGTGCGCCGGCCCGCCAGAGCGCTCGCGCAGCCACCAGCAAGCCAACGCCGAGCAACAGCGTGACCATCAGGTCGGCCGCGCGCTCCGTTCCCAGCAGACCCAGCGCCCAGGGTTGCGGCAGCAGGAGGGTGAGCGGCGCCGCCAACAGGAACAGCAGCACCACGCCAAGCGCCGTCTCGGTCACGCCGAGCAGCGCCGCCTGCAAGGCCTGCGGCAGCGGCCGCAGCGTTTGTCGGCCCCAGGCCAGCAGCGCCACCAGCAGCGCCATCAGGCCCATGCCGGTGACGATGCCGCCCAGCGACGGCTCGCTTCCCGCCCAGTGGTCCAAACCCGCCAGACCCACCAGCACGGCCGCAGGCGCCAACACCCGAGCCCAGTGACTGCCGCTCTGGGCCATCACATGGCCTTGAACAGGTACTGATTGGATTCGCTCACGCGCAGCCGCCGCTCGCTGCCGCGCATCTCCAGCTCCATGGCGTCGTCCGTGCGGTGCACACTGCGGATGAAGCGCCGGTTGACGACCACGCTGCGGTGGATCTGCTGATACTCGCGTGAGTCCAGGGCCGCCAGCAGCTCCTTCAGCGACATCCGGATCAACCCGTCGCAATCAGCGGCAACCACCCGGGTGTACTTGCTGTCAGATTCGAAGTAGTGCACATCGTACACATGCACCATGCGCAATTGCTTGCCCTGATCCACCTGCAGCCAGTCAAGATCACCTACCAACGGCAGCGGAGCCGCCTGCCTCGCCAGCCGCTGCATCAGTGCCTGGACATGTTCCAGGGTGGGTGCAGGCTGCACCCCAACACGGGCCCGAAGTCCCGTCACCATCTTCGCCAGGCGAGCCGGGTCCAGGGGTTTGAGCAGGTAGTCCACGGCATGCGCCTCGAAGGCCTCCAGCGCATAGCGGTCGTACGCGGTGACGAACACCACCTGGGTGCGCGGCCCGAGCAACTGTGCCACCTGCAGCCCGCTGAGGCCGGGCATCTGAATGTCCAGGAAGGCCAGGTCTGGCGACAGCGCCTGCAGTTGCTGTAGCGCCGAGGGGCCGTCCACGGCCTCGGCCAGGATGTCCAACTCGGGCCACAGGCGCTGAAGGTGGTCGCGCAGGTTGGCGCGCATCAGTGGTTCGTCGTCGGCGATCAGGGCGGTGGGCATGGGGCGTGGATGGTTTCGCGGTTAACTGCCTCTTCCAACGGCACTTTGGGGCGAACTTGAGCGGTCAAGTGGAGATCGGACATGCCCATCAGGCGTGCCCGAGCTTGTGTGCGGACGCCAGTGCGAGCGAACGGCCAGCTACTGCCGGCGTACGCAAGGCCAGTCCGAACTTGAAGTCAGGCCACGAGCTTGCGGGCCTCACTCTGAATCCAGGCCAAGGCACCGGCGATGGCGACGGAGGTCAGGCCGACGGCCACCAGAGCGCCATTGTCGGAGAGGCCATTCGCTATCGACGCTGTGCCGATCACCGAGAAGAGCAGCAGCGGCCCGACGCCGAGGGTCCCTCGCGCGCCGGTGGAAGGCGCGTGCCAGGCAACGGCGCTGTTCCCACCAAACACGTCCATCACCGCAACGTTGAGTTGGTCTCCAGGGTGGATATCTACCATTTGACCCGTGCGCATGCGGACGGCCTGACCACCCACCCGCAGACTGGTTTCGTGATTGGTGCTGCTGGCAGAACCATTGACTGAGGTCACCGCGACCGAACGAACGGATTCGACCGTACCGCAAATCTTGCGAAGCATGTGATTTCCTGATGGGTTGATGGGTTGATGGGTTGATGGGCTGATGGGCTGGTGGGCTGATGGTGGGTGGTTGAGCGTTAAAGACCGTTCCGCACGATCCGGAGTAGCGCGAGCACAGCGCCCGGCGCGGTCAGCAGCTGCCGCTGTCCCACTCCCACTGCCCGTTGAAGGGGTTGAGCTTTCGCTGTGCCTGGAAGCGCTGCTGCCGGCCATTGCCATAGGTGCGATAGCAGTCGCCGTTGACGCAGCGGGTGTTGCAGGTCGTCACGCCCTGCCGGGCATCCGGCTGCGCAGGGAACGGGCCCTGGGCAACGCGCGTGGGCACCGGTGCGGCCGGACGCGCCGGCGGTGCGTTGGCCACCTTCACGCGCGGCGCGCCCATCGCCACACCTTGCTTCCACTCACGCGCCAGGCGCTGTGCGTCGGCCGACTGTGCCCGATCCAACGCCTCGGCCAGGGCTTCGCGCTCCTGGGCTGCATTGGGATGCGGCTTGTCAGCCGCGCTGGCCAGGTTGAGCCAGGCATGGGCGCGGATGGGGTCGCGCGCCACGCCACTGCCGTCGCGCAGCAGCAGGCCCAGGTTGCGCTGGCCCCAGGCGTCGCCCTGGCGGGCGGCGCGCTCGAACCAGGCCGCAGCTTGCACGGCGTCTTGCAGCACGCCCTGGCCGTTGGCGTACATGATGCCGAGGTTGTTCTGGGCGGTGGCGTGGCCCTGCTCGACGGCCTTGCGGTACCAGTCGACGGCCTGGCGCTCGTCCTTGGGCACGCCCAGGCCGTTGGCGTGCATGGCGCCGAGGTTATTCTGAGCGTCGGCATCGCCCTGCTGGGCGGCCTTGCGATACCAGGCAGCGGCCTCGCCATGGCTTCGGCTGGTGCAAGTGCCGTGTGCTGGAGCCACGCCCATCACTCGCTGGAAAGAAGCTTCGCCAGCCTCGGCCCGCGTCTTCACATCGGCCAGTGCGAGCTCGCATCGCCCGGCCTTCATCTGCTCGTACAGGTCCCAGGCCGCATCAGCATGCGCAGAGACCGTCCACAGCGGCAGCGTCACCGCTATCGCGGAAAGGAGAAGTTGTTTGGTGTTCAAAGGTTCCCCTGATGAAAGGTTTGGTATCCGGCCTTCGGCGCACAGCCTGGCCATGCTCGTACGGGCGAAGTAGTGGTCCGACAGGTGGCTGCTTTGTGATATCGGCAACTGGCGCGGAAACTTGAGCGCCTTAGTTCAGATCCCACGCACTCGGCGCGCGGTCTGCAGGGTCTGCGCCAGGGCGTCAAGCTCGCCCTGTGGCGACGGCCCCACGATGGCGCGGTCAGACAGATCGCGCGCCGCCTCGGCATCGGGCACCAGCTTCACCGTGCGCTTGGCGGCCCGCTGGATCTCCAGCGTCTTCCAGGCCGCGTCACCACTGACGAAGCCAACCTGGAACGACAGCCGCGTGCTGGCGTTGGGATCAAGGCCGCCACCGCCGTTGTGCCCGGCAAATGAGGCAGCCACTGGCGCACGTGCTACCGGTTCGGCGGCATCGCCGAGGTACAGCTCTGCCGTCCAGCCGTAGCGCGCAAAGGCCAGCGCGCTGCGGTTGCGCACGGTGGCGGTGATGGTGGGCTGCAGGCCGAAGAAGTCCGGCTTCAGTTCAAAGCCGATGTCGGTGGCGTCAACCGATGCGACCTGGCTGGCTGCAGCCTGCCACTGCGGCAGCTGCGCCTGCAGTCGCTCGATGTGCGGCGGCAGCTCCTTGAGCAGGCGCTCGGCCTCGCCGTGCACCACGCGGCGGGGCGCCGCGTTGGGGTAGCGCGCATGCAGCGCTTCGATGCTCAGGCCAGAAACCGCCCAGTCGAAAGCGGCCAGTTGCTCGGGCGTGGCCTCAGGCACCAATCGATCGAGCGAGGCGCGATAGGCTGCCTGGCCTTCACCGGTGACCAGAGCGCGGTCGATGCCCTTGGAGCAGGCGCCCAACACCAGGGCGAGCGTGACGGCGCACAGGGTGCGCAGCAGGGTTTGGATGGTCGGGGGCATTTGCAGGGATCCTCGTCTTGGTTCAGTCGTCATGGGTAGGTCTGTGATGGCGCCACTGTGCCGGCGGCGCCGTCGCCCCGCGATCGACGACCGACGAACGCCTGCTGTGCGCCGACGGGCGTGGCCGTGGCGGAGACGAATGCCTGCAGGTCAGCACCGGTGTCGTGCCCTGCGGTCAGCGGCGGCCGTCATCACGCGCACGGGCTCAGCCGCCTCTGTCAACGAGCGCTCGTCGCCGACGACGGGTCTTGAGGAGAAGCGGGCGCCAAAGTGGCGTCACCGTGCCCGAAACCCTGCTGCCTCAATCAACCACTTGTCGCACCAATTCGCCACGCCATGGGCTGGCCATGACAAGCCACACCAACGCGGCAGACCTCAAGGCCATGAGCGCATCGCGACCGCCATCGACCACATCCCAAGCAAAGGCTCCAGCACACCATGGGCGCTCAGACCATCGCCATCACCGCCGATCAACTTACGCGGCCCGTGCCCTCGCTGCCCTTCTTGACCGGCGCCTTGCAGCAGGCACTGAACGTGCTGGCTGGCAAAGCGCAATTCGACGCCGACACCTCGGACGGCGGGGTCATACCCGGTGAGCCGAAGACTGCAGCTGCTACGACTACGTCGGCAGCATCAAGCTGGGATCAGACGACAGGCGCTCTTCAAGAGCGCATGTCCGCTGCCGATAAGCCAATCAGCTCGCGCCGAACGACTGTCGGCTCAACTCAACCGGAAAGCCTTCACATGAACCGTAAACGTACTGTTCGCGTCATCGCAGTCGCTTCGTTGACTGCCGGTGTACTCAACCTGCTTTGCTTTCCGATGGCCACATGGGCCGCCAAACCCGACCGGGCCACCCTACAGTGCTTGGCTGCATCCGCGATTGTCTTCAAGTTCAGCGGTGGAGAACGCCAGATTGCCGGGCTGAGCGACGACACCGAGTTTCAAGAGATCACTAGGCGCGTGACCAGGGGGGCGATGAGTCGACTCTCCGGCCTCAGCCAGCAGCAAGTGATGGAAGGCATGAACCTGGAAATGCGGGGAGAGGCCAAGTCGATGTCAGACGCTGTGTTCAAGCGCGATAACGAGAATCTGTCCGACGCCGAGATGGGACAACGACTCAAGGCCTACATGACGACTCGCTTCGACAAGCTGCGCTGCCTGTCGCAATCCTAATCAATCACATCGGCCTGCAAGTGTTTGGAGAGCCCGGGGCAATTCATGCTTCGGGTTGCGCAAGATCCACGCTCGCTCTTCTCGCTGACGCACCGCTGTGAGCAGCCAGCGCTGTTCTTGCGTAGACAGCGGCCTGCCTACGGCCCGGCGAACGCAGGCTTCACATGCCTGGCTTTCGGTGTCCCGGTTCGAACAAGTCTGAATCGTCAGCTGCTGGGTGGCAAAAAAGTTCGATTCCCCCGGCCAAGGGGAATCCCGCTTGAACGGGCTTCCTGATTGACACCGTTCAAGCCGCAGTCCCTAGAGTCGCTGCCGTTGAACTGCGCCCCGTAGCCGTCCCAACACAGCACGCCTGCGCGCGGCGCCACATGACTGTCGACGTAGCGCAGCTGGCCGATGCGGATCCGGCCACAGGCAGGCTTTCTGGCAGGGCCTCGGCCTGTGTGCAGCCCCGCCAGCGCCACATGTTCAAGGCACCAGGCTTTGAGCGCTTGGGCCATGTGGTCCCTCCGGTGAGCGAGCTTGAATTCGTGGAGTGTAGTAAGAGTGTTACGGCTTTGACTGAAGCCGTTCATAGGTAGACCGTTACAAGATTACTATTAGTTTTCAGGTAGTAATCTTGCAACCCGTCAATCACGGGTAGTAATCCTGCAACTCTACGCAGTCCACCCTGCCTCCCTCCTATGTGAATTCATACTTCAGCGTGCCCCAGCGCGCTCTTCGGGCTGTGTGTGCAGTCCAGTTTTCATTGGTGCGGCACGCTCGTCGCTAGGGCTGCTGACGGCTGGCGGATAGTCGCGACAACTCGTTGAAACAGACTTACTACATTTCACCTTTGACGGACTGACGCCATAGGCCGTTCTCGCAAGCATTTAGCGTGGTCGATTTCAACGGAGGTCATAGTTTTACTACTCGTTTGAAACAGAATTACTACACTTCACGAGCCCGGAGTCGCACTCGACGCCTGCGCTGTAGCGGACGACGGCACCACGGTCTCGGGATTTCAGGACGGTCGCGTCGAGGTCTTCGCGCCGGTGGAGGGCACGACCGCTACCGAGCTAAACCCGCTGCTGCGCTACCGGCTTGCTGGTGGAGTGCAGGCGCTGTCCGTCGACGCCTCGGGCCGCTTTGTCGCGGCCCTGGGCAAGCCCAGCCAAAAGTCCTGCCCCGCCAGCCTGGGTGGGCGGCCGCTGAACATCTGGGCCCGTGATCAGAAATCGAGCTTGCCCGTGGCCAGCACCTGCCTGACCGGCCGGCATATCGCGTCGATCGGGCCGCTACGGCAAGTGAAAGGGCTTTGGGAGTTGGATGTCTTCGAATTCGACGCCGCAGACCCCGAGAGCCCGGTGAAGAAGTCCCCCTACGTCTGCCTGGCTTGCGGACTTGCTGCGGTCGACTTGAAAGATCCCGGCAGCAGTGAACTGGCCAAGCGGGCGCTGGGATTCAAGCCCACCGAACTCAAACGCGAGGCGCTGAAAAGCGCCTATGGCATCGAGCTTTAGCGAGTGTTTCCATAATCGCCGGTGAAGGTAGCTGCAGGTGCCGAATGGGCAACAACAAATGGAATGGCATAGGCAGGCGATTCGCCACAAAGCGGCCTGTCGCCACCGTCGCTTCATGGCCGATATCGGGCTTACCCGGCCTGCTTCGGAAGCTGACCATGGCCGGCCGATTCCGCGTATCGAAAGTCAGCTTACTGGCCCGAATTCGTACTCACGCTCTCGGCCATTTCCTGTCGTTCGCCAAGGGCAGCTTTCTAGCATCTCCTCCAGCTGCTTCTGCGCGTTCTCGTAGTACGGGTGCCAGCGGGGCAGGATTCATTGCCACCGCATTCTGTGTTGCCCG
>Ga0105048_10011608_pt1 | contig 13876 bp, 10 predicted proteins | sample MAT05_FD_78382 | JGI IMG/M metagenome (GOLD analysis project Ga0105048, IMG submission 78382) | Freshwater microbial communities from Lake Fryxell liftoff mats and glacier meltwater in Antarctica - MAT-05 | ecosystem: Environmental > Aquatic > Freshwater > Ice > Liftoff microbial mat | place...
TAATTCCATTGATTTACCCCCGGTACCGAACTCAGAATATACAGATTTTCCGGGCTTGCATCCTTTGGCGCTTCGAAGTAAAAATCATCAATTGCCCCCACACCAAGGGCAGTGAAGGTGGTTTTTGCGTTGATCTTGTGCGTCACTTTGTACTGGAAATCCCAGTAGTCCGGACGGATGGGAAGTCCAATTGCCTGAAACAGCAATTGCAGGTACGAGCGCCGGGCAGAGGCTAAAAAAGTCGTTTTGCCGTTCTTTTTACCCAGCGGACCTTCCAACGTAATGGCCGTTTCTGACGCACTCAGACGGACATTGCCCTGAATTCTTCCCGGGTTGCCGTCTTTTTGGCGGAATTGTAATACGGACGAAAGTGTGTTGTCATAACGCGCATTAAATGCACTGGTCGCCAAGGTGGCGTCTTCAATAAACGACACATTTAGGATTCCCGCTGGGCCGCCTGCCGCGCCCTGGGTAGTGAAGTGGTTGATGATCGGTATTTCTACCCCGTCGAGGTAAAATACGTTTTCACTGGGTCCGCCACCACGGATAATCAAATCATTTCTAAACCCGCCGCCCGTACCAGCAACGCCACCTACACCAGGCAGTGCCTGCACTACCCTACTGATGTCAAAGTTGCCGCCCGGGTTACTTTTGATCTCTTCCACCGACAGATTCTGGACAGAAAGCGGCGTTTCTGCCGAAGCTATGCGAACGGAGCGATTAACCGAAATGACGACCTCGCCCAGTGCTTTACCATCTGGCTCGAGTTCAATATTCAACTGATTGACGTTTCCAGTAGTGATAACCACGTTGAATTTGGTTTGAGCAGCATAGCCCACATAAGTTGCCACCACGTTGTACGCTTTGGGTGGAATGGCCAGCAGGCGGAAACTGCCGTCTATATCTGTTGCAGTGCCAATCTCAGTGCCTTCCAGTTTGATGCTCACCCCGATTAGGGCTTCCTGGGTAAGTTTGTCTTTGACCGTGCCGGTTAGGGAGCCCATATTTTGGGCTTGAAGTGTAACAAAAGCAAGAGAAATGAGTGAAATGAGTGCTAATAAGCGCATAAAATCCTTAGAATTAATTGGTTGTAAAACTAACCGCAGGGGGTGTAAAAAGCTCAGATTGAAAATTTTTTCTAATTACCTTTCTACACAACCCCGAAAAACCATCAGGGAACAAGGTACTTAAAGGAATGTTGAAAAAAATCAACTATCAAAACGAAAGGGGTTGCAAAGATTTTGTTGTAATACCTTTAGGAACGCGACAAGAATAACTTAGTCATTTGATGCCACCCTTTGTTCCATCATACGGCCCCTATTTTTCATTAAATAGCACCACTATTCGCAGAAAAATAGGCTTGGCTGATAAAAAAATGGCTTACCTAAAATGACTACATTACTATTGTCGGGTTCTTTACCCATAAAATGACATCAAAAATTAATATATTACACTATTTTCTTTGCCTCAATGTCCTCGGCTTGTTGGCTTCTTGCCATACGCCCCATCGCAGTCAATCCCCGGAATTATTGGCTTATTTTCAACATCTTCCTTTATCCGACACGCTCCACATTGAAATCTCCAATGAAGACGCCAAAACCGAAGTCTCCATCCCCAATCGGCTCTTTTTTACCATCATCCCGGCTGCCCTGCTTGAACCGATTGAATACCTGGCCGACTCCGCACAGGCAACCGTATTGGGCCGACAGCAATTCTACTTAGACGACAATATTTCAGCCTATTGGGTAGAAATCAGACAATTCTGGTTTCAACATCATTCGCTTTTCTTGTTTGACGAATCTAAAAAAGCGTTCACGGATCGTATCACCGTAGCCGAATGGTACGGCGGAGATGGCGGCCAGGTGCTTACTGGCAGCTGGATATTCGACTTTAATGGCGACGGGAAAAAAGATATCGTCCGACGAGAGATCCAGCACAACATGATTCCCAAGGACGACGAGCCTACGGAACAGGTCTTTGAGTCCGCATCCATTTTGTTGTGGAAAAATGGCCGCTTTGAGGTTACGCCTTTAAAAGATACGGCGGCGTTGGTTCTGCGATTCCCGATTCGAAGTTTTTGGTAAGGAACGCTGTCCGAACGCAAGTGCCCTGAACCAGAAAATAATTTTGAAAAAAATTCTATCCACAAGCAGCGAATCCAAACCCTCCACCGTTTCCTTCTTATCATTCGTAGAAAACAGTTTTTGCGAAGAGAAAAGCAGGTTTTTTTAGTTGGTTTTGTTTGTTTCAATAGGCACGCTGTTAAGCGTGCCTTTTGTGTTTTGGGGCAAATAGAAAGCCAATCTTGTATACATTTGCAGCATCACAGGACAAAATTTCTTCCATGAAAAAAATACTTGTCACAAGCCTTTGCTTATTTGCCCAGTTCATCCTTTTGGGCCAGAATCTGCCACCCTTAATTTCCAACCTCACTGCCACGCCAAACTGGGCAAACCTCACACTCGATATCAGCTATGAGGTGTCTGACAACGAAAATGACCCACTTGAAATAATCCTCCAATTTTCGGATAACGGCGGTAAAACCTACGCCCTATCCAGTCAAATCCCTTCCACGGGGGATCTAGGGTTTCCCGTCCAACCCGGTAGTCGAAGCATTACCTGCGATTTATCAAGCCTATCCAATATTGCTGCGCCCTTAAGTCTCCGGCTTACTGCCGATGACAAACAAGTCTTTGATATTCAAGCCTTGGTGAATGAGGTAGATAGCAATCGGCTGCGCGCAGACCTTGAATTTATAGAAGGAATCCGTCACCGAACTACCGGCAATCCACACTTGATCGCAACCCGAGATTCCATTAAAAACATGATGCTCCAAGCTGGTCTTCATTACGAAGAACAGACGGTGCCTTTGGGCAACTATTCTGGCAAAAATCTCATTGGCAGTCGCCCCGGAACCAGTTTTCCGGAAAAAGTAGTAATCAATGATGCTCATTACGACTCTGTAAGCAACGCCCCTGGAGCCGACGACAACGGTTCTGGAACCGTTGGGGTAATGGAGGCTGTTCGACTTTTGAGCCGTTATCCGTCGAAGAAAACACTTCGATTCATCGGTTTTGACCTTGAGGAATCAGGCTTGTTGGGGAGTATCCGTTATGTAAGCCAAGGGATTCCAGTTGGAGAGCAAATCGAAGGTGTTTTCAACTATGAAATGATTGGCTACTGGAGTAATGAGCCAAATACCCAAACGCTTCCAGTAGGTTTTTCCTTCTTGTTCCCCGCTGCTGCTGCTCAAGTAGCCGCCAACGACTACCGTGGTGATTTTATCACCAATGTCGGGAACACTGCCTCACAACCTATTGCGCTGCTTTTTAGCAATTCTGCTCAACAATATGTGCCAGGTTTAAAGGTGATTACACTCGATGTGCCGGGTGATGGCTCCGTAGCACCGGACCTTCGGCGCAGCGACCATGCCCCTTTTTGGACCGCTGGAAAACTAGCACTCATGCTGACCGATGGCGCCAACTTCCGCAATGAATGTTACCACACCCCTGGAGACACTTTAAACGAAAAACTCAATTTCACCTTTCTCTCCAATGTGGTCAAAGCCACCCTTGCATCCATGGCCCAATTGGCTGAAATACAGCATGGCGATTGGAAGACTGCAACTTTCCAGAGCAATGTTGGGGTGAGTACACCAAGCCCACTTTGCAATGTTTTTGCGTATCAGGAGCCCAATCAATTAGATGCGCTTGCCTTGGAGCTCAGATCCTGTACGTTTTCAGAGGTCATCCTTGAGCTTTATGATATGAAAGGGACGCTAATTTTACAGCGAGATGCCATTCTTCCGGACAATGGGACATACCCTTTATTGCTCCCAAAATTGCCTCCGGCTGTTTACGTCTTGAAAGTAAGACATTCCGGGGGCACACAGGCACAAAAAATCATATTGCGGTGAGCTTGTATTAGGAACGGGTGAATAATTAGCAGAAGAGCCCGCTCGATTTTTATCTTTGCCGCCCTTATGCGGGTTCACACCGATTTATCTCAGCTTCCTATCTTTCAAAATGCAGTTATCACCATCGGTTCTTTCGATGGCGTTCACCTCGGCCATCGGCGTATCCTCGAACAGGTGCAGGCCCTTGCTAAAAAACATCAGGGTGAAAGCATTGTCATCACCTTCGACCCGCACCCACGTGTGGTATTGAAGCCGGACGACACGAGTTTTAAACTCCTTTCGACCACCGAAGAAAAAATTGAGCTCCTTGCCCAAGCGGGCATCGACCATGTAGTGGTGGTGCCTTTCTCCCTTGAATTTTCTCAGCAAACGGCCCAACAATATGTGGAGGACTTTTTAGTCAAAAAGTTTGCGGCCAAATTTATCGTTATCGGTTACGATCACCACTTTGGAGTAGGCCGGGAAGGGGATATTACTTTCCTCCGAAAATATGAAAAATCAGCTGGTTTCGAAGTGTTGGAAATTCCGGCTCAAGAAGTAGATGAAATTGCAATTAGCTCCTCTAAAATCCGAAAGGCACTCGAAAACAGCGATATCAAGCTTGCAAACCGCTTGCTCGGCCACCATTTTTCTTTCTCTGGCAAAGTGGTGGAAGGGAATAAAATTGGACGCACCCTCGGATTTCCAACCGCCAATATTGAACTCGTAGATGCCTACAAACTGGTGCTGCCCGAGGGGATTTATGCGGCCAAAACGGGAGACCACAAAGCCGCGCTTTACATAGGCAACCGCCCTACCCTATCTCCTGCTGGCAAACGCGTAATTGAGGTGAACATCCTTGATTTTAAAGGCGATTTGTATGGCCAAAACCTGCGCGTTGATGTTTTGGATTTTATCCGCTCAGATAAAAAGCTAGACAGTCTGGAAGCCTTGCAGCAACAAATTGGTGAAGACAAGGCTGAAATTGAAAGACGCTTAAGCAGTTTTGATTTGCAATTTAAACCTGATGGCATACCATTAAATAATCCTGAAGATGCCCGTTCAATGGTAAAGAATCAACTTTCAATAGCCCGAGGCCAGCAGACCGATGTCGCAGTCGTTATTTTAAATTACAATACTCGTCGCCATCTCGAAAAATTCCTGCCTTCCGTAGTCGCCAACAGTGCCGGAGCAAGAATCATCGTGGCCGACAATGGTTCACCCGACGATTCGATGGAGTTTCTTCGAAACCATTATCCTGAAGTCGAACTGATTGATTTGCAGCAAAATTGGGGCTTTGCGGAAGGGTACAATCGGGCTTTAAAACAAGTGGAGGCCGAAATTTATGTGATTCTAAATTCAGACGTGGAAGTTGCACCAAACTGGCTTACCCCTATTTTGGAGGCCATGAAGCAAGACCTTGGCATTGCTGTGGCGCAGCCTAAAATTCTGGCTTGGGATGAGCGCTCTTCCATCCATGGCCAGGCATCTGCGGTCAGTAAATTTGAATATGCAGGGGCTTCAGGCGGTTGGATCGACCGGCTTGGTTATCCATTTTGTCGCGGCCGGATTTTCAGCCAGCGCGAAGCCGATCACGGGCAATACGATGACCCGCAGGAATGTTTTTGGGCTTCTGGAGCAGCATTTTTTATTCGTGCTGATTTGTATCACACCTTTAGCGGTTTTGATGGTGACTATTTTGCCCACAACGAAGAGATTGATCTTTGCTGGCGGTTGAAGCGTGCTGGTTACAGCATTTGGTGCATTCCCCAATCCGTGGTTTGGCATCTTGGTGGCGGCACCCTGGAGTATGAAAACCCGCGCAAAGTGTTCCTAAATTTCCGAAACAGCCTGTATTCGCTGTTAAAAAACGAACCTTGGGGCAAGTTGCTTTGGCTTATCCCCGCGCGTTTTTTGCTCGATGGATTGGCCGGGGCAAGGTTTGCAGCAAAAGGACAATACCGTGCAATTTGGGCACTTGTACGGGCGCATTTTTCATTCTATGGAAATTTTGGGCTAATGCTTCAAAAGCGCCGGGAGGTGAATCAAATCGTTGAACGTCACAAAATTGCGCCCAAAAATGAAAAAGGAATTTACCGCGGAAGCATCATATTAACGCATTACTTGCGACGGGTAAAGTTGTTTTCAAATCTTTAATATTCGGTAAAAAATATGAAAAGTCTATTGATCCAAAGCGTTACTTCACAGGCGAAGCGCTTCACATTATCCAAGACATAGAAACTCCAACCCAAATTCTAATTAAGAAACAACTGACGCCCCTGAGTCATCCTAAATCGTATTTAATCCTTTACGTTTTACTGTTTTTGCTGTCTTGCGGATTCCGCTCCATAATGTCCAAATGACGAATGACGATAATGACAAATGACGAAAATGACCACAATGACAAATTACGACTTAATATACGAAGACGAACACATCATCGTCGTCACCAAACCTGCCGGGTTGCTCACCATTCCTGATCGATTTGGCAACAAAGAAAGCCTGGTTGCTGCCCTTCAACTCAAGTACGGCAAGGTTTTTATTGTACACCGACTCGACCGGGAAACCAGTGGAATACTGGTTTTTGCCCGTAATGAAGCCGCACACCGCCATCTCTCCATGCAAATGGAACACCATTCAGCAGACAAATTTTACCTGGCACTGCTTGACGGCGTATTGCACCATGAAGAAGGCGAAATCGATAAACCTATTGGAGAGCATTACAACATCCCTGGCAAAATGGCCATCAGTAATTCCGGCAAGCCTTCCTTGACTTTTTACCGGGCCGTAGAGCGTTTTCAACGATTCACACTTGTAGAAGCACAGATCAAAACGGGCAGAACGCACCAGATACGGGTGCACTTCAAAAGTATTGGCTACCCATTGGCGATTGACGCGCTGTATGGCCGGCGTGAGCAGTTTTTATTGTCGGAAGTCAAAGGCAAAAAGTACAAATCAGGCAAATTCGCAGAAGAAGAACGTCCGCTTATGGAACGAACCTCGCTCCATTCGTCCCGATTGAGACTTCAACATCCGGTTTCAGGGGAAATGATGGAATTCAAGTCAGAATTGCCCAAAGATTTTACAGCCGTTTTGAGCCAGTTGAGGAAGTGGGGACAGTGATTAGAAAGTATTTCGCCAAGTTTTGGCCATCAAATCCACTTATAACCAAATCCACTTATAACCAAATCTACTGTAACCAAATCCATATATAACCAAGTTTCCCACCCTATCTTCGCCCTATAATGGCCGCAACACAACTACAACGAATCATTTTTGGGCTGAAAGTCAAACAATTCCGCCAAGAACTAGGCTGGAATTTTGAGGAGCTGGCCCAGCGCACGGGCATCTCCATCTCGTACCTTAATGAGATTGAAAAAGGGAAAAAATACCCGCTTTTAGACTACCGGAAAAGGCTGGCCGAAGTGCTTTGCGTTTCCTACGATTTCCTGATTTCACCCGAACTGACTAAGGAATTCGCACCACTCGGCGAACTTTTACATAGCAAATTCCTGAACGACCTCCCGCTCGACTTGTTTGGGATCGGCATGCAACCGCTGGTCGAAATCATTTCCAGTGCGCCCGCTAAAGTAAATGCATTTATATCCGCTTTGCTCGAAATCGCGCGGGTGTACGCCCTTCGAGAGGAGCATTTTTACTTTGCTGCACTGCGGGCGTATCAGGAATTGCGCAACAATTATTTCGAAGAAATCGAGCAAGCCGCAAGCGATTTTGTACGAAATCAAAACTTGCCAGTCAATGGAGGAGTATCACTTTCCATGCTCACGGAGATTTTCAAAAAACAATTTGGCTGCACGGTAATACCCAATGGACTCAATCCCTATGAGCCGCTGCATTGGTTGCGCTCAGTGTTCAATCCACATTCGAAGCACTTGCTCCTGAACGGCCAGCTTAGCGAACGACAACAAACCTATCAACTTGCCAAAGAGCTAGGATTCAATGAATTAGGATTAAAAGAACGCCCCTGGGCTTCTAATTTTTTAAGGGTAAATTCTTTTGAAGAAGTCTTGAATAACTACAAAGCGGCCTATTTCGCAGTAGCGATTTTAGTGAATCGAGCATCTTTCGTGCAGGACATTGGGCAGTTTTTTGAACAAAAAAATTGGAACGAGGGCGGGCTCCTCGGTTTAATGACAAAATATCAGGCCAGCCCGGAGGTCTTGTTCCAACGCTTCAACGTTTTGACCAAGGATTTTGGGCTCGACAAGGTGTTTTTCCAGCGCGTAGTGCATGACCTTGACCGCGATGCTTTTGAGATGGATAAAGAACTCCACCTCAATCGCCGGCATCAGCCCCATGCCACCGGACTTGGCGAGCATTATTGCCGACGCTGGTTGTCCATTTCGCTTTTGCGGGATCTGCGGGAATCTCAGCTTTCGGAAAGTTCGAAAGTTTCCGAAAGTTCGATCGCGGTCGGCGTCCAACGCGCCGTTTTTGTAGCTACAGGAGAAGAATACCTCTGTATCGCCATGGCTAAACCGGGCCACCCTACCCTTGATCGAAACGTAAGTGTAACACTCGGCGTACTCCTTGATGACCACGCCAAACAGCGTATCCGTTTCTGGGATGATCCCGCGATTCCTATGAGAACCGTGAATATAACCTGCCAACGATGCGCACTTGACAACTGTGGCGAACGCGCTGCGACACCCAAAGTCGTGATTCGACGGGAAGAGCGCAGAAAAATGGAAGAAATGTTGCAAATGCTAACTACTTACTCAGCTCCATCATAGCCTTATACGCCGTCTGTGGTATCGGCGCGCCCTGCTGCTTAGGCGGTGCTATAGCTTTGATTTTCAAGGAATATGGGCCGAATTTAGCCTCACTTTTCCCGCCTTGGCTAAAATCGCCGATGGCAATCGTGACGCGAAAACTGGAATCGCCTTGCATCAACGTGAATCCGGCATCCACACGGCCAGCCCAGATGCACTTAACGCCTTCGGGGCATCGGCTATCGCCCGAAACTTTATCAAATCGGATACGGAACATTGGATCTTCTTCCAATACAATACTTTGCCCTACCCCGAGCGCGAAGCCCTCACCTACTTTCGCCTTAGGCGCAGGAGCTGGCGTTTCGATTACAGACAAGGTGACCATGTACTCCTCGGGTTTGAGTTCCTTGTCTTTCACTTTGAAGGGAGTTACCCCGAGTATGCGCACCGTTTGACCCTTAAAATCGATGACGTTGCTTGTGCCGTTGGGCTGCATAAATGGAAGCGTAACCGTTTTAGTTTCCCCAGCAATGCTAATCGTGAGCACCACGTCGACTTGTCCTGCGGTGACACAGGTCAAGCCAAGCGCACATCGACTATCAGCTGAAACCTTGTCAAATTTTATGCTGAATTCTTTCACGGATACGGCTTCCCCCGTTTGACCAAGTTTCAAAGCAAAAGGTCGCTCTAAGTTGAATTTTATTGGAGCAATAGTGGGGTTTGGACACCCAAAACAGAAAAAAAGAATCCCTAAGGACATTGAGAAAAAAAGCAAATTTTTCATTTGAAAAGAAAAATGGTTTGTGAAAAGTGGATTTTGAAACTTTCTGAATTATAGCCTTTAAAGGGATCGTGCCCCAACAAGCCTATCAGAACTCCAGAACCGTATTAGTTTTGCACCGCGAAAGTAGTGAGGCCTTTGAATCCTTTTATCAGATTGACCATATTTTACCCGCAGAAGCTTTAATGCTACTTAGCCCACATTCAAAATTCATGGAGCCAATTTTAAAAGGTCTACTTTCAGGGCTAGCCTACGGGATGCTCATCGGGCCGCTCTTTTTTATGAACATCCGAACGACGCTTCGCGATGGTGTGCGGCAAGGGTTTATGCTGGTAGCTGGAGCTTTTACCAGTGATTTAATGCTAGTCCTGGCGAGCTGGTGGGGAGCTGGAAAATTAGCTGCGGTGACAAGCGAGGGCTTGTTTCAAAGTTGGTTTGGACTGGTATGCGGACTTTTGTTGTTTGGATTTGGGGTTTCGGCAGTATGGCCGCGCAAGCGAAATTTATCGGATCAATTGAATGTGAATCAACCTGTTGCAAAGCCTCACCACGCCTACCTTCAAGGTTTTTCGATAAACATGACTAACCCATCCAACTGGTTATTTTGGATAGGGGTGGCAACCGCAGCAAGCGCTGAAGCACCGGAGGGCAGCGAAAACCACATGCGCTATTTTATGGCCGCAACCTTGCTTGCCCTATTTTTTACAGACTTGGCTAAGGTACTTTTAGCCCATCAAATTGGACGGCGATTGAAGCCGGGCGTACCAGAAAAAATTGTACGTTTTGCAGGCTTTATCCTGATGGGCGTAAGCAGTTGGATTATTTTTCGGGTCATTCAAAACGCTTTTTAAGTGTTAAGGGATAAGTGTTAAGTGCTTAGTACCGATGAAATAATCCGCAAATTTTTAAGACCTGTAAAGGAACAAAGGCATGGAATCTGTACGCGAACAACTGCTCATATTGATCACCACACCACTTTATGTGGTCGTCATACTTGGCGAGATACTCCTGAGCCATTACCGGCATTCAAATACGTATACGGTGCGCGATACACTGGCAAACCTGTATTTAATGTTGTTGAATAGCGGCGTTGACTTGGGATTTCGACTCGTATATCTCGTTATTTTTCAGTGGTTTTGGGTGCATCGCTTATACGAATTTACGACGCCCTTGTGGTATTGGTTTTGGCTGGTAGTCGGTCTAGATTTCCTGTACTACTGGTTGCATCGTGTAGATCATTTTAGCCGTTTTTTCTGGGCGGTACACGTCACACATCACTCTTCTGACCAGTATAATTTAACGGTAGGATTCAGATCCTCAGTCTTTCAGCCACTGTATCGTTTCATCTATTTTATCCCACTTTGCCTAGTTGGATTCAAATCTATAGACATCCTTTTCGTATTTGCCGCTACCCAGATTTGGGGCATTCTGGTGCATACGGAACACATAAGCAAAATGGGGTGGCTAGAATATATCCTTGTAACACCCTCACACCACCGGGTACACCATGCATCTAATGCACTTTATCTGGACAAAAACCTTGGGATGTTCCTAATCGTATGGGACAGATGGTTTGGCACTTTTCAAGCCGAGCTACCCGACGCAGCGTACGAGCCCCTACGCTATGGCCTCACCTCCCCATTGGAAAAAAGAGACCCATTTAATATCGTCTTCCATGAGTGGATCAATATTTTCAAGGATTTACGGAGCAAAAAACCGCTTCGTTCCAAATTTTGGTACGTCTTTGGTCCGCCAGGCTGGAGTCATGATGGTAGCACCATGACGAGCGAACAAATGCGGGAAAAAGAACGGCAGGAAAAGCAGAAAAGCTGATAATCAGGATAGCATACATCCAGCAACTTTTGCTTTTCATCGAATCCTGAATTTTGCTCAAACAGGGTATTATACCTTCGGGCGAGTAAGTAACAAGTTATTATTTACCCGTTACTAAATATGATATTTGGGTTTTGAGCGCGTAATAGCCACCCAGACAGGACTAAATCAGTCAGAACTCGAATATCCAAATCTACCCGTTCCTAAGATGAAACAATTCCTCCGAATTCTTTACGAAGGTGCCGCACAGGCATGGCAACAACTTATAGCTAACAAACTCCGCTCCTTTCTCTCCCTTCTGGGCGTAACCATTGGCATTTTCTGCATCATTGGAGTCAAAAGCGCGGTTAACTCGCTGGAAGACAACATTCGGGGTTCGATGGCTAAACTTGGCAACGATGTTATTTACATCGAGAAATTTTCCTGGGGAGAAGACCCTGGGGAGAATTTTTGGAAATGGATGCGGCGGCCCAATTTCACGTTTCATGAGTTTGAACGCTTAAAAGCAGAGCTGGATTTGGCCGATCAGGTTGGTTTTTGGCAGTTTTTAGGTGCTAAAACAGCCAAATGGCACTCCTCAAGTGTCGAAAATTGCTATTTTCTTGGAATCACAGAAGATTGTCGTGACCTATTCCACCTGGAATTCCAAGGAGAAGGCCGATTCCTTTCTCCTGTGGAATACCAAACTGGAGCTGATGTTTGTATCCTTGGTTATGTTATTGCAGACGGCCTTTTTGGAGAAGGAGTGGATCCAATAGGCAAGGATATCAATGTGGGCGGACGTAAACTCCGGGTACTAGGGGTGACTAAAAAATCTGGAAAAGACCTCCTGAAACCCTTCAATTTCGATAACAGCGTACTGATCGGCTACAATCTTGCCCGGCGTGGTTTCGGTGTGCGGGCAAAAGGCGATTTTGATCGTACAAGTATCAGCGTAAAAGCCAAACCAGGGGTAGACATAGAGGCCCTTAAAGACGAGATTACCGGGGTGTTGCGCGGAGAACGTCGATTGAGACCTCGCGAGGAAAGTAATTTTGCACTAAATACACTGTCCGTAATCAGCGGACTCTTCGATAGCTTGTTTGGCACCATGAACATAGCCGGCATATTTATCGGTGGCTTTGCGCTTTTGGTAGGTATGTTTTCTGTTGCCAATATTATGTTTGTATCGGTCAGAGAGCGAACCAACATCATAGGCATCAAAATGGCACTTGGCGCCAAACGCTGGTTCATTCTCCTCGAAATTCTCATCGAAGCGGTGGTGCTTTGTATTTTTGGAGGATTACTTGGGCTATTACTTATCTGGGGCGTCACAGCAGCAATTTCTGCGGCCATCGATTTCGACATACACCTTTCCATGAACAATGCATTCTGGGGTGTTTTAGTCAGTGTTTTGGTTGGTGTATTTTCTGGACTGATCCCGGCCTCTCAAGCTAGTCGCATGGATCCTGTGGAGGCGATTCGGAAGTAGTCGTCATTAATCGTCATTTCGTCATTAATCGTCATTTCGTCATTGGGTCATTAATCGTCATTGGGTCATTACGACAATGACGCTTAATGACCCAATGACGAAATGACGATTAATGACCCAATGACGACAAATGACGAAATGACGACAAATGACGAAATAACAACAACTACATCCTCAAATCTTCCACACGTATTCCCTTATAAAGTTTTGAATCAAACGCGAACTGTGTAGCCGCAATCGCTTTGTTTGGTGTCAAGCGCGTAATCGTGAACGTATACCGCGAGCCATCTTTTGCAAAAGCCTTGATACTTTGCATTAAACCAGCCTTTTCGTCTATGGCCACTCGGAGTTTTGAATATTCTGAATTTCGATCTTTGGGCTTGAACTCTATCTGGGTGAGCAATTTGCCACCTTCCGTCGTTTTATCAGTTATAGTGTACATAAAATCACCTTTTTGGTAGCGACCCAGCAATTCTTTTGGCGTAAGAAAGGCATTCGCATCGTTTGGATCAGCATTGTTGACCTGCACTTCGTTCGGTTTTTTCTGGTAGGCCCAGGTAGTAACGCCGTCGCTGACTATGATCTGGTCGCTCATGTCAAGCCGAAATTTTTTACCCTCCTGCATCACAGTACCTTTTTGGATATCTTTTGGTTGTCCTGGCACTTCAATAGCCAAGGAAAATGCGGCTTCTATGGTCGTATAAGCGTCGTATTTTTTACGGATTTTATCGAGCACCTTTTTGGCTTGCGGGTCATTTTTTTCAGGTGCCGAAGTGGTTTGGGCCAATAGGCATTGAGTGGAAAACAGGGTAATCAGTACAAAAAGTAGTTTGTTCATGTTGTGATAGCGAATGAGTGATTGAAGGCGCAATTTCTGGATAATTTCTAAAAACGTGACAAATAGCAGCGAGTTGCACAATGAGAGGTTAAAGATTTTAAAAAATATCCAGTAGTCTGATTACCAATAAACACATATTTTCGCGCAAAATCAATTTGCTGATGCTCAAAAACATCCTGTTCACCCTTGCACTTTTACTAAGCTCTTTTACCGCAAAATCCCAGACGCTGCCTCTGGAACGGCGCAGTGATTGGGCTACGGCTGGTCGACAATACCCCATTCCGAAATATTCCAAAGTGCTCAACATTTTGGATTTTGGAGGCAA
>Ga0105048_10011609_pt1 | contig 13876 bp, 8 predicted proteins | sample MAT05_FD_78382 | JGI IMG/M metagenome (GOLD analysis project Ga0105048, IMG submission 78382) | Freshwater microbial communities from Lake Fryxell liftoff mats and glacier meltwater in Antarctica - MAT-05 | ecosystem: Environmental > Aquatic > Freshwater > Ice > Liftoff microbial mat | place...
TAACTCTAAACAGGGTTTGGGCTAATGCAGGTCCAGCCGCCGTCCACAATCAGGGTTTGTCCGGTAATGTGTTTGGCATGGTCCGATACTAGAAATAAAGCAGTGTGCGCGATGTCCGATACATTGGCCGGGCGGCCCATGGGCGTGAGTCTCGACCAGGTAGCAATATATTCTGCATCCTCTAATGTTCGCTCGGTCAAAGTAGCACCGGGCGCCAGGGTATTTACATTGATTTTAAAGGGCGATAGTTCGATGACCAGGTTTTTAGCGAGCATTTCTATGGCGGCTTTACTCATACCGTAGGCGGCCAGATCTTTATGCGCCTGATGGCCGGTCACGGAGGAAGTAAACAAGAGCGTACCGCCAGTAATCTGGTGTTTCATCACGTTGGCGGCGGCCTGGGCCAGAAAAAAAGTGCCGCTTAGATTGACCTGCATGACCCTGGAAAAAGTCGCCGGGGTATAAGTAAAAAAGTCACCAAAGAGCGTGATGCCCGCATTGGCAATGACAATATCCAGCCGACCAAATTGGGCCACTGCCGTATCCACCATGGTCTGAATAAAAGCAAAGTCGCTGCTATCGCCTGCTAATGGCAGGCAGATGCCGTTGGTCTCTTCGCGGATGGTTTGTGCCGCCTGTTGCGTGAGGGCAGGGTCTATATCGTTCAATAATACCCTGGCACCGGCTCTGGCCAAGTATCTACTGATCTCAAACCCGATGCCCTGTCCGGCACCAGTAATAATGGCTACTTTATTGGTAACATTATTCATAAGTAAATGAGCAAAATTGCAAATGGAGCGCAGTGACATCCCGGTTTTCATCGGGAAGGCAAACAGGCAATGATAATCAGCCAGTTACGACAAAAATAACCTCGATTAATTTTGTCCGCCTACTTAATTCATAATTCATAATTCTATTACGCATTTACACAAACTTGCTTTTGCCGACCCAATCCTTCGATGGCGAGTTCTACTACATCCCCGGCTTGCAAATATTGCGGTGGTTTCATACCCAACCCCACCCCTGGCGGCGTTCCGGTAGAGATCAGGTCGCCGGCTTCGAGGGTCATAAATTGGGATAAATAATGGATAATATAATAACAATCAAAGACCATCGTACTGGTATTGCCTTGCTGCATTTGTTTGCCATTGACCCATAAATCCATAGATAAATGCTGCACATCAGCAATTTCGTCGGGCGTAGATAAAAAAGGGCCCAGCGGATTAAAATTATCACAGGATTTACCTTTCGTCCATTGGCCACCCCGCTCCATTTGGAATGCCCTTTCTGATACGTCGTGGGAAATACAATAACCCGCAATATAGTCTTTGGCCTCCTCTACCCTATCCAGATAACGGGCATCCTTGCCGATCACCATACCCAATTCTACTTCCCAATCCGTTTTTTCACTTTTCCGGGGAATCAGAATAGGATCGTAGGGGCCGACCACCGTATTCGCCCCTTTTTGAAAAACAATCGGTTCCGTGGGAATGGGCATACCCGATTCGGCAGCATGGTCGGAATAGTTGAGTCCTATACAAACGACTTTACCCGGACGCGCTACGCAGGCTCCCCAGCGCGCCGATGCAGGGACTGCTGGAAAGGCATCCATATTAGCCAGTTGTTGCTCTAATGCGGACAAGCCACCTTGCTGGAAAAATTTGCGATCCCAGTCGGTAAAGACCGACGACAGGTCGCGGCGTTTGCCTTGCAGGTCCAGGATGCCGGGTTTTTCGTGGCCCAATTCACCAAATCTGATTAATTTCATCGGTATTAATAGTTAAATTCAAAAGGCGGCAATCCTTCAAAACCACAATTGCGGATCACAAACAGCGAACCGGCCAGTGGTTGTTTTTCTAATTCACTTTCCGACAGGCCTTCCCGCGCAGAAGTGATGAACAAATCTTGCAGATACTCCCCGCCAAAAGTACAGGAAGTGACTCTGGAAACCGGCAATTTAATTGGGTAAAGGGCAAAACAACCAATCATTTCATGGACGGCATATAAACGATGCGTATCATTGGCCAGATTGTACTGGTGAATTTCCCCTTTTATAATATCAATCCAGCAGATTTCTTGCCGCCGGGCATCCCAAACGGGGCCTTCCCCTAATTGGCATTGATGGTGACTAATGATTTCCATAATTGGTTAATGATTATTAGTTACTGGTTTAATGGTTAATGGGTGGAGCCACCCATTAACCATTAACTAATAAACCAATAACCCTCTCAATGTGAGTCCCGTTGAATATCCGACCCCGAACTACCTTTTAAAAAGTCAAAATCTGCTCCTTCATCGGGTTGTAGTACGTGCTCAATGAAAAGTTTGGTATAACCACGGGTATAACCTAAATCAATCGGTTTAAAATGGCTTCTTCTGGCCGCCAGTTCTGGTTCTTCTACGTGTAAATGCAGTAAGCGTTGAGCGACATCCAGCGTGATTAAATCGCCATTTTGCACAAAAGCTAAAGTGCCGCCCAAAGCCGTTTCCGGGGAGACGTGTAGCACGACCGTGCCAAAGCCCGTTCCGCTCATGCGGCCATCAGAAATTCGAATCATATCCGTAACACCTTTAGCCAGTAATTTAGGCGGAAGCCCCATATTCCCTACTTCGGGCATACCGGGATAGCCTTTTAACCCGACATTTTTTAAGACTAATATGCTGTTTTCATCCACTTCCAGCTCGGGGTCGTCAATTCTGGCTTTATAATCGTCAATGGTTTCAAAAACGACGGCTTTTCCGGTATGTTCCATTAAGTGTTTACTGGCTGCCGAGGGTTTGATGACCGCGCCATTGGCACAAAGATTTCCTTTTAAAACGACAATCCCGGAGACCTCATTAAAAGGATTTTCCAGGGTGGAAATAACCGCTGCATCATAACATTCACTATCGGTATAATTATCCTTCATCGTTTTGCCATTTACCATCATACAATCCGCGTGCAAACGTGGCAACAAAGCGCGAATAACGGCGGGGAGTCCACCGGCATAGTATAAATCCTCCATAAAATACTGGCCGGAGGGCTGCAAATTAGCCATCAAGGGAATATCCACCGAATACGTATCCATATCCTGCAAAGTCAAGGGCACCCCTACCCTGCCCGCAATGGCTAATAAATGAATGACAAAATTAGTAGAACCGCCAATAGCGGCATTGACCATGATCGCATTTTCAAAGGCGGCCCTGGTGAGTATATCCGACGGTTTCCGGTCGGCTACCACCATTTTCACGATCTCCCGGCCCGTCAGTTGGGCGATTACTTTCCGGGCGCTGTCGGGTGCGGGAATCGCCGCGTTCTGGGGTAGCGACAGCCCCAGTGCCTCCACCATACAGGCCATCGTGGAAGCCGTGCCCATGACCGCACAATGGCCATCGCTCCGGCACATACCCAACTCGGCGGCCACCATGCCCTCATCCGTCATCTGGCCCATGCGGTTCGCTTCGCTAAATCGCCATATATCGCTGGTACTGATGCTTTTACCCCGGTGTTTCCCGGTTAGCATCGCGCCGCCCGATACCACGATGGCGGGAATATTAACGCTGCACGCGCCCATCACCAGGGCCGGCGTCGTTTTGTCGCAACCGCATAATAACACTACGCCGTCTATCGGATTAGCCCGGATGGATTCTTCCACATCTATGCTCACCTGATTGCGGTACAGCATCGCCGTGGGTTTCATTAAAGTTTCTCCCAAGGACATGACCGGAAATTCCACCGGGAACCCTCCTTGTTCCAGAACACCGCGTTTTACGGATTCAGCCAGTTCCCGGAAATGGGCATTACAAGGCGTTAATTCCGACCAGGTGTTGCAAATGCCAATGATCGGCTTTCCGGTCAGTTCATCCTGTGGAATACCCTGCTTTTTAAACCAGGCCCGGTAAATAAACCCGTCTTTACCGGTCCGGGAAAACCAGGCGGCACTGCGGAGTGCGGAGGAATTTTTCAAGTTGCGTTCGTTTGTGAAAACAATAGTACGAACGAAATACTTCTTATCTGTCAATAAGTAGTCTAGGAATTTTTCTTTTTCCAGAAAAAACCCAACCCCTCCATCAGTTCATTGAATGTATCGTATTCGCGGCGGAAACTAATACCAAAACCATAGCGGGAACGCAACTGACCGCCGCTAATATCGGGTTCGGTACGTTGATACACTTTCAAGCGCCAGCGCCGGTTTTCGGTGATCTGGATTTCTACCACCGCGTCTTCGCCCAGGAAACCATCGTTGGTGGAGGTGCCCGGGCTGCCCAGGCCGAATTGCGAGCCAAATTGCACCGTGATCCGGTCATTGAACAATCCGCTGGTCAGGCGCAACTGGAGTTCACGTCCGGTCTGGCTGGCATTGGCCTGACTGGGATCGGCCAACGAATTCTGGTACTCGTTATAAGCCACATCGAAGTCAATACTGGATACGCGTTTGCCAAACCACTCGGTGGCCAATCCGGTCAGGTAGTTAGAAAACTGGTTGCTCAGCACTTGGGTAAGCGTATTAAAAGCGGAGGCCTGCACGGCAAAATCCGAACCGCCGGATGGCAGGAAAGAACCCACCACCACGAGGCCGAAAACCTGGCGGTTCAGTTCGTTCTGATCCTGCCGCAACTGCCGTAACTTGTTGTCGGCGATGGTTTTAATCTGGGGCGGCAGGTTGGGGAATTCGAGGTCAAAACTGATATTCGGCTTCAACAGCTCGCCCGTCAGGTGCATCGTCACAATGACCTGCGTCGCCTTACCCGCATCGATGGCGAGTTGCGGCTGGGTACTTCGCAGCAATTCTACTTCATCGCGCACAAAATTATAGAGCGAAGTATTCTCGACATAGGTAGCATCCAGATTGATCTGGGCACTGTAAGGATCGCCAGACCAGACCACTACCCCACCCTCGGAAACGGTAAATGGCTTATTAATCCAATTGAGCAAAGTGAACAGGTATTCTCCACTCTGAATGGTGTAATTACCATACATTTTGAACTCCCCTTCGCGCGTGATCACCAGTTTCAGATCGCCCGTTCCCCGGCCCTTGATGATGTCGCCGGCTTGTTCATCAAAGATTAACTGTACTTCAGCGTCCTGGGTCACGGTGACGCTCATTTCAAAATTAAGTCCTTTTAAGTCGCCAATCGTAAAATTCCGGGTTTTATCAACGGTAAGTACGGTGTCCTTCTTATTTTTAAATTTTATAAATCGAACGTCCTGCGCATCCGCTACGGATTCAATCGGAATATATAAACGCGTTTCTTTACCCGTAGTCGCCACAATACTGATGTTGGTCTGCCGGAAAGTGCCGCTGAAATTTGCTTCAAATTTACCAATGGCCTGACCATAATACAGCAAGTTATCCTCAGCGGAAGTGTTGAGAATCAGGAAGTTATTATTTTCGGAACGCACCGTACAGTTCAAACGCCAATCCTTAAAATGCCGGTGCAACAGCCCTCCGCGAATAAAGGCCATGTGGCGTTGACCAGCGGCATAGCTGGCATCATAGATGGTGTCGCCCGTAGCATAGATCCTATTCCCGGAAAGATCAATTTTCTGATTCTTAATGTAATAGGTTGTTTTTAGATAATCCAGTTGAAATTTCCCGGTTTTTATAACCGCGCCCCCATTCATATTAATGCCATTAAACGGCCCGCTCAGCGTAACGTCGGCCTCGAATTGGCCCTCCGTTTTGGAAATGCCCGGTACAAAAGTTTGGAGTACATTCAAGGGAAAATCGTGGGCAGTGACCGAAGTAACAAACTCTCCGGGGGGTACGGTCAAATCCAGTTCTTCTATATGTTGCGGCCTGTCACCACCGGGCAGCCAGCCACCGACTACCCGCAGCACTTGTTGGTTATTTTGATTGAGGAAGAGCGTCCAGGCCAGTGGCGAAGAACGGTTGGCCATACTCAGGTTGCCCGTGATGGAGCCATAAGGGACATTATTAATAAATATAGTATCCGTAGTAATATAAGTATTAATACCTTTTAGTTGGAATATTTCATCTACCTTAAAGTCAAAGTCATAAATCTTGCCTTTAAAAGTTACGTTCCGACTGGCCGTAAAGCGGTTCAGGAAATCAAGATCAAAGTTAGTGAGCGACAGGGAAAGTCCGCGCCCGTTATTCGTACTATCTAATCTGATCCGTTGATCGCCATTGAAAAACTCAAATTCCTGCGTCGCAATAAAGCCTTTGCCAAACCGCACATAGTTGTCCTCGCTCATCACCCACTGCTGATTAAACAGGGCAATATCCGAGGAATTAAACTTTATTTGCCAAAGACTATCTATCGCGCTTAATACGCCATCCAGATTAACGCCCCGCACAATAGTGTTTGAATCACGGGCAGTCAATTTGAAACTCAGTGCATTACGCTGCAGTTGCCCTTGCAATCTAATGGGGGCCAGTTTAGTCCTGGAAATACTGGATTGCGGAATCCGCAAATAATACTGGGCTATTTCGTCCTGTGCCGACCACCGCAGCACGATGTCCTGGGCCTGTATAGCGTTGTACTTTATTTTAGGAATACTGATCGCCAGATTAGAAGAACCTTCGGCAGCATCCACCCGTCCGTCTATTACAATATTAGCCAAAGTATCCAGACCCGGCGCAAATAACCGGGTGAGGTCGCGGGTATTTTTAATATTAATATGCAGGACAAAATTATCCAGTAAAACCAGGGAATCGGACGGCGGAAAACCCAGTTTAGCCGCAAATTCCGGGTGGTGGCGACTGAATAATTGCATCATTTCCCGGGGTGCCCTTTTCAGATTAAAGTTACCTTCTATATACGCTTCGGCTATATCGGAAAGTACTTCAAAATACCGGCTCCCATCGGGGCGCAGGAAAGAAGAAAACCGCAGGGAATCCACCCGGTGTTTTATATCATCACTTTGCAGCACAAAATTGCGCAGGATAGCCGTCCCCGTCAGGTCCGACCAATTATCTGCGGCAATACGCAGTTGTTCTACTTTCCCGGAAATAACCAGGTCTTTTTTACTCAGGTTAATTTTACCCAGATCCAGTCGCCGAATGTCGGTTTTAAAAATAAAAACCGGCGTAGTATCCCGCAAATTAATACTTCCGTCAAAGACAAAATCAACGTTGGGATCCTGAATACCCACCTTTCCGTCGAACACCTTTTTCTCAAAAACACCATCCAGTTTGACGTTTTTATAGTTATACCCTTTGAAATAAAGCGTATCTATTTGTCCCTGCAATTTTGCGCTCAGCGTGGGCAGCGTCAGGCCCGTAGAACCGTCGGCAATATTTACTTTAAAAGTGGTTTTACCAAAATTGGGATTGCCGGTCCAGGCCCCCAGATCAAAATCATGGAGGTTCAGACTACCGGAATACACTGCTCTTTCGCGACCGCCGGTGAGGTCGAGTTCCATATCCACCTTACCCGAACCAATGTCGGACGTAAGATTGCCCGTCAGCAGATGGTTGTAAGAAAACAACACCTGGTAGGTGCCCGAGAAACCAATATTACCGAGCCGGTCAAAATACTGGGGGGCATTAAAACCGGGAATGATATTACGAATGGTTTGAATATCGGATTGCAACTGCTGAAAATTGAACGTCATCCGCAGCAGGTCTGCGCCTTTGGTCAAGTCATCTCCATCAAAATTGCCATGCATAAAAGCATGATTTCCAACGCGAATATCCAGATTGCGGCCATTCAGGTTGTTTACTGTACCGTTCAATGTGCCAGTGATCTCAGCCACAGTTTCGCGGTTGGATTTGAAAAAATTATTTCTGGCAATCGCTCCGCTAAAATACGCGATGTCGCCCAGCCGCAGGTGTGAGCCTTTTGAAAGCCGGATATCCATCCCCACTTTGGTATTGAACTGGCGAAAATCATTGCGCTCCTGATAATTGAACGCAATGGTATCGCCAATAGCGGAGTGCGGAGTCTGGATATTCGCCCCATAGAGAGCCACCAGGGTGCTACCGACCACTACCCTATTGACCTGACTTGGCATGAGTTGAAAGCCGCTCTGTTCGCGGGCCGCAAGGTTCAGCAAGCGGCCCTCAAAAGTTGAATCGGGATTGGAAACAATGTTTGCTGCCTGCAAATCAATGTCCTGCACCAGCAAGTGATTGAAATCCATGACGCCTTCATTCGTCGTACGGGCGGGGGACTTCTGGAAACGATCCATCGAAAAGTAGCCCTTGATGAGCGAGAAACTGCCCAGTGAAAAGCGCAACATCGGGCGGGCGTTATTTTTGCCCAACGTACCCGCTGCCAGCGAATCGAGCGGGGTCTGCACCGGCTGCATGACGGAGGTGCGCGGCGGCAGGGGCTTTTCAGGGTACTGGATGAGGTTGAACACCAGCCCATCCAGCTCCACGGAACGGATATCCACTACGTTGGCCACCAGATCGAGTTGATTCAACTGGACATTCCCATCCCGGATGGCCGCCCGCATTTTCTGGCCGCTCACTTCGTCATCCTGGATGAATTCCACATCGTGCAGGTGGACATTACGGGCTTTCAGACCGATTTTGAACGGCTTCTTCGGGGTATTATCCTTTTTGGGAGTAGCAAAATAATCAAGCACAAACTGGAGATTGTTGTCGTACTCCCCGGCTGCCCGACGAATGTTGAAGCGGGCTTTTTCCAGACTGATTTCGTCGAACTCGAGGCGATTATCGAGCAGGGAAAAGATATTGGCACTCAGCCCTGCCGTTAGTTTTTCGGCATAGAGCAAGGTATCTCCCTGCAAATCCTGCACATACATACCATTGAGCACCAGTTTGTCAAAAAACTCAAAATTCAGGTGTCGTATGCGCACCGTGGTCTTCCATTCCTGGGACAAATACCCCGTCACCTTGCCCACCAGCCAGTTTTGTACAGTCGGCATTTGTAAGATAAAGTACAAGCCGATCAGGATCACCACCAATACAAAAACCAGGTTTTCCACGCGCCGCCATCCATTGCGGAGCATCGTCAAAACCCGCTGCACCGGGGTGCGCGGAGTGGAGGGAACTGGTGAAGTGGGTTCTGCCATAATGAGGGCGACGGGACAGCAGGGCGGTCGGGCCGAATCAATTAATAGTCAATTGTTTGGCAATCAATGTTTTAAAATGCAGAAAAGTGTGGAACATCCTGTCCCACACTTTTCAAATGATATAACGGCAAATATGCCGCAGTGTTTTTAATGGCCGTTCCGAAAATGCAAAACTTTTGGAAAAGCCGCAGATTTACGCGTTTACGACAAGCGGAAACTCGCCGCACCTAACAGTCCCTGATCGGAATAAATGGCGACCACGTAAGCACCGGATTTTAGACGATCATCAAATTTGTAACTGAACGACAGGCGTTGGACTTCGGTCAACACCACCGTTTTTATTTGCTGGGCAGTAATATCAATCGGGCCGGTCGGGGCATATACCGTGGCTTTGACGGGTGCTTCGCTGATGATCGTCTGGCCTTTTTCGTCCGTAATCACCAGGTAGATTTTCTGGGTGCCCTGATAACTGGCTGGCACATTGGCCAGGTCAAAACTTACGTCAATAGCCCGCACCCGTTTGGCCTTGGTCGTTAGTTTCTCATTGCGCCGGGTTGCCGTGACCCGGAAGGAGGAGGCCCTGAAAACAGCCGACTGGGTTTTACGAATTTGCTCTTCCAGTTGCTGGGCGAGACCTTCGACTTTGCCACTCAGGGCCGTGTTGTTACCTTTTAATTCCAGGTTTTCGCCCGTGAGTCGCTTGTTTTCGTCTTTCAGGCCATCATTCTCCCCTTTTAGTGTGGTAATGATGGTCTCGTATTCAATTTTTGTCCTTTCCAGTGTGTTTACCTGATCGCGCAGTTGCTGCAGGTCCTTGGCGGACGTGATTTTGATGTCGCGGATGATGTTTTCTTTTTGCTGGATCAAAGCAGCCGTAGTGGTTATTTTTCCACTCAACGTTTCATTTTCGGTACGCAAATCCGCATAAGAGGTCGCCAGACTATCCAATGATCGTTCGATATTGGATTTTGCGGTTACTAATTGCCCCTTTTCGGCTTCCATTCGTTCGCTTTCCTGCAAATAAGTCCGCGATTTTTGCCAGAAAAAATAGCCAAGCGCGGCAGAGAGGACGAGTAAAGAAGCGATCACGATGCCATAGACACGTGAATTTTGGTTATCGTTCATACGTAAGATTTGATGTAAAGGATTGATAAACGAGCTGTTAGCACACCGCAAGAACACCAGTTAGCGCAACATCCTGACACCTTGTCAAATTTTGCGCCGTTTTTGCCCCGGCAAGGTAAAAAACTGTCTTTGGCAAAAGAATGGAAAGTAAAATAATGTAAAAAATACCCTTATAAATAATCTTGGCAGCCGCCACCGTTAAGTGGTTATTGGTTATTGGTTGATCGGTTATTGGTGTATAAAACCCTGATAATCAATGATATTAGGCCATGTTTAGTCTAAAATAATTTAGTTGAATTACTTACCGCTGATTTTTCTTAAATTTTTACCCGATACCGCCTTTTTCAGGCGAAAAAGGCGGCTCCACCTGTTCACCTTTACCTACCTTTGTTAAAAAAAATACCACCTGATGAAAGTCGAACAAATTTATACCGGTTGTCTGGCGCAGGGCGCGTACTATATAGAAAGTGCGGGCGAAGCGGCCGTCATTGATCCCCTGCGCGAAGTGGGTACTTATTTGCAAAAAGCGGCAAATAATGATGCACACATCAAATACGTCTTTGAAACGCACTTTCATGCCGATTTTGTGAGCGGCCACCTGGATTTGGCGGCCAAAACCGGCGCGACCATCGTGTATGGGCCGGGCGCACAGACCAACTTCGAGGCCCATATTGCCCGCGACGGCGAAGATTTCAAACTGGGCAACCTGACGATCCGGGCTTTGCATACGCCGGGCCACACGCTGGAAAGCACCTGTTATCTGCTATTGGACGAGCAGGGCCGCGAATACGCCCTGTTTACTGGCGACACGCTTTTTATCGGCGATGTAGGCCGCCCCGATCTGGCCCAAAAATCGTCGGGCATGACGCAGGACGACCTGGCCGGGATGCTGTACGAGAGCCTGAAAAACCAGATAAAACCCTTGCCCGATCACGTGATCATCTATCCGGCGCACGGGGCCGGTTCCGCCTGCGGCAAAAATATGTCGAAGGAAACTTTCGATTCGTTGGGCCACCAAAAGTTGGTGAATTATGCCCTCCGAGCGGAAGATAAGGCCCAGTTTATTCAGGAAGTCACGGCGGGTTTGATGCCGCCACCGGCTTATTTCCCGCAAAACGTTGCCCTCAATCAGGGGGGAGCGCCCGGTCTCGATCAGGTGCTGCAACGCGGATTGACTCCCCTCACGCCCGACGAACTGGAAGCCCTGGCGACGGTACATCAGGCCCTGGTGCTCGATGTACGCCCCGACAGTGATTTTGCCGAAAGCCACATTCCCGGTTCGATCAATATCAGTCTCAAAGGCCAGTTCGCGCCTTGGGTGGGTGCGCTCATCCCTGATCTGCAACAGCCAATCTTGCTGGTGACGCTGCCTGGTCAGGAAGAAGAAACGGTGACCCGTCTGGCCCGCGTGGGGTACGACCATTCGCTGGGTTATTTGCAGGGTGGCCTGGCCGCCTGGGTGGCAGCGGGAAAAGAAACCGATGCCGTTCAGCGCATTTCAGCCGACGAATTTGCCGCGCAGTTTGCTGCTCAAAAAGTACCCGTGCTGGATGTGCGCCGGGAAGCAGAATACGAGAGTGGCCACCTTGCGGGAGCCGAAAATCGTCCGTTGGATACGATCAACGACTGGATGCCTACCCTCTCCGATGACGAGCCATTTTTCCTGCATTGCGCCGGAGGCTTCCGCTCGATGATCGCCGCTTCTATTCTAAAAAGTCGGGGTATTCATCATTTTAAGGAAGTGGATGGTGGATATAATGCAATTAAGCAGACAAAGAAAACTTTATCTGAGTAATAAATAATCCTAAAAATATTTGCACAACCATCCTTTCAAAAACCTTCCACCTCGCATGAAATACTTGCTTTTTCTAGTTGCTTTGTTAGTAGCAATCCCTTCTCTCCAAGCCCAGGAAGAGGCTCCGGTAATAGATAAAAAACACCATAAAATTGTCATTCAACTCACCAGTAATGACACGTCGGTCCACAAAGCCGTGGTACGGCAAATCAGCAACATTCTGGAAGCCGCCCCCAATTCCAAAGTAGAAGTAGTTTGTCATAGTAATGGCATTAGTTTCCTGCTCACCGCGCAGACCAAACAAGCGACTAAAATCGCCGATTTAAAAAGCAAAGGCGTGGCTTTCATGGCTTGTCAGAACACCATGCACGAACGAAAGATCAAGCGGGAAGAATTATTGCCAGAAAGCGGTATGGTGCCATCGGGGGTGATGGAGGTGGTGAAAAAACAGGAAAAGGGCTGGGCGTATTTAAGGGCGGGGCTATGAAGCACCGCCCATCTCCGCCTATGGCATTTTTTTATATATTTGCAAAGAATAAAAACAGAAATACGTAAAAATGAGCACTACCCATATATTGTTTTTTTGCTTTTTTGCCCTTTGCTTATTTTCTTCTTTTTCTACCACGCCAGCAAATCCCCCATCGCCGCCGCCACCTGCTCCACCGAGGGAATCATGGCCTGTTCCAGCACCGCATTCAACGGCACGGCTGGCATATTGACCGCGCCAATAGTACGTACCGGGGCATCCAGCCATTCAAAACAATGTTCGCCGATACGGGCGGCCAGACTTTGGGCAAAGGTGTTATGTACCGGTTCTTCGGTGATGACCAGCACCCGTCCGTGCCGCTTGGCCACCGTAAACATCGCCGCTTCATCCAGCGGATAGAGGGTGCGCAAATCCAGCACCTCTACCCTACCCGGATATTCTTGTGCCGCATTTAAGGCCCAATGCACCCCCATTCCGTAGGTAATCACGGCCAAAGTACTTCCTGCATCTACCACATTTTGTGCTACTGCCAATGCCGTGCGGGCCAGTCCAAAAGGAATGCAGTAATCGGCAGCCGGCTCCACGGTGCGGGCGGCATCGGTGCCGCGTACTTTGCTCCAATACAAGCCTTTATGTTCCAGCATGACGACCGGATTCGGGTCGTAATAGGCCGCTTTTAAGAGTCCTTTCAGATCGGCTCCATTGCTGGGATATGCAATTTTGATACCCCGAATATTGGTCAGCACACTTTCTACGCTGGTGCTATGATAAGGTCCGCCGCTGCCGTAGGCCCCAATCGGTACCCGGATAATGCAACTGATCGGCCATTTGCCATTAGTCAAATAACAACTACGCGATACCTCGGTAAATAGTTGATTGAGGCCCGGCCAGATGTAGTCGGCAAACTGCACTTCCACGATGGGTTTCAAACCCACCGCACTCATACCCGCCGTGCTGCCGACAATAAAAGCCTCCTGAATGGGCGTATTAAACACCCGGTGATCGCCGAATTTTTCGGCCAAAGTCGCCGCTTCCCGAAACACGCCACCCAACCGTCGGCCCACATCCTGGCCATAGAGCAGGCATTCCGGGTGTTCGCGCATCAGTTCTTCCACGGCAAATAACGCAGAATCCACCATGACTTTTGGTTCGCGATTGGCCGGGCTTCTTTCTCCGGTTTCCTGCACGATGGGCGTGGGCGCAAAATCGTGGGTCAGCAAGTCCTCCGGGCGCGGGTCCTCGGCATTTTTGGCGGCTTCAAAATCGGCTTTTACCGTCGCAATGGCCTCACTTTCAAACTGTTGCAGATCATTTGTGGAGAACCTATTTTCCAGCAGTCTTTGCTTTAATAATGGAAATGGATCGCGTGTAGCGTGTTCTTCCAGATCGTCGCGATACCACTCTTTACGGACACCCGACGTATGGTGATTGAGCAGCGGCACCCGCACGTGCAGCAAAAACGGACGGCGTTCGCGGCGAA
>Ga0105048_10011610_pt1 | contig 13876 bp, 14 predicted proteins | sample MAT05_FD_78382 | JGI IMG/M metagenome (GOLD analysis project Ga0105048, IMG submission 78382) | Freshwater microbial communities from Lake Fryxell liftoff mats and glacier meltwater in Antarctica - MAT-05 | ecosystem: Environmental > Aquatic > Freshwater > Ice > Liftoff microbial mat | place...
ACCGTGGTTCCCGAATTGCCCACGAACAGTTCGGCGGACGACGACGGGATGACTTTCGATTTCGAGCGATACACGACGATGGAAGCAGTTTCCCACTCCGGTTCGATGCCGAAGCCGAGTTCGTTCAGACAGGCGACCATCACCTCGGTGTCTTCGCTCTGCAGCGCTCCGGTGAGCAGAGTCTTCGGGCGGTCCCCCAAAGCCGCGAGCACGAGGGCGCGATTGGTGATGCTCTTGCTGCCGGGAACAGTCACCGAGGCCGCTAGCGGCTTCGCGACCGGCGCAAGTAAGAGTTCAAACGGATACGCGTTCATAATTTACGTGGAGTAAGAACAGCCCTTCCGGCGGCGCCGTCGGCCCCGCGAGGCGGCGGTCCATCGCGTTCAAAACTTCAAAGACCCGTTCGACCGGCCACAATCCTCGTCCGACTTGCAGGAGCGTGCCCGCGATGGTCCGCACCATGTTGTAGAGGAACCCGTCCGCGGTCACTTCGATTTGAACGAATTCATTCACTCTCTCGACCGTGAGGCGCGAAATCGTGCGCACGCTCGAAAGCCGATTCGGCCAGTTCGTTTCAAAGCTCCGGAAGTCGTGCCGTCCGACGAGTGCGTTCGCCGCGGCTTGCATAGCCGTCACGTCGAGCGTTTTTCGGCAGTGAAATGCATAGCGGCGAGCGAACGGATTTTGAATCCGACCGTCGTCGATCACGTAGCGGTACGTCTTCGCCACCGCGTCCTTGTTCGCACAGAACGATTGCGGCACATCGTCGCAATCGCGCACTCGCACGTCGTCCGGCAGGTTCGCGTTCACCGCTCGGACGAGCACATCGCAGGGCAACCGCGTGGGCGTGTAGAAGTTCGCGACTTGCCCCAATGCGTGAACCCCCGCATCGGTCCGGCCACTGCAGTTCGCCCGCATGCGCTCGACTTGCGTGACCGATTGCACCGCGGCCTCGAAGATCGCCTGCACGGTCCGGAACCCCGGCTGCGTTTGCCAGCCGGAGAACTCGGTGCCGTCGTATTGCAGGGTCATTCGGAGGTTGCGCATTGCGGGGTCACTTCACAATCCCGCGCTTGACCAATTCCACGGCACACTGCACGGCGTTCGTCGCGGCACCCTTGCGGAGGTTGTCCGAGACGACCCACAGGCAGAGGGCGTTCGGGTTCGATGGGTCTTGGCGAACGCGGCCGACATAGGTGTGGTCCTGGCCCGTCGCGTGGAGCGGTTGCGGAACTTCGCCCTTGCGTTCGTCCATGAGCACGACGCCCGGAGCCTTCGCGAGCGCCGCCCTGGCCTCTGCAACGCTGATGGGGCGTTCGAATTCGACGGTGATCGCTTCGCTGTGCGAGACCCGCACGGGAACGCGGACGCACGTCGGGCAGACTCCGATGGACTTGTCGCCCAGAATTTTTTGCGTCTCGTTGATGACCTTGTTCTCTTCCTCGGTGAAGCCGTTGTCGTCCAAGGTCCAATCGAGGGTGAGCACGTTCCCCGCGAGTTGCCCGCGGTGGGCGGTCGGGGCGGGCACCTTCTCCCCTGCGGCGTAGGCCTTCAATTGAGCGTCGAAATCGACGAGTCCGGTCGCGCCTTTGCCAGACGACGATTGATAGGTGCAAACCACGATGCGCTTGATCCGCGCCAGGTCTTGCAGCGGCTTGAGCGCCACCGTCAGGGGGATCGCCACGCAGTTCGGGTTCGCGACGATGCCCTTTTTCGCGTGGTGCAATTGGTCCGCGTTCACCTCGGGCACCACGAGCGGGCAGTCCGGGTCCATCCGCCACGCGGACGAATTATCGACGACGATGGCCCCGGCCTTCGCGGCAATGGGGCCGAACTCTTTGCTCACGGACGATGGCGTGCTGGAAAGCACGATCTTCACCCCCTCGAACGCCTCGGCCCGGAGCAGTTCGACCGGGTACTGCTTGCCCAGGAACTCGACGGTTTTCCCGGCGGATTTCGCGGAAGCCAGGAACTTGATTTTCGACGGTTTGAACCCGCGTTCCGCGAGTACAAGCCGGATGAGTTCGCCCACTGCCCCGGTCGCACCGACCACCGCCAAGCTCACGTCCACGATGACCACTCCACGCGTTCAACGGAGAGACTACGCCAACTATCGATGTAAAAAACCGACGGAGCACGGACAAGTGTTCAAGCGAAATGCGCAGCCGCGACGCGGTAGCGGAGCGCCGTGGAACTCGCAATCGCGGCGCTCCGCTACCGCGTCGCGGCTACGCGAGGATCGCCTTCAACTTGTCGAGACCGGTCTTGGCTACGAGGTGGGGATCTTGCTTCCAGTAGGTCCGGTTGAAGAGTTCGAGCGAGAGGAACCCGCGGTAGCCGATGGTCTTGAGCGTTTGGAACACTTCCTTGAGCGGGGCGATGCCGTCGCCGGGGTAGACGCGGTCCGCATCGACGATGGTGGGGCGGTCGATCTTGGGGTAGTCGTTGACGTGGAAGATGCCGATGGCCGAAGCGCTCAGGAGCGACAGCCCGGCGAAGTCCGAGCCGCCCTTGTAGAGGTGGTAGACATCTGGCAGCACGGCCCCGCCGGCCGAGCCGCACTCGGCGGCAACGAGCCAGGTTTCGCCGAGCCGCTTGAGCGTTTTCGAGAAGCCCCAGACCTCGACGATGGGGGTGATCTCCATCGTCTTGCCGAGTTCGAGTAGGGCCCGATAGCGGTCCGCCGCGGCGAGGAGATCGACGGGTTGCGTGAACTTCGGATCGTCCCGCTTGCTGGTGCCGCCGGTGGCCCCCACGGGCGGTGCGGCCATGCGCTTTCCTCCGATTTGTCGGACCAAGTCCATGTCGCGCTTGGCCTGTTCGAGCCCCTTTTTGCGCCGCGTTTCGTCTTCGACGATCCACTCCGCGAACCCGATTACGTCCGGCACTTGCAGCCCGGCGTCGGCGAAGCGCTTGCTCAAGTCTTTAGTGGTGCCGCCGCCTTTCAAGTATTCGTCGATCTCGGACACCCACGGCTCGAGGGCCTGATAGCCGGCCTTCGATGCGATCTCGATCAATTCCAAAATCGGCCTGGATTTCCCTTCGGCATTTCGTACTGTACTTGTGTTCAAACAGAGTTGAAATTGCCCTTCGGGTTTAACCTTCACGAGTCGCTCCTCGGCACTCAGCGTGAGGGATGTACCAGCGAGGGCCGAAGCCGCGAGCCACGACCGGCGGGTCATCGAGGACGACGAGTTGGATTCGTGGAGCGATGGGTCTACCATAGTTGAAGGTCCGTGAATTTCCGCTGGATAGGGGTTGGGACATGATGACGTTCTCGCTCGCAGTTGTCTACCTTCTACCGCTGACGGCTTCCGCCGAACCGGCCAAGTACGCGAACCCCACGCTCCTCGTCGAGGCGGAAGACCTCGTCAAGATCCCGGCCGATAAAGTGCGGATTCTGGACGTCCGCGGGAAAGCAAAATACGACGCGGGGCAAATTCCGAACGCGGTTCTGGCCGAGACGGGGCCGTGGTCCAAGAAGGTGATCGACAATCAAGCGGATGGTCCGTTCTGGACGGACGCACTCGCCGCCGTGGGCGTGTCGCCGAAGGTTCCGGTGGTGCTCGTCTCCGAAGATATCCGCGACGCGGCTCGGGCGTGGTGGTTCTTGAGTTACGCGGGCGTTCAAAACGTCGCCGTACTCAACGGTGGTTGGACGGCTTACGTTGCAGCAAACTTGCCGGTCTCGAAGGATGCGACGACCGCGACCGTGGAGAAGGTCGAGTGGCCGGTTGCACTGGGCCGCAAGTCCACGAAGGAAGACCTGCTCGCCTTCTTGAAGGAAGAGAAAGGCAAAGCCAACATCGTCGATGCCCGTTCGCCCGAGGAATTCAGCGGCGCGCAGAAGTTTGCGACGCAAGGTGGACATGTTCCCGGTGCTGCTCATCTGGAATGGACAGATCTGCTCGACCCGAAGACCAAGAAGCTCCTTCCAGCGGCGGACCTCGCGAAGCTGTTCGCCGACCGCAAGATCGACCTCGGCAAGCCCTGCGTGACGTACTGCCAGTCCGGGAGCCGGGCCTCGGTGGTCGCGTTCGGATTGAGCCTGATGGGCGCGAAGGACGTGCGGAACTACTACAAGAGTTGGAGCGAATGGGGCAACGCGACCGACACTCCCGTGGAGAAGAAATGACCGCGACACTTCCCGCGACGGCCGACGCGGTCGTCCTCGCCAAGATTGAAAGCCCCGTCGGATTGCTCCTGGCCGGAGCGACCGAACGGGGGATTTGCTTGCTGGAATTCTCCGATCCCGAACGGCTCGAAAAGCAACTCGGCTCGATCCGCAGGCACTATTCGAGCAAAACCGAGGAAGGATCGAACCCGCACCTCGATCAATTGAAGATCGAATTGACCGAATACTTCGCCGGAACGCTCCGAGAGTTTACCGTCCCGCTCGATGTGGTCGGCAGCGACTTTCAAAAGACAGTCTGGCAGCAACTCCGCGATATCCCCTACGGCGAAACCCGGTCTTACGAAGACATCGCGGTCGCCGCCGGATCGCCCAAGTCGATGCGGGCCGTGGGCACCGCGAACGGGCAGAACCGCATCGCGATCGTGGTGCCGTGCCACCGCGTCATCAACAAGGGTGGCAAACTCGGCGGCTACGGCGGGGGACTCGATAGGAAGAAGTTCTTGTTGGACCTGGAGCGGCAGCCCTAACGTGGCGACGGGCCTCTGGCCTGTCGTACTTTTGCGACAGGCCAGAGGCCCGTTGCCACGATTCACTTGGGCAAATCGTTCGGCGGTTTGCGGTCCGACTTATCGAGATCGACTTTGGCTCGGAGTTTGGTCGTTTCGTTCTTCGTTTCGCCGCCGGTGGCCAGGAAGAACTTTCCTTTGAGCGGCCCCGCGTCGATGTTCGTCGCGGGGTTGCTGTCGCCGGTGAAGGTGGCTTTGTCCAGTGCGATCCAGTCACCTTCGCTCGGCTTGACCCATCCGTTGCCGAACTCGGCGCGGCGCGCTTTGGTCAGTGAGATTTTGTTCCGTCGGAAGTCTTCCACGAACGAGTGGTAGCCGCCGAGCAGCTTGCCGCCGGTCTCTGTGGAGAAGCTGACGAGCTTCTTCCACTCTTTCTTGTCGTTCAGGTAGAAGTAGCCCGTGAACGTGGTCCGGTCCTTCGTCTCCGGTTCCGCGGTGACGTAGAAGCGGTACGTTTCGCCGATTTTCCAGTCGTAATCGAAGAACGATTGCCCGCCGGTGCCTTCGCCCCCGAAGCGGCCGGTGCGAACGCCGTCGCCCTTGTGGAGGAGCTTCACGCGCTTCTCCTCGGGCACGCTTTTGGCGTCGTTGCCCGCGGTCGGATCCCAGACGGAGAAGATGACGAGCTTCTTGCCGCTGGTGAGTTCCTGGATGCCGAAGTACCCCTTGCTGAAGCCGCAAACGGCGAAGTACGTCCCCTCTGCGGAGTGCGTAATCGTGGCTTCGTTGTAGTAGGCCGTTCCGCTCGGGGCGGGGTATCCGAGGTGGACGGACCTGCAAGCAATGCCGGCGAGTTTTTCATCGGCGACCGAAGGAACGCTCAGCAAAAGGACGATCGGAATCGACAGGAGTGCTGGACGCATCGCAAAGCTCCGGAGAGGGAAAACGAAAAGCCCACCCGATTCAGCGGGTGGGCTTGCGGAACGCTCGTTCGACGAACTACTTCGCGGCCTTCTTTTCCATCATGAACATGTAGTTGCCGTTGTCCTTGGTGGATTCGAACTTTTTGGGACGGTCGCCGCCCATGGGGTGATAGCAGAGCGTGACCTTGTCGCCGTCGAGCTTGATGATGCCCTTGGCCTTGGTGCCCTTGAAGGCGTCCGGCTCGACGATTTCCATGTCGATTTCGGCAGGGTCTTTGGCGGCGTCGGCCTTGTAGGTGAAGACGAACTTCATGTCGCCATCGGTGAGCGTGATTTTGTCTTTGGTGACGGTGACGACGCCCTTCTTCGCGTCGTCGCCGGCCTTTTCGCCGGCCTTGGTGCCGCCGGTGACTTTCCAATCGCCGACGAGCTTGTCGAGCTTCCCTTCGGGCTTTTTGTCTTCCGCGGAAACGGCCGTGGCCGCGATCAGGGCGAAGCCGAGCACGAGGGCGCGAAGCAGTGTCATGATTGGATCCTCAGAATTCGAGACATGCTGCCGCCGGGGTTCAGTCCCCGGGGCAAGGGGTGTTAAACGAGTCCTACCCGGCCCCGGCAACGGGTTCGGCCGGGTTTCACAATCTCTTGACGAACGTGTGCAGACTCCTTCGATTCACGCCGGCTTTCGCACGGCCAGCAACACCGTCGGATTGACGGACTCGAACCGCAGGCTTTCGAGCTGTTCGACGCCGCGGGCGAAGTTCAGCAGGAGCACATCCACGTTGGGTGCTATCCGCTTGAGCACGGCGTAGGTCGAAGTGATCATTTCCAAAGTGCCGACGTTGGCGACGAGTCGACCGCCGGGGCGGAGGGCGACGAAGGCGGACTCGAGTAATCTCGCGACCTCGCCGCCGTTACCGCCGACGAAGACCGCATCCGGGGCGGGCAATCCGTCGAACACGGCGGGGGCGGTGCCGAAGACGGGTTTGACGTTGGTCACGCCGAACTTCTCGGCATTCGCCACGATCAGGTGGTAGTCCGCGGTGTCCTGCTCGATGGCGTAGACGACGCCGGGGGCGAGCAAATTGGCCATTTCGATGGCGACGGAGCCCGAACCCGCGCCCACGTCCCAGGCTACGTCGCCGGGCCGAAGATCGAGCCGCGAGAGGGCCACGGCACGGACTTCCGCCTGGGTGATGAGCCCGGTCTTCGGCCTGGTCTGAGCGAATACATCGTCCGGATTGCCGAAGCGGCTGAGCTGATTCCCCGCCCGTGGCCGGTCCGGCACGTTCGGCTTGCGGCGGAGGATCATCACGTTCAATGGGTCGTAGCGGAGGTCTTGCAGTTCCGTGAGTTCGCCTTGCGTAATCCGCTCGTCCTTGCCGCCGAGGTTCTCGCAGACGTAGGCCCGGAAGTAATCGATCCCGCGGGCGAGGAGTTCCCGAGCGACGCGGTTGGGCGGGTACGTTTCCGACGTGAACAGCCCGACGGTTTCCGCGATGCGGACCTTATCGAGCACGTCGTCGATCGTGCGAGTCGAGAGGTCGGTGAGATACGCTTCTTCCCAACTCTCTTTCACGCGGGCGAAGGCGAGTTGCATGCTGCTGACGTGGGGCACGACCTCGAATTCGTCCGGTCCGATCTTCTCGCAGAGGTAGCGGGCCGTGCCGTAGAAGAGCGGGTCGCCGGTCGCCGCGACGGCCTGACGCTTCGTGGCGAGCCCCGCCTTGATCCGCTGCACGATCTCCGGCAGGTCCGCGCCGATGCGGACCTTCTCGCCCGTAAGTTCGGGGAGTAGCCGCAGCGCCGATTCGGAACCGAACACCACTTCCGCCGCGAGCAGCAAGTCCCGGCTGCGGACGGTCAACCCCGCGAGCCCGTCCGGGCCGATGCCGATGATTGGTATCTTCGTGACCACAGATTCTCCTTCGACACGTTGTCACCAACGCGGTTTGGCAGCACGGGGATGCCTGGCAGACTCAACGCCCGTCGGTCTCGGTAGCACTAGGCTTTCGTTGGCTTCAAACCCCTCAAGCCCCAAACCATAAAGCCGCTGCCGACCGCCGCACTGATGCCGGACCCCAAAAGGATACCGAACTTCCCCGCATCGAGCAGTTGAACCTGAAGCGCAAGCTCCGCGATGAAGAGCGACATCGTAAACCCGATTCCGCCGAGACAGCCCGCCGCCGCAAGCAGTTTCCAGTTCATGCCCGTCGGTAGTCTGGCGATCCCCAATTTGACGGCGAGGAAGCAGAATCCGACGATTCCAAGCGGTTTGCCGATGACGAGCCCGATCGCCACCGCGATTGCTACGGGATCGCGGACATCACTCAAGCGAAGGGGTACGCCCGCGTTTGCGAAGGCGAACAGCGGCATGACGATGAAGCCGACCCAGGGATGAAGAATGTGGACGAGTCGTTCGAGGGGCGAAGTGGCCTCGCGCGATGCGAAGACGAGGCGTTGCAGGTCGTCGTGGTCGATCGACCCGTCGGTAACTCTACCGAACGCCGTGGACAGGGCGTTCTGCAACGTCGGCGTACTGATCCACGCGGAGGCGGGCGTCAGCAACCCGAGGAGAACTCCGGCAATGGTGGGATGGATGCCCGATTTCAGTACGGCGAACCAAATGCCGATGCCAACGAGAAGGTAAATCCCAATCGTTCGCACGCCGAGGCGATTGAGGGTGTAGCAAAGCGAGAAGCCGAGCGTGGCAGCTCCCAGCGCGAGCCAATTCGGCGTGCCGCTGTAGGCAATGGCGATCACGAGAATCGCCCCAATATCGTCCGCAATGGCGAGGGACAGTAGGAAGACTTTCAAACTGAATGGCACGCGAGGGCCGAAGACCGCGAGCACGCCAACGACGAACGCGATGTCGGTCGCCATTGGGATTCCCCAGCCGCTCTCGCCGGGCGTTCCGTACTGCAATGCGAAGTATAGCCCTGCGGGTGCAATCATGCCGCCGAGCGCCGCGATCACGGGAAATGCCGCCTTTTGGGGAGTGCTGAGTTCTCCCGCCACCAGTTCCCGTTTAATCTCCAGCCCGACGACGAAGAAGAACAGCGTCATCAAGCCGTCGTTTACGACGTGGTGAAGTGAAAGCTTCAACGACCAGGTGGCGAACGAGAGTTCGACCGGCATTTCCCAAAAGTCGTGGACGTCCTTCGCGAGTGGGCTATTGGCCAGGGCCAAAGCGACCGCCGTGCAAATGAGCAGTACGATACCGCTCGCCGATTCGACTGCCAAAAAATTGCGGACCGGCGCGGTGATTCGACGAATTGCACCGCGAGGCAAGCCGATTGCGTCGGAGGACTTTGCTTTCATGCGGTGCATTCTACTCAAGTGTCCGCCCCTTTTGGAGCCGCAAGGACGCGGACCTGGCTGGGGATCGACTGCCGAAGGGATGTCGCGCCGGAGCGATTCGCTCCCTGCATTTCCTGAATAAGTTCGAGGCCGAGCGAAATGGGCGATTGGCCCCAATCAATCCGCGTGGCGTTGCCGGGCCGCTGCGAGTAAGATTCGCTCAGGGAATCGATTTCCAGGGATTACTCGTTCATAGGAGAACCGACATGGTCATGGCCCGGGTGTGGGGGCTGTTAGCCATCGCCATTGCGTTGAGCGCGTTTGCGGGCTTTGCCCCGGCGGCGGACGACGACAAGTTGAAGGAGCAAGCGCTCAAGCTGAACGACCTGGCTACGCCGGAGAAAATGCAAGAAAAGCTCGTTGCACTGAACAAGGATAAAGAAGGGACGAAGGCCCTGATCAAAGCGGCGTTGAAGGCCCACGAGGCGGCTCCGGACAAGGAGAAGCCGTACAAGTTCCCCGCGTCGATCATCCTCGCGAAGGCCGCGCACATCCTCAAGGAATACGACGCCGCGGAGACGTTCTACAAGAGTGCGGTCGCGACTTCGACGGCCCGCAAAGAGGGACTTCGCCACGTCCAGGCTTACGAAGGACTGCTCGACGTTTATTGGGACCAGAAGGAATTCAGCAAGGTCGAAGAAGTCGCCCAGCGGTTCATCGAAATCCGTGGGGCGGACGAAGTCGAACAGGCGAAGCCGTTCATTCTCGAACAGATCGTGAAGGCCAAAGCCAAACAGGGCAACTCGGCCGAAGCGCTGCAAATGGCCGACAACCTCATCAAGCTCGACGACGGAGGCTGGTACTTCCTGCAACTCAAGGGCTGGGTCCAGCGCGAAGGCGGCAAGCTCGACGATGCGATTAGCACTTACGAAGAGGTGCTCGAGAAGATTTCGAAGAGCAAGCAACTCAAAGACGAAGTGAAAACCCGCATTTCGCGGAACGTCCGCTACCTTTTGAGCGGATTGCACGTCGATAACAAGGCGATCGACAAGGCCGCGGAACAGCTTCAAAAGCTGATCAAAGACGATCCCGAGAACCCGACCTTTTACAACGACCTCGGGTTCATCTGGTCGGACAATAACATCAAGCTGGACGAGTCCGAAGCGATGATCCGCAAGGCGCTCGAACTGGACGCCAAGCAGCGTCAGAAACTGCTCGAAGAGAAGAAAATCGACGAGGCGGAAGCGAAGAAGGAGAACGCTGCGTACCTCGATAGCCTCGGCTGGGTACTTTTCAAAAACAAGAAGTACGAAGAGGCCGTGAAGTATTTGGAGGCGGCCACGAAGGACGAAGACGAAGGCCAGCACATCGAAATCTGGGACCACCTGGCGGACGCCCTGGTCGCGCTCGGCAAGAAGAAGGAAGCGGTCGAAATCTGGCAGAAGTGCTTGAAGCTCGAAGATGTTTCGTCCCGCGACTCCGAGAGGCGCAAGAAGGTGACCGAAAAGCTCCGCAAGATGAAAGCGGAACTGGCCAAGTCATGATTGAAGTTCCAAAACCCAGGGACGGCTGTCCCTGGGCTTTCTACGAGCCCAGCACTCCATTCCGTTTCGCGGTGTTGATCCTTCACACTTCGACGAATCAAATCCCCGACCTCGCGGCCGAGTTGCACCGCCACAACCTCGCGGCCTGCGTGCCGAGCGCGCCCGATGGTTGGTGGGTGAAGGATGCGGAGAAGCACGTCGTCGAATCCGTTCTGCCGTGGATGCGTGAACGATGGAAACTCGGACCGCGTTCGATTGCCGTCGTCGGCGTCGAAGCGGGCGGGCAGGGGGCCGTGCGGTTGGGGTTCAAGTACCCGGACTCGTTCCCGGTGGTCGCGAGCCTGGATGGGGCGTTCGATTTCCACGATCTGTACGGCGAGGGAACGCCGCTCGACGGGCTTTATCCTTCGCGAGAACGCGCCCGCCAAGACACGGCGATTCTCAATATCGACCCTTACAAAGTACCTCCGCACATCTGGTTCGCGTGCGACCCCGAAAGCGAGTGGTTCCGCGGGAACGACCGACTCGTGGAGAAATTGAACGCTTACGGGATCGCCCACACGGCGGATTTAGCGGGGGCTAAGCCGGGAGCGATGATCGAGTTCGCGGCGAAAGCGCTGCACTCGGTGAGTCGAAAGCTGATGTGATAAAACAGCGGGGACAGGCCTCGGGCCTGTCCAGGTTCAACGGACAGGCCCGAGGTCTGTCCCACGTCAGAAGTTCCCCAACGTGGCTCGGAATCGGTCGATCGACGCGCGCACTTCTTTGGCCCCTTCCTCGTGGGACGCCCAGCCGAGGGGTTCGATGGTTACGCCTTCGAGGTGCTTGTAGGTGCTGAAGAAGTGCTCGACTTCGCGGAGGAAGTGTGCGGGCACATCTTCGAGTTTCTTGATCGCCTCGAAGAGTGGATCCTTGTGCGGCACTGCGAGCAGTTTGAAGTCGTTGAAGCCCTTGTCTTTCATTTTGAAGATGCCGACGACGCGGGCCTCGATGAGGCAGCCGGAGAACGTCGGTTCGTTCACCATCACCAAAATGTCCGACGGGTCGCCGTCCTCGGCGAGCGTTTGCGGAACGAAGCCGTAGTCGCCGGGGTACATGGTCGAGGAGTAGAGGTACCGGTCCATTTTGATCATGCCGGTCGCTTTATCGACCTCGAACTTGGTCCGTCGACCCTTGGGAATTTCGACGATCATGTTCGCCACGGACGGCTCGCCCGTGCCGGGCGGAATCATCATGAAATCGCGCATGTAATCCCGTCGAGCGAACATGGGGTAGCCTCGGTGATCGTTACCGGCAGTGTAAAGCGCGCCCCCGTTGGGGAACAGGCGGGAACGCGAAACGCCCGCCCCGAGATCGGGACGGGCTTTCGCGACAATCGGTTGCTTTTACCCGCGGACGGCGATCTTGCGGGGCTTGATCGCTTCGATCTTCGGAAGGGTCAAGTGGAGCACGCCATCCTTCAACTCGGCCTCGATCTTATCGGCCGCAATCTGGTCGTTGAGGCGGAACGTCCGGGCGAACTTCGCCGTCTTCCGTTGGCCAACAACCGTGAGTTCGCCGTTCTCGAACTGCACATCCACGTCGCCCTGTAGCACGCCGGGAAGATCGACGAGCACGGTGAAGCCGTGGTCCGATTCCAAAACGTCCGCGCGGGGCGCTTCCGTTTCGTCGACTGCGGGTCTGCAGTTTTTGGTTCGCAATGCGGTCTGGGTCATGGTGCGAGTCTCCTTATTTGATGGTGATTTTGCGGGGCTTGGCAGCTTCGCTCTTGGGGAGCACGAGCTTCAACACGCCGTGTTCGTAAGTCGCCACGACTTTGTCGGCATCGACGAGGACGGGCAAGGTGATCTGCCGAGCGAACTTGCCGTAGGGGCGTTCCTGGCGGACCCACGCGGAGTCCTTCGCTTCCGGGGCGGGGCGTTCGCCCTGGATCGAGAGTTGGTCGCCCTCGGTCACGGTCACGTCGAGTTTGGCGGGGTCGATGGCGGGCAGGTCCGCATCGACGTAGACGTTGTCCGCGTCGGTCCAGAGCGTGACCGGCGGGCCGCCCACGGCAGCGCGGAAGCCGAAGACGCGGTTGAGTTCGTCGCTCACGCGGTTGAACTCGGTCGAAAGGTCGCCGAACGGGTCGAGCCGAAAAGTGGTCATGGTGCCTCCGGTGATGGGTTCATTTCCTGATTCGTCCGTGCGGTGCTACCCTTTAAGAGTGGGTTGCATCGCAGTTGGATTCGAGGAACCCCTAATACAACCGGCGTGCCAATTCGAAGAAAAGATCGTCTCGCGACAAATCCTTCGAGAACCCTTGGAGTTGCGGCATTATGCGAGAAAAGACGTGCAATTCGAGGTGTCAAAACGGCGGGTTTCGACAGTTAGTTTGACAGATTTACAACATCACTTGCCGAGCGGCGGAAGTTCTGGAACGAGCGGGTCACCCGTCGTGTTGGAAGGTTCACCGACGGGAAGCGTTTTCGGCACTTCGGGCTGGCGAATCGGTGGCGGGCTCGCACCGCCGCCGCCGGTGCCCTGGACCTTTTCGATCACGGCCGCGGGCTTGTCGAGGTCGATGACGATTTCCTTTTCGTACACATGCTCGCCGCGGTTGCCGGCTTTGTCTTTCGCCACGGCTCGGATGTAGAACTTCCAGACGTTCTTGTCTTCCACTTCCCAAACGTGCCGGCCCGTATCCCGAATGTTCGTGGCAATCGGCTTCCACGGCCCGGTCTTCTCCTCGGCATATTCGAGCGTGACCGGGTCTGGCAGCGGGTTCGATTCCGTGACCTGCCAGTCAATCTCGACCCGTGGGCCGATGGCCCCGCCCGCGGAGACTTTGACGCCGCGAATCTGCACGATGGGCTTTTCGGTATCCACGTAGACGAGCAACTGAGCGCTGTCGTTCGCCTTCGGGTCTTCCTGCTTGCCGCCGGCACCGTTGATCGGGATGACGATGAAGCCGTAGAGCCCGTCTTTTGAGGCGACGTATGGGATCTTCACCATCGGGTCCGGGTCCGTGGGGAGAATCTGCACGGTCTGGGTTTTATCGAGCTTCCAGCCGACCTTGCCGTCGTTGACCCAGAGTTGGGCGGCCTTGACGCCGGAGCGGGTCACGCGGGTGAGCTTCGATTCGACGGTGAGGTTGCGGTGCCCAACGTGGAGCATTTCGGGCTGCGCCGGGAACTCGGTGGGATTGCCGAAGCCGGTGCCGACGCCGGGGGTCCGCGAAGGAGCGCCGCCGTCGCCGAGGCCGTTGGGGTTGCCCGTGGTCGGGAGCGCGACTGCGCGGGAGGCCATTTCGAGCCCCGCCTTGTCGCGGCCGATGACGCGGACTTCGAGGGTCTTATCGCTGGGCAAGCCGTTCCAAGTGTAGCGGTCGCGGTTGCCGAACGCCCGCGGCGAGACGGCTTTCCACGCCTGCGTCCCCTGCCAGCGGACTTCGAGTGAGACCGCATCGGACTTCAGATTCTCGTCTTCGAC
>Ga0105048_10011611_pt1 | contig 13876 bp, 11 predicted proteins | sample MAT05_FD_78382 | JGI IMG/M metagenome (GOLD analysis project Ga0105048, IMG submission 78382) | Freshwater microbial communities from Lake Fryxell liftoff mats and glacier meltwater in Antarctica - MAT-05 | ecosystem: Environmental > Aquatic > Freshwater > Ice > Liftoff microbial mat | place...
AGGGATCAAAAAACTGATCAGTTGACGAAAAATAACGAGCAAAATGTACCGTAGCAACACTAGTACGCGCTAATTGCATGATTGGGAACAATATTTATTGGTGGATGTTAAAGATGGGTTAAGGCCGCCGAGCGCACTTTGATGCTTTATTATCCATTTTTTGTAAAGCAACCAATGGGTTTCACTAGCTTTCTAATGACTTTGCAAGAGTATCTCATGCCACCGCAAATCGTTATTTTGCGTGGTGCTCCAGGAGCAAGCGCAGCATGGTGTCAGAAATTATCTCAGCACTATTGGCCTCATACCCTGATCCTGACTTTGGAAGGCGAACTAATCGGACTACCGGAAACGCTGACGAAGCCTTACACACAAAATGTTAGCGCCTGGGTCTGCCAAGGAGTGCAATGTTTGCCGGTAATCGACGATTGCCAAAAATTGATAGATGTTTGCAAGTCTGGCGAAACGGGTTCAGACAACATTAATATGCAGAATGCATAGTCACCTGCGCGTGACATGTATTCGTTGATAAAATTTAAGGAGTATCTATGGATTTAAAAGAAACATGTATTGATTCGATGGCTGTGTATGAAGGTGATTTCATCAAGGTGTTTAAAGACAATGTGCGGTTGCCAGATGGCAGTGTGGGCTTGCGTGAACATATAGTCCATCCCGGCGCGGTGGCGGTGTTGGCAATTCTGGATAATGGCGATCTATTAATGGAACGGCAATTTCGTTATGCGCCGCAACGCGAATTCATTGAGCTACCTGCCGGCAAAATTGAACATGGCGAAGATATTTTGCTCACCGCGCAACGCGAATTATTGGAAGAAACCGGCTACATTGCCAGTAGCTGGATGCATTTGACCACTGCTTGGCCGTGTATAGGTTTTGCCGATGAACGAATGGAATATTTTCTGGCGCGAGGTCTGACCTACCGAGGTAGGCAACTAGACGATGGTGAGTTCCTCGAAGTATTTGAGCTATCGCTCTCCGATGCACTGGATTGGATAAGACAAGGCAAAATCAATGACAGTAAAACCATGGTTGGCATTTTCTGGCTGGAAAAAATTTTAAATGGTTGGAAAAAATATTAAATGGCTGGAATCCCCATATTGTTACTTCCAGGATGACGCGCCCATATGGAGCATGAATGAATTATTAATGCACCATATTGGTGAACATATTCATGTGTGAATATCAATTCCACAGGAATACATATGCAAATCAAGTCACGAGCAAACTGGAACGAAATTTGCATATAACCTCTGGGCTAGTTCATATATGGAGTAAGAAATGGAAAATATTGGAAGCCTTAAAGCGGGCAGTGACGCGTTGTTTATTCTACTCGGCGCTATCATGGTTCTTGCGATGCACGCAGGTTTTGCATTTCTTGAATTGGGTACGGTGCGCAAGAAAAATCAGGTGAACGCATTGGTGAAAATTCTCACCGATTTCGGCATCTCCACGCTGGCATATTTTTTTATCGGCTACGGCATCGCCTACGGTATTAATTTTTTCACCGATGCCGAACAATTGGCCCAGAAAAATGGCTATGAACTGATCAAATTTTTCTTCCTCCTTACCTTTGCCGCTGCCATTCCCGCGATTGTTTCTGGTGGTGTAGCCGAGCGTGCCAAATTCAATCCGCAGTTAGCTGCCACTTTTCTTTTGGTCGGCTTTATTTATCCCTTTTTCGAGGGCATCGCCTGGAATCATCGCTTTGGTGTACAGAGTTGGCTGCAAACCAAATTCGGCGCGGAGTTCCACGATTTTGCCGGCTCTGTTGTGGTGCATGCGGTGGGAGGCTGGATAGCCCTGGCGGCCGTTTTATTGCTCGGTGCGAGACGCGGACGTTACACCAAGGAAGGGCGCATCTCGGCACACCCTCCTTCCAGCATTCCCTTTCTTGCACTAGGCGCATGGATCCTCACCGTGGGCTGGTTCGGTTTTAATGTTATGTCAGCGCAAGAAATAGGCAAAATTAGTGGCCTGGTTGCAGTTAACTCGCTGATGGCGATGGTGGGCGGTACACTGGTTGCACTTTTTGCTGGCAAGAACGATCCCGGCTTCGTACATAACGGTCCGCTGGCCGGGCTAGTAGCCGTATGCGCCGGCTCGGACGTGATGCATCCCCTAGGCGCATTGTTGACCGGCGGCATTGCGGGTGGATTGTTTGTATGGATGTTCACCCTGACGCAGAATCGGTGGAAAATCGACGACGTGCTTGGTGTCTGGCCGCTTCATGGATTATGTGGCGCATGGGGCGGTATCGCAGCAGGCATCTTCGGGCTAAAGGCATTGGGCGGACTTGGCGGAGTCAGTTTTATGGCACAAGTAATCGGTACGCTGCTGGGTATCGTTATTGCATTTGGCGGTGGTTTTTTAGTCTATTTTCTTCTGAAGAAAACCGTAGGAATTCGACTGAGTGCGGAAGAAGAATTTAATGGTTCGGATTTAAGCATACACAAGATTACCGCAACACCGGAACGCGAATCGGGGTGGTAGCTTTGGGCTTGTTTCAGGCATAAAATTGCAGGAGCAAAGCTTCAATTAATACTGTTGCGGAGGTGCGTGGTATTATTGACCAGCTTGCCAAGCTAACTGGAATTAGTCAACGAAAAGAGCTTTATGCCAGCATTTAACACTATCACCATCAAAGGCTTCAAAAGCATTGCTTCCATTGAGAAGCTAAAGCTAGGTGCTATCAATGTAGTTATTGGCCCGAATGGTTCAGGGAAGTCCAATTTCATCGGTGTGTTCTCTTTTTTACATGCCATCAGGGAAGGCCGCTTGCAGGACTATGTGATCAAGGCGGGTGGCGCTGACAAGGTACTGCATTTCGGCTCTAAAGTGAGCAAGCAGCTTCAGATTCGTATTTCGTTTCTGGATGAGACTAACCAATACGAGATTAATCTTGAACCAACCAGTGCGGACGAGCTCGTGCCGCAGTCAGAATGGGCATTCTACTGGAACAAGATGAAATACTCCGGCCCCATGGGAGAGAGCCTTCCCAGGGTTGGCAAAGAAGCTGGCATCAGCGCGCAAAAATCCACAAGGATTGCCAGCTATGTGCGCGAGCACCTCGACCGCTGGAGGCTCTATCATTTTCACGATACCAGTTCCACTTCGCCGATGAAGATGACGGCGGACGTGAATGACAATCGCTATCTGCGCCCGGACGGTTCAAATCTGGCCGCATTTCTTTACTACCTGCGTGAGAAGCACGGCGACTCGTATAGCCTCATCCGTCGCACCGTGCAGCGAGTCGCGCCTTTCTTTGATGATTTTCAACTTGAGCCGCAAAAGTTGAACACCGAAAAAATTCGGCTGGAGTGGCGGCATAAGGGATTAGAAGCCTATTTTGATGCGTCTGCTCTTTCGGATGGAACCTTACGCTTTATTGCGCTGGCGACGCTGTTTTTTCAGCCTGTGAGTTACCGGCCATCGGTGATTCTGGTGGATGAGCCGGAGTTGGGACTGCATCCTTACGCCATTACCTTGCTGGCATCGCTGATTAAGCAAGCTTCCGTCCAAACACAGGTGATCATATCCACACAATCCCCCTTGCTGCTTGATCATTTTCAGCCGGAAGATGTGTTGGTGGCAGATCGCGTGGATGGAGGCACTCAGTTCACCCGCCTCGATCCCGCGAAACTGGAGGGGTGGCTGCAAGATTACAGCCTGGGCCAGCTCTGGGAGAAAAACGAGCTGGGCGGTCGCCCCGGAGTCGAGTGAGTCCATGACCCGGTTGCTGATTCATGTCGAGGGTGAAACCGAAGAGACATTCGTGAACGAGGTGCTGGCCGCTCACCTTTACGGATGCGGCTACACAAAAGTCAGCGCGCGGCTGATCGGTAATGCTCGCCAGCGTGATCGGCGTGGCGGTATTCGTGCCTGGAGTGCGGTGCGCAAGGATATTCTGAATCACCTGAAAGAGGATGCGGAGTGTCTTTCGACAACTATGGTGGATTTTTATGCGTTGCCTCAGACTGGCGAGAAGGCATGGCCGGGCCGTGTGGAAGCGGCGCAATTTGCTTTTTCTGAGAAGTCGGCTTCGGTAGAAAACGCGCTGCTGGCTGATATTTGCAACGAGATGGGCGATGACTTTGAGCAAAGGCGTTTCGTGCCCTACGTTATGATGCATGAGTTTGAGGGGCTGTTATTCAGCGATGCTAGCAAGCTTGGTTCAGGCATCGGTAGGCCGGATTTATCGCCAAAGTTTCAGGATATCCGCGATCAGTTTGCGACACCTGAGGAAATTAATGATTCGCCCCAAACTGCGCCTTCCAAGAGAATTATAAATTTGCTCCCGAGCTATGAAAAACCGTTGATGGGAACCTTGGCGGTACTCGAAATAGGGCTCGATGCCATCCGGCAAGACTGTCCGCTTTTTCGGAGGTGGATAGAAAGACTTGAGCAGTGTTCACAATAGAAATTTGATATGCCAAAAAAGCCTTCAGAGGCAACCTTTTAGAACATATCGTGGACATTTCGGCCACGTGTATAAGTACGGCGTACCCGTCAGAGATCACCGACACCGAACATTATTTTGCGGAATACTTGCTATGGGCTTTCCACAAGGCCCCAAAGAACAAAAATATGAATGCTGATCTTTTTGATGATCTGCCAGACCTCAATCTGCAACAGGTTTGTCTTGATAACGGCGCATTTTTATTGCGAGGCTTTGCCAAAAATGTCGATACTGCCTTGATGAGCGCGCTAGAAAAGGTTGTTGTGCAATCGCCTTTTCGTCACATGATTACCCCAGGCGGTTTTCGGATGTCGGTGGCAATGAGCAATTGCGGCCAGGTCGGCTGGATAACAGATCGTAGCGGATATCGCTATGGTGTTATTGATCCTGAAACGGGACGTCCATGGCCAGCTTTACCTGAAGCATTCATAGACATAGCGAGGAGGGCGGCAATGTGCGCCGGGTATGAGAATTTCTTGCCCGATGCCTGCTTGATTAACTGTTACGAACCAGGCGCTCGGTTATCCTTGCATCAGGACAAGAATGAGCGCGATGAGTCTGCCCCGATTGTCTCAGTATCCCTGGGCCTCCCTGCGGTGTTTTTGTTCGGTGGATTAAGTCGCACCATTCGACCAAAGCGCTATCAACTTGTGCATGGTGATGTGGCGGTTTGGGGTGGGCCTTCCAGGTTTAATTTTCACGGCATTGCTCCACTTTTGGAAGGATATCATCCTATATTTGGCGGCAAGCGCATCAACCTGACGTTCAGGAAAGCCCTATGACTATGGCAGCAGGTACCATCAGCACGTTTGTTGATCCATTTGGCCCCGCAGTCGCGCATCTGGCAGCCTCAGATCCCGATTGGGCAAGTTTGATTGCTCATGTCGGTCGATGTGGATTGCAGGCAAAACCTGAATGTGAACCCTATGAGGCTTTGATCCGGGCAATCGCACATCAGCAACTCCATGCACGGGCAGCCGAAGCAATACTTAATCGATTTTTAGCATTTTATCCAGACGCATCCTTTCCGTCGCCGACGAGCATTCTTACGACCGACGGAAACATATTGCGCGCCTGTGGTTTCTCTGCTGCGAAGGTTACGACAATTCATGGGATTGCGGAAAGAACTCTGGATGGGATAGTGCCCGCAAGGAGTGCCGCGTTGACAATGACGGATGAAGAATTAATCTCTCGGCTGGTTTCGCTACGCGGTATTGGTCGCTGGACGGTAGAGATGTTTCTTATCCACACGCTGGAACGCCCTGACGTTTTGCCCATTGATGATTTTGGTGTGCGTGAAGGTTGGCGAGTGATGAAGTCCCTGTCCAAGCAGCCCCTGCCAAAGGAACTGTTCAAAATTGGACTAGTATGGAGTCCTTATCGCTCAACCGCTACTTGGTATTTGTGGCAAGCAGCAGAGGAGTATAAGCGCTTGAAAGCCAAGTAACTCAGCATACCAAAATATTATTAGCAAACAAAAAACTATATTTTTAATTTACATTGACATGCAACTGTTTGTTAAAGTTGGATGTGCAAAAATATTTACGTTATTTAAGTTTTATCAGGTTCAAACCAGGAGAGTTTCTCTCTGAGTTTAACCACGCCGCCTATGATGATTAAAGTTGGAGCTTTAAGTTTTGCAGCTTCTGCGATTTTTGGTAATGTAGCCAGAGTTCCGCAAACTACACGCTGATTTTGTGTTGTTCCCTGTTGCACGATGGCTGCAGGGGTGGATTCTGGCAAGCCATGTGCTATTAGTTTGGAGCATAATATTTCGAGGCCATGCAGGCCCATGTAAACCACAATGGTCTGATTGGGACGTGCCAACATTTCCCAATCGAGGTTCATGCCACCCTCTTTCAGATGGCCCGTTACAAAAATACAGGACTGTGCATGATCTCTGTGCGTGAGCGGTATGCCGGCATACGCTGCAACACCGGATGCAGCGGTGATGCCCGGTACGACCTGGAAATTTATTTTGTGCTCTGATAGCGTCTCGATTTCTTCCCCGCCACGCCCGAAAATGAAGGGATCTCCCCCCTTGAGCCGCAAGACCCGTTTCCCTTCTTTTGCTAGTCTTACCAAAAGATCGTTTATGCTTTCTTGCGGCATCGTGTGGTGACCACGCATCTTGCCGACAAATATTCTCTCTGCATCGCGCCGCGTCATTTCCAGTACCGGTTTGGAAACAAGGTTGTCATAAAGCACCACATCTGCTTTTTGCATCAGCCGTAATGCCCTGAAGGTGAGCAAATCTGGGGCACCTGGGCCTGCACCCACCAGAAACACTTCACCAACCGAGCCATGATTATTGTCTTTTAGCATAGCCAGTAGCATGGTTTCGGCAGATTTGTCGTTGCCCGAAAAAACTTTCTCAGCAATAGGACTTTCCAGCACGTTCTCCCAAAATACCCGACGCTTACCAGAATTGCTGATATGTGTTTTGACTGTTTGCCTGAATTTGGCGGCGAAGGCAGCTAGCCGACCATAGGCTGGCGGTATTAGTGTTTCTAACTTGCCTCTTAAAATCCTTGCCAAAACAGGGGATGCCCCTCCGGTGGAAAAAGCGACCAAGAGGGGAGAGCGATCCAGTATTGCGGGCATAATGAAGGTGCAGAGATCAGGGTTGTCGACCACATTGACGGGTATGTTTCTTTTTTTTGCTTCGTTCGAAATTTCTTCGTTGGTTTCGATTTCATCTGTGGCGGCAATGACAAGTGTAATGCCATTTAAATGTGCAGCTTGAAACCGATCTGGAACATATTCGATATTGGGGATATTTTTAAAAGCCTCGCATAATTCTGGCGATACTATCTTTACTAATGCGCCTGCTTGCGCCAACACGGAAGCTTTTCTAGAGGCAACGTCACCACCTCCCACAACGAGGCATTTTTTTCCCTTGAGGTTTAGAAAAATGGGGAAAAAATCCATGTCAAAATTTGTTCCTGTTAAAAATAGGGTTGTTCTTCTGCTCCATTCTAGTCAATCTGGCTTGCCAATTCGTACAATGAGTGTACGGGTGCTAATTCAGTATCTGATTCAGCCCCAGAAAATAAATAAACATTCCACTTTCGCACGTTCTTCAGGGGCGATACTTTCAGCGAGCATAAAAATTTATTATTTAGCCATTTTACTAATGGAATTGGCGTCTTTCACAAGACATCAAGCTTTCCTGCTATCATTGACAACAATAGAATTTCATAAAAATTAGCTGTAGCTTAGTCTTTTAGTTGAATTTTGTATTTATGTATATCGAAACTTGCGCTTGATTTTGTGGTCTGCAAGATCTTAATTCTGACGGGTTAATTGCTGCCCACTTCTTCATATTGTTATCTATCGAACAAAGCATTGCACATCATGACGTAAAATTTTTGAAAACAAATGTTATTCATTAACATGATGTATTTGAATATAAGACTTAATAATTTAAGACGCTTTGTGTAAAATTACCGGAAGCCTTGCTGTATTACCAAGTCTGATCAAAAATGCTGCGAGGGTATTGCATTGTGCAAATGCCTGTAAAGCTCCCAGAAGAATTTCTAAGAAAACAATTACACTAGCTAATATGAAAATAAATGAAAAAATGCCCCGATGGGCACTTTATAACATGATGAATAAAATTGATAATTTATTTATGGTGCCCAGAAGAGGACTCGAACCTCCACACCTTGCGGCACACGGACCTGAACCGTGCGCGTCTACCAATTCCGCCATCTGGGCAATAAAACAAAACTTTGCTTCTTAAGGGCGCACAAGTTAATCGTTATAGGATTTTCTGTCAATGACAAATAAGAAAAACAACATCCGTGAGTTCGATCCATTCCTGGAACGCGAGCGTACCCAGTACGATCATCCGCTTCCCAGCCGCGAGTACATTCTGCAATTACTGGAAAAGCAAGGTGTGCCAGTTGCTGAAGAAGAGTTGTGCCACATGTTGCAGATTGATGAGCACGAAGCTGAACTATTTACGCGCCGCCTGCGCGCTATGGAGCGCGATGGTCAGATAATGCGTAATCGCAAGCGAGCAATCTGCGTAATGGACAAACTTGACCTGATTAAAGGCAAGGTACAAGGCCATCCCGATGGCTTTGGTTTTTTGATTCCTGATGATGGCAGCGCCGATCTGGTATTGAGTGCAAAGGAAATGCATAAAGCGTTGCATGGCGATACTGTCATGGTACGCGAAATGGGAACCGACCGGCGCGGGCGCCGCGAGGCCAGTATAGTGGAGGTGTTGGAGCGCGCCACCCAGCGTCTGGTCGGGCGGTTGTATGAGGAGCATGGCATTCAATTCGTGGTAGCGGAAAACCGTCGTATTAGTCAGGATATCCTTGTTGCTCCAGGTGAGCATATCGGGGCAAAAGCGGGGCAGGTGGTGATGCTGGAAATTATGCAGCAACCCAGCAAAAATGCACAACCCATAGGCCGCATCGTGCAGGTTTTGGGCAATTATGCCGACCCTGGCATGGAAATTGAAATTGCGTTACGCAAGCATGATCTGCCATATGAGTTTCCAGTTGACACGAAACATCAAGCTGAAAAAATTGCGCCCCAGGTGCTGCCAGAAGATTATGCAGGACGTGAAGATTTACGTCAGTTGCCGCTTGTCACCATAGACGGCGAGACGGCGCGGGATTTCGACGATGCGGTATATTGCGAGCCGCATGCCAACGGCTTCCGCCTAGTGGTAGCAATTGCCGACGTGAGCCATTATGTAAAGCCCGGAGATGCGCTGGATAAAGAAGCGTTGAATCGGGGTAACTCGGTATATTTTCCTCGCCGCGTTATACCCATGTTGCCGGAAGAGCTATCCAATGGACTTTGTTCGCTTAATCCTGATGTCGAACGCCTGTGCATGGTGTGTGATATGCAGATTAGCGCTCACGGCGATATTGAAGCTTACCGCTTTTATCCATCCGTTATGCTTTCGCAGGCTCGCCTGACCTACAACCAGGTAGCTGATATGCTGGTTCACCCACAAGGCGAAATGGCGCAAAAATTTGCCGCCGTGTTGCCGCAAATCAATCATTTACATACTTTATTCAAGATTTTGCTGCAAGCCCGTGAGAAACGGGGTGCGATTGATTTTGAGACCATAGAAACTCAGATGATGTTTACCGATCAGGGCAAGATTGAGCGCATCGTACCCTTGGTACGTAACGATGCCCATCGCCTGATCGAGGAATGCATGCTGGCGGCTAACGTATGTACCGCCAATTTCCTCAGCGAACGTAAGCACCCGGTGCTATACCGGGTGCATGAAGGCCCCACTCCAGAAAAATTGGAAGCAGTGCGTGAGTTCTTTAAGGAATTCGGTCTGGAACTTGGAGGGGGCGACAAACCTGAGGCTGGCGATTACTCCAAGCTGCTCAAGCAGGTCAAGGGGCGACCTGATGCCGCCTTATTGCAAACAGTGATGTTACGCTCATTGCGCCAAGCGCGTTATTGCCCAGAAAATACTGGTCATTTCGGTCTCGGCTATGATGCATATACACACTTTACCTCGCCCATTCGCCGTTATCCCGATCTGTTGGTGCACCGCGCTATCAAGGCTGTGTTAAATAACAATCAATACAAACCAAAAGAGAAATGGGACGCACTGGGCATACATTGTTCCATGACAGAACGCCGTGCTGACGATGCCACACGTGATGTTGAAGCGTGGCTGAAATGTTTCTACATGCGAGACCATCTCGGCAGCAGTTTCGACGGCACGGTATCTTCAGTGACTGGCTTCGGCCTGTTCGTTGCGCTGGACGATCTTTTCATCGAAGGGCTGGTTCATGTGTCAGAACTCGGCACGGACTATTTTCATTTCGATGCGGCCAAACACCAGATGCTAGGCGAGCGCACTGGCAAGCGCTACCGCCTAGGTGATCGTGTGCGCGTCAAGGTTGTGAGAGTGGACATGGAGAGCACCAAGCTCGACTTCGTGCTGGATCTGCCAGCAAGGGAAGCGCAAGCTAAGGACGCAAAAATCAAGAAACCCAAAAAAACCAAACAACGCCATGGCTGAAACCCGCGTAATTCATGGTTTTCATGCTGTCACCGCGCGCATTCGCCAGCAGGCGGACAGCGTGCTGGAGCTTTATGTAGACATCCAACGCCGCGATCCACGTGCTCGTGATCTGTTAAAGCTGGCGGAAAGTAACAACGTGCGCGTGGTTCCTGTGGATACCAAGCGTCTTGATGGCATGGCTGGCAATGCTCGTCATCAAGGGGTCGCCGCTCGTGTAGATGCCGCGCAAAAGGTGCGGCATCTGGATGATGTTCTGGACACACTCACCGAACCCGCGTTGCTACTAGTGCTGGATGGTGTACAAGATCCGCATAACCTGGGTGCTTGTTTGCGCAGTGCCGATGCTTTCGGCATACATGCCGTCATCGCTCCCAAAGATCGCGCCGTTGGCTTGAATGCGACCGTGGAAAAGGTTGCCTGCGGCGCGGCGGAAACGGTTCCTTATATCACCGTCACCAACCTCGCACGTACCTTGCGCGAGCTACAAGAGCGCAATATCTGGGTAGTCGGTGCGGATAGCGAGGCCAAAACTGATCTGTATGGGTTTCGGCATACCGGTGCATTAGCCTGGGTGCTGGGGGCGGAAGGAGAAGGCTTGCGTCGACTTACCCAAGAAACCTGCGACCAGCTGGTGCGTATTCCGATGCTGGGCAGCGTGGAAAGCTTGAATGTTTCTGTGAGCGCAGGGGTGTGTTTGTTTGAGTCGAGAAGACAACGGATGGGGTAAAGTAGCAGCAAACTGGATGGAATAACTTGAGTAGCGTATTTTTTCACCGATTACTTTTTCTTTGCTTATTTCACTTCATGTTCTGAGCTTCACTATTCAAATTTTCGTTCCAATATTTGGCATTTCCAATATGGATCACCCTAACATCGCTTTCAATCGTGCTAATTTCGCCATCCCCACATCTTTGCTTACTTCGGGTGTACTGCCTGTTGGTAATACACCCGAATAGATTAGTTCATCTGCGGGCAATTCTTTCAAGAAGCGGCTTGCTTCGCATACCTGCCATTCTTTTCCGTGTTTGCGTTTGGTGCAGTAGCTGATTTGCAGCGAGCGCTCCGCGCGAGTTATGCCAACGTACATCAAGCGACGTTCTTCCTCAATTTGTTCCGGTTGTTCGCTTTGGTGGTGCGGCAGGGTGCCTTCTTCCACTCCAACCATGAACACATGGCCGAATTCCAGACCCTTGGCGGCATGCAGAGTGGATAATGAGACAGCATCCACTTCTTCTTCGCGGGATTCGAGCAGGTTCATCAGTGCGATGGTTTGTGTCATCGCCAGTAACGTTTTATCGTCAGCTTCCGATTTGCGGTTGATCCAGCCGACAAAATCCGTAACATTCGCCCATTTGCTTTCCGCCTGACGCGGTTCATGGCTGTCGAACAGCCATGCCTCGTAATCGATTGCGCTCATTAAATCTGCCATCACCGTCGCGCACTCCTCCTTGTTGGCACGCGCTTCCATGCGATTAATGAAATTGCAAAAGGTTAGTAACTCTTCGTGCTGTCGTGCAGGAAGTTGATGTGCCATGGCGCTCTCGAAAGCTGCTGCGAACAGACTGATGTTACGTGTACCGGCATAGCCCGCAAGTTTCTCCAGTGTCTGGTTGCCGATACCTCGTTTAGGCGTGGTAATGGCGCGGATGAAGGCCGGATCGTCATCCGTATTTGCAATCAAGCGCAAATAGGCAGTGAGATCCTTGATCTCCGCGCGATCGAAGAAGGAGCTGCCGCCGCTGACGGTATAAGGCACTTTATGTCCACGCAGTTGTTCCTCAAAAGTACGCGACAGGTGATTACTGCGGTACAGGATGGCGTAGTCAGAAAAGCGTGTATTGTGTTCAAATTTATGGGCCAGCAAACGCATTACTACAGACTCTGCTTCGTTCTCGCCGTCTCTGGCTGCGAATACGCGGATAGGGTCGCCCGGTCCATGATCGCTCCACAATTTTTTTTCGAATAGCTTGGTATTGTTGTGTATTAAATGATTGGCACAGGTCAAAATGCGTTGCGAAGAACGATAATTCTGTTCCAGCTTGATTACGTGTAAATTTACGTGGTCATTTTGTAAATTCTGCAAGTTTGCGGTGCTCGCTCCGCGCCAAGCATAGATCGCTTGATCATCGTCACCCACTGCCGTCAGTGCTGCTCGACTGCCCGCCAGCAAGCGAGTCATTTGATACTGGCAATCGTTGGTATCCTGATATTCGTCGATCAACAAATAACGAAAACGTTGCTGCCAGCGCAGCAGGGCTTCAGGAAAACTTTGAAACAAATCTACTGGCAAACGGATCAAGTCGTCGAAATCCATCGCCTGATAGGCGCGTAATGTTTCCTGATAACGTCCATAAAGTAATGCAGTGCGTTGCTCTGCTTCATTTTCTACCAGACTTAACGCCTGTTCCGGCGAGGTGAAAGAGGATTTCCATTTGGACATGACACTTTGTGCGATACGGATATCTTGCTTGTCCGGTGCACCCAACAGCTCGCAAATGATCTTTGCGGTGTCAGCACTATCGAAGATAGAAAACTGTTTTTTGTAGCCAAGCAGATCAGCTTCTTCACGTAAGATTTGCATACCCAGCGCATGGAAGGTGCTAATAGTTAAACCCTTGGTATTGCGCCCCGATAACAGCTTCCCCACACGCTCACGCATTTCATTTGCAGCCTTATTGGTGAAGGTGATTGCAGCGATGTTGCGCGGCGCATAGCCGCATTGCTGAATTAGATAGGCCAATTTATGAGTGATAACGCGCGTTTTGCCGCTGCCTGCGCCAGCCAGCACCAACAGGGGGCCATCCAGATACTTAACTGCTTCGTATTGTGAGGGATTGAGCTTGCTCAGCATTAGGACACCTTTAAAAATTCAAATTTCATCCCCGCTGCCACTGAGATAGATGGGTGTTTGTGACATTCAGAGATTAAAAAGGCCGGGTTAGCGGGAATGTTTTGATGGGCTGAGCAAAGTTACAGCGGAAAAAAATTATGTATTGAATGGGAACTTTGTCTTGACTACTTTTACGATCGTAGCAACAATAAATTTTATCTGCATGCTGCACCGTGAGTGCTTGTATTTTTTGTGTTTGCTGTGTTAGAACACTTTCCATTTATGGTTATTTCTTGTCAGAATTTACCGGAAAATTCATTTTTGCGGAACTCAACAGTTTTTGCGAAACTGAGCTAGTTTTTTGACAAGTGCAATTTATCTGCAACTTATTGATTATTGGTGCCCGGGACCGGACTTGAACCGGTACAGCCGTTTCCAGCCGACGGATTTTAAGTCCGTTGTGTCTACCAATTTCACCACCCGGGCGAGATAAAGCAAGTTTGGAATGAGGATTACTAACAGATTCATTTCACAACGCGCATTATACAGAGATGCC
>Ga0105048_10011613_pt1 | contig 13875 bp, 9 predicted proteins | sample MAT05_FD_78382 | JGI IMG/M metagenome (GOLD analysis project Ga0105048, IMG submission 78382) | Freshwater microbial communities from Lake Fryxell liftoff mats and glacier meltwater in Antarctica - MAT-05 | ecosystem: Environmental > Aquatic > Freshwater > Ice > Liftoff microbial mat | place...
CCCGACACGAGATACGCGACCGTCTGGCGCACCGGGCTGAGCGCGCGCTCGGGCGTGCGCACGACCAGCTGACGCGAGCGCGCGAACACCTTCCACAACACGAAGCGGATCGGATCGCCCGGGTTGTAGTTGCGCATGTCCATCCGCTCGCCGTCCTGCGGACCATCCGGATGCGTGATGTCGGAGCCGCCCGACATCGAGCGCACCACGTGCATCGATTTGAGCGCGCCCATCGACGGCACGAAGCGCACGTCGCGCTTCTCGCGAATCTGAAAGGCGACCTTCGCCAGGCCGAACACGTCGCGCACCTCGATGCGGCGCACGACCTCTTCGCGCAGCCCGCGCCGCGACGGCGTGATCTCCTCGTAAACGCGGCCTTTCACCTTGCGCACGCGCACCTCGACGTCCGGCATCAGCCACGTCCACGAAAGCTGAACGAACGGCACCCACCACAGGCTCGGCAGCGAGAAGCCCGTGCGCGTGCCGTGTCCGCACTCGAGCCGCAGCGCGTCCGTCTCGACCACAGGCCGCCGTCGCAGCGAGAAATACAGCGCTGCGCCGGTGATCGCGGTGAACAGCAGCGACAGCGCCGCGAGCACACAGCCGACGCCGCCGATCACCAGCAGCAGCAGATCGACGCGCTTGATGCCGACGGCGATCAGCGCCCACGCGGACGCCGACGCGACGAACAAGCCGAGCCAGGTCAGCGGCCACACATCGCGCGCGCGCAACGCGAAGCGACGCGCCGCACGCCCCCAGCGCCGGAAGCGACCGCGACCGGTGATTGCCTCGACCTCGTTCGTCTCGCTCACGTGCGGTCGCTCGTCACGCCGATGAGCCTAGGCGCGCGCATCACAGCCCGCACCCGCCGGTGCGCGTCGACGGATAAAACGGCGGCGGCGCCACTTGCACGTGCGGGACTGGCGGCGGCTCGAGGCAGCCGATGCGGCGAAACACCGTCGGATCGTTCACCGAGCGCCCGCCGTCGTTGTTCACCGACTGAAACTCTTGGATCGTCGCGTCGATCTGCCCAGAGAAATTGTCGAGGTTGTACGAGCCGTACCCTGGCGAAGTGCCGCAGAACGAATCTTTCACGCGCCACGACGTCCCGCCGAAGTGCACCAGGCCGTTCACCTCGGTGCCGACCGCGGGCATGAACACCGTCCAATGATCGAGCCCGGCGCGGCAGGCTGGCGGCTCCGTGTCCTGCGTCGAGCCGTTCCACGAGTGCGCCTCGATCTCCCCGACCAGCTCCGGCGAGCCCGCGGCCTTCCGCCGAATCCGCAACGTGAACATGTACCAGTCTTGGTAGCTCGGGTTGTACGTGTGCGACAGCCAGACGCCCTCGACGCCATCGGCGCAGGTGGCTGGCGGCGGCAGGCGCGCGCGCTGCTCTTCGATGGTCGCGCGACCAACCCCTGGAAATAGCAGCAGCCCGAGCATCACCGCGACGAGCACGGACGCCACCGTTCGACGACGGAGACGGCGCGCTCGTGGCGGTGGGGGCGTGGCGGAGGGCGCGAGCACGGGCGGATGATAGCGCGTCGAGTGGGGCACGGTTCGGGGCATTCAACGACTCAGGACACCGAGTTCTTCCTTCGGTTCCGTCGATGAGTCCGTCACGAATCGAACAGGGACGGCGCACCTCGGCGGCGCCGATCGTCCGCCCGCTCTCAGCTCACTTTCTCCGCGTACGTCATCACCAGATACATCACCGCCTCGACGCGGCCCGCGTTGCGATACGAGTGCGCGACGTCCGCCTCGAACAAGATCGCGTCGCCGGCGGCGAGCGCGTGCCGATCCTCGGCGATGGTGATGTCCACCGTACCCTGCGCGAGCACCAGGTTCTCCACCGTCCCGGGCGCGTGCGGCTCCGCCTCCTCGGTCGTCCCCGGAGCGAGGCGCAGCTCGTAGAACTCGACGTTGCGCGGCGCATCGAACGGAAACAGCGCGCGCGAGACGAAGCGCCCATCGGCCGAGGTGAGCCGCTTGGCCGTGTCGGCGCGCAGCACGTGCGTCGTGCCCGTCCCGCGGTGCGTGATCAGCGTCGAGAACGGCACCCCGAGCGCGCGCGCGATCTTCCACAGCACGTTGATCGTCGGCGTGCTCTGCCCGAGCTCGATCTGGCCGAGCATCGCGCGGCTCACGCCGGACGCCTTCGCCAGCCGCTCGAGCGAGAGCGCGCGCTGCGTGCGCAGTCGGCGCAGGTTCTCACCGACGACTGGCGTCAGATCCTGCGACGCACCGTTGTGCGCGATCTCGCCAGCGGCGGGCGTGTTGTCGTCGTCCAGCTTCGGCGATACGGCCGCTGCGCGGTTGATGGAGGGCTGTTTCGGCATCGTGCGAGCGGCGTTGTCCCGCCCGCCGTCGCGCCGGTCAAGCGGCCATGGATGACGCGGTGTCTCGCCGCCGCGCGTTCGGGCTTCTCAAGACGCCCACCGGGCACTACGGTTCGGCGCGGTGTCCGACGAGAAGCGTGTCGCGAAGTCCGCCGCGAGAGCCGAGCCAGCCGAAGGGCCACCGGGACATCCCGACGAAACGCGGCTGGTGTGGCTCGTCGCGCTCGTGCAGTTCGTCAACATCCTCGACTTCATGATGGTCATGCCGCTCGGCCCGTACTTCGCCGACGCGCTGCATTTTCCGAAGTCGCACGTCGGCTACATCGGTATGGCGTACACCGCGGCCGCTGGGCTCAGCGGACTCGCCGGCGCATTCTTTCTCGATCGCTTCGATCGACGGCCGGCGCTTCTGGTGTCGATGTTCGGCCTGTCCGTCGCCACCGCGCTCGGCGGATTTGCGGTCGACATGCCGACGCTGCTCGCTGCGCGCGTGCTCGCCGGCCTTTTCGGTGGCCCTGCGACCTCCGTCGCGCTCGCCATCGTCGCCGATGTCGTGCCCAGCGAGCGCCGCGGCCGCGCGCTCGGCGCCGTGATGACGTCGTTCTCAGTGGCGTCGGTGCTCGGCGTCCCCATCGGGCTCACGCTCGCCGACCTCGGCGGATGGCGCATGCCGTTCTTCGGCGTCGCCGCGCTCGGCGCCGCCGCGCTCGTGTTCGCGCACCTGCGATTGCCCTCGCTGCGCATCCACCTCGACGGCGTGGGCGGCCCGCCCCAGTCGCGGCTCGCCGGCCTCGGCGCGCTGCTCGCGAATCCGATCGTGCTGCTCTCGTTCGCGATGACCGCGCTCGTGATGATGGGCGCCTTCATCCTCATCCCCACCATCGCCGCGTACCTCGACGCGAACCTCGCCTACCCAAAGGCGATGCTCAAGCTGCTCTACTTCGCCGGCGGACTCGTCACCATCTTCACCATTCGCCGCGTCGGCAAGCTGGTCGATCGACTCGGCTCGTTCGTCGTCGGCGCGCTCGGCACCGTCATGCTCTGCGCCGTCACCTGGGGCGCGTTCATCTGGTATTCGCGCGCGCACGCCGCGACGATCGTCGCAGCGCTCGCGGGCGGTCCGTTCGACATCCTCGTGCACGTCGGCGGCGCGTCGCTGCCGCTTGGCGCCGTCGCGCCGATGATGGCGCTGTTCATCGGCTTCATGTTCTCGTCGTCGTTTCGCAACGTCGCGTACGGAACGCTGACGACGAAGGTGCCGCGTCCACACGAGCGCGCGGCGTTCATGAGCATCCAATCGGCGGTGCAACACTTCGCCTCCGCGGGCGGCGCGCTGATGTCGTCCATTCTGCTCACCGACGCGCCTGACGGCACGCTCAGCGGCATGACGGTCATCGCGTGGTCGTCGATCGGCTTCGCGTCTTCGGTGCCCATCGCGCTGTTCGTCGTCGAGCGCGCGGTGAGCCGCCGCGCACGTCTCGACACGGTCGCCGCATCCGTCGCGCCCAAGATTCGAACCTGAATAAAACGGACTTTACGATCAGGTGGCCTGTGCTCTCGAACATGCGTCATCCTGCGGGCATCCGATGGCTGACAGAGTGACTGGAACAAGCGCGCCGACCGACGTACGTTCGCGCGCAACCGTAGAAATTTTGCGCGAGCTCGGCTATGCCGTCGCGTGGTCGGACGCCGGCGGCGCGTGCTCGGTGCGTGGCGAAGACGAGCGCTACGAAGGCAGCGGCGCTGACCCTGCCACTGCGCTGAGCGATGCGCTGCGCGCGATGATGCCGACGAAGATCGCGCGTGCGGCCTTCGATGCGCAGATCGACCGGCGCGCCGCCGCGCTGTCGGCCGACACCGCGCCGCCGCGCGCGCCGATCGAGCCCCAGCGTGACCGACCACGGCCGCAGATGACTGTGACGGAGGGCTACGGGCCATCGTCCGGTCGCGTGCCGTCGCGCATGGTGGTGACGACGGTCGGCGGAGGGACGCCGCCCATCCTACGGCCAGCGCCAGCGCCCGGCGCGTCGGTCGTCGATCCCGATGCGATGCAGCGCACGGTGTTCACCGTCGACGATGCGCTCGCCGATCTCGGCTCGGTGCGCGCGCGCATCGAAGACGCCGTCGGTGAGGTCTCGCTGATGGCGCCGACGCTGCAACGCGCTCACGTGCTCGCGTGGATCTCTCGCGCGCGCAGCATCGAGGAGCAATACCCGACCGAGCGTCTGGTGCAGCACACGACGCAGAACATCGCGCGTCGGCTCACGCACCTCTGCAAGATCTGGTGGCCCGGCACGGTTCGCGCGCTGCAGCTGCACACGACGGTCGAGCAGGCCGCGCGCAGCGTCGAGCCGGCGCCGCGCCCGATGCCGCGTCGCTGGGCGGAGCTCGCGGAGCTGCTCGAGACGCGGCTCGAGTCTGCGGTGAACCAGCCCGGTTTCGACGACGGCTGGCTCGACGGCGCCGCGCAGTTTCCGCCCGCCGCCGATCGTCCGCAGACGTTCGCTCGGCACCGCGCGACGATCGAGCGCATCGCCGGCTCGCTCACGCACCCGCCCGTGGATCGCGCCGACAGCGTGCGCGTCACCGACGGCGACGTGCTCGAGCTCATCGACATCGCGCAGCGATTGCGCTGGCTGCGATGCAGCGCGCCTGACGCGGAGATGTGGGGCGCGGCGGTCGGCCGCATCCGCTTCCTCGTCACCGGGCTCGGTGATCGCGGCTCGGCGATCAAGGCCGTGCTCGACCCCGGCTACCGCCCGCGCGGGACTTGGCACGACTACCTCAACCGCGCGAAGCGTGAGGATGTGCTCGCTGCACGCCCGCCAGTCACCGATCGCGAGCCTTTCATGGCCTGGCTGATCGGCGCCTTCGATACGCTCTCGACGAAGGAGCTGACGCCCGCGCTCGTCGACATCAAAGACGAGATCCTCGCCTTCGCAGAGTCGGATGTCCCTGGCAACGACCGTCGGCTTCGCCGCCGGCTGCGCGATCTGCAAGATGCGCTCGGCGAGCCGCTCGATCTCGACGACGAGTCGTCGGCTGCGTCCGCCGCTGCACGGGCGAAGTCGGAAGCGAGCGACAGCATCGCGGCGGCAGCTGCTGCGGAGCTCGCGTTCGAGAGCGTCACGGAGAAGCTGCTCGGGCAGATCCGCGCTCGACTTCCGGCGCAGCGCGCCATGTTCGTGTCGAACCGCGAGGACCCCGAGCTGCGCGAGCGCCTCGAGAAGGCGCTTGGGCTCGAGATCACTTGGTGCGTCGCGGACCCGCGTCGCATCGAGGCCGCAGGCAAGGCGATCCAGCGCAGCGCTTACGACATCGTGCTCAGCGCGACGGGCTTTCAGGACCACTCGACCGATGCCGCGCTCTCGCGCTCGTGTGCCGCGGCGACGCCCAAGGTCCGCTATGTGCGGGTCAATCGCGGACGCCTCGCTGCGTGTGCGCGCGCGCTCGCCCGCGAGCTCGGTATCCACGACTGATTCGAGCCGCCAGCGAGCGCCTTTCAGCGCTTTTGCTGGCGAACGGCGGCCCGCTAGCCACGCCTGAACGGCGCTTCTGCTAGCGGCGCCGCGCGGCGATCAAGTTCCAGCGATGTCGGGATGCGTGGCCATGGTGGCCATCAGCAGCTCGCGCTGCTTGCGCAGCGCTTCGGGCACCGTTGGGCCGAGGGACTCGAACCACTCAGCGTGGCTCTCGAGCTCCTTCATCCACTCCTTTGGCGAGACGCGCGTCGCGATCTCGAAGCGCTCGGCGGAGATGTCGAGGCCCGACAGATCCACGTCGCCTTGCCGCGGGATCCAGCCGACTGGCGTCTCGAGCCCGCCGATGCGCACCCGCGCGCGATCGACGATCCACTTGAGCACGCGCATGTTCTCGCCGAAGCCCGGCCAGATGAACTTGCCTTCGTCGTCCTTGCGGAACCAGTTGACCAAAAAGATCTTCGGCGGGTTCTGGATGCGGTGGCGCATCGACAACCAGTGGCCGAAATACGAGCCCATGTCGTAGCCACAGAATGGCAACATCGCCATCGGGTCGCGGCGCAGCACGCCGACCTTGCCGGTCGCCGCAGCCGTCGTCTCCGAGCCGAGCGTCGCGCCGAGATAGACGCCGTGCACCCAGTTGAAGCTCTGCAGCACGAGCGGCACGGTGCCCTCGCGGCGACCGCCGAAGATGATCGCGCTGATCGGCACGCCGGCCGGGTTGTCCCAGTCGCGTGACAACATCGGGTTGTTGCCCGCCGGCGCGGTGAAGCGCGAGTTCGGATGTGCGGCCTTCTCGGTCGAGCCCTTCTTCCACGGGCGACCCTGCCAGTCCGTGAGCTCCTCCGGCACCTCGCCGTCGATGCCTTCCCACCAGACGTCGTTGTCCTTGGTGAGCGCGACGTTGGTGAAGAGCGTGTCCTTCGCGGTGCTCTTCATCGCGTTCAGGTTCGACTGCATGCTGGTCCCGGGCGCGACGCCGAAGTAGCCGTTCTCCGGGTTCACCGCCCAGAGGCGTCCATCCTCGCCGACGCGCATCCACGCGATGTCGTCGCCGACCGTCCACACTTTCCAGCCCTCGAAGCGGCGCGGCGGGATCATCATCGCGAAGTTCGTCTTGCCGCACGCGCTCGGGAACGCGGCAGCGACGTAGCTGATCTGGCCCTCGGGCGATTCGACGCCGAGGATCAGCATGTGCTCGGCGAGCCAGCCTTCCTTCTTGCCGAGGTAGCTGCCGATGCGCAGCGCGAGACACTTCTTTCCGAGCAGCACGTTGCCGCCGTAGCCCGAGCCGACGCTCCAGATCGTGTTGTCCTCGGGGAAGTGGCAGATGAAGCGCTTCTCGGGATCGAGATCGAGCGTCGAGTGAAGGCCGCGGTTGAAGTCGTTCGAGTCGCCGAGCATCTCGAGCGCAGCGCGCCCCATGCGCGTCATGATCCGCATGTTGAGCACGACGTAGACGCTGTCGGTGAGCTCGACGCCGACCTTCGAGAACGGCGAGCCGAGCGGGCCCATCACGTACGGCACGACGTACATCGTGCGGCCCTTCATCGCGCCGTCGTAGAGCTTGCTCAGCTTCGCGTACGCGTCGGCGGGGGCCATCCAGTTGTTGGTCGGGCCGGCCTCCGCCTTCGTCGGCGTACAAATGAAAGTGAGGTGCTCGACGCGCGCGACGTCGTTCGGATTCGAGTGGCTGATATAGCAGCCGGGGCGCTTTTTCTGATCGAGCGGGCGCAGCACGCCGGTCGACACCGCGTGCTCGGTGAGACGTCGGCGCTCTTCGTCGGAGCCATCACACCAGACGATGTGATCGGGCTGGGTGAGCTTGCTGCACTCACTCACCCAGTCGAGGAGCGCCTGGTTCGTGGTCGGTGCCGTGGGGGTCGAAGCCGTGGGAGCCGTCGTCATGCGGAGGTCCTTCCTCGACGAGCGCCGCGCGCAGAATTCGGGGGCGCCCGAGCCGCGCAGCATACGCCCGCGGGGCGAGGCGGCAACACCGTGTTAGGCTCGCCGCGTGACCCAACTCGCAGCGCTCGACGCGCGGCGCCGTAACGTTTCGTGATCAAATATCTCGGTAGCAAGCGGCTCCTACTTCCGCGTCTCGTCTCGATCGCGCAGGCCCTCCCTGGAGTCCACACCGCGCTCGATCTGTTCAGCGGCACGGCGCGCGTCGGGCACGCGTGGAAGCGCGTCGGCGTGCGCGTCACCGCCAATGACCACAACACCTACGCGCAGACCCTCGCGCGCTGCTACGTGCAGACCGACGCCCGCCGCGTCCGGAGCGACGCCGAGCGGCTGATCGCCGAGCTCGCCACGGAGCCGCCGCGCGCTGGCTGGTTCACGCAGACGTATTGCGAGGACGCGCGCTATTTTCATCCGGACAACGGCGCACGCATCGAGGCGATTCGTGAGCGCATCGCCGCGCTCAGCCTCGAGCCGGAGCTCGAGTCCGTGCTGCTGGTCTCGCTGATGGAGGCCGCGGATCGCGTCGACTCCACCGTCGGCGTGCAGATGGCGTACCTGAAGCAGTGGGCCAAGCGCGCGCACAACGCGCTCGCGCTGCGGATGCCGGACGTGCTCGACGGCGCCGGGACCGCGCTCGGCCTCGACGCCGTCGATGCGGCGCGCGCCGCGGGGCGCGTCGATCTCGCGTACCTCGATCCGCCGTACAACCAGCACAGCTATCGCGGCAACTACCACGTGTGGGAGACGCTGGTGCGCTGGGATGCGCCAGAGACGTACGGCGTCGCGAACAAGCGCATCGACTGCCGCACGCACAAGAGCGCGTTCAATCGCCGCAAGGACGGGGAGCCGGCGTTTCGCGAGGTGGTCGCCGCCATCGACGCGCGCTTCTTGCTCGTCTCATTCAACAACGAGGGCTATCTCGCGCCCGCCGTCGTCACGGCGATCCTCGCCGAGCGCGGCGCGGTGCACGAGGTCGCCGTGCCCTTCCACCGCTATGTGGGCGCCAAGATCGGCATCTTCAATCCGCGCGGCGAGAAGGTCGGCGCGGTCTCCCACACGAAGAATTACGAGCATATTTTCTTGGTGGATACCGCGCATCGGCTCACGCCGATCGAAGCCCGCGCGGCGCTCGCCGTTTAGCTGACGGCTGGAGATTTCCGCCGCGGATCTTGCGCGTCTGCGTCGCGCGCGTACGGGCTTGACACCGCGTCGAGGCGGGGCTAATCATCGGCCTGTTATTGAAAATGACTTTCACCAAGAACAGCCGCCGCGCTCTTTTACGAAGCGCAGCAGCCGCGCTCTTCGGCCGCAGGGAGAACCCATGATCCATCGACGCCTCGCCATCGCGCTCGCTCTGACTACGTCGCTCGCGCTCGCCGCGTGTGGCGACGATGACGATGACTCGCCGCCGCCTCCAATGGACAGCGGAACCGACACGGGCGTCCGCGACCTCGGCGGCGACGCGCAGTCCGGCGACGATGCGGGCCCGGTAGACGCTGGCACGCAAGACGGCGGCCGTGAGGACGGTGGCGCAGGCGACGCCGGCGTCGATCCGCTCCCCGCCATCGTCACGCCCGACGCGCACCGCGTACCCGCATCGGCTGCCGGCCACGACCGCTACTACGGCGTCGCGTTCGCGCCGGACAGCAGCTTCTACGTGACCGGTACTTGGCAGACCGGGACCGCCGCGACCGACGACGTCGAGACCGTCGTCGCGCATTTCGGCGCGGATGGTGAGCTCGACACGACGTTCGGCACGGGAGGCTTCGTGCGACAGAACCTGGCCGTCGCCGCGAACGCCGAGCTCGCGCGCGGCATCGTGTTGCAGACGGTGGGCGCGAACGCTGGGAAGATCGTCGTCTCGGCGACCATCGAGCACCTCGGCGGAGATCCGCGTGACCGCGACGTCGCGGCCTTCCGCCTCGACACCGACGGCACGCTCGACACGACGTTCGGCGTCGGCGGCATCGCGATCATCGACCTCAGCGCCGGTGAGGTCGTCGGCACCGGCTTCGTCGCCGACAGCACCTACGGCCTCGCAGTCGACGCCACGGACCGCTTGGTGCTCAGCGGCTCGCGCAAGCGCAATGACAACAGCGACTCCGACTTCGCGGTGCTTCGCCTGACCGCCAATGGCGCGCTCGATGCCACCTTCGCGACGACCGGCGTCTTCTCGCTCGACATCGACGAGGTCAACGCGAGCGCGCGCGGAGTGAGCATCGTGGCGGGGGGCGGCGTCGTCGTCTCTGGCTACTTCTCGCCGCCGTCGGGCGCGGGCGCCATCGCGCCGGTGTTGTTCAAGCTCACGACCAACGGGGCGCTCGACACGACCTTCGCGACGAACGGCATCTACAGCAGCGTCGTGCTCGCCGCGCAGACCGAGGTGTACGGCGTCGCAGTGCAGAGCGACGGCTCGCTCGTCACCACGGGCTACGGGCGCGACGACACAGGCGGCGACAACGACTGGGTCTCGCTGCGCTTCAGCAGCATGGGTGTGCGCGACACCACGTACGGCATGGCCGGCGTGGCGTTGCTCGGCGGCTTCGACCTGTCCGACAACACGCGCGCCCTGATCACGCTGCCCGACGATGGCGTGATGCTCGTCGGTGCGCTGCGCGTGCCGGCAGCAGGCGTCCCCGCGGGTGTGCAGGACGCGGCCATCGCGCTGTTCACCGCGGACGGCCTGCCGGCGACCTCGTTCGGCAGCGAAGGCGTGGAGCTCGTCGACTTCGGCGGCGCGGCGGACCACTTCTGGGCCGCGGCGCTCAACCCGACGGGCACGCGCGTGGTGGTCGTCGGTATCGCGACGGCGGATCCCGTCACGAACGACGACGGCGCGATCTGGCTGATGCGCACGCCCGCTGCGACCATCGCTCCCTGAGAGCGCGACCTCGTCCTCTTCGGCCCGAACCCGCCGAGCTCGGAAGGCACCACACGATGCACGCGATCGGAAGACTCACCCTTACGCTGCTCCTCCTCACGGGCTGCGGCTTCGTGAAGAACGATATCTCCCATCGCGACCTCGGAGTCGACGCGCGCGCGGTCGTCGACTCTGGCACTCCGACGGACGCTGACGCACCCATTGATGGGTCGTCCGCGGACGCCGCGGTGATGGTCGGCGCGGACGCGACGCGCGCCGTCCTCGTCTCGATCGGCGAGCGCGTGATACTGCCGACTCTGCGCGACTTCGAAGCCGACGCGCAGGCGCTCGTCGCGGCGACCGCGGCGGCGCGCGACAGCGGCAGCGCGGAGAGTCGTGCGGCGGCGCGTGAGGCGTGGCGCGAGGCGATGCGCAGCTGGGAGCGCGTCGAGATGTTGCAGGTGGGCCCGACGGGCCTCGTGACGGTGACCGCCGGCGGCCGCGCGCTGCGCGACGAGATCTACGCGTGGCCTCTGCTGAACCGGTGCCGCGTCGACCAAGAGACGCTCGAGCCCGCGCACGCGGACCCCGCGCTCCTCGCGGCGGAGTCGCTCAACGTGCGTGGCCTCGCGGCGCTCGAGTACCTCCTGTTCTTCGAGGCGCCCAACAACGGCTGCTCGGCGAGTCACTCGATCAACGCGAGCGGCGCCTGGGCCGCGCTCGACGCCGCCGCGATCACCTCGCGGCGCGCAGCCTACGCACACTCAGCCGCGGTGCTCGTCGCGAGTCGCGCGACGGAGCTGCGCGTGGCGTGGGACCCGAGCGGAGAGAACTTTCTCGGAAACCTTCGCACTGCGGGCACGGGCAGCGATGTCTACATGACTGCGCAGGCTGGCCTCAACGCCGTCTCCGACGCGCTCTTCTATCTGTACAAAGAGGTCACCGACAATAAGGTCGGCATCCCGATGGGCTTGACCCTCGAGTGCACGACCGCGCTCTGTCCGGAGCAAGTCGAGTCGCGCTATGCCGGAGCCTCTCTCGATCACATGCGCGTCAATCTCGAAGCCTTTCGAGATGCATATCTCGGCGGTCCGCCCGAGGTGACCGACGCGCCGGGCTTCGACGATCTGCTGCGATCGGTCGGCGCGACGGACCTCGATGCGCGCATCCAAGCGGGGATCGCTGCGGCGTTCACCGCGCTCGCCGCGGTCGACACGCCGTTCGAGTCCGCCCTCACCAACGATTACGCTGACGCGGTCACGTTTCACGACGCGCTCCGCAACATCGGTGGGCTCTTCCGCATCGACGTGCTGACGATGCTCGACCTCGAGCTTCCGATGCGCATCGAAGGCGACAACGACTGACGCGCCCTGCGCTCACTGGTCATGAAGCTGTCCACAACAGAGCTCGCGCAGCGCGCGTTTCGCGCGCACGACGTGTCTGGACTCGCCGCGTTTCGGGTGTTGTTCGGGCTGCTCGTCGCCGCGTCCGCGGTGCGATTCGAGCTGCTCGGCTGGGTGCAGCGCTGCTTCGTCGAGCCGCGCTTCTACTTCCACTTTTACGGCTTCTCGTGGGTGCGCCCGTTCCCGCCTGCGGTGATGCACGGGCTGTTCGTGCTGATGGCCGTGGCCGGCGTCTGCATTGCGCTCGGCCTGCTCTATCGCGCGGCCTGCCTGACGTTCTTCGTCGCCTTCACCTATGTGGAGCTGTGTGACGTCACCAACTATCTCAACCACTACTACCTCGTCAGCTTGGTCGCGCTGCTCGCCGCGTTCCTCCCGCTGCACGTTGGCTATTCGCTCGACGCGCGGATCTGGCCATCGATTCGCCGCGCGCGCGTCGCCGCGTGGGTCACCTGGCTGCTGCGCTTCCAGGTCGGCGTCGTGTACTTCTTCGCGGCGATCGCCAAGGCGCAGCCCGACTGGCTTTTGCACGGTCAGCCGCTCGGCATCTGGCTGTCGTCGCGCGGTGATCTGCCGCTCATCGGGCCGCTGCTGCAGCTGCCGGCGGCACCGCTCGTGATGAGCTGGGGCGGCTTTCTCTACGACCTGAGCATCCCGCTTTGGTTGTCGTGGCGGCGCACGCGGCCGCTCGCGTATCTCGCGGTGATCGCCTTTCACTCGGCTGTCGGGCTGCTGTTTCCGATCGGTATGTTCCCGTTCATCATGATGGTCACGACGACGATCTTCTTCGGCTACGACTGGCCGCGTCGCGTCTGGTCGAGCCTCCCGTGGACGCGCACCGAGCGCATCCTGAGCCACGCAGGCGCGGCGCCCCACGGCGCGTGGACGCGCGCAGCGATGGCGATGGTCGCGCTCTATGTCGTCGCGCAGGTGTGTATTCCGCTGCGCACGTTCGCGTACGGCGGCAACGTGCTCTGGCACGAGCAAGGAATGCGCTGGTCGTGGCGCGTGATGGTCCGCGAGAAGAACGCGCACTTGACGTTCCGCGTCCGCGCGCGCGGCTGGTCGCACGAGCGCTACGTCACCGCGAGCTCGTATCTCACGCGCGTTCAAGAGCGCGAGATGAACACCCAGCCCGATCTCATCCTCGCGCTCGCGCATCACGTAGCCGACGACGTGCGGCGGCGAGGACATCGCGACGTCGAGGTGCGCGTCGATGCGTTCGCGTCGCTCAATGGTCGGCCGCGCGCGCAGCTGATCGATCCCGCCGTCGACCTCGCGCAGATCGACGACGGGCTCGCGCTCGCAGATTGGATTTTGCCGGCACCGCAAGGTGATCCGCCCACGCTCGGGCGACGTTCCGTACTCGCAAGGGGAAGGGTTCCATGAAGCGCGCGCTGCTGTTCGTTCTTGCCATTGCGGTTCCGGTCATCTCCACGCTCACGCCTCTCACGTTCGCATCACGTGCCGAAGCGCAGCAGCCGGATGGCGGAGTCGCCGCGCCGGACTCCGGCGTCGCACCGCGCGACGACGCAGACGAGGTCGCGCTCGACGACGTGTTCGACTCCGCGGAGAGCAGCTTGCCTGGGTCCGCGTCCGACGACGCAGCGTCGCCACCAAGCGGCGAGGGCGACGACGGCACGCCGGGCACGCCGAGCGATGCGGGTGTAAGCGGCGACGAAGCCGTGTCGGACGATGCGCTCGACCTCTCTGGGCTGCGCGTCGTCGCGGACGCCGAAGAGGTGTTTCGCGCCGGGGGCTCGGCGCACATCATCACCGAGCGAGAGCTCGAGCGCCTCGACTACGACGATCCGCTCTCGGTGCTCGCC
>Ga0105048_10011614_pt1 | contig 13874 bp, 10 predicted proteins | sample MAT05_FD_78382 | JGI IMG/M metagenome (GOLD analysis project Ga0105048, IMG submission 78382) | Freshwater microbial communities from Lake Fryxell liftoff mats and glacier meltwater in Antarctica - MAT-05 | ecosystem: Environmental > Aquatic > Freshwater > Ice > Liftoff microbial mat | place...
ACGCTGATCGTGCCCTCGAACATGGCGGACATGGCCGGGCTCATCGCCACGGCGATGACGGTGGTCAAGGGGGCGGAAAAATAGCAGCCGCGCACGCGGCGCATTCACGGAGGCAGCATGGATTTGCAGGGCAACGCATTCATCGTGACCGGCGGCGCGTCGGGGCTGGGCGCGGCGACCGCGCGGATGCTGGTGCAAGGCGGCGCGCGCGTCGTGATCGCAGATCTCAAGAACGACGAGGGCGCAGCCATCGCGGCGGAGCTCGGGACGGCAGCGCTCTACGTGCGCACCGATGTTGCTGACGACGGAAGCGCGGTGGCGGCCGTCGCAGCGGCGGTGCAGGCGTTCGGCGGGCTCGCGGGCCTCGTCAACTGCGCGGGCATCGTGCACGGCGAGAAGGTGGTGGGCAAGGATGGTCCGCACGCGTTGTCCGGTTTTGCGCGCGCGATCACGATCAACCTGATCGGCACGTTCAACATGATCCGTGTGGCGGCGCACGCGATGAGCACCGGCATGCCCAACGCGGGCGGCGAGCGCGGGGTGATCGTCAACACGGCGTCGGTGGCCGCGTTCGACGGGCAGATCGGGCAGGCGGCTTACGCGGCGTCGAAAGGCGGCATCGTCGCGATGACGCTGCCCATTGCCCGCGAACTGGCGCGCTTCGGCATCCGCGTAATGACGATTGCGCCGGGAATCTTCCGCACGCCGATGATGGACAGCCTGCCGGAGGATGTGCAACAGGCACTCGGCAAGATGGTGCCGTTTCCCTCGCGGCTGGGCGAAGCGCCCGAGTTCGCGTCCCTGGTCGCGGAAATCGTCCGCAACCCGATGCTGAACGGCGAGGTGATCCGGCTGGACGGCGCGATCCGGATGGCGCCGAAGTGAGTTTAGTCGCGGCGGATCAATGCGATCGCGTAGATCGTCACCGCGATGAAGAACACCAGCGTCCATCCGGCAATCGACAGGCCCAGGAACACCCACGCCTTGTCGGCGCACTCGCCGCTGCCGGCGAACACCTTGGTGATCAAGTCGAGGAACGGCATCGTGTCCATCATGTACGAGATGCCCATGCCACATGCCGGCACCTGGTCCTTCGGCAGCGATTGCAGCCACACCTGGCGCGACGCCAGCGCGGCGCCGGTGCCTGCAGCAAGCAGGATCAGGCCGGCATAGACGGCCGCACCGAAGCGCAGCGGATTGTGGATCAGCGCCACGAGAAACACGACGCCGATCACGCTCACCGCCACGCGCTGGAACATGCATAGCGGGCAGGGCTCGAGGCCCTGGCCGTACTGCAGCCAGAACGCCCAGCCCATCAGGCCTGCGCACAGCAGAAAGCCCAGCAAGTAGCCGACGCGACGCTGCGGCATCAGGATGATGGCCAGCGACGTGACGCCGATCGCCATCACGCCGACGCGATAGAGCGAAGGGCCGAGCGAAGTATCGTTCCCCCACGCACGGAACAGCACTTCCTGGCCCAGCAGAGCCAACGTGAGGATGAGGCCGGCCCAGGGCAACGGCAGGGATCGGGTAGGCATCAGGCAAGTGCTTTCGTGAGTGCCTGGTCGATGTCCCACAGGATATCGTCCAGCGATTCGAGGCCGACGGAGAGCCGGATCATTTCGGGCAGTACGCCGGCGGCGCGCTGCTCGTCTTCCGACAGTTGGCGGTGCGTGGTCGACGCCGGATGGATGACGAGCGACTTGGCATCGCCGACGTTGGCGAGATGCGACAGGAACTGCACGGCTTCAATGAAGCGCACCCCTGCAGGTGCGCCTCCCTTGACGCCGAAGGTGAGGATGCCGCCCGCACCATCCGGGAGGTAGCGCGACGACAGCGCGTGATACGGATCACTCGGCAACCCCGGGTAGCGCACCCACGCCACGGCCGGGTGCGCCTGCAGGTGTTGCGCCACCGCCAGCGCGGAACTGCAATGCCGCGGCATGCGCAGGTGCAGGGTCTCGATGCCCTGCATCAGCAGGAACGCGGAATGCGGCGCCAGCGTGGGGCCGAGCGTGCGCATCGTCTCCATCCGGGCCTTCATCGTGAAGCCGAAGTCGCCGAAGGTTTCGAAGAAGCGCACGCCATGATAGCCGCGCGAGGGCTCAGTCATCTGTGGAAACTTGCCGTTGTCCCACGGGAAGCGCCCCGACTCGACGACAATGCCGCCCATCGTGGTGCCGTGCCCGCCCAGGTACTTGGTGACCGAATGCACGACGATGTCCGCACCATGTTCGAAAGGGCGGCAAAGGAACGGCGAAGCCAGCGTGTTGTCGACGACCAGCGGCACGCCCGCAGCGTGGGCGACTTCGGCGATGCCGGCGAGGTCGGCGACATTCAATTGGGGATTGCCGAGCGTCTCGGCGTAGATGGCTTTGGTATTGGGCCGCAGCGCGGCACGAAAGTTCGCCGCATCGTCGCCATCGACGAACGTGGCGTCGATGCCGAACTGCGCGAAGGTGACGGCCAGCTGCGAATAGGTGCCGCCATAAAGCGTGCGCGCCGCGACGATGTGGTCGCCGGCGCGGCACAACGTAAGCAGCGCAACGGTCTGCGCGGCCATGCCGGTGGCCGTGGCCAGCGCGGCACGGCCGCCTTCCAACGCCGCTACGCGTTCCTCCAGTGCCGCCACCGTGGGATTGGAAATCCGCGAGTAGACGTTGCCGAAGGTCTGCAGGTTGAAGAGGCTGGCCGCGTGGTCGGCGCTGTCGAATACGAACGACGTCGTCTGATAGATGGGCAGCGCGCGCGCGCCGGTGGCGGCGTCCGGGATCTGTCCCGCATGCAGGCACAGCGTATCGAAGCCGAAGCGGCGGTCAGCCATGGCGGGTAGTCGCCGTCAGCCCGCGCGCCGCGCGGAAATGATGCCGGTGTTGACGCCGGCAAAATTGAGGCCGCCCAGGATGCGCGCGTGCTCGATCTTGACGCAGCGGTCCATCACGACGTCGAGCCCGGCGTCGAGCGCAACTTTGGCGGCGGCATCATTGCGGATCCCCAGCTGCATCCACAGCACGTGCGCGCCCTTGGCCACCGCCGCAGCGGCGAGTGGCGGGATGTCGGCGGCCTTGCGAAAGCAGTCCACCATGTCAACTTCCCCGGGGATCGATGCGAGATCCGGATAGCAGCGTTGTCCCAGCACTTCCTGATACGCCGGGTTGACGGGAATGATCGTGTAGCCGTGGTCCTGCATGTACTTGGCGGCGAAGTAACTCGGACGGTGCCACTGTGCAGACAGTCCCACCACCGCGATGACGCGCGAGCGCGCCAACACGCGGCGCAGCCCCGCGATGTCGTCAACGAGCGGCATGGGGTTCGTTATGGATCGTCACCTGCATGTGCGATCTCCGGGTCACCAGTTGGGCGCCCGGTTGTACGGATAGTTGTTCGAGATGCGCCGCGCGGACGAAATGGAACTGGTGAAGCCAGACAAGTTGCCGTAGTCACCGGGGCCAAGGGTGCGGCATTGGCCAGCGAAGTTGGCATCGGTGCAGAACATCCAGTAGCCCTGCTCGATGCGCAGCGACGACGCACGATCGTTGAAGCCGGTGCCGTCGAGGTTGGCAAGCACATCCGTGGTGACCACGAACGAGCGGCCGGAGAAATTGGGTCCCTCATACATCATGACGCGCGGACCGCCGGGTCCGCCGCCGCTGCCCCAGCCACTGCCGTCGGCCCACCCACCACCGCCCTGGCCGCCACCGCTGTTCCCGCTGCCGTCGACGATCCGGATCGAACTTGCCTGGCCTGTCAGCGGACCCAGATTGTTGTATTGACCGGGAGGAAACATTCCGCAGTTGCCGACGAAATTGGCGTCGGTACACATCTGCCATGTTCCGCGCGAAACCACGGCCGAGGAGGCGCGATCGTTGAAGCGAATGTCATCGAAGTTGCTGACGTTGCTGGACAGCGCAATGGAAGGACCGCCGAGCTCGATTGACTGGTAGAGAACAATCGCGCCGGGGCCAATCGGTCCGCCGCCGCCAATTCCGCCACCGCCGATCCCGCCACCCCCGCCACTCCAACCGACCTCGCGGATCGATGACACCGCGTTATTGAGGCCGATGGCGCGAAGGCTCGCGTAGTCACCCGGCTGCAGCGTGACGCACTGCCCGCGAAAGAACGCATCTGCGCACAACTGCCACGAGCCGCCGCGGATGCGTACCGACGAGGCGCGATCGTTGAAGCCCGAGTTGCCCAGGTTGGAGTCCGAGCTGCTGGCGGAAAAGTTGGGCCCACTGAAGTTCTCGTTCTGGAACAGCATGATTTCCTGCGCCGAAACCGTCGAGGCGGCCAGCACCAGGCCGGCAGCGGTGAACATGCAACTGAGTTTCAATGCCATATGCAAGTGTCTTTGAAGTTGCCGCGAGGCAGGGGGTCACGCGCTTTATGGGTTGTCAGTTGGTCACGCCGCCGCGTTTGATGGCGGCCACCAGAATCGGCGGCGTCAGCAGCGTGGTCATGATAACGACGACGATAATCATGGAAAAGACATCCTCCGGAATCACGCCCAACGCCTTGCCGGCCACCGCGAAGATCAGTCCGACCTCGCCCCGGGGGGCCATGCCCCAGCCAACGACCCATTTGCGTACGTTGCCCGCCACGAGACCCGAGGCCAGTTTGCCAACGAATGCAGCGATGGTGATGGCAGCACCCACCATCAGTATGTGCCAGTCGAACAAGGTCGACAGCTTCACCTGCATGCCGGTGAAGATAAAGAAGAGTGGCACCAGCAGATGGCCGACCGGCTCCATCAAGTGCTGGAGGCTGTGCTGGCCGTGCTTGCGCAAGGCGATTTCGACCTCGGTGCGCGTTTCCGCAGGGGCTGATGCAACGGCCTGGCGCACATCGCTGACCAGCCCCGGTTCCACGAAGCCGCGAAATTGAACTTCGTCCAGGATGAGGCCGGCGGCAAATGCTCCGACGATGGGTGCGAGTCCGATCGCGTGGGCGGCCCAGGCAAACGACAGGCAGGTGGCGACCAGCACTGCGACCTTCATGCCGGTGCCGGTCTGGATACGGGAAAAGGCGCGCGAGAACTGCGGCGCCGCGAACCGTCCCATGACGAGGGCTGCGGCGAGAAAGGCGACGGCCTTCGCGCTGATGATGAGCACGTCCCAGATATCGACCGTCCCGGCCGTCACGATGGCAGAGACGATGGCGAGGATGATCAGTCCGATCACGTCATCGATCACCGCGGCGCCGAGTACGATCTGCGCTTCTCGCGAGCGCAGGACGTTGAGATCCTGGAACACGCGGCCGGTGATGCCCACAGAAGTGGCGGTGAGCGTTGCGCCGAGGAACAGATGGCCGTTGAACGAGAGTTCAGGCAGCAGCCACGGTCCGAGGATGTAGGCGCCGAGAACGAAGGGAAGCACGACCCCGACGCAGGCGACGAGGAAGGCCGGCACGCCCACCTTGCGCATCGTCGAGATGTCCGACTCAAGCCCGATCTGGAACAGCAGGATCACGACGCCGAATTCCGCGAGGAAGCGCAGGATTTCGTTGTCGACCAGGCCATCGGTGACGGCGCTCAGCCCCGCCGGCAATCCCAGTAGCGCAAGATTGCCGAGCAGGACCCCCATCAGCAGTTCGCCCAGGACGGGGGGCTGGCCGATCTTTTCAACCAGCCCCGCAGCCTTGGCCAGCAACAGCAGGATGCCGATCCAGAGGAACGTGGTGGCTACATGCGCGCCGCCGCCGGTCGAAGCGATGGCAGGGAGCGAGACGGCCAGCAGCGCGGCGACGGCACCGATCACGGTCAGACGACGCCACGGGCGGGTCGAGCGGAGCGAATTCTTTGAGGGCAATTGCATGAATTTGGGGCTGTCGACGGGATGGGCTTCGAACCGGCACGTGCCGGGTGCCGCCGGGGGTTGGGGGGTGACGCGGATTGTAACCGCGGCGGGAGGGCCATTGACCGGGTGCCCCATGGCAACCCGGGCGCGATTGTTGCTTTAGATACACCGATTCAAGCGTTTCCGGTGATTTTCGGGGCCGGGACTTGGCGGTGCTGCGGGTGGGCATCGCCTTTCGCCATGGCCGAACCCGGTCGACAACCTCAACGGCACATCCATGGCCCTCACGCGATCCGCTAATCGCATCGACCTCCCGGCGCATACCGTCGGCGAGCCCGTCGAGCGCGGATCGTTGCTGGCGTTGTCGCGGCGCAAGCTCGATGCGCTCGGCCTGCCGGTCGCCTACATCGACCGCAACCAGCGCTACCGCTTCGTCAACAAGGCCTATCTCGACTGGATAGGCAAGCCCGAAGCCCAGGTAATCGGCCGCGAGGCCATCGAGGTGCTGGGCCGCGAGGTCTTCCAGCTCTATCGCGCGTACATCGAGGCCGCGCTGTCCGGCGAGCGCACCACCTACGAGCGGCAGCTGATCACGGCGGGCCGCCCGGCGTTGTGGATCCGCGTCGACTACTACCCTGACCGCAATCCGCAGGGCCAGGTACGCGGCTTTATCGCCACCTACAGCGACGTCGATCACCTGAAGCGCCTCGAGCTTGAGGCAGGCCAGCGCGAACACCGGTTGCGGCTTGTCACCGACAGCGTTGGCGTGCCTATCCTGTACTTCGATCGGCAACTGAAGGTCCGGTTTGCCAACAAGCCCTTTGGCGCGCGCATCGGCGCGCCGGCCGAGGACGTACCCGGCCACAGCCTGAAGGAAGTGCTGCCGCCCGACGCCTTTGCCGAGATGCAGGGATATGTCGAGCGCGCCTTTGCCGGCGCCACGGTGAGCTACGAGCGGCGCGAGAAGCAGCTTGACGGCGACAGCCGCTGGACGCGCGTCACGCTGTTCCCTGATCGCGAAGTAGGCGGCCGCGTGGGCGGCGCCTTCGCGGTGATGACCGACATCGAGGACGACATCCGCATCCGCGACCAGTTGAAGTCGCAGGAAGCGCAGATGCGGCTCTTCGCGGACAACATCCCGGGCCCCATCGCGTACATCGACCGCAACCTCAAATACACGTTCGTCAATCAGGCCTTCGCCAACGCGGTGTTGAAGCCGCAGGACGAGATCTACGGCAAGACGCCCTTCGAGGTGATGACCTCCGACGTCGCGTCGTTCCTGCGGCCCATCCTGAAACGCGCGCAGGCCGGCGAACAGGTCGAGTACGAGCGCGTGGGCAACACCGCGCAGGGTCAGCGCCGCTGGCTGCACGGGCGCATCGTTCCGGACCTCGACGTGGCCGGTAATGTGCGAGGCCTCTACTGCACCGAATACGACATCCACGACCTCAAGGCGACCGAGCAGGCACTGGCCTCGCGCGAGGAGCAGCTGCGACTCTTCAACGACAACATCCCGGAGCCCATCGTCTACGTGGGCGAGGACGGCCGCTACGAGTTCGTGAACGAATCGTTCCTGCGGCTGGTCGGATTGACGCGCGACCAGGTGGTGGGCAAGACCACCGACGAAGTACTGGGGTCGGAGCTGGCGGCGGCGCTCACGCCGCGACGCGACCGCGCCGACAGCAACGTGCCGGTGATCTACGAACGCTCGCTGATCGATGCGTCGGGCCGCGAGCGCTGGATCCGCGTGCGGTGCGTGCCCGACCTCCGCTTCGATGGCACCGCCAAGGGCGAGTACGTCGTCGGCCACGACATCACCGACCTGAAGCAGGCGCAGGACGAGCTGGCCGCGCGCAGCGGAACATTGCGCGCGATCATGGACGGCGTGCCCGCGCCAGTCGCGTACATCGATCGCGACGAGCGCTGCCTGTATGTAAACCGGACTTTCCTGCAGTTCTTCGGCCTGACGCAGGAGCAGTCGAGCGCGATGCGACTCCGCGACGTGGTGGGCCATGCCATCTACCAGAGCGCACAGGCAATGCTGACGCGCGCGCTCGACGGCGAGTCCACGGCCTTCGACCGGCTGGTGCAGGGCACCAACGGCGTGCGCCGCTGGATGACGATCCGCGTGGTGCCGGACGCGGCGCAATCAGGCGAGGTGCACGGTGCCTTCGTGCTGATGAACGACATCCACGGCCTGAAGCAGGCGCAGGAAGCATTGCGCGATTCGGAAGCTGAACTCCGCCTCATCATGGACAACGTGCCGGCGCGCGTGTCGTCGATCGACCGCGACTACAAGTACCGCGTCGTCAACCGGCACAACGAGGATTGGCTGGGCGAATCGCGCAACGCGATCACCGGGCGCCACATCGCCGAAGTGATGGGCAACGAGCGCGCCAACCAGCTGGGGCCACTGCTCGACCGCGTGCTGCAGGGCGAAACGGTCATCACCGAACGCGAGCTGATACAGCCCGACGGCGAGCTGCGCTGGGAGGCGCTGCATTTCGCGCCGAAGGTGGACGGCGAGGGTGTCGTCACCGGCATCTACGCGGTGCATACGGACATCCACGACCAGAAGCGCAACGAAGAGGAATTAAAGCGCGTCAACTGGATGCTGTCGTCGCACATCAACAACACGCCGTTGGCGGTGCTGGAGTGGGACCGCGACTTCAAGCTGGTGCGCTGGTCGCCGCAGGCGGAGAACATCTTCGGCTGGATTTCGAGCGAGATCATCGGCGTGCCGCTCGACAACAGCCCGCTGCTGCACGAGGACGATCGCGCCGGATTCGCGAGCCTGGTGGGGCGCCTGATGAGTGGCGAGGAGCCGCGCGCCACGGGCCTCACGCGCAATCGCCGGCGTGACGGCGAGACGATCTGGTGCGAGTGGTACCACTCTGCACTACTGGACGAGGACGGACAGATCGTCTCGATCCTGTCGTTCGTGCAGGATGTATCGTCGCGGATCCAGGCGGAAGAGCGGCTGCAGTACCTCGCCACGCGTGACGCATTGACGGGGTTGCCGAACCGCCTGCTGCTGCACGAGCGCCTGAACCAGGCCATCGCGCTGGCGAAGCGCGGTGGACGCCGTGTGGGCGTGCTGTTCATCGACCTTGATCGCTTCAAGAACGTCAACGACACGCTGGGACACCGGATCGGCGACGAGTTGCTGAAGCGGGTCACTGTGGCGTTGTCCGGAGCGCTGCGCGAGACCGACCTGCTGGCGCGCCTGGGTGGCGACGAATTCATGGTGATCGTCGAGGACTTCGACGATCGCGCGGTACTGGGGCGCGTGGCGCAAAAGCTGCTGGACGCGATCGCGCAGCCGTTCGAGATCGAGTCGCACGACATCTTCGTCACCTCGTCGATCGGCATTGCCGTCTATCCCGACGATACCGATGACCCGGAAGAGTTGCTGAAATACGCGGACGTCGCGATGTACCGGTCGAAAGACCTCGGCCGCAACACGTATCAGTTCCTCGATGCGAACCTCGCCGAGCACCGGGTGCGCCAGCACACGCTCGAGACATCGCTGCGCACGGCGCTTACCGACAACGCGCTGCACCTGCATTACCAGCCGGTGTTGCGCGTGCACGATCGGACGATCGTCGGGGCCGAGGCGCTACTGCGCTGGAACGACCCCGAGCACGGCAATGTGCCGCCGCAGGTGTTCATTCCGCTGGCGGAGGAATCCGGCCTGATCCACGCGCTGGGCGAATGGGTGCTGCGCAGTGCGGCGCGGCAATGCGTGGCGTGGCGCGAGGCGGGGATGCCGCTGTCGGTGTCAGTCAACATGTCGGCGCGGCAGTTCTACCGTGAGGACATCGCGCAGCGCGTATCCGAGATCGTGAAGTCGGAAAACTGCGATCCGTCATGGATCGAGCTCGAGGTCACCGAGACCAGTTTGCTGCACGACCTCGATGCGATCCGCAAGGTGCTGCACCAGTTGCGCGACGAGGGCTTCACAGTGGCGATCGACGACTTCGGCACCGGCTATTCCTCGTTGACGCACTTGAAGCATTTCCCGATCGACACGCTCAAGATCGACATTTCTTTCATCGCCGACCTCGAGTCCGACCCGCAGGATGCGGCGATCACGGAGGCCATCATCGGCCTCGCGCGCGGCCTGGGACTGAAGGTCGTCGCCGAGGGCGTGGGCACGCGCGAACAACTGGAGTTCCTTGACCAGCGTGGCTGCGACTGCTTCCAGGGCTTCTGGGCCAGCAAGCCGTTGCCGGCCGACGCGTTCTTCGAGTACGTGCGGAAGAAGTCGGTGGCCGTGCCGGCGGCATGACGCGCTGTTCGCGCTAGTCGACCGTCGCCACCCAATCCGCCAGCGCCTTCGCGGCCGTCTGCCACGCCGGATCGAGCATCAGCATGTGCGCCATGCCCGGAAGGATCGTGGCCGAGGTGTGATGGTGCGCGGCTGTGGCCCGCGTGTCCTCAGGGGTGGAGATCCGGTCATCCTGCGCGCCCAGCACGAATACCGGCGTGGTACCGGGTTTGCCGCGCGGCGGCGCCATGCCCCAGTGCAGCCGCAGCGACAGGTCGAAGAGCACGCGGGGTGACTCGCCGTGCAGGTGGCGCAGCGCCTCGGCCAGCAGACGGGGTTCGACCGCGTTGCTGAAATAGAACGGGCGCAGCGTGGTCATCATGTCGACCGACATCCGGCTGGGGTCGAGCTGCGCCAGGTGCGGCAGATAGTCAGGGTTGGACGATGCGAGCCGCGCGGCGACAGGCATCAGGCCCGCCGGCGGCACGGGTGCCACCAGCGCGGCGCCCCGCAGCGGCCGCGTGGCCAGCATGCGCTCGCAGATGGCGGCGCCGATCGAGTGGCCGATCAGGATCGGTGGCGCGCCGAGCGTCGACGCGACATGCTCGACATCGGCCACGTAGTCGTCCAGGCTGGCGATGAACAGCATGTCCTTCCCGCCGCTCTCGCCGTGCCCGCGCAGCGAGAGTGCGTGCGCCGGGTACCCGCGGGCCGCGAACCACGGCAGGAAAAAGGGCTCCCAGCACCAGGCATCGCAGTAGCCGCCGTGGATGAAGAGCAGTGGGGGTTTGCGCGTGGCACGGGCCGGGAGGCGCGTGCGCACTTCGAGGTGATACTCCGGAGCGGCCATTGATATCCGTTGAAGGTGCGACTGCTGGTAGGATGCGCACGCTCCATGCGCACCGCCCACGACATCCCGATTGTGCCAGACGCCACGCCGGCGGCGCAGTCCTATGACGAGAACTGCCGCCGCTGCGGCCGTCTCGCGGCGTTTCTCGACACCGTCCGTGACGCGCACCCGGATTACTGGTGCCGTCCGGTGCCGCCCTTCGGGGCGGCCACTGCCGCGCTGGTGATCGTGGGTCTGGCGCCCGGCATGCATGGCGCCAATGCGTCGGGCCGGCCCTTCACCGGCGACCACGCCGGCATCCTGCTCTATCAGACGCTGTTCGACTACGGGTACGCGAGCCAGCCCGCCGTGGCGGGCCGCCACGACGGCATGCAGTTGACTGGCGTGCGCATCACCAACGCCGTCAAGTGCCTGCCACCCGACAACAAGCCCACTCCCGCCGAGATGCGTATGTGCAACGCGTTCCTTGCCGCCGACTTAAAGGCGCTGCCGGCCGGCGGGGCCATCCTGGCGCTGGGGCGCATCGCGCATGATGCGACGCTGCGGGCGCTTGGAATGCGCGCGACCGCACTGACCTTCGCGCATGGCGCGCAGCATTGCCTCGACGGCGGACGCCTGCTGATCGACAGCTATCACTGCAGCCGCTATAACACCAACACGCGCCGGTTGACGACGCCAATGTTCCGCGCGGTGTTCGATGCAATCGCCGATCACCTCCGCCGGGCGCGCGCCGGTGGCGAGCGCGCGTAGGGATTACGCGCATGGACGAGGAACCGCTGCCGCGACCGCCGGCGTTCGACGCGCCGGAATTGCTGCGCACGCTGCCGCACCGGCCGGGCGTCTACCGGATGTTGAATGCGGCGGGCGAGACGCTGTACGTCGGCAAGGCGCGCGACCTCAAAAAGCGCGTCTCGAACTACTTCCAGAAGACCGGCCACGAGCTGCGCATCGCGGCAATGGTGGCGCAGGTGGCGCGGGTGGAGATCACCGTCACGCGCTCCGAAGGCGAGGCGCTGCTGCTCGAGAACAACTTCATCAAATCGCTTGAGCCGCGCTACAACATCCTCTTCCGCGACGACAAGAGCTATCCGTACGTCTCTATCAGCGGCGATCAGTTTGCCCAGCTGCGCTTCCATCGGGGCGCGCTGGACCGGCGTCACCGCTACTTCGGGCCGTTCCCCAGCGCGGGCGCGGTGCGCGAGGGTATTGCGCTGCTGCAGAAGGTGTTCCTGCTGCGGACCTGCGAGAACTCGGTGTTCGCGCACCGGTCGCGGCCGTGCATGCTGCACCAGATCGGCCGCTGCACCGCGCCGTGTGTCGGGCTGATCGGCGAGGCCGAGTATCGCGAGGACGTGGAAAGTGCCGCGCTGTTCCTGCGCGGCAAGGCGGGCGAGGTGCTGTCGCAGCTGCAGGCGCAGATGGACACCGCCTCTTCGGCGCTGGAATTCGAACGCGCCGCGCGCATCCGCGACAAGATCGCGCGACTGCAGCAGTTGCAGGTGCGGCAATTCGTCGAGAGCGCCACGGCAGGCGACATCGACGTCGTGGCCGCGGCCTCGGAACGCGGGCTGCCGGCGGTGAACGTGGTGATGGTACGCGGCGGGCGCCATGTCGGCGACCGCACGTTCTTCCCGCGCCACGCCGAAGCGCTCGACCCGGAAGCACTGTCCACCATCGTGCCCGCGTTCCTCGAACAGCACTACGTGGAGCGGCCGGTGCCCCCCACCATCGTGGTGCCCGACGCCGACGACCATGCGGCGCTCGCCGAAGTGCTCTCCGCGCAAGCGGGGCAGAAGGTGGAGATCGTCGGCAACCCCGGGGGCGAGCGCCGCGTGTGGCTGGCGATGGCATTACAGAATGCCACGCTTGCGATCCGCCAGAAACTGGCGCATAAGGCCACGCAGGAAGACCGGCTGACCGCGCTGCAGCAGGCGCTGGGATTGCCGTCGACGGTGCAGCGTATCGAGTGCTTCGATGTGTCGCACACGATGGGCGAGGCGGCGGTAGCTTCGTGCGTGATCTTCGACAAGCTCTCGATGCAGTCGGGGGAGTACCGCAAGTTCAACGTCACGCCGGACCAGGGCGGGGACGACTACGCCGCCACGCGCGAGGCATTGTCGCGGCGTTGCGCGCGCATCGTCGCTGGCGAGTATCCGGCGCCGGACCTGCTGGTGATCGACGGCGGCAAGGGCCAGGTGGCGGTGGCCGCCAATGTGCTGGAGGAGCAGGGCATGCATGGCGTGCCGCTGATCGGCATCGCCAAGGGGCCGGAACGCAAGGCGGGCGAGGAAGACATCGTGTTTCCCGGCCGCGCTGCGGTGCTGAACCTGCCGCCCGATCATCCCGGTCTGCACCTGCTGCAGCAGATCCGCGACGAGGCGCATCGATTCGCGATCCAGGGCCATCGTGCGCGTCGCGCCAAGGCGCGCACGACGTCGACGCTGCAGGAGATCAGCGGGATAGGGCCATCGAAGCGGCGCGCGCTGCTCGCGCATTTCGGTGGCGTAAAAGGCGTGCAGGCGGCAAGCGTGGAAGACATCGCGCGGGTGCCGGGCATCTCACGGGCACTGGCGGAGCGGATCTTCGCCGAGTTGCACTAGCGACTCCCCGGCGCGTCCGGGCCGCGGCGCCCGGTGCGTAAGCAGGGCATCATCGTCGAAGCAGGTATTCTTCCCGCATCGAAACGTCCCGCGCGATCCCGCTAGACAAATCTTGCTGCACGGGCGGCGGGCACCGCCACGTACGGCCAAACTGGAGGAGTTGCTGATGGCGTGGCCGCGCCGCCGGATCGCATGGGTCGCGGGGAGTGTTCTCGTAACACTCGCGGTGACGTTCGTGGTGCTGAACCTGATACCACCCAACCAGCGGGTGCAAAAGCCGGTTGAACGTCAATACGCCACTGGCGAGCCCGCCTATTTCCGAGCGTTGGGCACGCTGCTGGGACCATCGATACTGGCGG
>Ga0105048_10011616_pt1 | contig 13874 bp, 9 predicted proteins | sample MAT05_FD_78382 | JGI IMG/M metagenome (GOLD analysis project Ga0105048, IMG submission 78382) | Freshwater microbial communities from Lake Fryxell liftoff mats and glacier meltwater in Antarctica - MAT-05 | ecosystem: Environmental > Aquatic > Freshwater > Ice > Liftoff microbial mat | place...
CTGGTGAAGAAGGACCCCGGCGCCGCGATCAGCGAGCCGGTGAAGCCGATCACCTACTACGTGGATCCAGCCACGCCGCTCTGGCTGCAGCCATGGGTGAAGAAAGGCATCGAGGAGTGGCAGCCGGCGTTCGAGGCTGCTGGTTTCAGGAACGGCATCGTCGCCAGGGACGCACCGGATGATCCGGAGTTCAGCGGCGAGGACGCCAGCGTGTCGATGGTGCGCTGGCTGCCTTCACCGGTGCTGAATGCCGTTGGTCCGAGCACCGTGGACCCGCGCACCGGCGAAATTCTCGATGCAGACGTCCAGATGTACCACAACTCCATGACACTGGTCCGGAACTGGTACTTCGCGCAGGTCGCCCACCTGGACCCGCGTGCGCAGTCGATGCAATACCCCGACTCGCTGATGGGCCGCCTGATCCAGTTCGTCGTCGCACATGAAGTCGGCCACACACTCGGCTTTCCGCACAACATGAAGGCGAGCTCGATGTACCCGCTGGACAGCATCCGCGACAGGGATTTCGTGCGTCGCATGGGCTATGCGCCGTCCATCATGGACTACGCGCGCTTCAATTACGTCGCGCAGCCGGAGGACAGCATGCCGATGTCGGACATCGTGCCGAAGGTCGGCACGTACGACGTCTATGCGGTGAAGTGGGGTTACACGCCGATTCCAGGTGCAGCGACACCCGAAGCCGAGAAGCCGACGCTCGATGCGTGGTCGCGACTGCAGGACAGCGTTCCGTGGTTCCGCAGCGCGGACGACCGCAGTCAGCAGGGTGCCGACCCGGGCGAAGTCAGCGAGGCGATCGGCGACGCGGATGGCGTGCGCGCCACGGAGTACGGCATCCGGAACCTGAAGCGCACGGCACCGATGATCCTGCGCGTCGGCTCTTCAGTCGCCGGCGAGGATTACGGGGACGTGAGTGACATGTACGGCGCCGTGGTGAACCAGTGGCGCACCGAGCTGAGTCATGTCGCGCGCATCGTCGGCGGCGCAGATCGGCAGACGAAGGCGACAGGTCAGAAAGGTGATGTGTGGACGCCCGTCCCCGGCTCACGCCAGCGCGCAGCCATGAAGTTCCTGCAGCAGAACGCGTTCACGACGCCGCGCTGGCTGCTCGATCCGGCCGTGCTCGGCAAGCTCGAGGCTTCTGGAAGCATTGACCGCATCGGCAATGCTCAGGCGGGCGTGCTCGCTTCGGTGGTCAGCAACGATCGCCTGGTGCGAATGATCGAAGTCGACGAGCTGTCGAACGGCACAGATCGCTACACGCTGCCGACGATGCTGACGGATCTCCGTCGCGGACTCTGGAGCGAGATCTACGCAGGCAAGCCGATCGACGCGTACCGTCGACGCTTGCAGCGCGTGTACCTGGAAGCGATGGCGGCGAAGATCAACCCGACGGCGCCGAACCCGGTGCTGGTAGCATTCGGGGTCGGTGGTCCAACGCTCCGCACGTTGGCGGATATTCGCGGACTGATGCGTGCCGAGATGAACGACCTGTCCCGTGAATTGGCGACTGCGTTGCCGCGCAGCTCCGATCGTGCCACGCGCGCACACCTCGAGGATGCCCGCGACCAGATCCGGAAGATGCTCGACCCGAAGTGACGCAGGTTCACGCCGGACGGCGCTCGCGCTGACCGGCCAGGCACGTCACGACGAGGCCCGCCCTGTTCACCGGGGCGGGCCTCGTCGTATCAGGCAGTGTTGCCACGCGTCATCCCGACAGGGCACACGACGTCCTGTCCAGCACCGAATCGCAGTGCCGCGGTCGTGGCACCGGGCGGTAACTTGCCCGTTCAGTTCCCTGACATGGCTCTCACCTGACCGCTGTGACTCCCAAGCGCTGGCTCCTCACGTTTCTCTCGTTCGCGGCTGCGATTGCCGCGTCCGCCTGGGTCGTGTGGTCGAGCTGGCCCGCTGGACAAGGTCGCCTCACGCTCCCGCTGATGGCGCACCTCGTGGCGCTCAGTGGTGCGATTGCCGAGGTGACGCTGCGGGCGTTCAAGCTGACCTGGAGCGCCAAGGCGCTCGACATCCCGCTGTCGCTGGCCACGGCCTTCCGTGTGTGCCTGGGCGGCGACTTCGGTGCCTCGGTCACACCCTCCCGGTCCGGCGCCGAACCGGCGCGCTTCCTGATCATGGCCGAGGCGAAGACACCACTGGGCGGGATCGTGATGGTGCTCTGGTCGGAAATCGTGCTCGAAGTGTTGTCGCTGGCGACCGTCGCCCTGCTGATCGCGCTGATCTTTCCGGGGAGTGACCGGGCAGTGACCAGTGTGCTGCTGGTGATTGCCACCTATGCGATGACGGTGCTGGCGGTCTCGCTGGCGGGCCTCGCGCTGTCGCGCCGGAACGCCAACGGACCGCCGCCGCCCTGGGCGCCGAAGATCGGACTGAACGCCGGCCGATGGCGCGTGATCCAGAAAGCATTGCGACAGCTTCGAACCAGCGTCGCGGCACTCAAGCACGCGAAGCCTGCCTGGATGTTCAGTTCGTTCGTCGCGTCCGCGCTCCACGTGGTAGCGCGGCTCTGCATTCTGCCGGGCCTCGTGCTGTTCGTCGCGCCGAAGACGCCGGTCGCGCCGCTGGTCGCCTGGCCGCTCGCCATGCAGTACGGCGCCGCAGTCGTGCCGGCCCCCGGCGGCGGTGGCGCGGTCGAGCTGGTCTTCAAGCAGACACTGGGCAACGTGATCCCGGCGGAGATCTTCGGCGCGTCGCTGGTCTGGTGGCGGTTCTACACGATCTACCTCTACATCATCGTCGGCGCGCTGGTCGCTGGTGGCACGGTGATGCGCTCGCTCAGGCCGAAGGTCGTCACCGGCGAAATCACCCGCGAACTCGACAAGCTCACTCCACCGATCGCGACGCCTCCGCCCGCGACTGCCGCTGCCTCCGACTGACCGACGATGCCGATCCCCGCCTTCTCCGCCGACTGGGCCAGCGCGTTTCTGGCGGCCGTCAACAGCGACGACCTGTACCGTGACGCCGCGAAGGGTTGGACCAACCCGGTTGCGCTGGTCGTCGAGCCGGGCCCGGGCATCGACGCCGGTGCCGCGGTACAGGTGGACCTGCAGGCCGGCACCTGCCTCAGCGCCGTTTCGCTCGCGCCGGCCGACGTGTCCGCCCCGTTCGTCCTGTCGGCGGACCTGGACACCTGGAAGGAGATCGTCGGCGGCAGTACCGATCCGATCATGGCCGTCGCGCGCGGCAAGGTGCGCCTCACACGTGGGTCGCTGGGCACATTGATGCTGCATGCCAAGGGTGCCAAGGCGCTGGTCGCCTGCGCCCGGAAGATCGACACGCTCTGGCCGTAGGTGCCTGCGGCCGGCGATGTCGGCCTGCCAATTGGCCGGCGCTGCCTTCAGCCGGTCGCAATGCGAGGCGCCACGCGCTAGCCTCCATCGACCTTCCTGCCGGAGACCCGAATGCCGATGTCGCGCGAACAGACACAGAGCAAGTACTTCCAGCTCTACACCAACTCCAAGCGCCTGGCCTGGGATCCGGCCAGCATCGACCTCAGTCGCGACGCCGCCGACTGGGCGCTGATGCGGCGCGACTTCGCGACCGAGGAGTATGCGAAGCAGATGCACCAGCTCTGTTCCTTCTTCCTCGCCGGCGAGGAAAGCGTGACCAGCACACTCGCCCCGCTGCTCGGCGCGGCCGCACGGCTCAGGCTCGGCGTCGACATCGAGTGCTACCTCACCAGCCAGATCTACGAGGAAGCGAGGCACTTCGAGTTCTTCACCCGCTACTTCCATGAAGTGCTGGGCGAGGAGACCGCGTCACAGATCAGCGAGCTCGCGCCGGCACCACAGGCGGTCCTGATCGACGATCTGGATGCCACCACCGATCGTGTCCGCAGCGAGACCGACCCCACGCGACTCCGCGCGGCAATGGTGGAAGCCGTGACGCATTACATGGGCGTGGTCGAGGCGATGCTGGCGCGCACGGGCTACGTCGGCGCGAGCGACGCGCTGGCCGCACGGAACTGGCTGCCCGGATTGCAGGAAGGCTTCCGGCTGATCCGCCGCGATGAAGGCCGCCATGTGGCCTTCGGCATCCACTTCCTGCGCGAGATGACGCGCCAGCATCCCGACCTGATCCCCGTGGTGCAGCAGACCTTCGAGCGACACCTGCCCAACGTGCTCGCCACCGTGCAGGCCTTCGACTATCCGCACCCCATCGTGGACCTGGGCAAGCTCACGCAATACGCGCTCGATGCCTACGAACAGTTCATGGGTGCCGTCGGTCTCGCCGACGTGGATGACGCGCCGCTGACGGCGGAACTCGATCACGGCGTGACGGCATGAGCAGCGTCCTGCAGATGGCATCCGGCACCGGCTCGGCCACGCTGCCAACGCTGCAGGATCTGGAAGCGGCTGCCGAACTGGTCTACCAGTCGTTCGCTGCCACGCCGCAGATTCGCTGGTCGCTGCTGGACGCGCGGCTCGGCACCCGCTGCTGGGTGAAGCACGAGAATCACACCCCGGTCGGCGCCTTCAAGGTGCGCGGGGGACTGGTGTACCTGCACTGGCTGCAGACGGCGCATCCCGAGGTGCAGGGCATCGTCACGGCGACGCGCGGCAACCATGGCCAATCCATCGGCTACGCGGCGCAGCGCACCGGTACGCGCGCCTGCGTCGTGGTGCCGAAGGACAACAGCACCGAGAAGAACGCGGCGATGCGCGCGCTGGGCGTGGAGCTGATCGAGGCAGGCGACGATTTTCAGGACAGCGTCGAGGTGGCGGACCGCATTGCCGTGGAACGCGGCTGGCATCGGGTCCCGAGCTTCCACCCCCACCTCGTCGCGGGGGTGGGCACGTATGCGCTGGAACTGCTGCGCGCCGCGCCGGACGTGAAGACGGTGTATGTGCCCATCGGGCTGGGCTCGGGTGCCTGCGGCGTGATCGCCGCGCGCGACGCCCTCGGTCATCGGGCCGAGGTGGTCGGCGTGGTCTCGAGCGAGGCACAGGCGTATGCACGCTCGCTGGAGACCGGACGCGCCGTGTCGCTGCCCGCGACCACGCGTATCGCGGACGGAATGGCCTGCCGCACGCCGGTGCCGGACGCACTCGAGGTGCTCGCGCGCGGATTGAGCCGCGTGGTGCTGGTCTCGGACGACGAAGTGGAGTCCGCGATGTGTCACCTGTTCTCTGACACGCACAATGCCGCGGAAGGCGCCGGTGCCGCCGCCTGCGCTGCCGCGTTGCAGGAACGCGGCGCGCTGCCGGATGAGATCGCGGTGATACTGTGCGGCGGCAACGTGGATCGCACCGTCTTCGCGCGCGTGCTCTCCGACACTCGGAACCTGTAAGGATCGTCTCGACATCTGCCCGGCAAGGATCGCTGGCGGGTAAAGGTGCCGATACTCCGGGGCAGACCTGCTGCCCGCCACCTGGCTGGGCAGCCATCCTGCATTCACGGTAGTTGCCCGGACCACGTGACGTCCTTCCCGTTGCGCACTCGATTGTCGCTCGTATTGCTTGCCTCGCTGCTCACTGGAGTCGCGGCGCTTGGCGTGGCCACGAATCACCTGCACGCGCTGTATCTGGCGCGCGACAGCACCACGGAGCAGGAATTCGTGCGCTCGGTGTGGGTCACGCTGGCGCTCGTGATCGGCATTGCGAACGTCACCGGCATTGCCGTGGTCGTGCTCACCACACGGACACTCGGTGCGCGGGTTTCGCGGCTGCGCCATGCGGTGCTCGCGCTGGGTCAGACTGCCGGGGAGTCACACCAGCCGCTGCTCGAGGATGACGGAGGAGACGACGAGTTTGCTCCGATCCGCGACGCGGTGAACGCCGCGCGCCTCCAGCTGCGTGATGCGATCACACGCGTGCACCTGGAATCGGAGCGGAACCGCGTCATCATCGACACGGTGATCGCCAGCGTGTTCGCGGTGGACGGCGGCGGGCGCATCATCCGCGCCAATCCGGCGGCCGCGCGCATGTTCGATCGATCGTGCGCCGCACTGCAGGGCGTGGTGCTCGCAGACCTCATCATCCTCGAGTCGCTGCGGATGTCGGTCGATGACAGCGGGACGATCAGCTTCACCGGCGACGACGCGGAGCAGCAGTTCACGACGCGCATCCGGGTGTTCGGGCATTCGTCGTTCCCCGCCGTGGTGGCGGTCACGCCGCTGGTGCTGGACGCGCAGCAGGCGTGGGCGGTGTTCGTGCACGACCTGAGCGACAAGCACCGCGCCGATGCCGCGCTGGACGATGCACGCCTCGCAGCCGAGTCGGCGAATCGCGCGAAATCGGCGTTCCTCGCGCGCATGAGTCACAGGCTGCGGACGCCACTCAGCTCGATGATCGGCTTCACGAAGCTGGTGCGGCGCAGTCGGCTGTCGCAGCTCAGCGAGCGCGATGGTCACTACCTGGACCGGGTGCAGCAGGGCAGCGAGCAGCTGCTGTCGCTGGTCAACGAGATCGTGGATCTCTCGCTCATCGACTCGGGGCACATGGAGCTGCGGCTCGAGCTCACCGACCTCTCGGCAATGGTGCGCGACCTGCTCGCCACGTTCGAGGCGCAGGTGGCCGAGCGTCCGGTGCTGCTGGAGGCCGTGCTGCCGGCGTTGCCCGCCTGCGCCATCATCGACGCGGAGCGGCTGCGACAGGTGCTCGTGAACCTGATCAGCAATGCCGTGAAGTTCACCGCGCACGGTCGCATCACGGTCACCGTCTGCGCCCGGCACGACAGCGGCCTGGCCACCGCCATCGTCGTGCGGGATACCGGCATCGGCGTCCCGCTCGAACGCCAGACACAGATCTTCGAGCTCTTCGAACAGGCGGACGACGAGACCGGTCAGCGCTATGGTGGGTCGGGACTTGGCCTCGCGCTGTCGCGTCGCATCGCGCAGCAGATGGGCTGCATGCTGAGCCTCGAGAGCATGCCGGGCGCAGGCAGCACGTTCACGGTGCACTTCGCGCAGCAGCCGGAACTGGCGAATGGCCGGTGCGCATACGTATCGTGAGGCGTGCCGACCACCGACATCCCTGCCCCGCCCACCAGCGCCGCCTCACCATCGGCTGCAGCGCCCGCCGCGTTGCGCACCGCCCTTGGGGCTGGTGAGCGTCGCACGCTGGCGGCGGCCATCGCACGAATCGTCCTGCAACCACCGGCGGACCTGACCGCGCGCGTCGAGGACCGCATCGCGGGCCTGGCGCCGCACAAGGTGCACGACGTCACAGACGGGCTTCGACTCTTCGGCGGTGCCGCTGCGGCACTGGTGAGCGTGCGTCGTGCGACACCGTTCCACGCGCTCACGCCGGCGCTGCAGGACCGCATGCTCACCGCCTGGGGCGACAGCGCTCTGGGACAGGCCCGCACGCTCTTCCAGCTGCTGCGGCGCCTGACACTCGCCACGCACTACGCCGACGAACGCTCGCACGCCGCCATCGGATACCGCGGGGCGCTGCACACGCGCGAAACCGCAGCCGCATGGGAAGGCCCGGCACCGATGCGCGCTGGCGTGAATGCCGACGCCGAACCGATGCTGCGTGGCGACGAATGGACACGCGATCCGGCACCGAAGCCGCTGCCGATGGGCGTGATCACGGCGGCGACATTCCGTGATGGGTCCGTGATCACCGCCGATGCGATCGTGATCGGCTCAGGCGCCGGTGGGGCCGTCGCGGCCGCACGTCTCGCCGAGCGTGGCAAGAAAGTCGTGATCGTCGAATCGGGAGAGTTCATCCCGAGCGACGAGTTCACCGAGCGTGAAGGTCCGATGACAGAACGCCTCTACGCCGAGGGGGGCCTGCGCGCGACGGACGACCTCGGCGTCGCCATGATGCAGGGCGCAACCGTGGGCGGCAGCACGACGGTGAACTGGATGATCATGCTGCGGACGCCGGAGCATGTGCTGGAGGAGTGGACCACGCGCTTCGGCCTGCAGGGCATGCGCGCGTCGGAGATGTCGCTGGTGTTCGATCGCATCGAGCGCGAGGTGCATGCGCGCGAATGCCCCGATGATGCGCATTCGCCGAACAACCGCATCCTGCTGGACGGTGCGGCCGCACTGGGCTGGCGTGCACGCGCCGCCATCATCAATGCGCGCGGCTGCGTGCGCTCGGGATTCTGCGGACAGGGCTGCCGCTACGATGCCAAGCAGGGCACGCAGCAGACCTACCTGCCGCGCGCACTGGCGCATGGCGCCACGCTGTACGCGAACGCGCGCGCCACGCGCATCGAGATGGTGAGCCGTGGCGGTGCCGCTCCGGGCGCGATGCCGACCAAGCGCGTGACCGTCACCATCAACGCCCCACGATCACTGCAAGCACCGCGCACGCTGGTGCTCGAGGCACCGATCGTGATAGTCAGCGGTGGCGCGGTGGAGACGCCGCTGCTGCTGCAGCGATCGGGCATGGGCGGCGGCGGTGTGGGTCGATACCTGCGCCTGCATCCGACGACGGCGGTGATCGGCTTCCACGACCGCGAGATCTACGGTGCGGCCGGCATTCCGCTCAGTGCCATGTGCGACGAGCACATCGCGCGCGATGCGAACGGGTACGGATTCTGGCTCGAGTGCCCACCGCTGCACCCGTCGGTGGGGTCGGTCGCGATCGCCGGATTCGGCGAATCGCATGCGTCGGTGATGCGGCAGTTCCCGAACCTCGCGTCCACGATCGCCCTCGTGCGCGACGGCAGCGACATGCACCAGTCCAGCGGCAGCGTGCTCACCGACGCGAAGGGGCGCGCCCGCATTTCCTACGCGCTGACGGCACCGGATGCCGCGAACCTGCGTGCATCCATCGAGGCGGCGGCGCGACTGCAGCTGGCGGCGGGCGCACGTGAGGTGCACACGCTGCACACGTCGCCCATCGTCGTGAAGCGTGAGGCTGACCTGCCACAGATTCGCACGCGCGCAGTGCACGCCAATCGCGTGACGCTGTTCAGCGCGCACGTGAACGGCACCTGCCGCATCGGCACCGATCCGGCCACGAGCGGTGTGTCGCCGACGGGCGAGCGGCATGGCGCACCCGGCGTCTACGTGTTCGATGGATCGATGCTGCCGACTGGCGTCGGCGTCAATCCGCAGGAGACCATCATGGCGATGAGCAGCATCCTCGCGGAACGGCTTCTCGCACGCTGGCCGTGAGCAGGCACGCACGTCGCGCGATCATTGCCGCACCACGAATCACAGGCACGGCATGAAGTACGGCACACGACCCGTCGCGTTCCTCACGCGTCGTCATACCGATGCAGTGGAGTCGGCATTTGCCGAGCACTTCGAGGTGAGCCTCAACATCGGCGACGTGCCCCGCACCGCGCACGAGTTGCAACAGGCCCTGCACCAGTGCGACGTGCTCGTACCGACGGTCAGCGATCAGCTGGATGACGTGCTCTTTCAGCATGCACCGTATCGCGCCACGCTGATCGCGAGCGTCGGTGTCGGCACCAACCACATCGACCTGAACGCGGCCGAGCGTGCGGGCATCGCCGTCACCAACACCCCGGATGTCCTCACCGACGACACCGCCGACCTCGCGATCGCGCTGATGCTCATGGCGACGCGACGGCTTGGCGAAGGGGAGCGACTGGTGCGCTCGGGTGGCTGGCATGGCCTGGCCCCGACGCACCACCTCGGCCACGCCATGCGCGGACGCACACTGGGCATCGTCGGGTACGGGCGCATCGGGCGCGCCGTCGCCGACAGGGCGCGTGCGTTCGGGCTGCGCATCCGGTGGGTGGGGCGACCGGGCGGTCATGCGTCGCCGGATCACGAGATGGCGGCGTCGCTCGACGAGCTTCTGGCCACCAGCGACATCGTGTCACTGCACGCACCCGCCACGCCCGACACGCAGCAGCTCATGAGCGCCGCGCGCATTGCACAGATGCGCGATGGCTCGATCCTCGTGAACACCGCCCGCGGGTCACTGGTGGATGAGACAGCGCTCGCCGCTGCACTCGCCAGCGGGCACCTCTTCGCCGCGGGCCTCGACGTGCACCAGCATGAACCGACCGTCACGACGGCGCTCCTCACGATGGAGAACGTGGTGCTGCTCCCGCATCTGGGCAGCGCCACCATACAGACGCGCACCGCCATGGGACTGCGCGCGCTGAACAATTCGCTGCAGTGGCTGGCGGGTACACGCCCGCAGGACCGGGTGGTCTAGTGTAGGTGTCGCCACACCGGCAAGCTTCGCCCGCCGCAACGCACCCGTGCCCGCCGACGTAAGCCCTGAACACGCAGCCGATCTGCACCGCCGTGGTATCAGCGATCGGCTTGCCATCGTAACTTTGGAATCTGTGGCGCGCTCGCGCGCCGCCTCCAGCGTTCCCGTCAGCGTCCTCGTCCTGCCTCTCCCGTGACCGCCATAGCTTCCCCCGCGTCGCTCGATCTGCTCAGCATCAACACCATCCGCGCACTCGCCATGGACGCGGTGCAGCGCGCGGAGTCGGGTCATCCCGGCACACCGATGGCGCTCGCGCCGCTGGTGTACCGCCTCTACACAAAGCACCTGCGCCACGATCCGCTGGTCCCCGACTGGCCTGATCGTGATCGCTTCGTGCTCTCGGTCGGCCATGCCTCGATGGTGCTCTACGGCGCGCTGCACATGAGCGGCTACCGCCTGCCGCTCGCGGAGATCATCAATTTCCGGCAGTGGGGCTCCATGACGCCTGGCCACCCGGAGGTGAAGCACACCGAGGGCATCGAAACGACGACGGGTCCGCTCGGTCAGGGGTTCGCGAACGCGGTCGGCATGGCGATCGCCGAGACCCAGCTGGCGGCGGTCACGAACACGGCAGCGTACGACGTCGTGGATCATCACACCTACTTCATCGCCGGTGACGGCTGCCTGATGGAAGGCATCAGCCACGAGGCGGCGTCGCTGGCGGGACACCTGAAGCTGGGCAAGCTGATCGGCTTCTACGACGACAACCGCATCACGATCGACGGCAGCACCGACCTGGCGCTGAGCGACGACGCCGCCATGCGCTTCACATCGTACGGCTGGCAGGTGCTGCACATCAGCGACGTGAACGACCTGGCCGGGATCGACGAGGCGATCGCCGCCGCGAAGAGTGACAGGGAACGTCCGACGATGATCATCACCCGCACCATCATCGGATTCGGCAGCCCGAACCGTGCGGGCACGGCAAAGGCGCATGGCGAGCCGCTGGGCGCAGAAGAGATCATCAAGTCGAAGGACGCGCTGGGATGGGTGTCGCACGAGCCGTTCTTCGTGCCGGAGGAGGCGCGGGCGCATTGGACGTCGCAGGTGGCGGAACGCGCGGCGCTTCGCACCGGGTGGCAGGCGCGCTTCGATGCCTTTACTGCCGCAGAGCCTGCCGCGGCGGCGGAGTTCCTGCGTCGCATGTCGGGCGATCTGCCGGCCGGCTGGGACGCCGCACTGCCCACGTTCACGCCGGAGACCGGCGCCGTCGCCAGCCGCGCCGCGTCGGGCATGGTCCTGAACGCGATCGGAAGCGGCATCCCCGAGCTGATCGGCGGCTCGGCCGACCTCACGGGTTCCAACCTGACCCTCCGCAAGGGCGAGCCGACCTACAGCGCCACCAACCGAGCCGCCCGCTACCTGCACTACGGCGTCCGCGAGCATGCCATGGGCGCGATCATGAATGGCATGACGCTGCACGGCGGCATGGTGCCGTACTCGGGCACGTTCCTGGTGTTCAGTGATTACATGCGTCCGGCGATCCGCCTGGCGGCGCTGATGAAGGCGCGCGCGATCTACGTCTTCACGCATGACTCCATCGGACTCGGCGAGGACGGCCCGACGCACCAGCCCATCGAACAGCTGTCCGCACTGCGCGCCATTCCGAACCTTCTGGTGCTCCGGCCGGCTGATGCCACTGAAGTGTCTGAATGCTGGCGCGTTGCCATCAACCACAGCACAGGTCCGAGCGCCATCGTCCTCTCGCGTCAGAAACTGACTTTCCTGAACACCCCCGTCGCCACCGTCCGCGCCGGCGTGGAGCATGGCGCCTACGTGCTGGCCGACTCGGCAACGCCGGCGAAGCTCGTGTTGCTCGCCACAGGCAGCGAGGTCGGTCTCGCCATGAAGGTCCGCGAGTCGCTCGGATTGGCGGGTGTGCCGGCGCGTGTCGTGAGCGTGCCGTCCATGGAGCTGTTCCATGCGGCTGATGCCGAGTACCGCGCGAGCGTCCTCCCGTCCGGCGTGCCGAAACTGGCCATCGAGGCTGGTCACCCGATGTCATGGTGGCAGCTGATTGGCGGCAACGGCGATGTGGTCGGACTGGATCACTTCGGCGCCTCGGCCCCGTTCGACCGACTGTACGAGGAATTCGGCTTCAGCGTGGAAGCGATCACGGCGCGCGCGCTGGCACTCGTGCACGGCTGATTTCGCGGCTGCACGACGCGCGGCGGGCCTCCGGTGACATGTCGCCGGTGGTCCGCCGCGCGTCGCGTATGTTCTGGTGGATCAGATGACGTGTATGCCGCCGCTGTTTGGTGTTACTATACGTCCATTCCCGGAAGAGCCCGCCGTCTACTGACAGATATCGACGCCGCATGAACACGATCGCGCTCGCGGTGCCTGTGGTGGTCGGACTGGAGCTGCTTGCAGCGCTCGGTCTCGCATGGCTCTGCTGGCGACTCGCGAAACGGCGCAACCTGCACGCGCTCCGTGATATTGCGCGCGCGTTCATCGCCCTCGGACTCTCTGCCCTCGTGCAGCTGTTCGACTTCGGCGGATTCAGCGCGACCGACGTGGCGCTGCTGGACCTGGGCCGGTCACTCGCGGTCTGGCTCTATCTCGGCTTCATGGTCCTGGGCGCCACGGGGCTGGCTACCGAGAACTTCGTCAGCCGCAAGGCGCGGCGCGACGCGATCCTGGGCTCGGTGCTCGCCGCGCTGCTGACCACCGCGATCAGCCTGGTCGCCGGCCGCGACGCGTTCGCGCAGGAGATGGTGCGCAACGCGCTCCGCGCCGGCGGCACCGCAGTCGCCTGCCTGATGATCGCACTCGTGATCGCCAAGGCACCGGCGCCGCCCACGATGGTGCTCGGCGCGAGCGTCGTGCGCGTGGCACTGACGCTCGTCACGATCATGGCGCTGCTGCGCGCCGGCATCTCGCTGCTCAGCATTCCGGCGCCGCTGACCGGTGCCGAGGAATGGCAGCCGCTGCTCACCGTGGATTTCATTGCGCAATGCGCACTCTGCGTGGGGCTCGTGATCTGGATTCTGGACCGCGACTGGGCACTGGCGCACGATCTCGCCACCTCGGCTGAGCTTCGTGCGAGCAGCGACGCGCTCACCGGGCTGCCGAACCGCACCATCCTGATGGACCGACTCGAGATGGCCGTCGCCGCAGCGATGCGCAGCGGGACGCATGTCGGCGTGCTCTACATCGACCTCGACGAGTTCAAGGCCGTGAACGACCAGCACGGCCACCTGGCAGGTGACGCCGTGCTCAGGACCGTCGGTGAGCGCCTGACGCATCAGTTGCGCGGGTCGGACACCGTCGCACGTTTTGGTGGCGACGAGTTCGTGGTGCTGTCGCCATTCATGCACCAGCCGTGCGACCTCGATGTCGTGGTCACCAAGGTGCGCGAGGCGCTGAGGCATTCGATGATGCACGATGATATCAGCATCGCGTTCGACGGCAGCGTCGGTGCGGCGCTCTTTCCGCGCGACGGTTCCGCAGCGACCGCACTCCTCACCGTGGCAGACAGCGCGATGTACCGCGACAAGGACCTGCGACGCCGGCTGCGACACGGCCTCGTGCGACCGACGAGCCAGATCGCCTGAACCACGAGACACCCGCAGGGAACCCGCATCAGGAACCCGCTTCAGAATCACGCATCAGGAACCCGCTTCAGGAACGCTCACCAGGAACACGCATCAGGAACGCTCACCAGGAACCCGCATCGGGAAC
>Ga0105048_10011618_pt1 | contig 13873 bp, 8 predicted proteins | sample MAT05_FD_78382 | JGI IMG/M metagenome (GOLD analysis project Ga0105048, IMG submission 78382) | Freshwater microbial communities from Lake Fryxell liftoff mats and glacier meltwater in Antarctica - MAT-05 | ecosystem: Environmental > Aquatic > Freshwater > Ice > Liftoff microbial mat | place...
CAGAGAACTCGGTGACGCCGCAAGACGGCACTTCACTCCTTCCCCGAAATCAAATCGACCACCCAGCAACCGCGCACGTGCAGCCCGCTGTTGCGACAGTGCCGGATGATCTGCTCCTGATCGCAACCGGCGTCCATCAAGGCATCGGAGAGGATCGGCATGCGGTCGAAGACGCGTTCTTCGTAAATGGCTTTGGCCAGTTCAACGACGTTCGAGGTGAGCCAGCGGGGACCAACGGTGACCAACGGTGACGGGTCGAAAGGGGTTGCCGAAGATGTCGCGGAGTAAGGCACACTGAAGCGGTTGCTGAATTTCTCGCCCTCCCAAGTACGCCGCAGGCCAGATTGGAAACAATACCCGAATTGCGTCCGGTTCAGTCAAATGAGCAACGATCCATTTCGCTCCCTCTAAGCCATCAGAATTGCGGGTTGCTACATTCGCAGCCCAACGAGTATCGCCCCAAACGAGATGCAATTTCTCTGGTGTGATCAGACCATCCGCATATCGTTCACTAGCTTCAACCGCTTTTCGGCTCCGACGGTCTGGAAGCAAGTGCCAAATACCTCGGCAGCAGGCACAAGCGAACAACCGCTATTTCCGATCGCCTACCTTGCCGCGAAGAGAATCAAGCATCGGCGTTGGATCGGTGCAATCCAGCCATTCTTTCTCGGTCATGGGTTGTCCTTCGGCTTATTATCCGCCCGTCACCCCCTGCCAAGGCCAAATCCGCCCTTGGTAAAGTGAGAACCGGGATCGCCAGGCGTCAACGAAGAGACGCAGGCGGTTTTGTCTCAATGCCAACATACCAAGTAACGGGACGCGGGGAGTCGGCTGTCGCGAAGGTCCGGCACCGGAGGCATTCATGGATGGCTGAGTGTTGATTGTAAAGCCAAGATCACGCGTTTTCAGCAAGATCGGTCGTTTCAACGCCACTTCCTTTGCGGTCGCTGCCGACGACGGGTACAACCACAGCCGAACGAAGGGGGCTCGAGAATGATTGATGCCATTTAATCGAACGGGCGTGGCATAAAATTCGGGATGCAGATGGCACCAGGAATGCATTTGGCTTGCAGTCATTAAAAAGGTGAAGGCGCCGCCGATCAGGCTGTCGGTCAATAAGGGCAGGTGTCGGCCATGCTGTTCCAAACTGCCGAGCGGGAGCACGACGACCTTGTTCGTTTTGTCGAGCTTCTCGATCTCGGTCCGCTTCAGTTCGCCATATTTCATTTTTCACACCTTTTCGGGAAGAACGAACGGTTTGCGGTACTCACGGCTCAGGTAACGGTTCGCTTCGTCGTCTTTAATGAAGCGTTCGAGCTTGCCGTCCCATTGCACCGGCCGGCCGACGCGGTGCGAGACATTGCCCAAGTGGCACAGCGTCGTCGACCGATGGCCCTCTTCGATGTCGGCATTGGGCATCTTGCGGGTCTTGACGCTCTCGACAAAACTGGTGATGACGCCGAGCGAGTCCTCTTCACCGTCTTGCTTGTCAACCACCTTGCCGTCGACGTAGGCCTGCCAGCCCTTGTCATTGATAGTCAGCGTGCCCTTATCGCCATAGTAGATCAGGCCGCCGCCGATGCGGACGGGACCTTCTTCATTCAGCAGTCCGAAATTCGACCAGCAGCGATGCTCCCACAGGAGGATCGTTCCCGGGAACTCGTAGGTCACGAGTTGCGTGTCGGGCGTCTGCTGATCGTCGTCGTACGAGAACTTGCCGCCCGTGCTGGTGATGCGGGTTGGGGCGTCAACGCCCAGCCCCAGCCGAGCCATGTCGAGCATATGGACGCCGTTGTTAGCGAGTTCGCCGCCGCCATAATCCCAGAACCAGTGCCAGTTGTAGTGGAAGCGATTGGGGTTGAAGGCGTGCGCCGGCGCCGGCCCCTGCCACAGGTCGTAGTCGACCCCCTTGGGCACGGCCTCGTCTTTTGGATGGCCGATATTCGGGCGTTTGCGGTTGATCCAGGCCCGCGCCATACCGATGTGGCCGATCTTCCCGGACTTGAGATATTCCGCCGCCGCAAGCCAATGCTTCGAGCCGCGCCGCTGGGTGCCCGACTGCACGATGCGTTCGTACTTACGGGCGGCCTCGACCATGCGCCGGCCTTCCACGATGTTGTGCGATACCGGCTTCTCGACATACACATCGTGGCCTGCCTGGCAGGCCCACACCGCTGCGAGTGCATGCCAGTGGTTGGGCGCGGCGATCACGATGGCGTGGATGCTCTTGTCGCCCAGCAGCTTGCGAACGTCCTGAACAAGTTTCGGTTCACGGCCCTGTTTTTCCGCGACCGTCTTGACCACAGCCGGGAAGAGACTCTCATCGACATCGCAAAGGGCGACGACCTGCGCGTCCTTAAGTCCCGCGAAATGCGACGCCAGCAGCTTGCCGCGCCCGCGCAGCCCCATGACGGCCACGTTGACTTTCTCGAGGGGGGCGTCGGCCGCATGGGTGTATTGCAAGGCGGACAGGCTCGCAACGCCGGTCTGTCCCAGGAATTGACGTCGATTCACGGTTTCCATGGATGGCTCTTTCGTTCGTGGACTGAATAGCGGGTAGGCGAAGGCTTTGACATTTTGATCGGTGAGAGGAGAGAAGACAAGTGATTAGATTGGATGTGTTTGGAGTGGAGAATGGAGACCGATGAATTCACGCCGCCGCCGCCAATAGCATCTCTTCTAGTTGCTCGGCGGCAACCACGCCGCGATCGACGAGCAATTTGCGCATGCCGACGATCGATGCCGACGGCACCCAATCTCGCGCACGATGTTTCGGGAAGAGTAAACGTGTTTCCGTTGCGTCGTGCCGATAGACGACATGTGAAGCCGGACCGGCGGACTTGCGAAAGCCCAATTGCGACAGCACGGCATCAAGCTGTGTGTAAGTAACTCGATCACTCATGTTCATCAACCTTTCCATCGATTCTCTTGATGACCTCGTCGCGGAATGCGACGATCTGTTTAATCGCAGTGGAATCGAGTTCTTGAGAAATTGGTATCCGAATCGTCACGTCGCCATCACCCTGGATAATTCGGAACCTTCCAGTGCCGTAATGCGCTTGGACATGGACCCAATACGCACAGTCTTGTTGAGCATCATACACGATAAGGATGATTGGGAGAATACGCGTCAGCCAAGAACGCAAGTCTGCTTTCGCTACGCGGATCGCAACGAACTGGCCCTGCTGAATGTAACGGAGATGGTCAGTCGCCTTGATCTGGATGGGGATCCAGTCATTCTCCGTTTCGCCGTTGTGATCGTACGTGAACAGCAGAGCGTCAATGCCGTAATCGTGAACGACGCGTTCCAACGAGTTACCGCACAGAAGAATCTGCCTCTCGACGAAATTCACTCCCAAATCAGCGATGATATGTTCGCGCGTACGGCGCTTGCGAGGCGAGCTCGGACGGCGAGACATGCGAAACTCCCTGCAAAACAAAGAAGGTAAGTCTCTAAATCGTACAGAACCCAGCTTATTGCACCGCGTCGACCTCAACAATCAGCAAAACTAATAAGGCGTCAAAAACTCCGCATGAAGCGGAGGCCCCGATTCCAGCGGCATATTCCTCTCAACGCCTGTACACTCCACCAAACGAAAAGTGCCGGTCCTCGTCTTACTCTTGGACGGTTCTCGATTCCGGATCGACTCGACGCTCTCCGCGGGCTTCGCGGCGGGCTCCTCTCTCTTGTTTGAGGGTCAGACATGCGTCACTTCACGAAGTGGTTGGCGGCCTCGCTGCTGGCTTGCCTGATCGGCTATTCCGCCTCCGAGGGTGGCGACATCGGCTACATCGAGACCTTCGCGCTCTCCAAGGATAGGCCCGAGACGCTGAAGCAACTGATCCCCGGAACCGAGGATTACTATTACTTCCACTGCCTGCACTTCCTGAACACCGAGCAGTTCGACAAGATCGCCCCCTTCACCAAGCTCTGGCACGAACGCCATGGCCAGACCGCCCGGCTCAACGAGATCCAGGTGCGGCAGGCGCTCCTCACCTTCGAGAAGAACCCGAAGGAGACGCTCGCCTTCCTGAACCACCGGCTGGGGTTGCACTTTAACCATCAGCGCGAAACGGTCGGCGTCGCCCCGAACCTGCCGACATCGCTCGATCAGAAGTTGATCGCGCGCGACCACCTCAAGCAATATTCGATTCGCAACTGGAACAACCTCGACAACTTCGAAGACCTCGCTCTCGATTCGCTGACCGGCGACAACCTGCGCTGGGATCACCGCCGGCACCTGCTGTCGCGGCTGAAACGGCCGGACATCGCGAACCTACCGAAACTTGTGGCCGACGATCTTAACTATCAACATTCCCAACCCTTCGGATCCTTCACCATTCATCAGCAAATGACGTTGAGCCAACTCGAAGAGTTGCTCAAGCTCAAGCCCGAACTTTTGAATCAGTCCAACTTCGTGAACGCCTATCTCACCAAGCTGCAACCCGGGGCCGATGACGACTGGAAGCGTGACCGCACGTTGACTCTCGCCTATCTCGAACGCTTGCAGAAGTTCGTTGATCGGCTCGATCCGGTCCACAACGCACTGAAGGCGCACGTGCTCTTCCATCGGTTGTCGTTCGATCGAGCCGAAGAGAAATACGATCGCGACCGCTTCACGACCTACATCAAGCTGCCGCGCTTCCAGAACTACATGGCCCAGGCCTTCAGCAACCGGGTCGATTCAAGCCGTTTCCCGGCACATCTGACAGCCGATTTCTCTTCGGTAACGTTGCTGCCGCCGGTAAATATGGATGAACCGCTGGTGCGCAGTTACCTGCAACATTTCTTCATCGATGAAGGAACACCGAAGCCGTACGAGACCTGGATTAATGACGTTTACCTGCGCCATCTCTTTGCCGAGACCAAAATCGAGAACGGCCTGGGTGAAGTCGAGACGCATGCCTCGAATGTGCCGCCCGAACTCTTCCAGCAGTTGAAGGACCGGATCGACATCGATTTTGCCTTCACGAACAAAACGGACTTTGCCACCGATGAAGCGGTGGTGCTGAACATGCACATCAAGAACGTCAGAACGCTCCTGGTGAAGGTGTTCGAGGTCAACACCAAGAATGTTTATCGCACGACGCTGCGCGAAATCGACACCGACATCAACATCGACGGCCTGATCGCCAATAGCGAGAACGTCCAGAAGTTCGACGAGCCGCCGTTGCGCCGGATGCCGCGCCGCTTCGAGTTTCCCGGAATGAACAAACCGGGCATCTACGTCATCGACTTCATCGGCAGCGGCAAGAGCAGCCGGGCTCTCATCCGCAAGGGCCGCTTGCGTCCGCTCACGGTCACCGGCCCCGCGGGACAGGCGATCCGCGTCATTGATGAAAAGAACCAGCCGGTGCAGGATGCCGCGGTCTGGCTTTCGAACGTGGAATACAAGGCCGACAAGAATGGCCTGATTACCGTGCCGTTCAGCGCGGCGCCCGGCCGTCGGCCGATCGTGATCAGCCGTGGCGAGTTCGCCTCGCTCGATGTCCTGAACCATCAGCCGGAGAATTATCGCCTGGCGGCGGGGATCCATATCGATCGCGAGAGTTTGCTGACGCAGCGATTAACGCCGGTGATCATCCGTCCGAGCCTGTTCCTGAATGACACCCCGGTATCGCTGAAGTTGCTGGAAGAAGTGAGCCTGCGTATCACCTCGGTCGATCACAACAATATCCCGGCTTCGACGGAAGTTCCAGACTTCAAGCTCTTCGAAGATCGCGAATCGGTCCACGAGATTCGCGTGCCCGCCCGATTGCGCGCCCTGGCGGTCACGCTGACGGCCAAGGTGCGAAACCTCAGCAGTGCGAAGCAGATAGACCTCTCGGCCAGCCAGAGTTTCACCCTCAACACCATCGAGCAGACGGACAAGGTCGAGGATTTGCACTTCGCGAAGTTTGGCAACGACTATGTGATCGAACTCTTGGGCCGCAGCGGCGAAGCGAAGCCCGATCGACCCGTTCAGCTTCAGTTCAAGCATCGCGAGTTCAAGGAACTAATCCAGTCGACGCTGAAGACCGACGTCCAGGGGCGCATCAATCTCGGGCCGCTGGTGGATATCGTCACGGTCCATGCGCACGGCCCGGAAGGCATCGACCATGCCTGGAATATTGCTGCCGATCGACATACGTATCGGCAAGTGATTCATGCGCAGCCTCACGAGGCCGTGTCGCTGCCTTACCTGGGAACGGAAGCGAAACCGACGCACGAGGAGTTCGCTCTCTTCGAAGTGCTGGGCAACACGATCCGCTCCGACAAGTTCGATGCCTTGACCATCAAAGACGGCATGCTGGAACTGAACGGCCTGAGCGCCGGCGACTACGAACTCCACCAGAAGCGCACTGGCGGGCGGATCCGCATCCGCGTGGCAGACGGCGTGATCCAGACCGGCCATGTGCTGGGAACGACCCGTCATCTGCAGATGCCCGGTCTGAAACCGTTGCACATTCAATCGGTGTCGAGCGAAGGCGAGACGGTCACCATCAAGGTGCGCGACGCCTCGAAGTTCGCCCGCATCCATGTCTTCGCCACCCGTTACCATCCCGCGTTCCCGTCGTTCGACAACCTGGCGCGGGTGCGGGACGCCGAACTGGCGGGCGTGATTCCTGGCCAGGCCGACTCGGTCTACCTGAGCGGCCGTAACATCGGCGACGAGTATCGTTACGTGCTGGAGCGCCGAGGTCAGCGCAAGTTCCCGGGCAACATGCTGGAACGCCCGGGCTTCCTGCTCAACCCGTGGGCAGTTCGCACGACCGAGACCGGCGAGCAGACAGCCCAGGGCGGCGACGATTATCGCAAAGCTGGCATCATCGCGGCGCCGGTCGTGATCAACAATCCACAACCTGATTCGAACGCTGCCTGGGGCCGGCTCACGCCCGGCGCCGGCGGTGAGTTCGCCAACCTCGACTTCCTCGCCGAGGCTTCAGCCATCGCACTTAATTTGCTGCCGGATAAGGACGGCATCATCAAGCTCGACCGCAAGAACCTCGGGCCAAACGCGATGATCCATATCGTCGCGGTCGATCCGCTCAACACGACCTATCGCTCGCTGGCGTTGCCCGAACGGCAGACCGCCTTCGTCGATCTGCGCCTGAAGCACGGGCTTGATCCGGTCAAGCACTTCACCCAACAGAAGCAAGTGACGATTGTCGACAAGGGCCAGTCATTCGTCATTGAAGACATCGTCGGCAGCCGGTTCCAGATGTACGACAGTCTGGCCAAGGCCTACGGCTTTTACGCGACCCTCTCGAAGGATCCGACCCTCGCCGAGTTCAGTTTCATCCTCACCTGGCCGACCCTCAAGCCCGAAGCGAAGCGAGGGTTGTACTCGAAGTTCGCCTGCCACGAATTGCACTTCTTCCTCTTCAAGAAGGACCCGCAATTCTTCGCCGACGTGGTGAAACCCTACCTGAGCAACAAGAAGGACAAGACCTTCCTCGATCACTGGCTGCTGGGCAATGACGTCACGCGATTCATCCAGCCGTGGGAATACGGCCGGTTGAACACCGTCGAGCGCGTGCTCCTCGCCCAGCGAATCGGCGGCGAATCGGACAAGACCGCACGGCATTTGAACGACTTGATCCGCCTGTTGCCGCCGAACGTTGATCGCGACCTGTTCTTGTTCAATGTCGGCGTCGACGCCATCAGCCTGGAGGCAGACGACAAAAATCTCGGCAAACTCATGGACGCACAGAAGAAGGTGATGGATGAAAAAGCGACTCTTCGAATGGAAACGGATGGCCTGCACAAATCCGATGCGAAAGATTCCCCGGCGATGAGGGAACCGGCGAGTCCACCGTCCATCACATTGAGCGGGACCGCCACCACGGGCGGAACGTTCACATTGAATGGTGGGAAGCTCGCCCCCGACACCGCCGCCCGCGAAGGCCGCACGAAGATTCGAACGATGGACTTGGACGGTGCGAACCGCGACCAAACGATGAAGGATGGTGGAAAGGCCGAGGGCTACTTCGAGGCCGAACGGGAGAAGCGTGCTGCCGTCCGTCAACTCTTCCGCAAGCTCGACCCGACCCAGGAGTGGGCCGAGAACAACTACTACAAGCGCGTCATCCAGCAACAGATCGCCAACCTCATCCCCGTCGGCGAATTCTGGCACGACTACGCCAAGAGCCCGCGCAACACGCCGTTTCTCTCGCAAAACTTGGCCGGGGCTTCACGCAACTTTACCGAGATCATGTTCGCTCTCGCGGTGCTCGATCTTCCCTTCGAGGCCGGCAAGCATGAAATCAAGTTCGACAGCGCCCGCATGACGTTCACCCCCGGCAGTTCGCTGATCGCCTTCCACGAAGAAGTGCGACCCGCCGGCAACAACCTGCAGATGCCGATTCTCGTCAGTCAGAACTTCTATCGCAACGGCGACCGCTTCCGCGACGAGAACGGCGAGCGCTTCGACAAGTTCATCAACAATGAATTCGTCGTCCACACGGTCTACGGTTGCCAGGTCGTGGTCACCAATCCCACCTCCTCGCGGCAGAAACTCAACGTGCTGCTGCAACTGCCGGTTGGCTCCATCCCAGTCGCCAACGGGCAATTCACCCGCAGTGTGCCGCTCGACTTGGAACCGTACCGCACGCACACGGTCGATTACTTCTTCTACTTCCCCAAGGCCGGCAAGTTCAACCACTTCCCGGTTCAGGTTGGCAAGAACGAACAGTTCGTGACTACCGCCCCCGTCTTCACCTTCAACGTGGTCGACAAGCCGACGCAGATCGACAAAACCTCGTGGGATTACGTATCGCAATTCGGCAGCGACGATGATGTGCTCGCCTTCCTGAACCGCGAGAACGTGCGGGCGTTGAACCTCGACAAGATCGCCTTCCGCATGCGCGATCGCGCCTTCTTCGAATCGACCACGAAGTTGCTCGCCGATCGGCACTTGTTCCAGCCGACGCTCTGGTCATACGGCCTCTTCCATGGCGATGTGGCAACGGCCAAGCAGTTCCTGCTGCACAACGATCATCTCGTCAACGAGTGCGGCGGCCCGCTTGAAAGCACGCTCCTGACGGTCGATCCCATCGCCCGACATCAGTATGAACATCTGGAATACAAGCCGCTGGTCAACGCTCGCGCCCACTCGCTCGGCCGCAAGCGGCAGATCGTCAACGAGATCGTCAACGCCCAGTACCACAAGTTCATGACGACCCTGTCATATCGCAAGGACCTCAACGACGCCGACCTGCTGGCGGTCACTTACTATCTGTTATTGCAAGATCGCATCGCCGAGGCCGACGCGGCGTTCGGGCTGGTGAACCCCAACAAGATCGCCACCAAGTTGCAGTACGACTACTGCGCCGCCTACCTGGAGATGTTCAACGACGACCCCAAGAAGGCGCGTTCGATTGTCGCCAAGTACGTCAACTATCCGGTTGACCGTTGGCGGAACACGTTCACGACGATCCTGGCCCAGCTTGACGAGATCGAGGGCCACTTTGCCAAGGTCGTCGATCCGCTCGACAAGACGCAACAGCAGGACAACCTGGCCGCCACCGAGCCCGGTTTCGAGTTCTCCATCGACAACAAGGCCATTCAGTTGAACTGGCAGAATCTTGACTCGATCAGGGTGAACTATTACTTGATGGACGTCGAGTTGCTCTTCAGCCGCAGCCCGTTCGTTCAGCAATCGGGCAGCCAGTTCGCGTCGATCCGCCCGAACCAGACGCGCGACATCAAGCTGTTGCCGGGGCAAAACAAGACGAGCATTCCGATCCCCGAGGATCTCGCCAAACGCAACGTGCTGGTCGAGATCACCTCGGCCGGGAAGACACGCTCCGCCCCCTACTACGCCAACGCCATGGACGTAAAGTTCACGGAGAACTACGGCCAAGTGCGCGTCAACAGCGACCAGCAGAAGCCGTTGCCCAAAGTGTACGTGAAGGTCTACGCCAAACTGGCTGACGGGTCGGTGAAGTTCCACAAGGACGGCTACACCGACCTGCGCGGCCGCTTCGATTACGTCTCGGTCAACACCCCGGAGCGCCAGGCCATCGAACGCTTCGCGGTCCTGGTGTTGAGCGAGGAGAGCGGGGCGTTGATCAAGGATGTGGCGCCGCCGCAACGGTGAGGAACGCCGCTAGGGATGAATGACGTGTAAGTCTCCGAAGTCCGCCGGCACTTATGCCGGCGGACTTCGGAGACTTGACGCGTTCGCAAGGTGGTGGCTAATTCCTTGTAGTCAACGATGTATCATCCATGGGTGCTCGTTTTCAAAAAACCACGACATTGGTATACTAATTCGGCATGTGAGGCAGAATTTCCTTCGGTGGAATCTAGGAGAGCAAGGTGACTGTCCACGAACAAGATGTGACCGCGGAGAAAGCCAGGGCGGCAAAACACCTGGCGCGAAAACATTTTGAGGTAGAGCCGGGACTTACTCGGATCATGCGCTACTCGGGAAGTCCCTCGATTGAGTTCATGCCGAGCGAACCAATCAAACTTCTCGAAGTCAATGCCGACACCGTACCGTCCGGGGTGATGCCATTGCATTTTGGTCCCTCTGTGGCAAGTGGAATCATTTTTCCTTCGGTGATCATCGAAGTCACTCCAGAAGAGTATGACAAAATCGAAAAAAATGAGTTGAGATTGCCAGAGGGCTGGCAGACGTCGGAAGATTTGTCAAAACCGAACGAAATATGATGGTGGACCAAAGATGCCCGACGCGGCTGCATGGGCGAAAGGTTACGCGCGTCAAGCGGAAGCCGACTTCGCACTTTTCCAGCGATTACAGAGATTGCTTCCTCCAGTCAACACATGCCACCAGCTTATGTTCCTCCAAATGGCGTGCGAGAAACTGGTCAAGGCGCACCTGTGCGGCCAGGGTACGGATCCCAAATCATTGCAAAGTAGCCATGCATTCATCGCCGGAACATTGCCCGTTGTACTGAGGGCACATGCCATTGAGATGACGTTCGAACCCAGAAAGGCTCGACGCATACTACAGGGAGCCAAGCTTCTTGCTCAAGAAATTGAAGTACTCGCGCCGGCGGTCAATCGTGCTGGGCAACGGCCTGATAATTGCGAATATCCGTGGACCGATGATGCCGATCTTTTGCATATTCCACTTGAGTGGTCTTTTACCCCCGTCAATCTACTTGAAGCTCCCGCGGGCCGAAGCATTCTCAAGTTGATCCAGGGGGCCATCGCGAACTTGCTTTAAACACAATGCACTCCGTCGGCCATGAATGCTTGCCAAGCTAGCCGCGAAGTGCTGGGCCGCTTGAACCAAGTTTCGGATGCTCGTCATCAAAAAATCCGATCGAAACCGCCCGCTCGATCGTCTATGGTGCAGTAGCTTCTTTCCCATCCGCGGAGGTCGATCATGCGACCGGTCATCTCATTGCTTGCCTTGGGCATCATTCTGGCCGTTCTCCCGCCCGCTTCGGCGCGAGGTTGCAAGCTAATCGCAAACACGCGTTCGCCTGTGGAAATGGCCGTGCAGGCCGAGGCTGTCGTCATCGGCGAGATTGTCGCGATTGAATCGGAATCGATCACCGTCGATTCGAACCAAGGGGCGGGCAAGGTCCCCCACCTCGTGGCAACGCTGCGGATCATCGAGAACTTGAACGGGCCGCGCGGGATCACTCACGTGCGTGTTGCGTTTGTCGCCCGGAACCGAACCAATTTGGGTGACGAGCAGGCGTTTGAATTTCAAAACCAGGGACGACCCTGGAACGGGCCGGCGATGTTGAGCCCGGGGCAACATGGCTGTTTCTTTCTCGATAAACACCCATTTGGCGAATTCTACGTGCCGACGACCATGGGCTATCCCCTGGCTAGCAGCGACGGCGCTTACGACCGCCACCTTGCCGCGGTGCGCAATATCGTGAAGGCCTTTAATGATCCGCTCAACGCACTTCAGGCGAAGGAAGCGGCCGACCGGCAACTCGCTGCCTGCGCCCTGGTGATGAAGTATCGCCTGCAGCCCGCCGCCGTCAATAATCTCGCCCCTGTCCCGAAGCCTATTTCTGCCGAAGAAAGCAAACTAATCATGAAAGCCCTTGGGGAAATGAACTGGGGCGACACGCCGTTCGACATCAACGGCCGGTTTGGTTTGCATAATGTGTTCGGGCAGCTTCAACTCACCGACAAGGACGGCTGGCAGCAGCCCGAAGTGAAAGACGGCGACGACTACAACACCGTCATGAACGCCGCTGCCGGCAACTGGCTGAAGAGCAATTCCGGGAAATACTCGGTCCGGCGATTCGCGACGCCCACGCCTCAATAAGGTGCGAAAGCTTCGATCGCACGCAGTTTTGAATTGTAGCCGCGTTCGCCAGAACGCGGGGTGGGTCGGAAACTCACCCCGTGTTCTGGCGAACGCGGCTACAACTACGTTCTGGCGAACACGGCTACAAATAGCGCGGATGATTCTTCCTGTTGGCAATCGGTCCGGAGAGCGGTTATATTGAGGGCATCTCCGGACCTGTTTCCTTTGGGAAGGCGCGACGCTTATGTGGGTCGGCTCCACACGATGTTGCCGCTGGCTGCTCGCGCTGGCCCTCTTCTTTCCGTCCATTCTCATAGCTGCCGATGCCTCGCCCATCGCCAAGGAATGGAAATTCGATCAGCTTCGTCTGCGGAATGGCTCCCTCCTGAAGGGGCTCATTCTTGAAGAGACGGGCGACGGGGTTCGCTTTCAACATGTCTTTCGCGCGACCGGTCGGCCGACCGTCACCATGACGGCTTACATTCGTCTGGCTGACATCGAGAAAATCGACAAAGTAACCGACGAGCAACGGGAGTTGTTGCAGACCCGTCTGCGCGAACTCGACCCACGGGGCGAGGGCGAACGCAAACGGATGGAGAGTCTCGACCTGAAAAGTTGCGATTGGGAAGGGACCACCCAGGCCGGCCGGCGTTACAATTCGGAATACTTCATCCTGATTTCGAACGCCCCGGAAGAAGTCGTCCGCCGCGCGGCGGTGCGGCTGGAACAGATTTACGCGGCCTACAACAATTTAATGCCGGCCCGTGGGCAGGGCAAACCGACGACGATCATGCTCTACCCGTCGCTCGAAGACTATCAAAAGATGCTCGCTCGCCAGGGCTGGAAACTTCAGAACACGGCCTTCTTTCATCCCGGCGACAACCGCATCGTCTGCGCCAGCAATCTCCTGAAAATGGGCGAGGACCTCGAGAAGACCCGCAAGCAGCACGTCGAACAGCGGGCCGAATTGGCCATGCGCGAAGCGTTTCTACGGCAGTACTATGGCAAGAAGCCGATGGAACTCGCCCGGCATTTGCAACCGATCCTGGACTTCCGCAAGGACATCGCCAAGGCCGACCGGCACAACGACGCCATCTTCGACAACGAGACGAAGCGCCTCTTCACCATCCTTTATCATGAAGCGTTTCACGCCTACACCGGCAACTTCGTCTTCCCGCAGGCAGCGAACACGACGGCCCGGCCAACGGGCGAACTGCCGCGCTGGTTAAACGAAGGGTTGGCCCAGATCTTCGAGACGGCCTTGGTGGAATCCGGCGAACTGCGCGTCGGCCATGCTGATTCGGCCCGTCTGGGCCGAGTGAAAGAGGTGCTCAAGAAGGGCGAACTAATGCCGTTAGCGGAGTTGCTCCACGCCGGCACCAAACCGTTTCTAGTTCAACATGGCGACGACAAGCTGACCTCCGACCGCGTTTACCTCGCTTCGTGGGCCCTCGCGGCCTACCTCACATTCGACCGCCGCCTACTCGGCACGGCCGCCTTGGATGAATTTGTCCGCTCGGTTCACGAAAATCAGAAACCAGAGGCCGCCTTCGCCCGGCTCGTCGGTCAGAAATTGCCCGACTTCGAGAAGGACTTCCATTCCTGGCTAACCCGGCTGCAAACCAACGGATCGATGTTCGAACCGGTGG
>Ga0105048_10011621_pt1 | contig 13871 bp, 11 predicted proteins | sample MAT05_FD_78382 | JGI IMG/M metagenome (GOLD analysis project Ga0105048, IMG submission 78382) | Freshwater microbial communities from Lake Fryxell liftoff mats and glacier meltwater in Antarctica - MAT-05 | ecosystem: Environmental > Aquatic > Freshwater > Ice > Liftoff microbial mat | place...
GCCGAGACAGCGTGCTTCTGGTGCCACGTGGCGTAAACCTTTGGGGAAATTTCCGAGGGCTTGATTTCGGAGCGCCCACCCCAGAAAACATTGGTGTAGGAAACAGGGATTCCGACGGCGGCGAGGTGGCGGTCGATCGCGGCTTTATGCTCCAAAACCCGCGGCTTTTCCGTGCCGTGCATCACACCCATGATATTGACATCGCCGAACTGCGGGCCGCCTTCGCGCCAATAGCAATGCGTCATGCAGAAATGCCTGCCGACTTGGGCACCTGCTTCGATTTCACGGCCTTTCGGCACAGCCCAGTGGAACAGGCCATTAAAACGGGTGACCCGCTCACCGGTGGCGGAAGGTTTGACGTGCTCAAGGAAGGTGGAAAAGCGCCCGATGACCTTCTTTTGATTGAGAATTTCCGCCACTTCACAAAAACGCTCAGGCGTGACGTTGGCCAGTGCTGCCCGTTTTGCCCATGGATCTTCGCAGATTTCATCGGGCGTGAGCTCTTCTTTGAGGGCGAGGAGGACTTCCCATTCCTCGGGGGTGAGCTCCACTGGCACGGTGGTCATCATTTCTGCGGGCGCTTCCGATTTGTCGCCGGGTTCAAGGATTTTCCGGCGGGTGTGGCCCACTCCCAGAGCGAACACCCCGTTGGCTGGCATGAGCAAATACTCGGTGGCACCCGTCAGGCGGAGCAGGACCGTGGCATGCTCATCGAGCGATTCGCCAACAGGGACTTTGAGTGTGGTCCAAAGGCGGTAGCCCGATCCTGAAACCTCGGTATCGGTCGAGCGGATCACCACATGGCCGGAAAAAGGATCCTGCTGGGACATGAAATCAAAGGCCGCGTTGAGTTTTTCTTCCGGCACCTTCCAAGCCACCAAGGCGCCGTGGGCGAGCTTGGTAGAAAGCAAGGTCTGCCTCACACGGCGGACCACGCCCGCCTCCACCATCGCGCGGATCCGCTCAATCACGGTTTCCAAAGGGACTTCCGATTTCTCAGCGATGAGGTGGAAGGGATGGCGCTGGAACCCGCTGATCAAATCCTCTGAAATGGCGAGAATCCTGGCATTGGTGGCTTCGTTGTATTCGACTGGGATGGTAGGACTCATTGGGAAAATTCTTGGAGAAAAATGGCAGGTTCGCACCGCATTGTTTGCCAGATACTGGCCAAATCACGCGGAATTTTCACTTGCGAGGTGCCTGAGATAATCCATCGCCCGCTCGCGATCAAGGATTCGTCCTTCAAGTTGCTCGATTTCGATCAATTCGAGAATCTCTCGGAAGCGGGGGCCGGGCGTGAGTCCGAGGCCGATCAGATCCCGCCCACCGACGAGGGGAGGGGGGATCAATGGCTCTGCGGCAAACTCCGAGGCCTTTTTTTCGAGAAACTCGTAGTTGTCCGTGAATCCGTTGGATGATCCGCAATCCACCCGGTGAAGCTCCATTTCCTGAGAGAACGTCCTCTCGGCCATGAAGCGCTTCAGTTTCGCGGTGCGCATTTGCTGCACATTCATGAACTGCATGTGCCGCGCCACCATGGGCACCACGGCTCCGATCACCTCATTGGAAAACCGCATGCGCCGTAAGATGACCTCCGCCATTTCCGCCCCCATCGCATCGTGGCCGTTGAAGCGGATTCTGCCCGCTGCCGCATCGAAGGTCTGGCAAGGTGGCTTGGCAATATCATGAAGCAGGACCGCGAGACAAAGCACCAATGAAGCATCAGGCTCCAACATTTCCAACATGATGCGGGTATGGGTATAAACATCTCCCTCAGGGTGCCACTCGGGCGGCTGCTCGCAACCGATGAGTGCCCGGAACTCAGGGAGAAAACAATCCATCAATCCGCTATCCATCAGAATTTCCACCCCACTCCGGCGCCGGGGTGATAGGAGGATTTTCGCAAATTCATCGCGAATCCGTTCGGGCGAAATCCTCGCTAACAACCCCGCGCCTCGCTTGATCGCAGCGAGCGTTTGCGGCTCGATCTGAAAATCAAGCGTGGTCGCAAAGCGCACCGCGCGCATCAGCCGCAGCGAATCCTCGGTGAATCTTGCCTCCGGATTTCCAATCGCCCGCAGCACACCGGCTGCCAGATCCGCCCGCCCGCCCACATGATCGATCACTTCACCCGTCTCGGGATTCTCGAAAAGCCCGTTGATGGTGAAATCCCGCCGCTGCGCATCCTCCTCGGCAGTGGCATACTCCACGGACTCCGGGCGCCGCCCATCCTTGTAGCTGCCGTCCGTCCGGAATGTCGCAATCTCCACGTGGTGCCCATCATGCTTGGCGATCACCACCCCGAAGTGTGCACCCACTTCATTTGACTTCGGAAACAAAGCCACCACCTCCGCCGGCGTGGCCGAGGTCGCGATATCATAGTCCTTCGGCTCGATCCCTAACAGCCGATCCCGCACACAGCCCCCTGCAAAAACCGCCTGATACCCCGCATCGCTCAAACGACAGGCAAGGTAACAGGCGGCATCACGGGCTGACATGGGTGGAGCATCCGGCCTTGAGGACCATGATTCAAGACCGGAATGATGCTGCCTGGCCACTCCAAAGAAGCCGGGCCGCACCAAGTGCTCCGCGCCGCAGCTTAGAACGTGTAGTTCATCTCGATTGAGAAGCGCGAGGTGGTGGGCAGCGCGGATTTGCCGGAGAAGACATCGCCTTCCGATTCAAACTGCGCGAACTTTGCAATAGCGGTGAAGTTATCATCGAATTTCTTCACCAACACCGAGTTGTATTCCCATCCATAGTCAGCGGAAATATTGTTATCGCCGTAGGCATGCAGCGCGTTCATCCACTTGATTCCGTAGAAAATTGGAATCGTGTGGGAGACATAGAGGTCGGCAAGTCCGTTATGGCTACCATTGGTCCTACCCGCTACAAACACATCGGCAAAGCCGTTGAATGCATGAAGCGTGGCCAAGGGTGTCTTGAATCCCGCTTCGAGGTATTCCATCCCCAGGGTGACTGACTGTGTGCCAAAGGCTTTGGTCACCGTGGCGTGCCCGTAGAGCGCTTCGTCTTCGCCAAACACACCTGCTTTATCTTGGAATGCAAGCTCGCCATAGAGCGTTAATCCCAGCAGATTCCCTTTGGCACTGACGCCGAAGGTATTGTTATCCCATGATCCGATGTCCTCGAAGTTCATGATATAGGCGTAGCCTCCCAAGGTAAGACCTTTGATGCCGGTGTAGGAACCATTCAACAGGTGGAGACTGGAACTGAGATCCGCTACGTTCGGTAGATTGGTGGCATTCGATCCGAAGATCCGGTTTACACCACTGACGTATGCATAGTTGAATGTTAGTCCGTCGATACTCTTGTTGACGATTGAAAATGCATCATAGGTCTGCTGGTTCTGACGCCAGATCACATCGCCAATGAATGCGGAGTTGTCATAAACGATTCTCTGGCGACCGAGTTTAAATGTCGTATCGAAGCCTTCATACTGGACATAGCCTTGGTTGAGCTCGTTGGTTTCGGGATCCGCAATCAACGTGTTCGCCGGGTCAAATGGATCGGCACCGATCGCACCGCCGTGATAGTCATCCACCGCGGCTTGGCTGAATTCTCCTTCGATGAAGGCGCTGAAGCCATTCCACGCCTTGGTCTTCAAGCCAAGGCGCTCACGGAAGGTGAAGGCATGTGAAACACCTTTTCCATCCGTGTCTCCAAACTCATAGCGAGCACGAATATCGATGGTGGGCTCGATCCAAGGCGTGGGCTTGGCCGGCAGGGTAATTTCGAGATCCGCTGTTCCCGCATGGAGGAAACTGGCGGACGATAGGAATAATATGGCTTTCGTTTTCATGGATGTGTTGTCGGATTATGGGGAAAATAAACTCCCATTCTGCAACTCCATTGAGCGTGATGCCTGCCAGATTCTCCTCGGATGGCTTTTTAAAAGTGAAGAGATTTCCCCACGAACATGAATGAAACTCATGCGAAGGCGGGAAGGGGACTTCACCCGCCGCTCACCATCAAGGGTTGGCCGCCTTGATGAACTCGAGCAAATCCTTGCGGGTTTTCTCCAAATCCGGTGGGTTGAGGTAAAACATGTGCCCGCCGTCATAGTAGGTCGTGGAGAAGTTCCCACGCACGCCTTCCGGCAACTCAATCATGTGTCTCACAGAATAAGCAACCCCCTCAGGCGGTGTCGCAAGGTCCGTGTGGCCGCCCATGATGAGAACTTTCAGATGGGGATTGTCCCGCATCGCAGTGGCGAGGCGATCGCTGAGGTTGACCACCTGATTGCTGGAATCCCAGCGCCAGGGCTGCACTTTACCCGTGAGGATTTCATAGGGTTGATCTTCTTTGTAACCCAGCTCGCGTCCCAGATAATCGTTCAAAGCCGTGGAAAATGCACCGAAGGCGAGCGAGTATGAGGGATCGTATTCAGGGACGGAGGCTGCCTTGTCCGTGGCATCCCAGGCCACTCTGGAATCGAAGCGTCCCACGACTTTTCCTTCGCTTCGCAGCAGTTCCGCCCGGAAAATCGAGGCACTCATTCTCAGATCACGAGCCAGCCATTTTTCTGCGGAAATCCCGGAGAATCGCTCCAATCTTTTTGCGATTTCCGCGCGGCCCGCATCATCCAGTGCCTCGCCTTTGATTAACGCTGCCGCATAGTCTCCAAAAGCGAATTCCGTGGCTTCTTTCACCAGCGCATCGCGATCGCCCTGGATTTTTTTGTGAAAATGCGCCGTTCCGGTGAACGCCGGCAGAAAAACCATGAAGGCGAGATCATTGCCTTGGGCCGCTTGCAAAGTGGAAAAATCCAGCAAGGAGGAAAGAAGCACCACGCCATTGAGGCTCATCCCGTAACGATTCTGAAGGTGAGCCGCGAGACCCGCCGCACGGATCCCGCCATAGGATTCTCCTAATAGAAATTTAGGCGAACCCCAACGATTGTTGTCCGCGATCCAGCGGCGGATGAAATCTCCCACCGACTCGATATCATCTTCCAGCCCGTGGAATTCATCCGCCTTGGTATCTTTCTCCGCCCGGCTGTAGCCCGTTGAGACCGGATCGATGAAAACGAGATCGCAAACGTCCAGGATGCTCATCGGGTTATCGATCACCCGCACGGGTGGAACGGGCGCGGAGGTGCCGTCACCGGGGAGTTTTAAAATCTTCGGCCCCAGAACGCCAACGTGCAGCCAGACAGCCGAAGATCCCGGGCCACCATTGAAGGCGAACATCACCGGGCGCTGGCTGGCATCTTTCACATCCGTGCGCTCATAGCTCACATGGAAAATCGAAGCCCGGGGCGTGCCGTCGTCCTTGAGCAGTTTGGTTTTCCCGGCCTTCACCCGATACGGGATTTTCTGGCCGTTGATCGTCACCGAAGCCTCACGGCTCACGGGTTCCACGACTTTCTCAACCACCGGATTCACCTTGGGCGGATCTTCCGAGGGTTTCTTTTCCGGCAAGGATTCCGCAGCCGCGGAAAATGTGAGTCCTAGAATCAGGCTTGAGACAATGCGCATCGCCAGGAATCTAGACATTCATCGCCGCCTTGTAAATGGCTGAGGATCGGATTGTTTTGGTTGGATTAAAGGATTTACTACTTGTTACAATAAATGTAATGCGGAATCTTAGGTTCAAACTTCTGCGATACCCTTACAGCTGCCCCTCTCGAGGTTTGGGCGACCGATTATCCAAAACCCATCCATTCCCTTGGTTAAAACCGGAAACAGATGAAAAGAATTTCGAGCCGAATTTTTAATTCAATACTCCCGAGATCTCATCGGAACCAGGTGGGGCCGGTGGTGATAAAGGCACTGTCAATGGAAAGGTTGTCCTACCAGAAGTGTTGCCTGGGCCGATTGTGAACGGGCTTGTAGCGCTACCGATTTGCCCTGCGGCAATCGCCGATTAGAACGTCTGCCAGGCGGGCTTGTTCTCATATACCCAGCGGTAGTAGTCCGCGCGCTTCAGCCGGCTGGCCGCCGGTTCGTCGATACAAACCTTGACCAGCGGATGCATCTGCAGAACGGAGGCCGGATTGATGGAAGTGACCGGGCCCTCGACCGCCTCGGCGATGGCCGTGGCCTTGTTCTCACCAAATGCCATCAGCAGGTTCATATGTGCTTCCATGATCGTGCCGATGCCCATGGTGATCACATGCTTGGGCACCTCCTGCTCGCTACCGAAAAAGCGCGCGTTATCCCGGCATGTCTTTTGGGTCAAGGTCTTGATCCGGGTGCGTGAAGCGAGGGAGGAGGTCGGCTCATTGAAACCGATGTGACCGTCGGTTCCGATGCCAAGCAACTGCAGGTCGATTCCGCCGGCGGCGCGGATCTGCTTTTCATACTTCCCGCAGAACTCCGGAATATCCTTCGCGTTGCCATCAGGAATGTGGATGTTCTCCTTGTCGATGTTGATGTGGCTGAAAAGGTTTTCCCACATGAAGGTGTGATAGCTCTGCGGATGGTCAGGCGGCAGGCCGATGTATTCGTCCAGGTTGAAGGTGGTGACCATGCTCCAGTCGAGCTCCATGTTGATCAGTACCCGGTAGAGGCGGAGCGGGGTACTGCCGGTTGCGAGTCCGAGCACGGCAGCAGGCTTCTCGCGGAGAAGGCGTGCAACGATCCGCGCGGCAACCTGGGTCGAGGTCTCGGGTGAGGAATGGATAATGATTTCCATCAGCTGTGCCCGAGGCGGGTGGTAAGTTTTCGGCAGACATCATCCTTGAAGAGATCGATCAGACTTCTGACGAATACGGCGATATCAATAGTGTCATCCGTGACCAGCGGGGTGAGATCGATACCGAAAATTAGTTGAGTCGTGGCATCGGTGGAGTGCGGGTCGAAGAAGGTGGCATTGGCGGCACGGCGTCCCAAGGTGGCGAGATCATAACGTTTTCCGCCGGCGATCTGGGAGTCGAAAACACCGTTGAGCGCGGCTGCCAGATTGTCCCGCCCGCTCACGTCCATCAGGAACTTGACCTCGTCCGGCAGCCAGTCGAGGCTGCGCCAGACCTCGCAGCCAATGACCCGTTCGGGCCGCTGCCCGGGCGGTAGCTCCCGCATTGCAAGCAGCGCGGCGATGGTCACGCCGATATGGGTGTCATGTTTGTCCGCAGGATTATGGGTATAGACGACGTCGGGGCGGATGTGGGTTAGAATGGCTTTCAGATCACCTTTCAGATCCGTGTCGTCAGGGTTTTTCACCGCGCTGCTCGGGTAGTCCAGCTGGATCATGGCTCCGTATCCGCCGATGAGGGCGGCGGTGTCCTGTTCCTGAAGCCGGATCTTCCGCATCTCCTCATCCGAAAACGAGGCATAGGGGCCGATGCGGGAACTGCCGGCACCGTTGGTGCAGGTGACTCCGCCGAACCAGCGGTCATCGCGGGCGAAACAACTCAGGATGCCATGGAATGCCATGAATTCGAGGTCATCCTGGTGGGCGCCGATGCCGAGGTGGGTGATGCGCGGAAGAGCTTCGGACTCAGGCTTGCCATCGGGAATGTGGATTCTGGCAGTGGAATTGTATAAATTCATGGTCGATCAATTCTTGATTTTCGAAAGGCTTGCGGCGGGCGCCGCCTGGCCGAAACGGCGGGTTTTCCCATCCGGCAAATGCATCGCGATTTCACGCGCAACTTCGGGGAATTCCTGTTCGAAGACTTCCGTTGCTTCCGAGAGCACGCTGTCCCCTCCCCCGCCGGTAGGCACGCGACCGAGGATGAGCATGTGGGCGAAGTCATAGCAATCATTGTAATGGGGAATTGTATAGCCGCGATTGACCCCGATGGTTTCGTAGATCATCGCCGCACGCTCATCGCCCTTTGCCATCAGGTTCCGCACTTCCACGGGACGCTCCGGCAGGTCCATGACGGCGGGAATCTTGATCTTCGCCACGGGCAGAAGCTCCCCGGCGAGAGCTTCTGCGTGCGTCCCAACTTGCGGCCAAGAAGATCCGCAAAGAATCCAGCGGTGATCGAAGCAAACATCGAGCCACCGAGGACCGCCGCCACGATGAGGGACTTGTTTTCCTCGGTCATCGCCATGGTCTTGCCGAGGTTGTCGAGCGCGGGAGTGATGATCCCGATGTCGATCCCATAAAGCAGGCCGCCCATCCCTGCGACGATCAGCAGGAAGCGGTTGTAAGTGCTTTTGTTTGCTTTCATTTCTAAAGCATGTTTTTCAATCATCATGATGTTGGAACCGGGTTGTTTGTCAGTCCACGTCCTACCTGATTTTTGCAGTTACGCTGAACGACTCCTCGGGGGCGGTCAACAAAGAATTAGCTCATGCTGAAATCTCCCGCACAGAGGGATTCTCTAAAACCGGCGACTTAGCGACAGCGAGGCAGGGTCGCCAAAACGCCATGGAAATTCCACCGCCTTGGAAATGCCGATGCGCACGCCGACCACCGGCTCCAGCGGCTCATGCAACGTGATCCCACGACCTTCCATTTCCAAAAAGCGGCAGCCATGATCCCGGCCATTGATGCCGAGGGCGCGTGTCAAACGCGCGGGCCCGGCACCGAGCATCCGGTCTGAGATGCCCGGACGGCGACGGCGCATTTCCACGATCCCATCCATCGGCTCGACGGCGCGCAGCAGCACGAAGCCCGAGACCTCCGTCCCTCTCACAAGGATGTTGAAAAGCCAGTGCACGCCGTAGTTCAGATAAACGTAGGCGTCTCCCGCCTCGTGACTGGCGACGTATGCGCGCGCACTCGGGCGGTTCCACATGTGGCATGCCGGATCATCCACGGAGGTGTAGGCCTCGGTTTCCACGATCCGGGCGGTGCATCCGTCCCAACGAAGGTGGGCTCCGATCAGTGCTCGGGCACAGGTTAACGGATCCAGAGTGAAGAATTCGCGGGTAGCCAGCACAGCGGCAATTGCGGCGATCAATTACATTTCTGCAAGCTTTATAACACACTTCGTGTTCTCAATGCTTTGCCCGGACCATGACCTTGGCCCACAACTTGCGATCAGTCTGGAAGTTCTATTCTGCTACACGGCCTTGTGGGAGGTTGCCCGTTCGAGGCGACGGGCATTGGAAAACCTGGCTTGCAAATATCTCCCTGTTCAAGCGCGTCCGCTTTCCCGGATGAGCGTTCTTGCGGTTTCAAGCCGGGGGCCGTATAACGTGTGCCTCGCGTAGTCGGCAAATGGAAAGTCCAGTCGGTCGCACCAAGTTTCGATGCCATAACTACCGGGAAGGTTGAAGCGCAGCGGGATACCAAACAAATCGCTGCACATCAGGACCGCGAGTTTGGAGGGGGTGTTGAACAACGCGGCCTGCAAAGCACGAAGCAATGGTTCGTTCACTTCTTCAGGCGGCTCATCCTTCCAACCGGCGAAGCCCAGCAGCCACGCGAGTTCTCCCGCAGCCTGCCCCCCGGGCTCGACGGCGGCGGCACGCTGAATCCGCAAATAGGCACTCACGAGAGGGGCGTTGTCGTGGTTGGCATAGGTTGCCAGCGCATGCTCGCGGAGCTTCAGGTCGGTAGGATTGTCGCAGCCCCTGCCTTGTTCGAGTTGGGGGAAAACCAGATTGGCCAGCGGGAATTCGCGCAACGCACGGCCCATGTAATCCGGCATCCCGCCCATCAGCTCGGCGATGAGTTCCATCGGCCCCGCAGCCTCGCGGATGATGGAAATGATTTCCCGCCCCTGCAGCTCGTTCATGCGCGCGTAAGTGAGATCACTGTCAGGCCCGGGGATGAAGCGTGGCAGTTTTCCGCCGGTTTTGAGTGAGGCCTCTTCGGGCGTTAGATTGGCATACTCGGAGTGCCGGGCACCGCCCGGCCAGGGGAACATGTAGGCCCGGAAATAACCGCGGAGATGATCCAAACGGCAGAGGTGGAAAAACTGACGTTCTCCGCCAACGCGCGACCGGAGCCATGCGAATCCCGTGGAGCGGTGGTTGTCCCAGCGGTAGGCCGGCAGCCCCCAGTTCTGGCCCCATTGCTCTGCATCCTTGCTGGTGTCGAAATGCACCAGCGGATGAGAACCCATGTTCCAGTCCAGATCAAAAAGATCGGGATTTCCCCACACATCGGAACTGCCACGCGCGACCCCGAACGGGATGTCCCCCATCAGCATGACGTTGCACCGGTCGGCATGATTTCTGACGTCGGACCACTGCCGGTTGGCTACCCACTGGATGAACGCATAGCCGTCTTGGAGATCCTCCAGCTCGTCCCTGTCAGGATGCTGCTGGAGCCAGTCGCTCGCTCCCTGATAGGTCCGGTGCTCGGGCCGCCAGTCGAGCCACTCGGTATTTCCCTCATACTCGCGGATCAAGAGCCGGAAGAACGTGTAGTGTGGCAGCCAGGATTTTTCACGCTCGCGGAATTCCTTGAACTCGTCCATCAACGTGCCGTAGTCCCCGGTGACGAACCGATGCCAGGCGAGCTGGAGGATCTGGAGCTTCAGCGGATGGACGGCGCCATGTTTGACGATGCCGGTGCGCAATTGCGCGAGCCATGCCGACGGTGCCGCGCGTTCCAGATCGGCGGGTAGCAATCCGGGAACTTCCTCCGGCTTCAAATGGATATACACCGGGGCAAGGGCGCGGGAGCTAATAGGGTTGTAGGGGCTGGGGTCGCCGAATGTTTCGTGAATCGGCAGCAACTGAAGAACCGCAAAGGAATTCTGTGCACAAAAATCAATCGCCTCGCGGACGGCACGTGTGTCGCCAACCCCGAAGTCGTCCTTGTGGCGCATTGCGAACACGGGTATCAGGAGGCCTGCACGGCGATTGCTGAGCGGGAGTTCGACAGGCTGCGGCGGTTTCAGGGCGTCTGCGGTCTCGGGCTCCGGATCAAAGGATGTTTTGGATATTATCGTGGTCATTGCACTGGAAGTTTAAGGGATTGATTGGCGCCATCCGAGGACCGGCCAACGGGTGCCGTTTCTGGAAATGTTTAACTCGGGCAAATATGACGGGAACGTCTAGCCTTGGAGCAAGGACTGGGCTCCATCCACATAGATCTCGGTCCCGCTGACATGGCTTGACAGATCGGAAGCCAGAAACCAGATCACATGTGCGACATCGGCCGCCGCGCCGGGCCTGCCTCCGTTCAGCGGCACATCGCCCTCGGGAAATTCCACAGGAAGGTGAAGTCCTTCCATACTCCGGCGTTCCATCGAATCGTGAATATTCGTTTCAATCGCACCGGGGCAAACCACGTTGACGCGGATGTGGTCCATCGCTAGTTCCAGGGAAATCATTTTCGCAAAAGCGACCTGGGCCGCCTTGGAGCAGGCATAGGCTGTTGCCCCGGAATTGCTGAAAATCCGGTTGCCGTTGATCGAGGAGACGATGGCGACCGAGCCACCTTGCTTTTTAAGCAACGGCAAGGCAAGCTTCACCGTTAGAAAGGTTCCCCGCAGATTGATGGCAAGCGTGTCATCCCATTCGCTTACCAAGAGTTTATCCAACGGTGCCCAAACGCCGTTGATACCTGCGTTTGCGACCACCGTATCCAGGGAATTCCATTGAGCGGATACCGCTTCGTAGGTTGCGATCATATCCTCCTCGTCGGAGACGTCTGCGACGATGGTGAAGTGGCCGGACTCCTCACCACCGATTTCGCGGAGGGTTGCCGCCAGATCGTCAGGCGTCCGCCCCACCAGCGCCAGTTTGGCTCCCGCCCGCGCCATGACAAGAGCGGATGCCTTGCCGATCCCCGATCCGGCACCGGTGACGAGTCCCCGCTTCCCATTCAAGGAATTCTCAAGAATAGGTTTCATTCGTTTATTCTTCCCATTGATCCCGCCACTTGGCGGATTCTTCCGGTGTCACGAGCCGCCGCCGGACCATTCTGGATTCCCTCAGCGGAGGCACGTTTGGTTGATCGGAGAAGACGACAAACTTATAACCGACGGCTTTGCCTGCGTTCTCGTTGAATGGAAGTTCCCCGAACCAGGTATTTGAATTCACGCACTCAAGGGTGATGGATTTAGTAAGATCCCAGCAGCCAAGTTCCGCACAATCGCCGATCACAGCAACGCGATCGCCGGGCTTGGTGGGCGCTCCATTAATCTGAACGCGGATCACCGTCTGCGCCCCTACCGATCTTTGACGCTTAACCAGAACGATCGCGTCATTTTCCTCAAGCTGGACAGTCGCCGAACCCTCTTTAACCGCCACGATCCGTTTTGAAATGATGCAGCGGTGGTCGCCATCCGGAAATTCCAGATCGTCAATCGCAAGCTCGCGGGCCGGGCCCTTGTTGATGAAGACAAGGCAACGGGAGTTGCGGTATCGACGGAGGAACACGTAGGTGTGTGCGTCCACCCATTTCGGCCATTGGCAGCCCCACTGGATCGCGCTGTTCCGCTTTCTTTCCTTCGCGAGGATCCCGATGATGCGGGTAGCCTCGGTAGGCTCCCATTTTTCCATCATCGGCCTGTTATAAGGATCGTTTCCGTAATCCGTGTCGTTATGTAAATACTGCTCGCACCCATAATACAAACAAGGCACGCCGCGGCTGCATAGAAGCAGCACCAGAGCAAGATCCATCAAACGGTCGGGTATGCCCAATGATTGGAATCTCGGCATGTCGTGGTTCTCGATAAATGTTATCAATTCGGTGGCACACTTGTAGTTGCTGTCGAGATTGAGGATATCCTGCAAAGCCTGGAAGCCTGAGGGATCTTCCCCGCTAAAGCATTTTCTGGCGACCTGGCAAAACGCGAAATCAAGAATGCTCATTCCCGCCTTGTTGGCGAAGGCGACCGATGACTCGATTTCGGGGTGGCTGTAAATCCATTCCCCGAACCGGAAGACATTCGGATTGGCAGCCCCCAGGTCGCCGTTGAACTCCTGCCAGAACCACAGCGGCATGTGTTTCACGGTGTCGATCCGCAGCGCGTCGATTCCTTTTCCAATCCATAACTTGATCGCATCCTTGATATAGTTGCGATACAGGATGTTGTTCTCGTTGAAAGTCGCGAGGCCGGCCAGTTCGCAGTTCTGAACCTGCCATTCGTCCTTCCAATCGAGCGTTTCCCCGTAGTGGTGATACCAATGGTTATGGTCGTTGTCGAAATCCGCAATCAGTTTGCCGTCATCATACAATTTGCCCTTTCCGGCATTCGTGGCGGGTGAGCTATGGTTGCACACAATATCGAGGACAAACTTCATATCCCGTGCGTGCAGTTCGGACAGCAGAAGATCGAAGATGGTGTCATTCCGGTCAAACACGCGCTTTTCCGAGGGATCGTTTACCCAACGCGTATTGAGTCGCTTGAAATCGCTGGTCCAGTAGCCATGGATCGGTGCCTGGGGATCGTCCCCAATGCTCATGGATTCCACCTGCTCGAAGAGGGGCGTCGTCCACACCGCAGTGATTCCGAAGGAAGTTAGGTAGGGCAGCTTGTCGAGCAGTCCCTGAAGGTCCCCGCCCCAATACTTTCGCCAGTCGGTATGGGAAGCATCGAACATTTTGTCATGGTCCCGGTTTTTGCCGCGATTGCCGACAGAAAATCGGTCCAAGACCAAGAAATACATGGTCTCGGATCGGAATTCCACGTCCGAGCCAGCTAGAATTCCCAAGTCAATATCATCGTCGTCATCGTCGGTCATGCTCGGGGAGTAGTTGTAAAAACGGTTTCAGGCATGTTGAGTTAATTTGCTTTCGAACACCCAGGAAGTGGGGGCTGCCCCTTGGCTGTCCGGCTCAAAATCTTCTCCTTTCATGCACGATCGGTGCCAAAAGCCCCGTCATTGCGGGCAGTCATGCAGACAAGCGATTTGATGTGGATTATGGTTCGCTACCGTGGTTATTCCATTCCCCGGTTCAGATTTACGGGCAGACATCGCATTGCGAATTGCACGGATTAATTGCAAATTGATTCATTTTGGACGTTGCCACCTCAATGAAATAGA